>Ga0189277_10026_pt1 | contig 331052 bp, 320 predicted proteins | sample N26A32minimetaG_FD_130325 | JGI IMG/M metagenome (GOLD analysis project Ga0189277, IMG submission 130325) | Marine microbial communities from the Costa Rica Dome - N26 A3-2 mini metaG | ecosystem: Environmental > Aquatic > Marine > Oceanic > Photic zone | place: Costa Rica: the Eastern Pacific... | reverse complement strand
GGGTGTAGCTCAGTTGGTTAGAGCGCCGGCCTGTCACGCCGGAGGCCGCGAGTTCAAGTCTCGTCACTCGCGCCATTCCCTCCCTGATTGGGAATGACGTACAAAATAAGCGCCGCGATTTTTCGCTGGCGCTTTTTTGTTTCTAAGGCCAAACCCCGGCGTAAAAACACCGCGCTACCCGCTTGGGTAATTTCATCAAGACGTCACACAACCTTAAGAAATCCATTTTCGGGAAAGTTGTGCCATTTGCTGATTTAGACAGCATTGCTGACCGACTGGTCATTGATTAATCGTATAAATTATGCTCAGCTCCACATGCACTAAGCGAACCTGCAGGCCGCCCCGCAATTAGTCGGGCCTGAAGGCGTCGATAGAACTCCGGATGGTTATAAAGCTGAGCCCGTCTCGTTTTGGCCCTCCCTTTCGATTGCCGATCAGTCCACGCATTGGCCTGCAGTCCCACAACATCAATCGGGAGGCGCATCATGCGCAAATTTATTGCAGGGCTGGTCATGGGGACCGCGCTCGCGACCGCACCTATGATGGCACAGGCCGAAACGCCGAAAAATGCTTTGGTCATGGCTTTTGCCATTGATGACATCATCACGCTCGACCCGGCTCAGATTTTCGAATTCTCGGGCGCTGAATATGCCGGTAACACCTATGACCGCCTGATCGGTTTCGACAATGACGATGTGTCGAAGATCTATGGCGTCGTTGCCGAAAGCTGGGATGTCTCCGAAGACGGCAAGACCTTTACCTTCAAAATCCGTGACGGCATCACCTTTGCCTCTGGCAACGAACTGACCGCCGAAGACGCAGCCTTCTCCTTGCAGCGCGTGATCCTGCTGGATCAGTCGCCAGCCTTCATTCTGGGCCAGTTCGGTTTCACCGCCGATAACGTCAAGGAAAAGATCTACGCCACCGACGATTCCACGCTGGTCATGGAAGTCGACAAGCCTTACGCACCAAGCTTCGTGCTGTACTGCCTGACCGCTGGCGTTGGCTCGGTTGTCGACAAGGAAGAAGTCCTTGCCCATGAAGTTGACGGTGACCTTGGCCACGAGTGGCTCAAAACCAACTATGCCGGCTCCGGCCCGTTCAAACTGAACAAATGGACCGCGGGCGAAAGCCTTAGCCTGACCGGCAACGAAAATTACTGGGATGGCGCGCCAGAAATGAAGCGCGTAATTATCCAGAGCGTCAAGGAAGCCGCAGCCCAGCAGCTCCTCCTTGAAAAAGGCGATATTGATATTGCCCGTAACCTCGAAGCCGATCAGTTGGCGGCCATTTCAGACAATGACGACATCAAGATGATGTCCAAGGGCAAAGGTGCTCTGTGGTATCTCGGTCTGTCGCAGAAAAACGAATATCTGTCGAACCCGAAAGTCCGCGAAGCTCTGAAATACCTTGTCGATTACAAAGGCATTTCCGAAACCATCCTGGCTGGTCGTTCGCAGATCCATCAGGCCTTCCTGCCTGAAGGTTTCCTGGGCGCATACAACGAGAACCCCTATTCCCTGGATGTCGAAAAAGCCAAGGCCCTTCTGGCCGAGGCCGGCTATCCGGACGGGTTTAGCGTAACCATGGATACCCGTAACACCACCGCGATCATGGCGATGGCTCAGTCGATCCAGGCAACCTGGTCACAGGCTGGCATCAATCTGGAAATCATTCCGGGTGATGGCAAACAGACCCTGACCAAATACCGCGCCCGTCAGCACGATATCTATATCGGTCGCTGGGGTCCGGACTATCAGGATCCGCACACCAACGCATCGACCTTTGCATGGAACCCGGACAACTCCGACGATGCCGCTGCCAAGCCTCTTGCTTGGCGTAACTCGTGGGATGCCGGTGACTTGACGGCAAAAACCGATGCCGCCACGCTGGAACGCGACGATGCGAAACGTGCTGCGATGTATGTCGATCTTCAGAAAGCAGTTCTGGAAAACGGTCCGTTCGTGATCATGTTCCAGGAAACCGAGATCGCATCCATGCGCGGCAACGTGAACAACTTCGTCCTCGGTCCGTCATTCGATAACAACTATTATCGTTATGTCACCAAAGACTAATCTCGACGAAGGAGACAACGGTCGTAATGTCCGCTGTTAAACGCAAAAAACGGGACGGGCGCAACCGCGCCCGTTTCGCTTCCGGCCCGACGGGAACTTTCCTGCGGCTGGTATTCTCGCTTGCCATTACATTTTTTGGCCTGCTGCTTGTCACATTCCTGATCGGTCGCGTCTTGCCGATTGATCCGGTGCTGGCCGCTGTTGGTGATCATGCATCGCAAAGCACGTACAACCGCGTGCGCGAAGAAATGGGGCTTAACCTGCCACTTTGGCAGCAATTTTTTATCTATGTTTCCAATGTCTTGCAGGGCGATTTTGGCCAATCTGTGCTGACCTCCAACTCTGTGCTTTACGACATCAAGCGCGTCTTCCCTGCCACCCTTGAACTGGCAACCATTGCCACGATCATCGGTGTTGCTTTGGGTATTCCCGCTGGCGTCTTTGCCGCGATCAACAAGGGAAAATGGCCGGATCACATGGTTCGCGTGATCGGTCTTGCCGGCCATTCCATGCCGATCTTTTGGCTGGGTCTGATGGGGCTTCTGGTATTTTACATGAAGCTCGACTGGGTTGCGGGTCCTGGGCGGCTTGACTCGTTCTACGTTGATTTCATTGAACCCACCACAGGTCTGATGCTGGTTGATACCCTGATCGAAGGCGACATAGACCTGTTCTGGAATGCGGTCTCGCACATTGTTCTGCCTGCCTCGATCCTGGCCTATTTCTCGTTGGCCTATATCGCCCGCATGACCCGTTCCTTCATGCTCGAACAGCTTAGCCAGGAATACATCCTGACCGCCCGGGTCAAAGGCATTTCCGAACATCGCATCATCTGGCGTCACGCTCTTGGCAATGTCATGGTTCCGCTCGTAACCGTAATTGCGCTGTCATACGCCAACCTGCTCGAAGGCTCGGTCTTGACCGAAATCGTCTTCGCTTGGCCGGGGCTTGGCCTTTACATCACCAACTCGTTGCTCAACGCCGATATGAATGCGGTTCTTGGTGGCACGATTGTGGTCGGTGCGGTCTTTATCAGCGTGAACATGCTTTCTGACGTGCTTTACCGCCTGCTCGACCCCAGAGCGCGGAGATAATCATGACAACACAAACAAACACTTCGCAAACCGGCCTGAAACAATGGCTGACATCTGATGCACCGCAATCGCGCTGGCAGGCAAAATGTGGCCGCGTCTGGCTGGGCTGGTTGAAGTTTACCGAAAACAAGCTTGCCATGATCGGACTTTCGATCGTGATCGGCCTTATTCTGGTAACGATCTTTGCCCCGCTTCTCGCCCCTTATGATCCGCTGGCAGCTGACCTTACCAATCGTATCCAACCACCCGGTGCCGAACACTGGTTTGGCACGGATCAACTGGGCCGTGACATCCTGTCGCGTGTGATCTTTGGCGCGCAATATACCCTGCTGATTGTTGGCCTCGTGGCGATTACCGCCGCCCCGGTCGGGCTTCTGGTGGGCACTGCGGCCGGATTCTTTGGCGGCTGGATTGATGCCACCTTGATGCGCATCACCGACGTCTTTCTGGCATTCCCAAAATTGATCCTGGCACTGGCCTTTGTGGCCGCCCTCGGCCCGGGGATTGAAAATGCCATTCTTGCCATCGCGATTACCGCATGGCCGCCCTATGCCCGTATCGCACGCGCAGAAACCATCACGGTGCGCAAATCCGACTTTATCGAAGCCGCCCGTCTTCAGGGCACATCGAATATGGGTCTGATTACCGGTCACATCATGCCGATGTGTATCAGCTCGCTCGTTGTGCGTGTCACCCTTGATATGGCCGGTATGATCCTGATTGCAGCCGGTCTTGGCTTCCTTGGTCTTGGTGCACAGCCGCCGATGCCGGAATGGGGTGCGATGGTTTCCGATGGCCGTCAGTTCTTGCTTGAACAATGGTGGGTTGCCACGGTTCCTGGGATTGCCATTCTGATTGTCAGCCTTGGCTTTAACCTTCTGGGTGATGGCCTGCGTGATGTTCTTGACCCGCGTGGAGGCGATTGATCATGTCCAATGAAACCCTTCTGTCGGTCAAAAACCTCGAAGTCACTTTCAACACGCCCAAGGGGGATGTGCATGCCGTGCGTGGTGTGTCGTTTGATCTCGGTCGCGAACGGCTTGGAATTGTGGGCGAATCCGGGTCTGGTAAATCCCAGACCGGGCGCGCCATACTTGGTCTGACAGCAGCCAACGGTAAAATTACCGCCGATCAAATGACCTTCCATGACGTCGATCTGGCAAACCTGACGCCCAAACAATGGCGCAAGGTACGCGGTGCGCGCATTTCCATGATCATGCAGGATCCGAAATATTCACTGAACCCTGTCATGACCATTGGCGATCAAATCATCGAAGCCTACCGCGAACACCATAAGGTCAACGCCAAGGAAGCCCGCCACCGCGCGATTGATATGCTTGATGCGGTTAAAATCCGCGATCCAGAGCGCGTGTTCAATTCCTACCCGCATGAAGTATCGGGCGGAATGGGACAGCGCGTCATGATCGCCATGATGCTGATCCCTGATCCTGAATTGATCATTGCCGATGAACCGACTTCGGCCCTTGATGTCACCGTGCAGCTTCAGGTGATGGCAATCCTTGATGATCTGGTGCGTGATCGCGGTATGGCGCTGATTTTCATCAGTCACGACCTGCAACTGGTTTCAAGCTTCTGCGACCGTGTGCTAGTAATGTATCAGGGCCACGTGGTCGAGGAAATCAAGGCATCCGCCCTGCACAAAGCCAAACACCCCTACACCAAGGGACTTTTGAACTGCTTGCCGAAAATGGATGGCGATCATTCTGATCTGCCGATCCTTGAACGCGAAGCAAGCTGGGCCGAAGGGTAAGGGGTCGTCACATGATTGAAATCAACAAACTCAATGCCTGGTTTGACGACAACCACGTTCTCAAGGATGTCGACATCAAGGTGCCGAAAAACGGGTCCTTCGGCCTTGTTGGTGAATCGGGATCAGGCAAATCAACGGTGCTGCGCACCATCACCGGCCTTGTCGACGACTGGGAAGGTGAAATACTGGTCAACAACAAGGAACTCGGCCCCACACGCGACAAGACATTCTATCGCCTTGTGCAGATGGTGTTTCAGGACCCGTTCGGATCGCTTCATCCGCGCCATACCATTGACCGCATCCTGACCGAACCGGTCAATATTCACGGGCTTGGCAATTCCGATGCCCGTGTGGTGCAGGCCCTTGAACAGGTCGGGCTCGATAATTCGTTCCGCTTCCGCTATCCGCACCAGCTTTCCGGTGGGCAGCGCCAGCGTGTTGCGATTGCCCGCGCCCTGATCCTTGAACCCAAGATATTGCTGCTTGATGAGCCGACATCGGCCCTTGATGTGTCCATTCAGGCAGAAGTGCTTAATCTTCTGTCCCGCTTGCGCCGGGAACTTGGCCTGACCTACATCATGGTCAGTCACGACCTCGCCGTGGTGGCCCATATGTGCGACGATATTGCCATTATGAACCATGGCCGTATTGTTGAACGTGCCACCGCAAGCCAACTGGCCGATGGCAGACTTGAACATCCCTATTCGCAACAGCTTTACAAGGCTGCCGACGGCTATGATCGCGCCGTTGTCGACAGCTTTGTCGACTGGGACTGAACGGAGACACCATGACTTCCGCCACCACACTGAGCTTCGCAACACCCTTCGCCCCGGCCGACAGCAAACTTGCCAATTACCAACGCCGGCATATCCCGTCTTTCACATGGGATGCGCATGCCTGCCTGCCGCTGGATGAGAAGACACCGATAGACCTGCTTGATACCTATGTCGCCGGTCATATCGACTATGTCTGCGTCAATGTCGGGATGGATATGAACAGCATTGCACATATCCTGCGCGTGATCGCCGCCTTCCGCGCCAAGATCGCCGCCCATCCAGACAAATACATGCAGATCGAAAGTTTTGAGGATCTGGCAATCGCCAAATCCAAGGGATTGCTCGGCGTAGGCTTTGATCTTGAAGGCTCGGTCATGCTCCAGGACATGCCCGAAATGGTGCCGGTCTTTGCCAAGCTTGGCGTCAAGCAAATCCACTTTGCCTATAACCGCAACAACTCGGTCTCCGGGGGCTGTCATGATGTCGATATCCCGCTGACAGACCTTGGTGTTGAAATGGTCAAGGCCGTGAATGCCAGCGGCATGATCATGGATTGCTCCCACACCGGACGGCAAAGCTCGCTTGATATCATGCGGGTCTCAAGCAAGCCGGTCGTGTTCAGCCACGCAAATCCCAAAGAACTGGGTGGTCATGAACGCTGCATCGATGATGAACAGATCAAGGCCTGTGCCAATACCGGTGGCGTGATCGGCATTTGCGGTTTCCAGCGCTTCATCAAATCCAAAAACGCACCGGAAGTTCCCGACATGATCCGCCACATCAAATATGCGGTTGATCTGGTCGGGGTCGATCATGTCGGCATCGGGCTTGATACCATGCCCTCCGTTGCTGGCACCAACGACTTCCCGGACGGGGTGGACAAGGACTTCTATTGGCCCGCCGCCAGTGGCTATGGCCCTGCAGCCGGTGGCGCTGCGGTCTTTGATCCGCGCAAACTCCCTGCCCTTGCCGATGCCCTGATTTCGATTGGTTATTCACCCGATGACGTCGATAAAATCATGGGAGAAAACTTCATGCGTGTTGCCAAGGCAAGCTGGTAACAACGTGCTACACCCTGCCCCGGGCTTCGGCCCGGGGACTTGGGCAGACGTTTCGATCTAATTTGAAACCGTCACAGATTGCCCAGCCTTAACAGGCAGTTCGATCCTTAACTCTGCACCGCCAAATGCGTGCACCAGATCACCTGCCCGCAGGGTGACGCCGGTGATTTCGGTCGGGATGGAAACACCGGATAGAGACCGGGTAAAGGGCTGCTCATTGACATGCGGATGGGCCAGAACCCTTTCCCCAATGATCACGCCATCCGGCCCGATCACCTGCCAAACATTGGCATAATGATCCCAACCGGTATCCTCATGCGCCACGGTCACATCAAACCGATAGCTATCTGCGCCGGTCTTGATCACCTTGGCGGCAACCACATCGGCCTCGCCCGAGTCGGCCAGTGCGGGAAACAACAAAGCCCCGCAGACAAGAACCAGACGGGTCAACAGCGTGGACACAGTTTGGCTCTGCATGGCGGGGCTCCTGAATTTGATCTGGCGAGGGCTTAGGCGTCTGCCTCATCCTTGCGGACCGGGCGCGGTCGACCTTCGGCGTCAATCGCGACAAAGGTAAATGTCGCCTCGGTCACCTTGATGCGCGGCGGTTGATTGCGGCGGAGCACCCAGGATTCGAGATGCAGCACAATCGATGTATTGCCGATCTTCTCGATGTCGCCATAAACGCAAACTGTATCGCCGACATAAACCGGGCGATGGAATGTCATGCCGTCCACTGCGATGGTCGCAACACGCCCTTCGGCGACCTGGCTTGCCATCACGCCACCGGCGATATCCATCTGCGACATCAGCCAGCCACCGAAAATATCGCCACTCGGGTTGGTATCGGCGGGCATGGCAAGAGTTCGGGTGCAAAGTTCACCGCGCGGCATCGTGCTTTCCGCAAGAAGGGATTGATCTTTCTCAGTCGCCATCAGGCTCACTCCAGTTGGCGGCACGCCTGTTACGACACGCCATTTTTTTATTGGACCTCCCGGTCGCGGTTTTCTGCATCCAAGCCCGGCAAAATTATGGTCGGAAGTCGCGACCATCACTTGCATTGGATTCAAAAACACATTTTTATGGTCGGTGCGCACCGATCATCTGGTACGAACCGATAAAGATATGGTACTCGTTTAGCGCCGAGGCTTCCAAGACCATAATATCGAAGAACAGATATACGGTATTGGACCTTGTTTTAACACAATAAAAGAAGTTGCGTTCCGGGGCATGACCGACCTTTTTGAAGATTCAAACCAGTCCACCGATAAAGCCTATTCCGCCAAGGATATTGAAGTTCTCGAGGGCCTTGAGCCCGTCCGTCGACGCCCCGGTATGTATATCGGCGGCACCGATGATGCCGCTTTGCACCATCTGGTCGCGGAAATTCTCGACAACTCGATGGACGAAGCGGTTGCTGGCCACGCCGACTGGATCGAACTCGAATTGCAGCCAGACAATACTGTGCTGGTACGCGATAACGGGCGTGGTATTCCGACCGACCCGCATCCGAAATTTCCCGACAAATCCGCACTTGAGGTGATCCTGACCACCCTGCACTCGGGTGGCAAGTTCTCCGGCAAGGCCTATGAGACCTCGGGCGGTTTGCACGGTGTCGGTATGTCAGTGGTGAACGCGTTGACCGACAAGTTCCGCGTTGAAGTCTGCCGTGATCGCAAGATGGTGTTTCAGGAATATTCCAAGGGCACCCCGCTGGGGCCGCTTCAGGATGGCGGTGCGATCAACAATCGTCGCGGCACCACGGTTATTTTTAGACCCGACCCCGAGATTTTCGGCACCCGCGCCAAGCTCAAGGCAGCGACCATCTTCCGTATGGCGCGCTCCAAGGCGTATCTCTACAAGGGTGTTGAAATCCGCTGGTCGGTTGACCCAAGCCTTCTGACCAGTGACGACCCGACCCCACAACAGGAAGTCCTGAAGTTCCCGAACGGTATTCTCGATTACCTCGAAATGACGCTTGAGGGCCGCGAGATGGTCACAGACCGTCCGTTCGCTGGCGAAGCCAAGTTTTCTGAAAGTGCCGGGCGTGTTGAATGGGCGATTGGCTGGCCGGAAAGCGGCGAAGGCTATTTCCATTCTTACTGTAACACCGTCCCGACCCCGCTTGGCGGCACGCACGAAGCCGGTTTCCGCTACGCCATTACCAAGGCGATCAAGGCCTATGGCGATATGCTGGGTCAAAAAAAGGCCGCAGCCATCACCGCCGAGGACGTCTTTGGCGGCGGCTGTATCATGCTGTCGGTATTTATTCCCGATCCGCAGTTCCAGGGCCAGACCAAGGAAAAGCTGGGTACCCAAGGTGCAACCAAACTGGTTGAAACCGCGGTGCGTGACCACTTTGACCATTGGCTGACAGGCGATACCGAAAACGCCAAGCGTCTGCTTGAACGCATTATCCTGCGCGCCGAAGAACGTCAGCGCCGCAAGGAGAAAAAGGAAACCAAGCGTCAGTCGGCGACCCGTCGTCTGCGCCTGCCGGGCAAGCTTGCTGACTGTTCGCGTTCAATCGCGGCTGGCACTGAAATCTTCCTGGTGGAGGGTGACTCTGCAGGTGGCTCCGCCAAACAGGCCCGTGACCGTGAAACGCAGGCCGTCCTGCCGCTGCGCGGTAAGATCCTGAACGTCGCGTCGGCGACCTATGAAAAGATGATGGCCAACCAGGAAATCAAGGACATGATCGAAGCCTTTGGCTGCGGTTCGGGATCCGATTTCCGGCTGGGTGATTTGCGCTATGAACGCATCATCATCATGACCGATGCTGACGTCGATGGTGCACATATCGCATCCCTTCTGATGACATTCTTCTATCAGGAAATGCCTGGCCTGATCGAAAACGGCCATCTTTACTTGGCGATGCCGCCGCTTTACCGCCTGACCCAAGGTGGCAAGTCGATCTACGCCATGGATGACGCCGAAAAGGAAGTCATCCTCGAAACCGAGTTCAAGAACCCGAACAAGGTCGAGATTTCCCGATTCAAGGGTCTGGGAGAAATGCCGCCGCAACAGCTGCGCGAAACCACCATGGCACACAAGAAACGCACCCTTCTGCGTGTCACCCTGCCCGATGCAGCCGAACCCGATGCCCGCGGACAGACCAAGGATCTTGTAACCCGCCTGATGGGCAAAAAGCCGGAACTTCGTTTCCAGTTCATTCAGGAACATGCCCGCTTCGTTGAAGATATCGACGTCTGATCGACATCTCGAAACGCCAGCAAAACCCGGCCTTTGTGCCGGGTTTTTTGTTTTCTGCCCTTAAAACTCGGAGCAACCACGTGACTTTGGACATTTTCAGACAATATCTAGGAATAGGTTCTTTGGTCTCAGCAAACCTGAAAGGATGAAGTCATGTCTGCGCCCGCTTCGCGACTGTCAAAATTGACACGCCCGTTTTCAATCGCTGTTGCTGCAAGTGGTCTGCTTGCGCTTGCCGGTTGCAACATCGCCGTGATCGAACGTGCCCATTATGAGGTCTCCGAAGTCGACAGCTTCCGGACGGCAGGCGCGCCAAGCCGTGTGATGATGCTTGAAATTGTTGATGCCAATAACACCTTCACCGATGACTTCTGGAGTGCGGCTATGTCGAACCATGGCTATCCGCCGCGCCTGCGCTTTGTCAGTGATCCGGCCGACATTGCAGATGGGGAAACCATCAAGCCGGAAAACCGTATGGTTGCCGTCGTCAATCCGGAACAATCCACCATGCGTGGCAAGCTCTGCACTGACCCAAAATCTCTTCCCATGGATGGGACAAGTGATCGCGTTACGGTCCGTTTCGGCTTCTGTGTCGGGGATAAAATCATTTCGGAAACCCGCGCACACTTCAATGCGGCCCAGTTTGCCGAACAGGTCGAAAACAACGCTGACACGGTCAATTTTCAGCTGTTCCCGCGTCACCTGCGCAACAATGATGATCGGTATTGCAGCCCGTTCTTGCCAAGCTGCTAACGTACCAAAAGCGCTGCTAGTGACCGGGCAAAGTCAACGGGCTGCTCAAGTGGCACATAATGGCCGGCACCGGGAACTTCCTGATAGGTCGCACAGGGAATGGCGTCCGCCATGTCCCGATGGCTTTCAGGGCTTATGATCCGGTCATGCGTGCCGACAACAACGCTGCATGGCACGGCAATATTGCCAAGTTCCGTCATGCTGTCCGAGCGGGTCGCAACCGCATGGTTCTGGCGCGCAAATACTTTGACCCCGCATTCGTCGCCCATTGCGGTCAACAGGGAAACCAACGCAGCATCATTGCGGTTATCGGGATGGAGCATCTCATCAAGCATGCCGTCATTGACCGCAACAAACGGCGTCTTGCCCGCGACTATGCGCGATAGCAACAAACGCCGACGTCGCACCGCCTCGCTGTCGGCCGTTGCCCTTGTATTGACCAGCATCAGGTGGCTGACACTTCCCGGTGCCTGACGCAGGATTTCAAACGCGGCATACCCGCCCATCGACATACCGACCAGCGCAAAGCGATCCGGCGCGGTTTCCAGGACCGCACGCGCCATATCCGCAACCGTATCCTGATCAAACAATTCGCAGAATACCGGCTTAAGTGCGGGCTTGGCCGGATCGTCAAGTTCGTCATATGCGGCAATCGCGGGATGCCACATACGCTGATCGGCCAGCATCCCAGATAAAAACACAACGGGCACGCCATCACCATCGGCGTGCCCGGTATCTTTCTTTGAAGGCGACCTCATTTAATCAGCGCGCTCAGTTCCTTGAATTCCGGCGTGCCTGCCACCCGAAGCCATTCAAACATCACACTTTCGCGGGTTACGATCTTTGCCCCGGCATCGCGCATGCGCTCGAGACCGAAAATCTTGTCATGCTGGCTGCGCGATGTCACCGCATCGGAGACGACATAGACCTCACGACCGCGTTCGATCAGGTCCATCACCGTTTGCAGCACACAGACATGGGTTTCCATGCCGGCAACCACCACCTGATCACGCCCCTGATTTTCTTCCATTTTTTCGATGAAGCCGTCGGCCGGAACGGCGGAAAATGCCACCTTGGAAACGACATTGCCGCCCTCAGCAGCATCACCCGGCTTTTCAAGCAGGTCGACAATCGGCTTGGCCGTATGACCAAGCCCCTTGGGATACTGTTCGGTGACGATCACCGGCACCTCAAGGCGATTGGCGCATTTGATCAGAAAACAGCAATTGGCGATGATCTGATCCGGTTCCAGACAGGCCGGATAGAGTTTTTCCTGAACGTCGATTATCAGCAAACTTGAACGGGTTGCGTCCATCAGCACTGTTTTTCTCCCCGAGTATGAGCTGTTGTGGCAGATTACGCTGTCAAATTGTTGCAAACAAGCCTCTCAAAGCCTGCCGAATGGGTTTTCCAAGGCAATTAAGCGGCGTTTTTCTTGACTTAATTAAGGGTTGGCTTTACGACGCAATCAGATTTCTAGCGATCCGCTTAACCTTAACGCATTTCTTTGCGGGAAAACGAACCATATGAATTTCGCCGATCTCGGTCTGAGCGAAGATATCCTCAAAGCCGTCGCAGACGCCGGCTACGACACCCCAACCCCGATCCAGGCCCAAGCTATTCCGTCGGTGCTGATGGCACGCGACATTCTGGGCTGTGCGCAAACGGGTACGGGCAAAACGGCCAGCTTCACCCTGCCGATGCTTGATATTCTCCATCATGGCCGGGCCCGCATGCGGATGCCGCGTTCCATCATTCTGGAACCGACCCGCGAACTGGCCACCCAGGTTGCTGCAAACTTTGACACCTATGGCAAATATATCTCGCTCTCCAAGGCGTTGATTATTGGTGGCGAATCTGCTGCCGAGCAAAGCAAGGTCCTTGAAAAAGGTGCTGATGTCATCATCGCGACCCCGGGCCGCCTGATTGATACGTTTGAGCGCGGCAAGCTGCTGTTGTCTGATTGCAAACTGCTTGTGATCGACGAAGCCGACCGCATGCTCGACATGGGCTTCATTCCCGACATCGAAAAGATCGTCAACATGCTGCCCAAGCAGCGCCAGACGCTTTTCTTCTCGGCGACCATGCCCAAGGAAATCAAACGCCTTGCCGACAAGTTCCTGTCCAATCCCAAGGAAATCACCGTATCGCCACCTTCGACGATGGCAACCACGGTTGAACACAAGCTCCTTGTCCTGGATGATTTCGACAAGCGCGAAGCCCTGCGCCGCCTGATCCGCGCCGAAGATGTCCGCAACGCCTTTGTGTTCTGTAACCGCAAAAAAGACGTCGACATCCTCTATAAATCGCTGACCAAGCACGGTTTTAATGCTGGTCGCATGCATGGCGATCTGGCGCAAAGCGAACGCACCGAAACGCTGGCAAAGTTCAAAACCGGCGAGATCACCCTTCTGGTCTGCTCGGACGTGGCAGCACGCGGTATTGACGTTGCCGATGTTTCGCACGTCTTTAACTTTGACGTACCGTTCAACGCCGAAGATTACGTCCACCGTACCGGTCGTACCGGTCGCGCAGGCCGTGATGGCAAGGCCTTTACGCTGGCCGTGCCAGAGGATGGCAAACTTGTTGCTGCGATCAACAAGTCCATCAATATGGACATCCCGCTGACCGAACTTGAAGGTATTGAGACGCTGGAGCTGGACTTCACCGGCAAGAAGCGTCGCAACAAGAAAAGCCGCAAGCCCACCAATACGCGTGACGACAAACCCGCCCGTCCGACAAGATCGGATAAAAAGGAAGCGGCCACTGACGCCCCGTCACCGGCCAAATCCGACGCGCAGCCGCAAAAAGACGCCGATGCCCCCAAGGCACAGGCACGCGACGCACGTAACAACGCGGGCAACACTGATCGCAACCGCACCGAGCGGCCGGATCGGACCGAGCGTAATGATCGGAATGACCGTAACAACCGCAACAATCGCCGTGACCGTGACGACCGCGATGACAAAACAGTCATCGGCTTTGGCGATCACGTTCCAAGCTTCCTTCTGACCGAAGTGCCGGCCTCAAGCCTTGGCAAAAAGCCCTCTGACGACGAAGAAGAAGCACCGAAAAAGACCACCACAGCCAAGCGCAAGCCTGCTGCTGAAAAGTCGAAATCAACGTCGGCCAGAAAGCCGCGCCGTTCGACCAAAAAGGCCAGCGACGAAGCACCGGCAGAGGATGCTGCACCAGCAGCAACCGAGGCACCGGCTGAGACCGCAAGCGACGCAAAGTCTGACTCCGCACCGGCCAAGGAAGTCAAAAAACGCGCACCGCGCCGTCCGCGCAAGAAAGCTGCCCCAAAGGCAGAAACGGCTGACAAGGCTGCGGATACCGCCCAGGCATCAGCAGAACCGGCCCCGGCAGAAAGCGAAAGCTAAGCCCGCCGCGCGTTCGCAAATCAAAAAGGCCGTCAGAGTAATCTGACGGCCTTTTGTCTATCTGGTGGGTATCTGTGCTTTGGTTTATGCGTTAAACCGCGCGGAACAATCCGGTGGATGTCGGTTTTTCCGGGCGACGTTTGCGCATCAGTTTCAGCATCGTCTCGATCGTGATCGACAGCAATGTGGCATGGGTGATCTCTTCGATCTCATCCATCACCATCGAAAGCGCCGCACCGGCATTGGTATTCTGCACGATGCTGTTGGACGGGCTTGTGCCGACCTCTTCAAACAACTGCACAACATCCAAAAGTGTCGTGCGCTTGGCATTGCCACAGAAACGATAACCGCCACCCGCACCACGGACCGATTCAACCAGCCCCGCCCGCCCCAGATCACGCAGGACCTTTGCCAGATGGTTGGTCGAAATATTGTAACGCTCGGCAATTTCCGATGCCGAAAGCTGGCGGTCGGTATCTTCGGCCAGTTCCAGCACGGCATAGAGGGCAAACAGCGTCGCCTTTTGCAAGGACATCATCGGCTTATTCCCCCTCTTCCATATCTGTTTCCAGCTGGATGAATGGCCCCGCCATCATGCCCTGCGCACGGAAGAACGACATCAGGTCGGTCGCATCGCGCGGGATCATGGTCCGGATTTTGGTCACCCCGGCCTTGCGGAAACAGCGGCAGATTTCGTTATAAAGGATGGTGCCGATCCCGCCCATGCGCAGGTCCGGTTCGACACTAACGGTGCCAACCCAGCCACACGGCACAGAATTGAATTCCCACGAACGGACTTCACCGAAAATGCAGCCTAAAAGCGTTCCGTTTTCTTCGGCAATCAGGAAAAAACGGGAATCCTTGCGGTTGCCATAGCGGGTAAACAGGTCGTCCCAGTAATCCGGCTTGCGCAATCCCGTGGTCCGGTCATCAAGATCGACAACATTGGCGAGATCTGCCTGAACCGCCGGACGAATATTGATTTTATGCTCGCCAATTGTAACCAGGTTATATCCCGGCGTGTTTTGCGCAGCGTCCACCATACGTGCCTTTCAGTATATCGGCTGCCAATGTCAGACCAGTGTCAGACAGTGCCAACCTCCCCCGGGCTCCCGGCAGGAGAATAATCACAATCGAAATAAGTAAATTGGTACGATTATACTACACTGCCCGGATGGCACACGGCAACGATAACTTCCGCTGCAGATGCTCACAACTGCAGGCATTCCAAGGAATTGAAGGTCATACTTGCATTGCTTGCCTGTTGCAAGTCTTTGGCATGCACGGTGTGGTTAAGATCTGTTGCACCGCATTGCGATCATATACAGGATTTCGACGTAAAAATTGCACCGTTTGGCGACGCAAAGATTGACAGAAACGCGAAGTCATGGCTTATCGCGCAGCAGAAATTATGTACGTCCGGTCGGGAATTTGGCAAAATCCACCCTTCCGAAAATACGGTTCTCCGGGCGAATTTCGGCCCGTTATCTTATCGTCCAAAGGAGTGTGGCACGCTATGGCGCGCAACGGTTTCGACGCAATTGATCGCAAAATTCTTCGTGAAATTCAGGAAGACGGTCGAATCTCCATGGTCGAACTGGCTGACAAGGTCGGCCTGTCCGTTTCCCCTTGCCTGCGGCGTCTGCGCAAGCTCGAGGAAAGTGGCGTCATCCGCAAATATGTCGCCCTGCTTGACCCGGCTCACCTTCGCTTGGGTGTGAATGTCTTCGTCACCGTATCACTGACCCAGCATGACGAACCGTCGCTGCGTCGCTTTGAAACGGCCGTGCAGGAACACCCGGAAATTGTTGATTGCTATGCCATGGTCGGCAATCAGGATTATATGATGCGCATCGTGGTGCCAGACCCGGCCGCTTATCAGCGCTTCCTGTCCGAAGTCATGATGAAGCTGCCCGGTGTCGCCAACATGAAATCAAGCTTCACTCTCCACGAAGTCAAAAACAGCACCACCCTGCCGGTTGCTGACGCCGACTAACACCCGTTGGATGCCCGCCTTCGCGGGCATGACGGCAGGAACCACATGGTCTGTCACCGTCATCCCGGCGAAGGCGGGGACCTCGATCAGCAAGCTCCCCTCACTTTTTCGTTACGACGTCAAGCCAAAGCCTGACGCTGCTTGGGAATGATTGTCGGGAACAGCACCGCCAGTGTCAGCCCGCGCAGCAGGAAGAAGCCGTTAAACGCGGCCCACAGAAAATGGTTGCTGCCCATCACCACGGCCCACCAGGCAAACCCGGCATAGATCGCGACTGACAGCAACATCATGTTGCGCCAATGCTTGGTCTGCATCGCGCCCAGAAACACCCCGTCAAACTGAAAGCCCAAGACCCCGGTAATCGGCAATACCACCGCCCACATCAGATATTCATAGGATGCGCTGCGGACTTCCGGAATGCTTGTAAGGGCATCAATGATCCAAGGCCCTGATGCGGCAAACAGGGCAGCCATCACCACGGCTGAAACAATCCCCCAAACAGTTGTCTTGCGCACCGCCCACAGGAACTGCTTGCGCTTTTCCGCGCCATAGGCCTGCCCGACAAGGGTTTCTGCCGCATGGGCAAAACCATCCAGTGCAAATGACCCGAACATCAGGAAGTTTTGCAAAACCGCATTGGCGGCAAGCGTCACCTCGCCAAACCGGGCGGAGAAACTGGTAAACAGTGCAAAGGCCGATGTCAGCGCCATCGTGCGAATAAAGATATCGCCATTAATTTTCATCAGCCGGGCCAGTTGCGCACGATCAAAAAGACCAATGCCGCGCCAGGTCCCACCCAATCTTTTCAGATGCGGCTGCATCAGGAACCAGCCCAACACCACACCGGAATAATCGGCAATCACCGTGGCGCCGGCCACCCCGCGCACATCCCAACCGAACCCCTGCACAAACAGGATATCAAGGATGATGTTCAGCGAATTAAGAACCACCTGAAAAATAAACACTGCTCGGCTGTCACGCATCGCCAGCAACCAGCCCAGCATGCAATATTGCATCAGCGTCGCAGGCGACGCCCAGATCCGGACATGGAAATAATCGCGTGCGGCGGCCTCGACCGCGGGTGTCGGCGCAATCAGGCTCATCGCCAGTTCAATGATCGGCCATTGCAACACCATCACCGCCAAACTGGCAACCACCGCAATCAGGGCCGCGCGGGCAAATACGGCACGCACGCCATTTGGATCGCGACGTCCATAGGCTTGTGCCGCAAGCCCCGTGGTGGCCATGCGCAAAAAGCCAAAGCTCCAGAACACATAGGAAAAAATAAGCGCTCCAACCGCAACCGCCCCGATATAATGCGGGCTATCGAGATGTCCGACCACAGCCGTATCGACCGCGCCAAGCAACGGAACAGTCGCATTGGAAAGAATAATCGGCAGGGTCAGCGCCAGAACGCGTCGATCACCCTTGCCGAACCAGCGGCGCGTGCGGTTCATTTGGACCTCGGTCTATGGATCATGCTGTGGGGCATCCGGGCGAACCGGAAGAATTCTTGTGGCACAGATTACCAGGCGGCAAAAGGCACCTTTTAATGACCGGCTGTCCAAAAAATCCACATCGTTAACTTTTTGTCCCGCCTCATGCAGCTTGTGCGCGAATTGTCTTCGCAAATTGGACTCCGTAATCGGCTGCCTGCCACAGGACGTCCAAAAATCAAAAACAGGAAAATCAAATAACTATTTGTTTTTATTTACTAAAATTAACTACAGAACATCTGCATCTTTTAAATTAGAAAACTCAAAAAATCTATACTGAGGAATAAGCACCCAAGACCAAAACTGATGTTTTTGACATTTTACAGGATAATTTTCCCCAAACCTGCTTTTCCATCCACAAAGTTATCCACAGGCCATGACGGTTTGTGGGTTTCCTGTAATCACGGCCGTCCGGGAACCTTTGGTTTTGTGACAAAAAATGCTGGTGGTCAGTCGACTGCATTGCTAAGCAGGTGCAAAGGGAAATTCAGGAAAGCACGCATGAGCACCGACACATTGTTATCTGGTCCAACCAAACCGGCTGCCTCGGACACCACCAAAAGCGTTGTCATCTTTCTGCATGGCTATGGTGCGGATGGAAATGACCTGATCGGTTTGGCGCCGCATCTGGCACGCGCCCTGCCCGACACCACCTTTTATTCACCAAACGCGCCCTTCCCGTGCGAAATGTCACCGTTCGGACGCCAATGGTTCAGTCTGGCCGAATATGATCCCGAATTCCTGCGTCGTACGCCGGAAACCATGTCTGGCGCGCTTGCTGCCATGGCCGAAGGTGCCCGCAAAAGTGCAGCCTATGTCGATGACTTCATCGATCACGTCATGGAAACCCATGGCGTGTCTGCGGACAAGGTCGCACTGGTTGGCTTTTCGCAAGGAACGATGATGTCCCTGCAAACCGCCCCCCGGCGTGATGATGAAATTGCCGGCGTTGTGGGCTTTTCCGGTGCATTGCTAGGCGAACAGACGTTTGGTGCTGAAATCAAATCCCGTCCGCCGATGGTGCTGGTCCATGGTACCGCCGATCCGGTCGTACCGATTGAGGCATCACGCCTTGCCAAAGAAACGCTTGCTGCCAATGGCATTGAAGTCAGCCTTCATGAAAGGCCCGGCCTGCAACATGGCATTGACGAAGAAGGCCTTCGCATTGCCGCAGGATTTTTGACAAAGGTACTTGCCTGATCCCACGGGTTTGATCCGTCGCAAGACATTTAAAAAGGACATCTGCAATGATCGCAGATGTCCTTTTTTTATTCCTGACCGAACCCTGTGTAATGCCGCTTGACTGCGTCTGCATGGGCCTATGTTGTCGCGCCGCAACAGGCACAACTTTTGATTAGTGAATTTCCTCAACAGGGCTAAATATTACTATACTTTTTGACAGGTAACTGTTTTAAAATATACGCGCATCAAGGGGTAAGGAAAGGGTGCCATCCCCCTGACATCGCTGCTGAAATGGCAACATACACGGGTACAGATCACATGTTACAAAACATCAAGATCAGCAAGAAGGTCGCGAGCCTGACCTTGCTGTCACTGGTTGCACTGCTTGTAATCTCGGCGCTGGAACTTTTTGCATTGCGGGAAGCCTTGCTTGAGGACCGCAAGGACAAGGTTAAAGCCACAACCACAATGCTTGTGACGGCCGCACAGTCCTATCAGGACCTGGTCGATAGCGGCGAGCTCAGTCAGGAAGAAGCCGTAACAGAATTTTACCGGGTTGCTGCGGCATCCAAGTTCGACGATGGCACGGGTTACTTCTTTGCCTATGACAGCAAGGGCGTCAACATGATGCATGCGGCCAACCCCGCCCTTGTCGGCAAGGATCTTAGCAAACTTCAGGACCCGAGTGGTTCCTTCATCATTCAGAACATGCTGGATGTCGCCAAGGCACCGGCAGGTGGATACTTCACCTATCTTTGGCCAAAGCCCGGCCACCCCGAAGAAGACCTTTTCGAAAAACAGTCCTTTGCTGCAACCCTGCCTTGGGGCGATGTCATCGGTACCGGCATCTATATTGATGATGTCGATGCGGCTTTCTGGGAACAGGCGATTTTCGTTCTGGTCGTCATCGCGATTGTCATTGCGATCATGCTGGCTGTTTCCTTTGCAATTGGCCGCAACATCACGGTCGGACTAAGCAAGCTCTCAAGCCGCATGACCGAAATCGCCAGTGGCACACTTGAAGGCGAAATCGAAGGTCAGGACCGTGGTGACGAAGTGGGTGACATGGCCCGCACGGTGGTCGCCTTCCGCCAGCAGGCGCTTGAAAACCAGAAACTGCAAACCCGCCAGCAAGAGCTTGAGGCACAGGCCGACAAGCAACGCCGTCAGGACATCACCGATATGGCCGACAGCCTTGAATCGCGTGTCAAAGGCTTGATCCGTTCGATCTCGGGCTCGATCACCGAGATGAAAAAAGCCACATCCTCGATGGAAGAAGCCAGCAACACCAACAGTTCTCTCTCTGCGGCTGTGGCGTCTGCAACAACCCAGACCTCGACCAACGTTCAGACTGTGTCTGCCGCGACCGAGGAACTGACCGCATCCTCCGATGAAATCGCCCAGCAGATTTCCCATTCCGCTGAGATCGCCAATCAGGCCAACGAACAGGCCACCCGCACCAACCAGACCGTTACTGGTTTGGCGGATGCGGCCCAGAAGATTGGCGATGTTGCCAAGCTGATCGGTGATATTGCCGAACAGACCAACCTGCTGGCCCTGAACGCGACCATCGAGGCCGCACGTGCCGGTGATGCTGGCAAAGGCTTTGCCGTGGTCGCAAGCGAGGTCAAAAACCTTGCCAACCAGACTGCCAAGGCGACCGAGGAAATCAACCAGCAGATCCTCTCGGTTCAGAATGAAACCGGCGAAGCGGTTGAGGCGATCCGTCTGATTTCCGAAACCATCGCACAGGTCGCCGATAGCTCAACCGCGATTGCAGCCGCAGTCGAAGAACAGCACGCCGCAATTGGCGAGATTTCGCGTAACGTTCAGCAAGCCGCAGACGGCACCAGCGAAGTCTCCCAGCGGATCGAGACCGTCAACGAAAATGCAGGTCGCGTATCGTCTGGCACCAGCCAGTTGGCCCAGTCGGCCGAAAAACTGGTCGACGAAGCAAAGTCGCTTGATGAGGCGGTTGAACACTTCCTTGCCGATCTGCGCAAACGCGCAACCAAATAAACGCACACACCAAGTAATTCAGGACACGTGCAAAAAAGCCGCCCCGGAGCATCTCCGGGGCGGCTTTCTTTTCGGATGGTAAAGCGTGTGCCGAGTTACGGACGCATGGCCTCGATCTCGATTTTGATGGTAACAGCGTCACCAACCTGTGACGTGTCCTGCCATTGGCCCTGCCCGACACCAAAGTCGGTGCGGTTAATCGTCACTGTCCCTTCGGCTTCGGCTTTGTTGCCTTCGATCTCAAGATCAAACGGCAAGGTCACTTCGCGGGTGACATCACGGATCGTCAAATCAGCAACCGCTTCGTACTTGCCCGGCGCAACTTCGATAAAGGACTTGGTGGCAAACTTCGCGGTCGGCCATTGTGCCGCATCAAACCAGTCTGGCGAGACGATCTGACTGTCACGGTCGCCATTGCTGGTATTGACCGATGCAATATCAATCAGAACCTCGACCGAGGATCCAGCAAGGTCATCAGGCGAAAAGACGATATCGGCTTCAAAGGATTCGAACTTGCCTTCAAACGCCGCACCAAGCTGGGTGCCGGTAAATTCAATTTCGCTTTCGTTGGCGTCCACCACCCATTGGTCGGCGGCCAGTGCAGCCCCGGAAAAACCGGCGATGGTCGTGGCAATTGCCAATGCAGGCAGCATTTTGCGTTTCATCTGAAACATGTCAGTTTTCCTCGAGTTTGCCGGGCAACATACGCCGCAATGTCGCGTCGCGATCCCAAAAATGATGTTTGAGTGCCGCCAGAAAATGAACACCGACCAGTCCGGCAACCGCCCATGACAACAACCAGTGCACCGTGCGCAAGGTTTCAAACAGTTCCTGATTGGGCGACACAAGATTGGGCAAGGTAAACAGGCCAAAGACGCTGACAGGGAAGTTCGCGGCCGACGACATGGTCCAGCCGGTCAACGGCATGGCAAACATCAACAAATACAATCCCAGATGTCCGGCCTTTGCCGCCAGACGTTCGATCTGAAGTTTGCCAAGCTCATGCGGGCTTGGTTCACTCAACCGCCAGATAACGCGCAGGATCACCAACGCCAGCACCGTTATGCCAAGCGACTTGTGGCGCGATATCCATTCCAGCTTTTCCATCCCCAGCGGCAGGAAATCCATGTACCAGCCAATCGAAAAAACGCTGATGACAAGAAGCGCCATCACCCAGTGGAAGGTCTTGGTCACCGCGCCAAAGGCGTGCTTCGTACTGCGAATTGTCATAACCGGCTTTCCTTGCTGCCTGCCCATGTCTTGTCCGGGTCTGAAATGTGATGTGCGCCGCAGCAAATTTGCCACAGCGCACACCCGAAATCCAATAAAGCCGGATTACTTCTGCTTCAGGAATTCCGAAGAAATCTGAAGCGTTACTTCGTCACCAACGCCCGGCACGAGGAAGTCCATGCCGTAATCCGTACGGGTCACAACACCGTCTGCCGAGAAACCGACAACTTCGTCACCGGTCATCGGATGGGTGCCTTCACCGCTAAGGGTAACGTCAAGAACCAGCGGCTTGGTTTCGCCAAGAAGGGTCAGGTCGCCCGTGACGGTTGCCGCATTGTCACCAACCAGCTCAACCGAGGTGCTGGTAAAGGTAGCGGTCGGGAATTCTTCAACATTGAAGAAATCAGCGGTTTTCATATGGTTATCAAGTGCCTCGACACCACTGTCGATCTGGTTGAGATCAATCGTGATGGTGGCAGATGATGCCGACGGATCTTCGCGATCAAGGGTCAGTTCGCCGGTAACACCGTTGAAACGGCCCTGATAATCGGAGAAACCAAGATGGTTCACGATGAACAGAACACTGGTGTGGGTCGGATCCAGTTTATAGGTGTCGGCCGCCTGGGCCGAGAAAGTTGCACCGGAAAGACCGGCAACGACTGCCAGCGTTGCGCCAGCTTTTTTAATCGAGTTAAACATTTTGAATTCCCTCATTTTCACAAGGTGCAAAGGCTCATTGCACCGCAATAAATCGTGAAGTGAGGATGACAGGCCTACCCGGTGCTCTCAAGCCAACGAAACCGCAACACATATTTTCGGTTTTGGAAACAATGGCAAAAACATTCGCCATATTCTTGACAATATAGTCCCAATCCCGTCGAAACGGCTGGTCGCGATACCGTTGGTTTTTCGCCAATCCTGCAAAATTGCGCAGCTGCATCACAAAAAAAGCTGACCACATTTGCGGTCAGCTTGTTGCCAATCTGGATATGATCGGATTTATGGCTGCTCCGGGGCGGCTTGGCCTTGCGGGGCGGATTCGCCGCCGCTGGCATCGCCCTCGGCCGGATCAAGACATTCTTTCAACCACACATCATAGACCGGATGTTCAAGGGCCGACAAACCGGGACTTGATGCGAACATCCAACCGGAAAACAGGTCTTTGCGGGGTGTATTACCATCTTCGCGAATGTCGGCAATATCAAGGAAAGTCGCACTTTCCGGGAGCTCTTCGGGGGGTGTTCGATAACATGCATCCACCCGGATTTCGAGTGTCCCGAAACGCGCAACCTGCCCTACTGGCACCTCAAAGGTCGAAATGCGGGCGGTAATTTTATCCAAGCCCTGCAACTGGGCAACCAGGGCCGGGCGATAATCAAGCGCCGAAGACGCCGTTCCGATCATTGCACATGTCGAACAAATCACGGCAATCGCAAAGGATCGTTTCATTGTGGTCTTCAGTCCTGTTCGTCGCTTTTGTTATAGGGATTGTGCAGTTCGGCAACCAGATCGCGCATCACTTTACGGAACTGTTCTTCGTCACAGCCCATCAGAAGCGCATCTTCAAGCGCGTCCTGCATGATCTCGCGCAGTTCACCGAAATTGTCATTGAGAACCTTGATCTTTTCCACGCATGAAAGCGGCGAGCCATCGCTGGCCTGCCAGGTGGGAAAGTGATCAACATTTCCGGTCTTTTTCATCAACCGCTCCGACATTTGGGGCAAGACAGGTCTCTGTTCGACTTTGACCGACGCCTTGCTGCGTTCTCTGCGTCGCACCTTGCTGTGCAATCCCGGCAAAATCATGGCCGCTTGTCGCTGGCCTCTGATCAATCAGTTATCGCTGTTGGTCGAAGAATAGATAACCTGACCAATAAGATCTTCAAGGTTCACCGACCCTTGGGTGAATTCAATTTCGCCACCGGCCTCGATCATGTCGATATCCCCGCCCGGCTCAAGAGAAACAAATTTGCCACCCAGCAATCCGTCAGATGCAATCTTTGCCGAACTGTCCATCGGCAATGCCAGATCGGACCGCACCGACATCTTGACGACCGCCATATATGTATCGGGATCAAGTTCCTGGGCTGTCACCGTTCCGACGGTAACACCTGAAACACGAACGTCATTGCCAACAACAAGACCATCAATGCGATTGAAGCTGGCCATGATTTCATAGCCTTCCACCGTACTGATCCCGGCACGTGAATAGGAATAGGCCGCAAATCCGACCGCAACAGCGATCACGGCAGCACCGGCAATGGTTTCAATCAGTCTGTTGCTCATCGACCTTATCCGTTCTGTATCTCTTTGAGACTTAGGGTCAGGACCCTATACTGTATTGCCCCGCCCCGAAAAACAACCACCCAAAAGACAACCGCATCAAACGGTCCATCGGGAAACAGAATTCAGGCAAAACATATCGAAAACACAAACGGGCGCGAGTTGCCCCGCGCCCGCCTGTTAATCGGTATTCTTTCGGATCAATCAGCCTTCCGGCGACCAAGCCTGATAGTCACCGGTCGCCGGTGCACGCTTGCCGCCACTATATTCATGGCCCTTCGGACGATAGGCATGCTTGGTGCCCGTCAGGTTCGGCTGGTGTTCTTTCTGCCAGTCATAACGGTCTTCGGCCTTTTCAGACAGCGGCGCATCAAGGGTGTAATGCAGCCAGGCATGCCATTCAGCCGGGACCTTGGATCCCTCGACGACACCTTTATAAACAACCCAACGCTTGGTGCGACGACCCTTTGCCGGAGTCTTTTCGGTGTAATAGGTATTGCCGAAACGGTCTTCGCCAACGCGCTTGCCAAACAGCGCAGTATAAATACGGGTGCCGACGGTGGCCATGTTGGGTCTCTCTCCAGATCTGGTTTGTCCGCCTGCTTTACGCGATGGCGGCAAAAGGCAGTACAGCGTGTTTGGTGATACACCCTGTCAATCAAGTGACTTATATGTCGTGATGTTCGTGGAAAGTCAATGTTTCAGGCCCTCCGGCCTCAACAATCCCAAGACAATCTATATCTGTTGGCAAACCGGCTCCTCGCCCTGCCCCGCCCACGGATGAACCAGCCCCAGCCGTTGATGGAAATTTCCGTCTGAAAACAACCCACAACTGCTTGTAGGGCGACGACTCTTTGATCCATCTACATCTGGGGGCTTTGTCCACCTCCTTATCCACAATGCGCCCCATACATGTAGTAGGCAGGAAGGCTTGCTCCCCTTGCCTTTTCACACAGTTCCGAAACAAGACTTTCATATAAATATCAAACTGTTATCATTGGTTGCCATGCTACGAAAAACCATGTGGTGCCTAATTTTCAGCTTGGCACTGGAAATGGAATGAAAACGGCGTTAGCTTGATCAAACGTTGGGTGGGTTTAACGCGTTCCCACACAATATGTAGTCCGAGTCTTAGGACCGACACACAATCGCGCTGCGACACAAATCGCAGTTTTCCGGGCCTCCCGGACCGATTCAGAGATTGTTAACGAGAATCCCACCAGCATCGAATCAACAAGACAGCAATCGACCCACTACATGTTGTGGTAAAAATTACTGTCAACCACAAAGATTAGTGGACTGTGGCGAAATTTTGCCATTATAGTCTTTCCCACGGACCGGATGGTTCCAAGGGGGGACCAAACCACCGAATACCCATATCTGCGGGCTCTGGAAATGCTGGAAAATATCGGCATCAGGGGCAGCGCAAGAGCATTGAGCAAACTATATAAAGTCAGGCGATGTTGGCGCATCACCAGATAGCGCCCTGTTACGTCTGATCAGAACCGGAGCAGACCATGCGGATTACCAGAAAATTCACTCAGGAAGGTGTCAGCCCTTACGCCGACATCGAATTTCGTAAGTTATCATCTGTCATCAAAAACCCGGATGGTTCCGTCGTTTTTGAGATGAATGACATCGACATGCCCGCCTCCTGGTCACAGGTCGCGAGTGACGTTCTGGCACAGAAATATTTCCGCAAGGCCGGTGTTCCGGTTGCCCTTAAACCGGTCAAGGAAAAGGACGTCCCGTCCTGGCTGTGGCGTAAGACCGCTGACACCGCCAAGCTTGACAAAATGCCGGCTGAAAAACGCTACATCAGCGAAACCAGCTCGACCCAGGTCTTTGACCGTCTGGCAGGCACCTGGACCTATTGGGGCTGGAAAGGTGGCTATTTTGACGCCGAATCCGATGCGCAGGCTTTCTTTGACGAAATGCGCTATCAGCTCTCCCACCAGATGGGTGCGCCGAACTCGCCGCAGTGGTTCAACACTGGTCTGCACTGGGCGTACGGCATTGATGGCCCGGCACAGGGCCACTCCTATGTTGATTTCAAAACCGGCGAACTGACCAAATCGGCAAGCTCGTACGAGCATCCGCAACCGCATGCCTGCTTCATCCAGTCTGTTGCCGATGATCTCGTCAACGAAGGCGGCATCATGGACCTGTGGTCACGTGAAGCCCGTCTGTTCAAATTCGGCTCCGGTACCGGTTCTAACTTCTCCAACGTACGTGGCGGCGGTGAAAGCTTGTCTGGCGGCGGTCGTTCTTCCGGCCTGATGAGCTTCCTGAAAATCGGTGACCGTGCTGCTGGCGCCATCAAATCTGGTGGCACCACCCGTCGTGCTGCCAAAATGGTTGTCGTTGATATCGACCACCCGGACATCGAAGAATATATTGATTGGAAAGTCGTCGAAGAGCAGAAAGTTGCTGCCCTCGTCGCCGGTTCCAAACTGGCTGAGAAGCACCTGACAGCTGTTCTTGCTGCTTGCACCAACTGGGACGGTGCCGCTGACTCCGAGGATCGCTTTGTACCGCGCGCCAACCCGCAGCTCAAAGAAGCTGTTTTGGCTGCCCGCGCTGTGATGATCCCGGATTCCTATATCAACAAGATCATCGAATTCGCCCGTCAGGGCTTCACCGAAATCAGCTTCAAGACCTATGACACTGATTGGGACTCCGAGGCATACCTGACCGTTTCGGGTCAGAACTCGAACAACTCTGTTCGTGTGTCGAACGACTTCCTTCAGGCTGTTCTTGATAACGGTGACTGGGAACTGATCCGCCGTACCGATGGCAAAGTTGCCAAAACCATCTCTGCCCGCGATTTGTGGGACAAGGTCGGTGAAGCTGCCTGGGCGTGCGCAGATCCGGGCATCCAGTACGACACCACGATCAACGAATGGCACACCTGCCCGAACTCGGGTCGCATCAATGCGTCCAACCCGTGCTCGGAATACATGTTCCTTGACGATACCGCATGTAACCTCGCATCGCTGAACCTGATGAACTTCCGTTCTGATGATGGCGGCGTAGATATCGAGGCCTATGAACATGCTGTCCGTCTGTGGACCGTTGTTCTTGAAATCTCGGTTCTGATGGCACAGTTCCCGTCTGACCGTATCGCAGAACTCTCCTATCGTTACCGTACCCTTGGTCTTGGCTATGCCAATATTGGTGGCCTGCTGATGAGCATGGGCATCCCGTATGACAGCGACGAAGGCCGTGCGATTGGCGCGTCCCTGACCGCGATCATGTGTGGTGTTTCCTATGCAACCTCGGCTGAAATGGCCAGCGAACAGGGTGCGTTCCCGGGTTATGCCGACAACGCCGCTGAAATGCTGCGTGTCATGCGCAACCATCGCCGCGCTGCTTACGGCGAACAGGAAGGCTACGAAGGCCTGTCGATCAATCCGGTTCCGCTGGTTGCGGCTGACAGCCCCTATGCCGATCTTCCGGTTGCCGCCCGTGCAGCCTGGGACAAGGCGGTCGAACTTGGCGAAAAGCATGGTTACCGTAACGCCCAGACCACCGTTATTGCGCCGACCGGCACCATTGGTCTGGTCATGGATTGCGACACCACCGGTATCGAGCCTGACTTTGCCCTCGTGAAGTTCAAAAAGCTTGCTGGCGGCGGTTACTTCAAAATCATCAACCGCACAGTTCCGGTTGCGCTTGCAACGCTCGGCTATACCGAAAACCAGATCCGCGACATTGAAAAATATGCGGTTGGTCATGGCACCCTGGTTGGCTCGCCGTCCATCACCCATGATGACCTGAAAGCCAAGGGCTTTGACGACGACGCCATTGCCAAGGTTGAAGGTGCGCTGAAGAACGCATTTGATGTCAAATTCGTCTTCAACAAATACACCTTTGGCGATGATTTCTGCGTCAACCAGCTCGGTCTGGATGCCAAGGCAATCAACAGCATGGACTTCGACATGCTGGCAGCCCTCGGTTTCGATAAAAAACAGATCGAACAGGCCAACACCTATGTTTGCGGCGCGATGACCCTTGAAGGTGCCCCGCATCTGCGTGACGAAGACCTTGCTGTCTTTGATTGTGCAAACCCGTGCGGCCGTATCGGCAAGCGTTACCTCTCAGCTGAAAGCCACATCCGCATGATGGCCGCGGCTCAGCCGTTCATCTCGGGTGCGATTTCCAAAACCATCAACATGCCAAGCAGCGCAAACATCCAGGATTGCAAAGACGCTTACATGCTGTCCTGGCGTCTCGGCCTTAAGGCAAACGCGCTGTACCGTGATGGTTCGAAACTCAGCCAGCCGCTGAACTCCGCCCTGGTTGAAGAAGACGATTACGCCGATCAGCCGACCGCTGCCAAGGCAGCCCAGGCGTCCGAGCAGATCGTTGAAAAAATCATCGAACGCGTCATACGTGGCGACCGTCGCTCCCTTCCGGGCCGCCGCAAAGGCTATACCCAGAAGGCGACCGTTGGCGGGCATAAGGTATATCTCCGTACCGGCGAATACGAAGACGGCAAGCTTGGTGAAATCTTCATCGACATGCACAAGGAAGGCGCTGCTTTCCGCTCGCTGATGAACAACTTCGCAATCGCGGTATCCATCGGCCTGCAGTATGGCGTGCCGCTCGAAGAGTATGTCGAAGCCTTCACCTTCACCCGCTTCGAGCCGTCCGGCATGGTTTCCGGTAACGATGCGATCAAGATGGCAACTTCCATCCTTGATTACATGTTCCGCGAACTGGCGATCTCCTATCTTGGTCGTAACGACCTCGCCCACGTTCAGCCGTCCGACATCCTTCCGGATGCCGTTGGCGAAGGTGTCAGCGAAGGTGATCTTGGCGAAGAAGCCAAGAAAACCGGCGATCAGGCGATTGAAACCATCCGCAAGGTGGCATCAAGCGGCTTCGTGCGTCGCAACCTCTATGTTGTTGATGGCGGTGTTCAGACCGAAGAACGCGTCGTGGAAGTCAAATCCACCGGCACCGACGGTCATGGCCACAGCCACGAAACCACCGCAAGCGCGACCACCGCTGCACCGTCAGCACCGCAGAACAATGCGATCCTGACCACCAGCGAAGAAGTCATCGCCAAAACCGATGCCAAGATGGAACAGATCCGCGAAGCCCGCATGAAAGGCTACGAAGGTGATGGTTGCCCGGATTGCGGTAACTTCACTCTGGTGCGCAACGGCACCTGCCTGAAATGTGACTCTTGTGGCGCGACCACCGGTTGCTCCTAAGAATAGCTAAACAAAAGGCCCCTCTCTTGGAGAGGGGCCTTTTGCATTTGTAGACTTCGCTTCGCCCTATTCTTTCTACCGAGGTGGATTTTCGTGACAGAGTCCAGTTGGCTTCTCAGTGTTGATGATATTTCTTCGATAATCCAATCAGTAGCGGTTTCTGCAGTAGCAATACCAGCATTCCTTGGAATTAATTCCTGGCGAAAAGAGCACGTCGGCAAGAGGAAATTACAGCTAGCTGAAGAGGTTCTAGCAGCCACCTATGAGCTTCAGTCTGTAATTGAATGGGTTCGTCATCCTGCTAGCGGGGGCGATGAAGGCAACGAAAGACCGAACAGAGAAGACGAGCCGATTAATCGGCAACGCTTGAACGATGCCTACTACTCTCGCATTGCCCGCCTAAAGGCAGACTCACAACAGTTTTCCAAACTGCATGCCATTAGACCTGTCTTTCGTGCATACTTCGGTGAGAGAGCGCAAGAGCCTTTGCAGGTGCTGTTTACAACCAGAAACCGCATTAATAGCGCAGTAGCAGCGTTGATAAATCAACGGGAAGGCGAAGAACTACCCGTTGAACTTAGGCGGCATTATGAGTCGATTATTTGGGATATGAGTACCCCTGATGAGCCTGACCAAGTTAAAAGAGAGGTAAACCTTGCGGTTAGCCAACTCGAAGCAATTTGCTTCCCCATATTAAGAACGAAGTGATTCAATGGAACGGCCCAAACTCACTTCAACAGAGAACGCCCACCACTTCGACACCGCACTCATCGTCCTTGATGTGCAAAAGGCCATTGATGATCCGCGCTGGAATTCCAAAAACAATCCCGGCTATGCTGATGTGATTGCAAAGCTGTTGTCGGAATTTCGCGCAAGAAACCTGCCCGTCATTCACGTGCGCCACGAAGAAGCCAACCCGGCCTCAAGCTTCTATGTCGATGGCCCCGGCCAGCCGTTCAAGGACGAAGCTTTGCCCATCGACGGCGAAACCGTCATTGCCAAACAGCAAAACTGCGCTTTTGTCGGAACGTCGCTGGAAAAACATCTGCATGACCGCGGCATCAAACGCCTGATCTTTACCGGTGTGGTTATCCATAATTCCATCGATGTCACCATCCGCATGGCCCATTGCCTTGGCTTTGAAAACTGGCTGGTACTTGATGCCACCACGGCGATTGATGTCACTGATGCCAACGGCAAGACCTTCGCGGCACAGGATGTGTTTGATCTTTATGCCGCTGTACTGGCCTCGGAATATTGTTCGCTTACCCAGAGTTCTGATGTGATTTCCGCATTGTCCTGATCGAACATGCCCCGTCCGGAACAAGCATGGGGATCGTGCGTTATCTTTTCTGTTCAATATGTTGGCGCCTGCCATGCCCCCTTGCACAGGGCGGTGCTAACCAAAACAGATAAAGACAGGAGCAAACATCATGTCCCTTGGCCGTATTCTGGGCGTAGTCGCCCTTGTAGTCGGTGTTGCCCTTTTGGTGACGGGCTATAACGCATCCGAAAGTGCTGTTGATCAGCTTTCGGAAACCTTCCTTGGCCGCTATACCGACGAAACGGTCTGGTATCTGATTGGCGGTATTGCCAGCGCGATCGGTGGCTTGCTGTTGCTCATCATGGGTGGCAAACGATAAGACTTCCTGCCACTGTCCACCGGCAAAGTCCCGTGGGCAGTGGCAACAATTCCCCGACTATCTTCTCTATCTTCCTCAGACCACTGCGTTACGCCAGCGTATGCAGCCAGTGCTCATAGCGCTTATCAACACCATCACCAGCATGGTGCGCGTGCGGTCGATGTCCGGCCCTTATATCACCTGGCGTAACACCGTATTTCGCGCGGAACGCCCGGATAAACCCGGCATCGGTTTCATAACCACATTCCAGCGCAATGTCATACAGTGACCGCCGCCGTTCTTTGGGATCGCCCAGCAGTTTCAGGGCATGGCGCAGCCGCATTTCACGCAGATAGTTTTTAACCCCGCCATGTTTTTCAAACAGCTGATACAGGCTTGATCGTGACAGGCCAAGATCATTGGCGGCCTTGTCTGCCGTCAATTCGGCCGCGAACAGATTTTCCCGAAAATATCGCCGGATCATCACACCTTTTTCGATATCACGGCGCATTGCATCGGTGGAACGGGTCCCTCCGTCTGCGGCATTCAGGCAAGCCGACAGCATCATGACGATCGTTTTCTGCAAAACCGATATTTCATGATCGGCAAGCTCGTTGATATAGCGATTAAGCGCCAGAATTTGCTGAAACAGGATGCTGACCAGCGGGTCACGCTCTGACAGGAAACGCAGATTGTGATCATCAGGATGGGTCAGATGATCCTCGACCAGATGCCGTGGCAAAAACAGATGCATCGACTTGAAGCCATCGCTGGTCTGTGCCTCGGTCCGCTGCGAAAGGTCAAGCAGCAGCAACCCACCGGGTTGAAGAACATCTCCGCCAATGCCGATCTCGGATTTCACCCCGCCATCGGTGTAAAGCTGGATGTTGTAATGATCCATGCCGTCGGCGGCGATCATTTGCGATGTGCGCGAAAAACTTTGTGAACAGCTTTGCGCCTCGATCATCAGAAGGTCGCGATGCCGCCATGAATTAAGGTTCGCCACAAAACCTGCCTCGCGGGTTTTGCGATCCATTTCGACACTGTAAATACAGTTGATGCTTTCTTTCCAGATCTCGAACTGTTTTGCTCTTGGCAGCTCGCCAAGGGAAAAACGCGACCTTTCAAGCAGCGCAGACTTGGGGTTTGTTTGATGCGTCATACCTTGACAGCCATATGTGGGAAACTCTTCCTGTTTTTACCCTGCGCCTATTTCTCCCGCTTTTCAATGGGCTTCTTATGCCAACGCATAGGGTCACCCTACTTTGTACCTCAGCCAGAATTTCCCATTTTTGCGACGCGAACCCGCAGAAAATATGGCTTCAAGGCCCCTTTCAGTGTTTCCCTGAAACAAACAAAACCGGAAAATGGCAACAGACTGTTGACGAACGGTGACTGGTCAAGGCCAGATGCGACACGCATATTCAATTCAAATGGTTGAATAGCCCGATGAGGTATTCCAATGACTGATCCATCAGCAAACACCGACAGCACTGCACAAAGCCTGGCGCCAATGTTTATTTCCCATGGCTCGCCAATGCTGGTGGCGCGTCAAAGCACCCCGGCTTTCCACTTCTTTGTCGATGAGCTGTCGAAACTGACCGATGGCGTGCGTGCCATTGTCATGATCTCGGCCCACTGGCAGACCGAACGACCGACGATCTCGACCGCGCAACGCCAGGAAACCATTCATGACTTCTATGGTTTCCCGCAGCCGCTTTATCAGTTGCACTATGACGTGGCGGGTGACCCGGAACTGGCAGAACAAATCGCCGCGCAAATCGGCAGTGAGACAGATGCCAAACGCGGCCTTGATCACGGGGCCTGGATACCAATGATCCTTGCCCGCCCGAATGCCGATATTCCGGTCTTTCAGCTTTCCATGCTGGGTCACGGTGGCCCGCGCGAACACTTTGAGCTTGGCAAAAAGCTGCGCGGGTTGCGCGATCTGGGTGTTCTGGTGGTCGCAAGCGGTGCGATGACACACAATCTGCGTGCGCTTGATCGCAACGAAGGCGCGATTGACCCGTGGGCAAAGGAATTCACCAACTGGATGGTGGAAAAGATCAAGGCACGCGATATCAACGCCCTGCTTGATTACAGAAGCCTCGCCCCCCACGCCGCCATGGCCCATCCGGACGATGATCACCTGATGCCCTTCTATGTTGCGCTGGGTGCTGCATCGGATGATTTCGAACCCGATCTTCTCCATGACAGTTACGAGTTCGGCAACCTTGCCATGACCGCCCTTCGCTTCTACGATCAGGGTGAGCTCAAAACTGCGGCCTGACGGAATTCGATAATGATCCCGTCCGGCTGCCAAGCCGGACGGATGTCATGCTTTCGCAAGATCAGATCACTCTTGAAATCACCACCAGCGGTCAGGGATTGTACGAAGTCACCGAACCGATCCAGTCATGGGTGAACCAGACCGGTCTTGAACGCGGCCAGCTGACCATCTTTGTCCGTCACACCTCGGCCAGCCTGACTATTCAGGAAAATGCCGATCCGGATGTGCGGTTTGATCTTGAAACCTTCTTTGGCCAGTTGGTGCAGGAAAATCCAAGCCTCTATCGCCATACCTGCGAAGGGCCCGATGACATGCCCGCCCACATCAAATCGGCCCTGACCGACGTGTCGCTGACCATCCCGGTATCAAACGGCCGCGCCGTGCTTGGTACGTGGCAGGGGATCTATCTGTTCGAACATCGCCGTGCGCCCCATCACCGCAAGGTCACCCTGCATCTGATCGGCGAATAGACCGAACACGGCTTTTGACCTCACGCCGCCAAGTGCGGCTCGGACGCCCAAAGCCCTTTGACCTGCACTTCAAGCAATTCACGCAATGTGCCGCACATATCCTCGCAGTCAAAATTCTGCGTGCTGAAATGCTCGTGGATGGTGAATAAAAACAGCGACATCAGGGTTTTCTGGATCAAAACCGGCGGCAAATCACGGTTGAGCTCGCCTGAAAGCTGCGCTTCCTCGATCAGGGCCTGAATGGCTGCAATCAATCCGCTGCTTTCCATAACGGCATGCACCGCCCCCTTTCTTGGTGAAAAGACAATCTGCTGCATGATCACCTGCCACAAGCCGGGATTAAGCCCCACCTGCGTGAAGCGATAGGACGCAACATGCATCATCTTGTCCACAAAGCACCATTCCGGGTCCATCGTATAAAGACCCTTTTCAATCGCCTCTGCCATCTGCTGCCCAACGCAGCAGATCAGAAGATCTTCCTTGGTCGGGAAGTGATTGAATATCGTTCCTTCGGCAACGCCAGCACGTTTTGCAATCTCTCGCGTGCTGACAGTGTCAAATTCCCCGGCACAGAAACAGTCACGCGCGGCATCAAGGATCTTCTGGCGCGTTTCTTCACGTCGCGCAGCTCGAATATTCATCAACGCCTCCGATTTTAATGAGCACACTCACTGAGTACACTCATTTAAATTACCGGATCACGCATGTCAATTCCTGCCCAAGCCCTCACCGGCGTGCGGCGTGTATTACCGGCGCCCGGCAGGCGGCAAAGATATCTGTTTCCGGGCGATAAAGTCCGGTCGCAACATGCATCGCGCCCAACACGGTCGAAAACAGATTGTCATGTGAAAAGCGGCCCGTTTGCGCCTGTGCTCTCAGGCAATCGGTCTCGATCCGGTTGGCATCGGCATAGCCATCCGACATCCAGATCATCATCGGCACCTTGGTTTGTTCCGAAGGGGCGAGCATGTAGGGCGCGCCATGCAGATACAATCCGCCCTCGCCCAGGGACTCTCCATGGTCCGACACATAAAGCAGAACCACGTTGTACTCATCCTGATGGGCTTTCAGACGTTCGGTCAGTTGGGCGATGACAAAGTCGGTATAACGGATCGTATTGTCATAGGTATTGATCAGTTCTTCCGCGCTGCAATTTTCAATATCACTGCGCGGGCAATCGGGGACAAAGGCCCGATGCTCATCGGGATAACGTTTGTAATAGGTCGGCCCGTGGCTGCCCATCAGGTGAAAGGCAATTAGTTGATCATGCGGTTCACCGGATGCGACTTCGTCGTCAAGGCCGCGCAGCATCACCGCATCAAAGCAGGTGCCAAGTGCGCAATCTTCGGGGAAATCATCGGGCGATATGTCGATATGGCGCACCCGGTCACACACCCCCTTGCAGCCCTCGTCATTTTCCTTCCACAAAACGTCGACACCGGCATGTGCCAGCACATCCATCAGGCTTTCACTATGGCGTGCGACGTCGCCGTCATAACCGGCATGATCCATCGGCGAAAACATGCAGGGTACCGAAACTGCGGTTGCCGTGCCACACGATGAAACATCCTGAAACGCCAGCATGCCGTCAATCTGGCTGGTAAAGGGCGATGTCGGGCGCGTGTACCCATTGGCCGCAACACTTTGAGCACGTGCGGTTTCGCCGATCACCAGAAACATCAATGTCGGTTTAACGTCGCCGTCCTGCGCGACCTTGCGGGCATCCTGCCCGATGGTTTGAAACGGCATGTCGGCATAAAGATATCGCCGCTTTACCAACTGGATCGTGCCAGCGATGTAGTTCGATGGCACAAGCTCCTTGCCCAGAACCTTGTGATTACGCCCGACCGATGCGTAATCCTTGAAATAAAGCGATCCGATCCCGCCCAACACCAAAAGCGGCAAGATCATCAAAACCACCCGCTGCCCGATCCCGCGCAAAACCGTTTTCGGGAATTTAAGCGGCACAAGGATCAGTATCGCAGCCGGCAGAAGTCCGGTCACGGCAAACCACAATCCGGCCTGCAGGTTGAAATATGAAAGCGCCTCGCCCTGATTGGTCTCGACCACGTTTTCGATCATGCCGCGGTCAAACACGATGCCGTATTTCAACATCGCATAATGCGCAAGCGCACCCGTGATAATCAGGAAAACAAAGAACGGTTTGAACAGATAGCACCAGGAAAACGGCGTAAAAACCACGAGCGACGCACAGATCAGAACAAACGGCGCGCTGATCGCAAAGCCCGCGTCATAATCACCGAGGCCCGCCAGAATACCGTAAAAGTGGCTAAGGACCTTCCAGTTCAGAACCAGCGTGAAATAGACCGCGAGTGTTAAAAGGCCAAATCGATAATCAATCGGTGAAAGGTGCAAAAAGGAACGAAGTCGACGCATCCGGGCATCCTTGGGGCAATGAACCATGCCCCTCGCATACCGTGCGAAGCTGACAACAAGCTGAAGTCACCCGGAATGTCTACTGATCGCTCCGTCAGGTCAGGCCGCCGCCCTTGCTTGTTTGTTGGCGCGTTTACTGGCGCGCAGCCCCAAAAGGCTGTGAATGACAAGCGTGGTGATCACCACCGTCCCGCTGATCAGCGTCATTTCGTCGGGCACTTCATTGACAAACACCCAGACCAGAAACGATCCAAGGATCGCTTCATTAAGCATAATCAGGCTGACCTCGGCGGCCGGAATTTTCCGCGATGCATAAGCGATCAACAGGAAGGACACCGGCAACACCCAAAAGCCCAGCATCAAAAGCCACACCCAATCCAGACCAATTGGCGACAATGGTGCGGCACCGGGCAGCAGGATCAGGGTGACGACAAACGCGCCAAACAACATGCCCTTAAGCGCGTCCACTTCGGGCTTGGCACCCAGCACATTGAAATAACCCGCCATACAGATCGCAGCCCCAAGGGCCAGCATATCACCCAGCGCGTTTTTCCCGCCAAACCCGGCACTAAACATGCCAAGCAAGGCCACAAACACCACGACCGAGGCAACCCATGTCCGGATCGGCTGGGAACGCTTAAAGATAAACACGCCAATCAACCCGGCCAGAAGCGGTGTCGCGGCAATAATGATCAGGGTATTGGCGGCATCAGTATTGCGTACCGAAAACATGAAAAGCGTACAGGTCCCACCGTAAAACAGACCGGTCAGCATTTCAAACCCGTTAGGCCGGATCGATTGCACGATGCCTTCGCCCCGCTTGGCCCCGTTCCAAAGGGCCACCAGCAAAAGCGCCACGGTCAAAAAGCCCAACCGCCAGAACGCGGTTGTAAAATCATCGGCCCCAATCAGACGCAGCAAAAGCGCATCGGGCGACAGGATCACAACCCCCAAAAGGGCAATCCAACCACCATTAACACTCCCGAACCGATCCCGCAACGTCATCTCACCCAACCCCTACGCGGTTTGCACCGCTTCAAATTCCCAAAAACAAGGCAGCAGGTTTTCGCCGTGCTGCCAATAGCCCATTGTTACGGGCCTTTCCCATTATGGCAATTCGATTTTATTCAACTGTTTGAAAGGATCGCACAAACACTTGCCGCACCGCCCCTGCGCTTGATTGCATCGATACAAAGAAACTGTTTTGTTTGCCCCGCAACCCCGATAAGTTGGGGGCAAATTTGAACATCTGCCAAGCAAAAGGATGGATCATCATGGCTGGTAAAATCGACGCTCATCTTGCCGATCTCGGCATCACCCTGCCGACTGCGACCGCACCGGTTGCGAACTATGTGCCCTATGTCATCTCGGGCAAACTGGTTCATATTTCCGGTCAGATCACCATGGAAAATGGCGAGTTGAAATTTATCGGCAAACTCGGTGCCGACTATGACGTCGAAACCGGTCAAAAGGCCGCCCGCCTTTGCGCACTCAACCTTGTTGCGCAACTCAAGGCCGCGATTGGCGATCTTGATAAGGTCACCCGCGTTGTCAAACTGAACGCGTTTGTTAATTCCGCCCCCGACTTCACTGATCAGCCAAAAGTCGTCAATGGCGCATCCGACACCATGGTCGAAATCTTTGGCGATGCTGGCAAACATGCCCGCTCGGCCGTTGGCGTTGCCGCCCTGCCGCTCGGTGTTGCGGTTGAAATTGATGGTATTTTCGAAATCGCCTGATCTTTACATCAGCAGCCTCAATGCGACACCGATCAGCATCGCTGGTCGGTGTTTTCTTTTGGGCGATTACAACTGATGGAAATGGGTGCGCACCATCTTGGCAAACACATCGCGCACTTCGTTATGCGCGCCGGTCTTTTCCATCAGGCTGATTGCGAACTTTGGCAATTCCGGCAATGCATCATCGCGGCCCAGTGGTTCAAGATCATCGGGGATCGTGCCGACCAGAAACGCCGTGATCGACAAATCCGATCGAACCGTTGCCGCCGTTGCTTCGATATTGCCGCTTTCAAACACGCTGCGCCAGGCAATCCCCGCCTGATCCAGCGCATCAATCACCGCCGGTCGAAACGCACATTCACGACTGACCAGCGACACCGGCAGCGGGCGTTTTGTCTGGGCCTTGCCCGATTTCGCCCCGACCCAGACCAGCGGCGCAATTTTCAGGAAATCCCCCGTCATCTGCCCGACCGGCTCCTCAACCAGGGCAATATCAATCTCGCCACTATTTACCATGCTCCGCAATTCCTGGGAGCTGTGACACCGCAGCGAAAGCTCGATCCCCGGATAGTGATCGCAAAATTTGCGAAGTGGTGTGCGCATAAACGTGCCAACAAGATCATAAGGGATACCAACGGTAAGCTTGCCGACATGGCCCGCCCCGGTCATGTCCTGCCAGATCTCGTCATTAAGCAACAACATCCTTTGCGCCTTGCGCAGCAATTGCTCGCCATTCTGGGTCAGGCGCAATCCCTTGCGTGCGCGCTCAAACAACCCGCACCCGAATGCGGTTTCAAGCCGCTTGATCTGCTGGCTGACCGCCCCTTGCGTCAGATTAAGAACCTCTGCCGCACCCGTCATGCTGCCGGTTTCGGCCACGGTTACAAAGGCGCGCAACACCGCCACATCAAGGTTTCGCATGATATCCCCACCGATCCGGCCACAACCTGATCAATGCTAGCAGCATTAACAAACGTAATGCCATCCATAATGAACATTCGCTTTCCTGATGCAAAGAATTGTTTTCTGATGTCCCCTGCCGCCCGGGCAACGCGCCACCACAGGACGATAGAATGATCGAAACTCTGCTGCCGGTTTTATCCTTTACCTTGGCCGCCGCCCTGTCGCCCGGCGGGGCAACGACGCTTGCCACCGCATCGGGTGCGCAGTTCGGCTTTCGTCGTTCCGTGCCGTTCATCATGGGTATTTCAATCGGCATGCTGACACTGGCAGCCGCCGGCGCGCTTGGGCTGGCGAATTTGCTGCGTGCCTTTCCGGCGATTGAGCTCATCACCAAACTGATCGGCACCAGCTATCTGGTGTGGCTGGCTTTCAAAATTGCCATGGCCCCACCACCACCAACCTCTGCGATTGCGCGCGACCTTGATCAAGACACCCCGACAGACAGCAAACCCATCCCGTTTCTCGGCGCCTTTGGCCTGCTGTGGCTGAACCCGAAAGGCTGGGCTGTCACCATCGGCGCGGCGGCATCCTTTTCTGCCATCGCACAGGACCCGACCGAACTGGCGGTTATTCTGGGCAGTGCCTTTGCTTTCTCCGGCTTTTTGTCGATGGCGCTTTGGTGCGCATTGGGATTAAGCCTGTCGCTGTTACTGACATCGGATTGGCAGTGGCGCACGGTCAATGTGACGCTTGGCGTGCTTCTGATCGCCTCAATCATTCCGATGTGGCTCTAAAAGCTCCTTGACCTCAACCCCGGTTGAGGTCGGACAAGGATCGCATCACATCCATATGGGGAAATAGAATGCGCGTCTTTGTCACAGGTGGGACCGGCCTGATCGGATCGGCCATCGTTGAAAACCTGATCCGCCTTCAACACGATGTCGTGGCACTTGCCCGATCACGCGCCAGCCACAAAATGCTGGCCGATCTCGGCGCAACGCCAATCCGGGGCGATATCACCAAGCCGACCGCCTGGGTGAACGACCTGCCCGATGTTGATGCCGTCATTCACACGGCCTGTGATTTTTCCGATCAGATGCCGCGCATTGATGCCAATCTGCTCGATCACTTGATCCCGGCCCTTCATCGCATGCCAGGCCCGGTGCGCTTCCTCTATACCGGCGGCGTCTGGAGCTACCCGCAAACCAAACCGGGACAGATCGGCGACGAAACATTGCCCTTTGCCACTTTACCGGAATTTGACTGGATGATTGCCGGGCTAAACCGCATTCTTGGCGATGAAAAACTGCACGGCATCATCATTCATCCGGGATGCGTCTATGACACCGGCCGCCGTGGGCATACCGGCCTGTTTGAACGCGCCATCACATCCGCCCAAAGCAACAACGTGATTACCATTGTCGGCGGCGACCATATTGATCAACCGATGGTCCACACCGATGATCTGGCCGATCTTTATTACCGTGCACTGACCAATGCCAAACCCGGCTCAAGCTATATCGGGGTTGCGATTAACGGTGTTTCAAATGCTGCTGTTGCCAAGCTGATCGCGAGCCACTTCGCCATTGAAGACTGCCAGTTTGAAACCATCAGCACACAAACCGCGATGACCCGTCTTGGGAATTGGGCAGAGGGGCTTGGTCATCATCAACATCTCAGCAGTGCGAAGGCGATGCGCGAACTGGGCTGGGAACCCAGCCACCTTGATATCGAACAGGACATCAAGGCGTGTGCCGCTGCAATAACGGCCCAAAGTTAACGCCATTAACTTTCCGTACTGATGGTCTTGAGCCCGACCACCCCGCCAATGATCATCAGCAACAATACCGCCTTAACCGCCGTCATCGGTTCCTTCAGGAACAACCAGCCAATCAGGGCGACCGATGCCGTGCCAAGCCCGGCCCACACCGCATAGGCCGTTCCGACCGGAATGATGCGCAGCGTCATCGACAAAAACCAGAAGCTCAGGCCATAAACGCCAAGGCTTAACACCGTAAAACGCCAATCGGTAAATCCATCCGAGAATTTAAGCGATATCGTCCCGATCACTTCAAGACTGATCGCAATAAACAGATATACCCAGGCGAGCATGATCTTATTCCTTGTTTTTGGGGTGGTGGCGGAAGGCACTCCCAAAATGGCCCAATTTTCCTTATGGGGCAATCCCCGCGACCGCCTTATCGCCCCCCACCAAAATCGCCTTGCCGTAATCTGGATCAAAACGGATGGCAAAATCGTTGCGTATAGTGACCCAACAGGGCACATTGCCCGCAACGATTTGCCGGTCGTGGCCGCACAAATGTGCGCGTGATATCCGGCCAGAGAATGGGATAAACAGTCATGATCGAAACCGATATTCTGATTGCAGGCGGCGGGATCGCCGGAATGAGTGCCGCGGCGCGTTTTGCCGCCGATGGCCATCAGATCGTGATTGTCGACCCGGCCCCCTCTGACATCGGCGAAGGCACGGATTTACGCACCACCGCCTTTCTCGAGCCGGGCATCGAAACCCTTAAAAAGGCTGGCGTCTGGGATGCCATCAAACCGACCGGGGCGGAACTTCGCGTCATGCGGATTGTTGATGCCGGCGGCACCGAACGCACCCCGCGCGAAACTGCCGACTTTGATGGTGCTGAAACCAAAAACGGTTTCTTTGGCTGGAACGTCTCAAACAAGGCCGCCCGTGTCGCCCTGATGGCGCGCCTGGCCGAACTGGGTAATGTCGATTTCCGCTTTTCCACCACCGTAACCGCGTTTAAAGGCACCTCGCGCTATGGTGAAGTAACGCTTTCGGATGGCCAGACCGTGCGGGCCAAAGTCGTGATTGCCGCTGATGGCCGCAACTCATCGTTGCGCGACATGGCCGGGATCAAACACAAACGCTGGGCCTATGATCAAAGTGCGCTGGTGTTTGTCGTCACCCACAACAAACCGCATGACAACATCTCGACCGAAATTCACCGCACCGGCGGTCCGCTGACCCTCGTGCCCATGCCCGACCTTGATGGCAAGCCCTGCTCGTCTGTCGTCTGGATGGTCCCGGCTGCACGCGCCGATGAACTCAACGCCATGAGTGATGAGGCTTTATCAGCCGAAATCACCCACGACACCATGAACCTTTTTGGCCCGCTGACCGTCGCAAGCCCGCGCGCCGTCTGGCCGATGATCTCGCAAGTGCCATCGCGCCTGATTGCCGCCCGCCTTGCCTTGATCGCGGAATCCGCCCATGTCGTGCCGCCGATTGGCGCGCAGGGGCTTAATATGAGCCTGCATGACATCGAAACCCTGGCCGAACTGATGGCCAAGGCCAAACTGCACGGCGAGGACATCGGCGCAACCCCGCTTCTGAAATCCTACGAACGGCGCCAGCTGCCCAAAACCGTCATGCGGGTCGGCGGCATTGATTTGCTCAACCGTGCGTCAATGTTCGAACCCAAAACACTGCGCGACCTGCGCTATGCCGGCCTCACCGCGATTAACCGCATCGGCCCGCTTCGCAAACTCGCCATCAAGGTCGGGGTGGGCAAATAGATTTACGAACAGTCACCCTCGACGGAAACTTTTGCTTGCAACTTTTTTGATTACCTCGACCTCAATCGGCCTAATCTTTCTACGCGTACTCGGATCGTTTAAAAATTTTCGAATTGTTTCGAGTTCTAACTCTTGCACTCCGTTCTTTGACATCCGACTATATAGGTCCCGGAACGAAATATTTGGGTTCTCAGTATCTTTGCTATCAGCCTCTAAACCAATTCCAGTTTCCTGCTGAACCAAACCATCGAGTTTATCCAATTTCAAAATCAAATAACTCTCAGAGTTTATTTCCTTTTTTACTTGAACACACTTCATAAAAAGCCAAATCAGTGGATATTTGTCATTATTCCTATTGACGAACACGTCCTGACTTGAAGATCTTGCGTCCTCCATAACATCTCTGACATTGTATGGATCGAGCAGAACATCTAAAATACACTCAGAAACTTCACGTTTTCTAGTATTTTGATACAGAATAGATAGTATTTGAATACAAACACACTGAAGAACAAAATCTGATTTATTACGACGAATCGTTATTCTTAACCACTTTACAATTTCAACATTATGCTTATCAAGGCTACCAGTTCCCGCCTTGATAGCTGTAAGAACAATGCCCCACGGGCTATTCAAGAATTGTTTATGCACAGATGGGTCTAAATTTTTGGCGACCTCTACCATTAGAAGAAGGAAGTCAACGTTGTTAAGACTCAAATGCTTAGGACGCCAACCTTCAAGAGCCTTTACCCAAGATCTGATCCTATCTTTATTGTTGCTTGCACGATCCATCCAGTTAAAAACAAACTCAATGATCACCTCGCTCATGTATGGATATACACGACCGATGTCGGGACTAAGGGTCTCTTGATTAAACAGTAAATTGGTATCAAACAAATATTCTGCCACTAAGAACTCTTGGATAGATCTATGACCAAAGTAAACTGTAGTTTTCGCCTTATGGACCAAGCAGCCTTGAGCTAATTCTCTTCGCAATGCCTCTGTCGAAAAACTATGATCTATTCCATTCACGACTTCCTTACAGATCTGATGGGGAATATCAGCCAAAGTCGTTGTAGTAGATTGCCCCCTCTCCCAAAGCCACCAAGCGACCGCCGAATTGAAATTTCGGCGAATGTCGGCATCAAATTCTGGGTATCGGCCGACCTTATCGGTCTCTCTCTCGATGAGGTAATGAATAAACTTATCATACAGCTCAAATAGAGACATATCTGCCAAGCTCTGAGATTTATCAGTCGCGATCCTGCACAGCATCTGCGCATGAACTGGACGCACTGACAACTTCTCAAACTTGTCACTAGTAAGTTCTGATATTCTATTTTCTATCCAGTCTTCCTCCAGATTCTCCAAGCGAGCAAGGTGAGAAAAATATCTTTGAATAAAGTGTTTTGCCTCGTCGACAGTGAAACCACGGATACTAAGCCTATCAATTTGCTTGCGCTTTAAATTGGGTACAATTTGTCCCGATTTAGTTGACTGATAGCCATCGATGATCGCCCTGAACTCATCATCGGTATATGCAACGGAATCCCTACCTAACAGCAGGATCTTTGAATTACCCTCGTCCAATTCCAGCAAGTTGTCTAAATTTCGCTGGAATGTGCGAGGCACCATTCCGTGCTTCATTTCATCTAACCCATCATAGATGATCAAGAATGCACCGGCTTTGTTAAGCTCCCGGAACAGACTAAAATGGTACCCTGAAGATTTGTGTTTGCTTGCAAGAACACTACCTACAAGACCATCAAGACTTTGCTCCTCAACCAAATCTCCCAGAGTTATTAATATTGGAATCCGTCGGCTGCGGTCTTCTCGTGCCTCAGTTGCCAAGACTGCGGCCAAATGCTTCGCGAAAGTACTTTTACCTTGGCCGTAACTGCCAATAATAGCCATCGGCTTATCGTAGTTACCATCAGAAATCCAGTTTCGGACGACCTGCTCCAAGTCATCATCGTCGTCAGTTTTAGGTTTAATATAAAACTCGTTCAAACCACTCTTGCTGTACTCTTCTTCAATATCATATAGGTACATATCCAGATTAAGAATGTGTCTGTAAAATTCCTCAACAGTAAAGCATTGCAGACCATCTTTTCGGTATGCCTGAATGAGAGCTCTACCATCTGGACTAATTTTTCCTTTCGAAATCAACCACGCTCTATCAATATCTCCCCTTTGAATTAACTTTCCGTACTCATTAACAAATCTTTCGCATTCAGCTTTATCGACAGTTCCTTCATAATTCTTCATCTCAAAACGAAACTGAAGATCACCATCGAGTGTCGACTTTGAAAATACAGCAGCGGCGTCAGTTTTCTTAAAATTATCTCTATTTTCGCCAGTTATACCGTGAAATCCAGCAGCACCTAATATAGCGATTACTCGATCTGAAAATTCATCGCCTTTTTCTATTGTGCTTTGCTTATTCATATCATCACCTGCAAATTTGACACCGCCCCCCCCCTTCCAAATGGATGGCTGGAGATAAACAATAATCAGGCAACTCAATGACACAATCAACAACTTAAAGTAGATATTCTTAAATACACCCGAGAGAGCACAAGGCTGACCGTGGTTGCCAAAGCCAGATCAGCAGTGACTGTCGTCAGGCCAATTTTCTTGCCAACGTCAACGCTTTGCTTTAGCTCCGATGCAAACGAAGCTCTACCATAAAGCCCTCCGCATGATCAGGGCGCGGGGAATAAAGCTTAAGCTCTGCCTTGGTATTGCGTGCAATCGCCTCGACAATCGCCAACCCCAGTCCCGAACCATCGGCCTTGTTGCTCGATCGTTTGAACCGGGTGGTCAGTTGGCTGAGTTCTGCGGGGCTAACAGGCGCGCCGCCGTTTGACACCTGAACGATGTGATCCTCGATCACGCGGATATCGACGGGCTCTTCATCCCCGCCATATTTCAGGGCATTTTCAATCAGATTGCGCATGCAAATCGCAAAGGCATCAAGGTCAATATTGGCCGATAATGTCGCCAGATTGTCGGCATCAAAGCGGATATGCGCGCCTTCCATCCCGGCCCGCTTGAGGTCTTTAATCACCAGATTAAGCGTCGGGCCAAGATCCTGATTATGCCCCGTCGGGCTAAAGCCGCCGCTTGATTCCGCGCGCGCCAACTGCAAAAGCTTTTCGGACAACCGCGACAGGCGTTTAAGCGCCTCTTCCGTCTGAACCGCGCGCTTGCGGGCCGCGTGCCCCGCGGGCAGTTCTGCCAGCAGCCTTTGCGTTTGTGCCAGCGCCACGGCAATCGGGGTACGCAGCTCATGCGCGCTGTTGGCGGTAAAGCTGCGCTCGACACTGAGTGCCGCCTCAAGCTTTGCCATCAACCGGTTGACCGCCGTGACAATGGTACTGATTTCTTCTGGTGCTTCGTCCTGCTCAAGCGGTTGCAGATTGCCTTCGCCACGTTCCTCGATTTCGTCACGCACGCGTTTGATCGGTTTCAACCCGCCGCGCAGCACGACAATCAATTGAATGATCACCACCGGGATCAAAAGCGCAATCGGCAGGAACTGGGCGAGAACACTCTCCATCAGCGCCTCGCGCCGGTGCTCAAGCGGCTCTGCCACCTGGATCACCCGCTGCCCGCCCATCAGGACCGCACTATAAATGCGGAAATCTTCCTCGTTATAAAATCCCTCGACCAGGGGGGCTTCAAACGGTTCTTCCTCTGCGTTGAACGACCGCAGCAAAAGCCGCCCGCCGCCATCACGCACGTGATACATCAGGTAATCTTCGCCAAGCTCCTCGTCCCCGTCGCCATCTCCATGATCATCGGTCAGGATCTCCCCCATGGCCGGGCTTGGCAGGACTTCTTGCGGGCTGCCACCCTTATGATCCTTAAGGTACTCATCAATCAGCGGGGCATAGCGATAGGCCGTGGTGACAAGGCTGTTATCAAACGCTTCCTGCATTTCATGATACATCGTCATCGCCGCAAGGACCGAGCCCGCCAGCCAGAACACCCCGACCGTAAGCGTCAATCGTCGGGTCAGGATCGCTTGCAAACTTCTGTTGGGATTTTTGCCCATGGCGTTGCTTATCCCTCAACCCGATAGCCGACACCGCGCACGGTCTTGATCACGTCACGGCCAAGCTTGCGGCGCAAACGGCTGACATACACCTCGACCGTGTTGCTTTCGATCTCGGCCCCGAATTCATAAAGCGCTTCCTCAAGCTGGCGTTTCGAAAGTGTCTGGCCCGGCCGTTTGACCATCTGATCAAACAGTGCCCATTCGCGCGATGTCAGATTGATATGTTCGCCATCGCGCAAAACCGACCGCCCGGCAAGATCCACCTCGACCCCGCCATCCAGCTCGACAAACGGATTGGGATTGCCGCTATAGCGCCGCGACACGGCGGCCAGGCGTGCGGAAAGCTCGTTCAGATCAAACGGCTTGACCAGATAATCATCCGCCCCGGCATTCAAGCCCTCGATCCGGTCGGAAATCTGATCCTGTGCGGTCAGGATGATGCATGGTGTGGCCGATCCCTTGCGGCGAAGATCGCGCAGCAAATCAAGCCCCTTGCCGTCGGGCAGGTTAAGATCGAGCAGCAACACATCATAGTTGGTGCCGCGCAGCATGATCTCGGCATCGACCACACTTGCACTGTGATCGACCGCCTCGCCGCTTGCCAGCAAATGATCGCGCACCGCGTCCGCCAGCATCAATTCATCTTCGACCAGAAGAATACGCACCCCAACCTCATCGCAAAGCCCCGCACAATCGGCCTTGGTTAAGGGCGTTTCCTGACAATGTGCTGAACGGTGAAAAATATCGGGTTCAGGTTGCTGTCAGGGAAGCACGCCATACTCCGCACCGATCATGACATATCCCCTATCTTATGAAGGAACCGAGCCGTGAAAAACACTGTTTTGAAGAAAGCCGCCCTTGGCCTGTTTGCGACCACGCTTCTTGCCACCGCCTCCCTTGGCCTGAGTGCGAATGTCGCACAGGCAAGCGATGATTATTGCAACGTGCCGAAATCCGAATGGCAGAGCATGGATGCGCTCAAGGAAAAGCTGACCGCCGAGGGCTGGGACGTCCGCAAAATCAAGGAAGATGAAGGCTGCTACGAAGTCTACGCCGTCAAGGCCGATGGCAAGAAGATTGAGGCCTATTTCAACCCGGCGACCTTTGAGCTCGTCAAGGAAGACGACTGATTTTAATCGGTCCTCCCTCGGGTGAGTGCGGCTTTGACCGATAGTTTGTCCCCCGGCCCCGTGCCTGCCTGCACGGATGCCCTCGGTCAAAACCGCCTCTCCGACCCAGCCACCTAAAACCGCATTCAACAGTCAGGAGCACGCATCATGTCTGTCAAAGTATGGGACCCGTTTGTCCGCCTGTTCCACTGGGGCTTGGCGGCAAGTTTCGTCATCGCCTGGATCACGGCCGATGAATGGAACAGCCTGCATCACTGGGCGGGCTACGCCGCGGGTGCCCTGATTGCGCTGCGCCTGATCTGGGGCCTGATTGGCACCCGCTATGCCCGCTTCACCCAGTTCATCAAAAGCCCCCGGGCAACGCTTCAATATCTTGGCGATATCCTGCGCGGAACCGAACCCCGCTATCTCGGCCATAACCCGGCCGGGGCGGCGATGATCATCGCCCTCATGCTCGCCATGGCCGGTTGCGCGCTCACGGGCTGGATGTACACCACCACCATGTTCTGGGGTTCCGAATGGGTCGAGGAAACCCACGAGGCGCTGGCAAACGGCCTGCTGTTCCTCGTACTGCTGCATGTTGGCGGCGTGTTGCTGGCCAGCATCCGCCATCATGAAAACTTGATCCGCGCCATGATCACGGGCCGCAAACGCCACCCGGCAACGGATGACGTTGCCTGACCGAACTTTACGACCTTTAGCTTCCCTGTGACATCCTGAATTAAGGTTTGTCCCAACTCAAGGCAACCGCGTCCACCCCTGGCCGGTTGCCTCTTTTTTTGCCCCGTCATTCCCGCGCAGGCGGGAATCAGGACACAATAGGCTTCAGCAAAAAGTTTACCGCCCAATCGACTTGGCAGGGTTCCCGACAACCGTCGCACCCGCTGCAACATCGCGCGTCACCACCGCCCCGGCACCAATGATCGCGTCATCCCCGATGCTGATCCCCGGCAGGATAATCGCCCCGCCACCAATCCAGACATTGTCGCCAATCGTCACCGGCCGCCCGATTTCAAGATGCTGTTTGCGCAGTTCCGGATCGCGATGATGATCGGCACAGTAAATCTGAACATTCGGGCCCAGCATCGAATGCCGCCCGATCGTCACCGGTGCCGTATCCAGGATCACGCAGCCGACATTTAAAAACACGTCTTCAGAGAGATGGATATTCACCCCATAGGCACAATGAAACCGCGCCTCAATCCGCACATCATCCGCGCAAGCGGCAAACAACGCGCGCAGTTTCGGCCCGATATTGCCGCGTTCTGCCGGATAGAGCACGCTGTGTTCATGGCATGCTTCAAGGGCGCGATGGCGCATCACGGTGATTTCGGGATCAAGGCAGGAATACCATTCTCCGGCCTGCATTTTTTCAAGTTCGCTTTGGGCCATGATGTTCAGGGACGTTGTTCAGGACGGTCATCACGTTACGCCCGATTGCGGGTAACTGCAATCTGCACCACGCCCCGCCGCGGTCGCAACCGGCCACCATGGCCCACAAAGCATGTCGAAATTTACTTGCCCGTCACATGCGCCATTTCCGCACCATGGGTTGCCAGCGCATCACACGCTTTTGTCCATGCCGTGTCATTTTCATCAAATGCGCTGCGCAGATAGGCCGCCGTCATCCGCTGGGTCACGGCAAGGCGATCAGGATCTTCATCATCGGCTTCCTTGGCATCGTAGCCAGCAATACCGCCCAGCCCATGCTTGCCGCCTTTAAGGGTCAGCAAATAATCACCGCCCGGGCTGCAATGGAACGGGTCGGTGTGCCATGCCGCCCCGCGCGTGGTCAGGTGCGGGTTATCGTCTTCATCCCCCGCCACCACAAGGGTGCGTGTCGTCATATGGGAAAAATCGGGGTTAAGCGCGGTATAGTTCTTGCGCGCATGCTCGCTAAGGCTATCGCCCCCGTTACCCGGGGCCGCCAGCAACACGCCGACCTTGATGCGCGGCTCCAGAAGGTTAACATCTTGCGCATCCGGATCGGCGATATCGGTCAACCGCGCGCCAAGTAACATCCCAACCGTCTGCCCGCCAAGCGAATGCCCGACTGCCGCAATCCGGTCATGGTCAAGTCGCCCGTCAAGGATCGGATGGGCGGCTTCGATGTCGGACAAATGGTCAATGATATGTTTGAAGTCCTCGACCCGCGACCGCCAGAAAAACGGTGCCCCCGGTGCATCCGGCCCAAACCCGGCAACTTTGGAATTGCCGTGGGTCGGCTGGATCACGGCAAAGCCCTGCTCAGCATAAAACTGTGCCAGCGGGCCATAGCCATTCATCGACGGAATATAAAGCGACGGCCCATGCCCGTGCGACAACAGGATGATCGGAAAATGATCCCCCACCGCAGGCAGGGTAATCCGCATTTCAATCGGCTGCGGCCGATCAGCAACCGGCAAAACTACCGGACAGATCGAAAGGGTCGGCACCGCATCCCGAACCGGAATATGACGGGTACTGGTGATCAGATTGTTCATGAAAAGCATCCTTGTTTTGCTTGGCGAAACCGTCGATTTCGCCTATAAACCAAAAAACGGAACGACGTTCCTTTTGTTAATTCAAATACGGAACATTGTTCCGTTTATCAAGTCTGAATTTCAACACCCGGACTCCGTCCGCGTGCGATCACGCTGGCTTATTGTGGAAAAACAAAGCGATGCAGGAAGAAACCACCGGCACCAAAAAACGCATCCGTGCTGACGCCGCCCGCAATGAAGACGCGGTGCTTGAAGCCGCCAAGACGGTTTTTGCCACCTCGGGTGTTGATGCACCGGTGCGTGAAATTGCCAAAACCGCCGGGGTTGGGGTCGGCACGCTCTATCGCCGTTTTCCCAAACGAAGCGATCTGGTCGTTGCTGTCTTCAAACGCGAAGTTGATGCCTGTGCCGCCGATGCCAAAACGCTGGCAAAGGACCACCCGCCGGGCGAAGCCCTGTCGCGCTGGCTCAGGCGCTATTGCCGGTTTATTGTCACGAAAAAGGGATTGGCATCAGCACTTCATTCGGGCGACCCGGCCTTTGATGCCCTGCCCGATTACTTCCGCAGCAACTTTGAACCGGCCCTGCAAAACCTGCTTTCTGCCGCGGCCAAGGCGGGCGAGGCCCGATCAGACATCGATGCCTATGATCTGCTGCGCGCCATTGGCAACCTTGCCAGTGCCGGAAGCACATCTGGGACTAAGGCGGGTGACGATCCCGAACATCACGAAGGCATGCAGCATACCTATCGCATGCTGGATCTGATGATTGATGGCCTGCGCTACGGCAAATCGGGCTGACGGGCCGACGACAACGCCCTAGACGTAATCGGGTGCAAACTGTTCAAGATCAAGCGTCGGGGTTTTGCCGATATCGCCGCGATGTTTTTCAAGAAACACGCCCGCCGCCTCACGCCCCTTGTCGCGCAGCATGGTCATGAAATCCCATTCGGCATTCATCTTCGATGTATGATCAAGCTCAAGCATCACATCACTGGCAATCAGATGCATGCGCATGGTGCCCCAACTGCTGGCTTCGCATTGATGCGGCGGCATGTCCTTGCGGATCACCGACATCATCCGCAGTTCCTTGACCAAGCTACTGTTAAACGAAATCTCGTTCAAACGGCTTGAAATCTCGTGCGAGGTTTTCGGGATCCCCGGCCGTTTGACCGGATTGATCTGTACGAGCACCGTGTCATTGGCCGAACATTCCCGCACCAGCGGCCCAAGGCTGGGATTGCCGGAATATCCACCGTCCCAATAGGGCACGCCATCAATCTCGACGGTTTTATAGATATTGGGCAAACAGGCCGAGGCCAAAAGCACATCAAGACTGATATCGGGGTTGCGAAACACCCGTGCCTGCCCGGTTTCGACATTGGTCGCGGTGATGAAAAGCTTGGTCGGGCTTTTGTTTAGCAAATCAAAATCGACCACATCTTCCAAAAGCGCCGCCAGCGGATTATCCCCCGCCGGATTAAGGTCATAGGGCGAAAACAGTTTCGCACTCATATCCAGCCACTGATACATCGGCGAATTGCCAAGCGACCAGTTGCCAAACAAAACATCCATCGGGGAACGTTGCAGTGGGCTGAACCGTGCGGCCTCGGAAACCGCCGACCAGAACCGCTCAAGATCCTCGCGCGCGCCGTCATATTTGCCCTTGCAAAAGCCCGACGTCACCACGGCCGCATTCATCGCACCCGCCGATGTGCCCGAAATCGCCTCAAGCTCGATCTCTTCATCCTCAAGCAACCGGTCCAGAACGCCCCAGGTAAACGCCCCGTGCGATCCCCCGCCCTGAAGGGCAAGGTTGATCTGTTTGCGGTTGGTCGCCGTCGATTGCTTCGCACGCTCGCTCATGCCATCTCCTGCACCTGGGTCATAATGTTCTGCTTACTGGTCATGATATGTCGCAAACCGCACCATCTGCCAGCAATGATATCAAATGGCCGAAAACGACCCCGGCTTAATACCACGTCAAACTGGCCGGAAGATCCTGCTTGGAAACACGTACTTTCCTCACTATTCCGTAGACTTCCAGTGAAGCTCGTCGAGCGCAGCATTAACCCCATAAGGCCGCAGCACTCCAACAACCCTAGCTTGACTCACAGCAAAGAAACATCACTTAATAAGACATACCGAATAAACAAAACACGCCGGGGAGTGGTAACGAAAATGCCAATTGATATTTCAATCCTTTGCAGAAGAATTTCTCCAGAAAGAACTACACTTATTTTTGGAGCCGGTTCTTCGATACCCTCTGGCGGCCCGTCTGGCGATGACCTCTCAAAACTCCTCTCGGAAAAGTTCGAAATAGAAATCACTGCGCCCCTACCACTATCAGACATAGCAACGATCGCAGAAGCCAAGTCTAATCGGCGGCAACTGATTGATACTGTTTCAGAAATCCTATCACCAATTGAACCAATGAGAGGAATGCTCAACCTACCAGACTATGAATGGGCGAGTATCTTTACGACAAATTATGACGAGATTATTGAAAAATCATATAAGAAACGAAAGAAAGCCCTAAGAACAATTTCGTCAAACTATGATTTTAGCAATCAATCATCACTAGATGATCAGGTTTTATTTAAAATTCACGGGACCATAAGCAAAGATGAAAGTACCGGTCACAAACAAAGGATGGTACTAACAGCCGCTGATTTTGATCAGACCACAGAATACCGCGAACTACTATATTCAAAACTCACTGACCAGCTATTAAGCAATGACGCTATTGTAATTGGAAACTCCCTGCAAGACCCTGACTTAAAAGAGATAATAGATGAAATTATAAAAATAAAAAAATCAAAAGGCGCTCCTGGAACAATATATGTCTTCTCATTCAACAAAGATGAAAATCAATCCTTGGTTTACGAGTCGAGAGGACTACAGGTTTGCTTTGGAGGTATAGATGAATTTTTCTCTGCCCTTCACTCTCAACAATCTCCGAACAAACTCTTACTCACTGACTCCGATGATATTCTAGATACGGATCGGCGGGTGCATCCCGCAACAACTACTGTCTCAACTTCAAGGGCAAAACGAAGTGGCGATTTGAACAAAATGTTCAATGGAAGCCCCGCAAGTTATGCCGACATTCTGCGCGGTTGGACGTTTGAAAGAGATTTCGCAGATAAACTTGAGCACCAACTAGCCGAAGAACAGTCAAGAATTGCTTATATTCTTGGCGCGGCAGGATCAGGCAAGACTACTGGTGCAAGAAAATGTCTAAACCAGCTTGTTGATCGAGAAATACTGTGTTGGGAACACGAGAGCAATCTATCGCTGTATGTAGATGGCTGGATCAAAATCGACGCAGAGCTAAGGCGCACCAAGCAGGCAGGTGTACTTCTAATTGACGAAGCACATCAACATCTGCACGAAATCAATAAACTTGTGGACGAGATCTGTAAACACGAAACCCCCGCTTTACGTTTGATATTGATCTCAAGCAAACACCACTGGAATCCCAGATTAAAGTCTCCCAATATTTTTGCTCACGGTGTTCTCTATGAAACTGGTCCACTAACAGTAAGAGAAATCGACTCCCTACTTGATATACTTCAATCTAAAACCGAGATTTCCGATCTAGTTGAGAGTAGATTTACTGGGTTCAGTAGAAGTGAAAGGCGAAACCGGCTTTTGGAGCGCTGCGGATCGGATATGTTTGTTTGCATGAAAAATATATTCGGCTTTGAGTCTTTCGACGACATCATCCTCCGCGAATATGGCTCTTTGAACACGGACTACCAAGAAACATACAAGCAGGTTGCAGGCATGCAAGCAGCAGGCATTCGCGTACATAGGCAAATGGTAATACGAACGATTGGCATCCATGCAACGCAAATTACGCGTTACTTAGATGACCTAGACGGAATAATTGAAGAAAAAACCATAAGTGAGAAGCACGGTATTTATGGTTGGTCAGTGCGTCACCACACAATCGCGGGGATTATATCCAAATACAAGCTGTCAGACCAAGGCGAATACTACAACTTACTCGACAGAACCATTGAGCTTATAAACCCAACCTATTTTATAGAAGTACATTCAATAAACGAGATGTGCGACATGGACAGAGGAATTAGCAAAATAAATGATAAGAGAAAACAAAATATACTTTTAAGAAAAATGATTTCACTAGTACCGCAAGAGAGGGTCCCGAGACACCGACTGATACGCAATCTGATCGACATGGAAGAATTTGATGCCGCGAACTCAGAAATTAGGCTTTTTGAAAAAGAACTGAGAACAGATGGCCCTGTGCAGCGTTACAAAGTAAAGCTCCTGCTAAGCCGAGCAAAAAACACTTCAGGAATAATGCTAGAAGATAAAGTTTCGATTACTTCTGAAGCCGCACAGCTCGCTGAGAGGGGTATTGATAGGTTCAAAGACGACAAAAACCTATACGGAACATATCTCGAAGCGGGCGTTGCATATTACAGACTAACAAAAAACACAGAAATATTCGACAAAGCCATGAAATCTGCAAATAACGCTTATGATCGCATCCTCGATCCCGATCTAAAAAGAACAATTCGGGTATACCAAAACATCGAACAGAGATTCTCTAGTTCCCTATAATCCAAGACGGAATTAGCCATTGCCAAACTGAAAAACTAAGGGTGCCACGTCAAACTGGCCGGAAGGTCCTGCTTGGGGGCGAGCGCGATTACCTGATCAAGAAACAGCCGCGCAATCGGCGACAGGCTTTTGCTTTTGCGCGTGATCACGCCGATATGGCGATGGCGTTCCGGGGTGGTGAGCGGGACAAACACCAGCTTTTCGGGTGCGGCCATATCCGATACGCGCGCGGCCAGTTCCGGCAGAACCGTGATCCCCACCCCTTCGGCCACCATGGCGGCCAGTGTGATGGTGTTGGATGTTTCAACAATCGGACGCGGCAGGATCGGGCCGGTTGCGCCCAAGGCGATATCGCTGCCTTCCTCTGCACTGCCGGCGCTCGGATCAAGTGACCGCATCACCTTTTCCTCGGCGCGCATCGCCTTTTGCGCCCGCGCCAGAACCGTTTTCGCCGCCGGAATGCCCGCCGCCACTGCATCGCGCACAGCAGGGCTCAGGACCGGCATGGTATCTGATGAAAGATCGCTGGTCACACCGGGCTGCGCCATCAACGCCCCGGTCCCGGATTCAGGGCCCAACCCGACAAGCTTCTCGCCGGTCAAGTCCGACCAGCGCAAGACCGACTTTTGGGCAAAGGCATGATCGGCCCGGCACAGCACGCCAAACCGGTCGGAAAATAACGGGCGAAAGGCAATATCGGGCAACGCCTGCCATTCCCCGGCAATGCCGAAATCGGCGGCATTATTCGCCACCGCTTCATGCACCTCACCGGCATTGCGTTCATCAAGGCGAATACGCGCATCGGGATGGACGGCAACAAATTCGGAAATCACGGCGGGCAAAATACGCGTCAAAACCGACGGGGCTGCCGCAATCGTGATCTTGCCCCCGACGCCTTTGGACAGCGCATCAAGATCGCCAAGCGCCTCTTCAAAATCGGCCAGCAACCGCCGTGCGATTGGCAGGAACCGCTCGCCAGTCTGGGTCAGCGCCACCTGCCGTGTCGTGCGATCAAAAAGGGCTGCGCCCGTCACATCCTCAAACTGGCGAATGGTCGCGGTAACCGCAGGCACGCCCAGCCCCAGAACCCCGGCCGCAGCCGTGAAATTCCCCTGATCGGCAACTGCGACAAACACACGCATATGACGGATATTAAGCGATGACAGCATGATCTTGATGATCCGTTCCGGTTAACTCCCCTGCCCGATCAAGAGCATAGCGCCCGAACCGGATTTGGGAAAACGGTTATTGGGATGACGCCGCAGCAGTCTTTTCAAGCGTTGGCGGCACCGTCTTGATCGCGGTCACTGTCGGATGGACCTCGATCAAACATTCGCGGAACACGCGTGCCATGCGTGACATCACCGATTGCGGGAAGTTCGCCACACACATGGCGATCTTGAAGCTGAGCAGATCGGGACGAAGGGCGCGCATTTCACCGCGCTCCACCCATTGCCGCGCAAAGTGGGTGGGCAGGAAGCTGACGAACTTCCCACTTCGGATCAGATAGGCCAGCCCTTCCATGTCATAGGCCGTCGCACTGGGCGGATGTTTGAACAGCGACTGGAACGCAAGCGCCACCGAATAGCCGCGCCGGGCATATTTCTGTTCGGCCAGCTGTTCGATTGGCATTTTTTCATGGGCCTTTTCAAACAGCGGATGCTCTTTGCCGCAATACATTGTCTGTTCTTCGTGAAAAAGCTGCTGCATCTGCACGGCTGCGTTCATCGGCTGGTTGGGCATGACGGCGATTTCCATCTGCCGACTAAGCAACGCGTTTTCAATCTGGTTCGGCGACACCACGACAAAGGTCGGATGCACGCCCGGCGCGCGTTCATGAAACAGCGCAATCGCCCGGTCTAGTTTGCAATTGGGGTTTTCGACCATGGCATCGACGACACCAATGCGAAGTTCCCCCACCATATTGCCGCGGATGGCCCCGACCTCTGCCCGGAAAGAGTCGGCCGCGGCAAACAGCTTGATCACCTCGCTATAGATCTTTTGCCCATGTTCGGTCAGCGAAAAGCCAGACCGCCCGCGCCGACAAAGCTTCACCCCCAACCGGGTTTCAAGCGCGGACATCTGGGTGCTGATGGTGGAACGCGATATCCCCAACTCGTCCTGGGCGGCGGTGAAACCGTTGCTTTCGACGATGGTTCTGAAAATCCGCAACTGGCGGAAATCGACATCACTGAGCGGCGGAAGTGTTACTGACATCGGCACTTGACCTTCGTGAAAGCATTACGTTGAAAAAATCAGACGTTTAGTTTGAAAGTTTCATATTATTGAACACGTCCCCGCGTGGCAATCTTCGTCCAAGCTTTTGAGATAATTGCCGTGTCCGCGCTCACCCCACCCGACCGCCACGGCATGCCACCACCATCGCTACCATCGCCACCGCGCTAGGACCTGCCTTCATGCCCAACACTGCTGACAAACCTGATACTGCGTCCGCTATTTCCTTTGTTCCGCCCTCGGCGATGACCCTGCCGCGTTATGCCGGGGTGGCAAGCTTCATGCGCGCCCCGCATCTTGCGCTATCCGATGCTGCCTTAAGCGAGGTTGATATCGCCATGGTCGGCGTGCCATGGGATGGCGGCACCACCAACCGTCCGGGTGCGCGGCACGGCCCGCGCCAGTTGCGCGATCTGTCGACCATGATCCGCCCCAAACACCCGGTCACCAGTCAGAACCCGTTTGAAGACCGCAATATCGCTGATCTGGGCGACGCGCCGGTCAATCCGGCCGACATCATGGATACGCTGGAAAGTGTGACGGGCTTTATCGCCAAGCTGAAATCAAAGGGCATCACGCCACTTAGTGCCGGTGGCGATCATTTGCTGTCCTATCCGATCCTCAAGGCACTGGCTTCCGATGGGCCGCTTGGCATGGTGCATTTCGATGCCCACACCGACCTTTTTGACAGCTATTTCAACGGTTTCAAATACACCCACGGCACGCCGTTCCGCCGCGCGATCGAGGACGGTTACCTTGACCCGCACCGCGTGGTTCAGATCGGCATTCGCGGCACGATGTATGACGGCGAAGATGTTGAATGGGGCCTGAAACAGGGTGTTCGCATCATCCGCATGGAAGAAGTGATTGATCGCGGCATCGACGATGTCATGGCCGAGGCCCGCGACATTGTTGGCATGGATAAGACCTATGTCAGCTTTGACATTGATTCTGTCGACCCGGCCTTTGCACCGGGCACCGGCACGCCGGAAATCGGCGGTTTCACCAGCCGCGAGGCGCAAAAAATGATCCGGCTGTTGGCCGGTCTAAACCTTGTGGGTGCAGACCTTGTCGAGGTCTCGCCCCCCTTCGATCCCTCGGGAGGAACAGCCTGGCTTGGCATTTCGCTGATGTATGAATTGCTGTGCGTGCTGGCCGGGTCAAACGCCACCAGAAACCCGAACCGAAAATCGGGCTAAGGCCAAGTCAAAGAAACCAAACCTAGTTCAGAGAGCATCTCACACCGGAGACACCATCCATGAAACGCATTCTTTCGAAAATCTGCCTGTCGGGTGCGGCCCTCGCAACCGCCTTCGCGCTGTCCACCGCCGCCTCGGCCGAGGAACTGACCATAGCCCACTCGACCTGGGTCGGCTATGGCCCGCTTTATATCGCCCAGGACGAGGGCTTCTTTGAAGAAGAAGGCCTTGATGTCAAACTCGTCGTGATGGAAGACGTCAAAACCCGCATGCCGGCCCTGGCCGCCGGGCGGATTGACGTTGCCGTCACCACGATTGATACCGTGCTTGGTTTTTACACCGACGACCATCCGCTGACCTATCTGTTTGCACTTGATGATTCCCGTGGCGGTGATGGCATTGTTGCCAATGCCGACATCAAAACCATCGAAGACCTCAAGGGCAAAAACGTCGCCTATACCGAGGGGTCTGTTTCGCAGTTCTTCCTGAGTGTTCTTCTCAAGGAAGCCGGCATGAGCCTTTCTGACGTCAATTCGATGAACATGTCGGCTGGCGATGCCGGTGCGGCCTTTGTCGCCAAGCGCGTTGACGCCGCTGTTACGTGGGAGCCGTGGCTGACGCGTGGCAAGGACACCGAGCATGGTCATCTTCTGATCGATAGTTCCAAGGCACCGGGTCTGATCACCGATATCGCGGTGACGACCGAGGAAACCCTTGAAGCCCGTCGTCCGGAAATGGAAGCGCTTTATCGTGCATGGGCCAAGGCCATTGCCTGGCAGAAAGCCAACGAAGAAGCTGCCGACGTGATCATGGCAAAGGGTGTTGGCGGCTGGCTTGAAGATCCGGCGGTCTTTGCTGAAACCCGTGCGGGCATTGCGTTTTATGATGACGCAATGAACAAGACCTTCATGGATCCGGCCAACGAAGATGGCATTGTCGGCACCATTGCCAATGCCATGACCCTTGGCAAGGAAAGCGGCCTGATCACGCTTGAAGCCGATCCCAAAAGCCTGCTGGCTGCTGACATCGTCAAGTAACGCGAACAACACCTAAGCTTAAAAGAGCAAGCATCATGTGGACCAGATCCCTCTTCTCGCCCAAGACCGATATCGACAAGGGAACCTATGTCACCCTGTCGCTGATTTCGGTTGCTGTTATCCTGGCCCTGTGGTGCTTGCTCACCTATGGCGGGATCACGCCCCGGGACTTCCTTGCCGCCCCGCATGAGGTGGTTCAGGCTGGCATCAAGCGCATGGCCAATATGTCGTTGTTTGAACATATGTGGGCAAGCTTGGTTGTTATCCTGTCGGGCTTTATCCTGGCTTCCATCTTTGCCGTGCCGATCGGCATTCTGATGGGCAGCTTCCGCGCGGTGCAGGCGCTGATTGAACCGATCACCGGTTTCATGCGCTATATCCCGGTTTCGGCCCTGATCCCGCTTCTGATCCTGTGGATCGGCATCGGGATCGAACAGAAAATCATGGTGATTTTCCTCGGAACCTTCTTCCAGCAGCTTATTCTGATTTCCGATGTTTCGGCCCGGATTTCCAAGGATCTGATTGATTGCGCCTATACGCTGGGCGCGGACCGCCGCCGTGTCGTCACCCGCGTTCTGGTGCCGGCCTGTATGCCCGGCGTGATGGATAACCTCCGCGTCACCATGGGCTGGGCCTGGACTTATCTGGTGGTGGCCGAACTGGTCGCGGCCGATACCGGCCTTGGCTACATGATCCTGAACGCCATGCGCGGGCTGTTTACCGATGTGATTTTGCTTGGTGTCTTTACCATCGGCATCCTGGGCCTGATCACTGATTTCTTCTTTAAATGGGCACGCCGGCGTTTGCTGCCCTGGTCTGCCGATTTTTAAGGGGCGATACAGTCATGAGCATGCTTTCCCTTCGTGACATCACGGTACGGTTCGAACCCAAGGGCAAACCACCGGTCCTGGCCCTTGATGACGTCTCGCTTGATGTTGCCAACGATACCTTTTCCGTCATTGTCGGCCCGTCGGGCTGCGGCAAATCAACACTTTTGCGCCTTGTTGCCGGGCTTGAAACCCCGACATCCGGGCGGCTTGAACTCGATGGCCAACCGATCAACGGCCCGTCGGCCGATCGTGGCATGGTGTTTCAAAGCTACACCCTGTTTCCCTGGCTGACCGTGCGTGAAAACGTCATGTTCGGCCCGAAGCTCAAGGGCCTTTCAAAATCCGAATGCGAAGACATCGCCGATGATCTGATCAAGGCGGTCCATCTTGACGGGTTTGAAAAATCCTACCCCAAGGAACTCTCCGGCGGCATGCGCCAGCGTGTGGCCCTGGCCCGCGCCCTTGCCAATGATCCGCGCATTCTGTTGATGGATGAACCGTTTGGCGCGCTCGATAGCCAGACCCGTCAGATGATGCAGGAACTCCTGCTTGATGTCTGGCAGACCCGGCGCAAGACGGTGCTGTTCATCACCCACGACATTGACGAGGCGATCTTTTTGGGCGACGAAGTCCATGTGATGTCCGCCCGCCCGGGCCTGATCAAGCAATCGCTTGATATCAATATTCCGCGCCCGCGCCATATCGATGCGCTCACCAGCCCGGAATTCATGGATTACAAACGCACCATCCTGTCGCTGATGCATCACGAGGCGATCAAGGCCGAAGACGCCGCCAACCAGCGCAAATCGGCCTAAAGCCGCCAAAAAGCGCGGCAAAACAAACACCTGCCTGACTTGCCACCACCCGACAGGTTCAGGCACAGGGAATGTGCGGCTCACAGCAAATCCCGCACATTCCCGACTTTGCTTAGGCACGGCAGAGCTTGAAAAGTCCACGTATTCCGGGCGACACAGCCTCGCCCAAGGGCCCCCGGCCCAGGCCGACAGCCATCCCGCAAATCGCCCGTGAGCGGCACTCCCTCTGCACCGCTGCACCCAGGCACCGCATCATCCCGCGGTCCTGCGCAACTCCCCAAGACGGCAGTCGCACTACCTTCCGCCGCCAGAAAACCTTGCCTCAAGCGTCCCGGTGCAGCGTGGATTTACCTAGCCTGCATCATCACGTCCGCACGTGTTTTGGCAAGCCAGAAACTACCGTGCCTGTTGCAAGGAAATTGGGCTTCGAATTCCAGTGCGGGACTAATTGTATGAGGATTTGAAATAGGCCATTTTCGCGCTTTTTGGTGGGCGGTTCTGAGCACCCTGCCCGGCGCTTTGATTATTCACTTATTTTGAATGATCTTTCGGAATTTTCGATTTGTCTATTCAATCGCGATCAGGTCAAATGGGTTCGCATGCCAGATCGGGGCGCCGGCCCGCACCGGAAAAACCCGATAAAAGGCATATGATATTATCATACGAGTATTGAGAGAGCCTGATGTCCGTCCCTGCCCCGGCTGCCAATCCGGTTACCAACGCGTCGAACAAAAGCGTGATCAAAAAGCTGCCGGCGCTGACCCCGGATCGGTCGCTGGACAGTTTGACGCTGGGGTTTCTCAAAACGCTGGAGGCCGAGGGCAAGTTTGCTGGTGAAATCCATGCCGATTTCCCGACCCGTCTGATCAATGCGACCGATAACAGCGTCTATCAGGTGATGCCAACCGCCGTCCTGCAGCCCAAAACGCGGGGTGACATTAATGTTGTCATGGAGCTTGCGGGGCGGGAGAAATTTTCCGAGGTCAAAATCACCCCGCGTGGGGGTGGCACCGGCACCAATGGCCAGTCGCTGAACAACACCATCATTCTTGATACCTCCAAACACCTCAATCACATTCTGGGCTTTGATGCCGACAAGCGTCTGGTGCATGTCGAGCCCGGTGTGGTGCTGGATCAGCTGAATGCCTGGCTAAAGCCATATGGCTATTTCTTCCCACCGGCGGTGTCGACCGCAAGCCGCGCCACGGTGGGCGGCATGATCGGGTCAGATAGCTCCGGCAAGGGATCGCGGATTTACGGCAAGACCAGCCATTACATCCATGACATGACCACGGTCCTGATCGATGGCACGGATTTCAATACCCGCGCGATGAGCGCGCCGGAAGCCCAAGACACCATGGAACGCGCGGATCGGGTTGGGCAGCTTTATAAAAAGGTCCATGACGAAATCGCGCCAAGGCGCGATCAGATCAAATCGACCTTCCCGGAAATGAACCGGGGGCTTACCGGCTATAACCTTAAGGAAGCGGTATCTGACACCGGGGACATGAACCTGTCCTTCCTGATTGCCGGGGCCGAGGGCAGCCTTGGCATGGTCAAGGAAATCACCTTCCGCGTCATTCCGCTGCCGAAATTCAAGGCCGTCACGGTGGTGCGCTATGACAGCTTTGACAGTGCGCTTCGTCACGTCAAAACGCTGGTGCAGTTTGATCCGGTGGCAATTGAAAGCATCGATGACAAGGTCATGAAACTGGCCGAGCAGGATGAAAGCTGGCACATGCTGGGCAAGCTTCTCGGCACGGAAAACAGCACGACGCCGACACGCGGCTTTAACGTCGTCGAGTTCGTCGGCGAGAGCGAGGCCGAGGTGGCCGCCAAGCAGGCGGAACTCAAATCCTACCTTGAGGCCAACCCGACTGAAGACTTTGCCCCCATCGGCTTTGTGCAGGCGACCGACCCGACACAGATCGCCGCCATCTGGTCGATCCGCGCGAAATCGGTGGGGCTTCTGGGGAACCTTGAAGGCAAACGCCGCGCCACGCCGTTTGTCGAAGATACGGCTGTACCGCCGGAAAACCTGGCCGATTTCATTGCCGAGTTTCGCGCATTGCTGGATGCCGAGGGGCTTGATTACGGCATGTTTGGCCATGTCGATGTCGGCTGCCTGCATGTCCGCCCGCTGCTTGACATGATGGACGAGGAAGACGAAGCCCGCATCCGGCGCGTTTCGGACGCGGTGGCGGACCTCACCAAACGCTATAACGGCCTGATCTGGGGCGAGCATGGCAAGGGGTTCCGGGGCGAATACTCCCCCGTTTATTTCGGGCCGGAGCTTTATGACGTTCTGCGCCGTATCAAGGAGGCGTTTGATCCCGAAGGGCAGCTTAACCCCGGCAAGATCGCATCCCCATACAGCAAAAACACACCGATCACAGCAATCGACGAAGCCCCGATGCGCGGCCAGTTTGACCGCCAGATCGAGGATGCGCTTCGTGATGAATACCTCAACGCGACGCGGTGTAACGGCAACGGGGCGTGCTTTAACTGGGATCTGATGGATGCCATGTGCCCGTCCTATAAGGTCACGCGATCGCGTGTGCATTCGCCCAAGGGCCGGGCCGGGATGATCCGCGAATGGATCCGCCAGCTTTCGGTCGGTACCGATCCGATGAACAAGGATCTGGCCGTCATCAATGGCCGGGATTTTTCCCATGACGTCTATGAGGCGATGGCCGGTTGCCTGTCGTGTAAGGCCTGTGCAGGGCAATGCCCGGTCAAGGTCGATATCCCGGAAATGAAATCCCGGTTTCTGGAGACCTATCACACGCGCTATAAACGCCCCATCAAGGACCATGTGATTGCGTCACTGGAAAATATCGCCCCGCTTCTGGCAAAGGCCCCGGGGCTGTTTAACGCGTTGCAATCGATCCCGCCGATGCCGTGGATTTTCAAACGCTTCATCGGGCTTACCGATTTGCCGAAACTCCATCGCCAGAGCCTTAAGTCTGGCTTGCGCCAACGCGGTATTGGCAAGTTCAAGCAGGCGGAGTTGGATAGCCTAAGTGCTGATGAAAAGGCCAAGTCGGTGATCCTTGTGCAGGATTGCTTTACCACGCATTACGATACCCATGTGGTGCTGGCGCATGTCGACCTTTTGCAGCGCCTTGGGTATCGCGTTTTCATGCCGCCCTATCGCCCGAATGGCAAGGCGATGCATGTGAAGGGGTTCCTCAAACGCTTTGATTATCAGGCGAAACAAAACGACATTGTACTGGGCAAAATCGCCAAATCCGGCATCCCGATGATCGGGGTCGAGGCCAGCGTGACCCTGACCTACCGGCAGGAATACGCCCAGCGACTAAGCAACCGCCCGGATTATAGCGTGCATCTGTTCCATGAATGGCTGGTGGCCGAGATCGAACACGGCCGCCTGACCCCGCCGAAAATTGATAACGGTGTTAACATGGGCACCACGGAAACCCCGGCAAGCCTGTTCCCCCATTGCACGGAAAAGACGTCCATCCCCGATGTCGGTGTCAAATGGCAGAAGATCTTTGCGGCGTTCGGCCGTCCGCTCACCACGGAGAAAACCGGATGTTGTGGCATGGCCGGTGTCTATGGCCACGAAACCCGCCACCAGGAAACCTCGCGCGAGTTGTATGACCTTAGCTGGAAAAAGAAGGTCGATGCGACGGGGCTTGAGAACATGCTGGTGACCGGCTATTCCTGCCGCTGTCAGGTGGATCGCTATGAAGGGGTCAAGCCGCAGCATCCGGTGGAGTATCTTGCCAAGCTGATGGCATAGGAGTACCGATGATCCGTCACATCGTTCTGACCAAATTCCGCGCCGAGGTCACCAAGGCCGAAATCGACAGCCTGTTTGCCAAGCTGGCAGACCTGCAAAACCATATCCCCGGCATGCGGAGCTTTGATGGTGGCGTTTCGGTCAGCCCGGAGGGGCTGGAACAAGGATTCCGGCACGGATTTTCAATCGATTTTGACGATGCGGCGGCACGCGATGCCTATCTGGAGCACCCAGAACACAAGGCCTTGGGCGGACAGTTGGTTGGGCTGCTTGAGAGTGGTGTCGCCGGGTTGGTGGTGTTTGATCTGGTCATAGGCGCACCTGCTTAGTCAAGCATTCTCGCGCCCGAAAGAGTGGTGTCTTTACCGCCGCCGCCCGTATGCCAGCAGCATAGCATGCTTAGGTGCTGCTGACGTTTTTGACCGGTCGGCAAAACCGGGCCCATGTCGATATCAGGATGCCTGAGATGATAATCAGGGGCCCAAGCCATTCATGCCTTGAGGGCACTTCACCAAAAACGATATAGCCAAGTCCGACTGCAAAAAGAACGCTGGAATAGAGCGGTATGGAGTTGCTTTGGACGCAGAAATTCTGGCAAGTGCTGTTGCCGAGCATAACTGACCCAACGCGGCAAATATGCCCATAAGACTTAACGTCGCGAACAATCCCCAACTTAAATCAAGCCCTCCATACGCCTTTGCAATCGGGAAGGTCACGACTATTCCCAAGACACTCACATATGTCACCAACCGCAGGGAATGGTCATGCTTGGCAATGCTGCGCACCATCAAAACCTCCCCACCCCACGCAATTGCCGCAAGAACGGCAGCCCCAACACCCAATATCTGATCACTGGAAATGGTGACAGCTCGCAAACTTTGATCTTCGTTGATAACCGTGACAACCCCACCGCCGATGATCAGGAGCAAGGCAAGCAGATCAAACTTTGCCGGTCTTTCCTTGGCAAGCAAACTGGCAAGAACAACGGTAAAAGCCCCATTTCCCATCAGGATTGCCTGAACAACAACCACAGGGCCGTTGTTGATCGCAAAGACACTGAGCGACAGCATGGTCACAGCCAGCATAGCGCGAGAGAGATAAACCCACGGCTTCAGGGCCGGTTTCGAGAATTTGCACCGCCGCATGAGGTAAAATGGCAGCAACAGCAATGACGCACTGACAAAGCGAATAAACGACACCTCAAATGCAGACGTCGCCGATGCGGCAAAGCGCGGTCATTGCGGTAAACAGGATTGCCGACATGATGACCAACACAATCGGCACAATTTTTGACGGCATCAAAGTTCCCTTCGGGAGCCTGAATGTTCAGGCATCACAGTATCTTGTGAGGGACTACGCTTCATGTAGACACCGTCACACGCCCTAGAAAACCAATTCGACCATACATATCCATACAAATACATGAAAAGTATGAGAATCATCTTTCGAGCAAGCTCTTTGGATATAGCCCCTAATTCGACGCATGAACTAGCAGCAGCGTTTCCAAAAGGGCCTTCAATTACCTGCGCAAACAGCCTGCCCTCATACCAACTTGACCCTGAGTTGAATAGAATCTAATATTATGCAGTTCTTAGTTGCTTTCCTCACAGGGGGGGGTCATGCTTCGCTACGTTGTACCGCTTATCGCAACCTGCCTACTTACTGCTGCTCCCGTCTGGGCTCAATCTTCCAGCCTCCAGATTGCTCCGGGTGATCAAACTGCGCCTAGTTTGCAGATTTACGAACCAGACTTCGGAAGTATAACCGGGCCCATCAAACTGAATACCAATGATGTTCAGCGATCAGGCATTTCATTCAACTTGGAAACCTTTGAGGAACCATCCCGTCTCACAGGAACCGGCTTAAATATCTCAGGACTCACGAACCAGCCGTCGGCCCAACATAACTTTATATACAAGAAGTATCCGCAACCATTAAGGTTCCCTGCACGTCAATTCCAAGTCCCGCGCAGCAACGATGCAGCCGACGAACTTTACGACAGCGTCCTTGACAAGGCAGACAAGGCAAACATCAACCGCTGTGTTAACGGCGGCCAAACAAACTTTATAGAAACCGTCTATTATGATGAGCTAGGATTTGACACGACGCTGGCAAAATCTGCCCTATTACGGCATGACAAGGCCTGCCTGACGCAAGCCACTTTGGACGTGCCGGGACTGGACGTTCTGCTCCCAACAATAGGCGTCCTTTATTCGAAATTTACCGGTGAGATCATTTGCACTGTCTCGAAAATTGATGAGACACTCGTCGTAACAGCGCGTCACTGCACAGCGGTCAGCCGAGGTAGAGGATATGAGCTTACAACAGGCTCGGCTGCCAACTTCAGTGTCCTGATGTTCGTAGCGCCGCGCCGGGAAATGCAAGTTGTCGCGATACGCGAAATGGACTTGACTGAGATCGCGCAGGGCTCGACCTTTAACGAGTTAGACCAAGCCAACGACGTCGTTCTATTTGAGGTCGCAGAAAACCTGCCTGGGGACACTGTCTCGATTGGATCGAAAGTTAAAAAGAACGATCGCTTGGTAGTGCCAGGAGCGCACCTGCATCTCCTAAGACACCGTAAAAAGTTGAGGAATGGCAATCCGCGCATCAGCTTCGAGGAAAGCATTGCTGACTGGGAGGAATTCCTTCGTGTGGATGAACTTGGCACATGCCGGGTTTTCCACGTCGCAACGGACAACGGCTGCCTAATTCACTCCTGCCAGACCGAAAGTGGGTGGAGTGGCGGACCAATTTTCCTGAGAGATAGTGGTGAAATCGTCGCCGTACACACAGGGTCTGCCTTCCTCAAATCAAGCTGCAGATCAGGACTTCCTGACGAAATCACAAAATACATGAAGGCCCAAGCTCCGAACGTCGGGGTCTTGGTTAGCGACCGGCTGACCGCAGTGAGCCGTTAGAATTAATGCAGAGCCCTTTTTGCTTTGCATAGTAAATCAGGATCAGAGGGGGTAAAAATGAATATCATCAAATTGTCGGGAAGCGCGGCAATCTTGGCGCTTCTTTTCGGAATGTCCGCATGTACGAGCAAGAACGCGGTTGAGAACGGTAACAACAATAAGGTGCTTCCAAAAGCTGAAGCGCCAGCGATTGCATTCTTGGCCAAAAGCTGCCCGGTTTCTGGCGTAAGGGCTTCTTCCGAAAGTATAGTTCTTGGTACCGTCGTCGCTTCAACTGCCGTTGCAGTCTTCACAGCAGTAGCACAGCCGATCGCCGAGGTGGCTATTGTCAGTGTCGCAGACTACCTTGACGCTCGGGCGGATGCACTCAACGCTTCGACTACCGCATCAACCCATGGGACTCTCTACCACTTGGAAACGATACAAGAAGAAGGTACTGAACAAGAAGAAGGTACTGAACAAAAAGAAGATACGAAAAAAGAAGATACGAAACAAACAACAATTGCACACCGAAATAACTGTCTTGTCTTCATTCGCGGGGGCTTTGGTGAAGGTGAGGCAAAACCTTCTGGAAATTGGACCTCATCGGACTTCAGTACACTAAACTATTTCATTAAGAACCAGGCAAATCTGGACCTCGAGGTCACAAAAAGGCCAGAAGTCTATGCCGAATTCGGCATCCAATACGAACGTGTCGAAGTCGAGAAGATAGATACAGATAACGCATCAGGAGAAACCACTCAAAACTACCTTTACACGCATCTCGGACTGAAACCTGTTTACCTCGACTACTCCAAAATTGGCGCTGAACGTGAAGGTGAGGGCAGCAAGACGCTCATCTTCACTGTCAACTTCGACTCCCGTTCTCTGCGGCTAACCGAAAAAGACACCCCAGGTTTCCTAGCTGACGTCATCGACCTCGGTCGACAAACGGGTGTCGAAGGTGGAACCACGCTCAAGGTTCAGGATCTAGCCCACAAAACCGCCAAACTACACCCGATTCCTCAGCCCGGTGTGATCCCGATCAAGGGTGAGAAAGACAAGGTAGTAGGGGTTGTCACCGACTACATTCCGTTTACCGCCACCGTCACACTGACAGAAACGGAGAAGGGTGGTGATTATGAGCGTGCAGCCGCCGAGGCGCTAAGGGAAAAGAAAGCTGATATCGCGAAGGCAGCAACCGATCCCGCAGGACAGGCGTTCAAGAGCTGGATTGAAGAGCAGCTCGGCGTTTCGCAGCAAAACTCCGGGGGAGAAAAGTAGCCCCTTCATTGATAGGGCGGTCACAATTCGCAAGTAGTTCATCATGGCCGTTCAAGGTCTGAATGCCTATCAACCCCAGCAACGGAGCTACTTGAGGCCAGCAACCACGCAAGAGAAATACTATCTTTAGAGTAACAGCCATCAGCAATCACATTAGCGGCAACGACTTCAGGATGATGAGTCTATTTGAGACAGCCACGCTGATGGCAAGTTAAGGCCTTACACTGGAAATAACACGACAAGCAGCGCAGATTTTTGGCGCTGCTTGTCGTGTTTTGAAAGGTGTGACACGAGTTTGCCCTACCCGCCTTCGCGGGCTCATGCTCTGCGTAAAAATTGCTGTGCCTAGTGGCGGCATTTAGTATGTGGTTTCTCAGGTGGTTTGTGACGTCACCAAATTGGATTTCTGCCGGGCTAAGTATTTGCCATCACCCTTTTGGCCGGTGACTTCGCCGTCCTTGACCACGGTTTTGCCGCGCACGATGGTGTGGACGGGCCAGCCTTTGACTTTAAGGCCTTCATAGGGGCTGTAGTCGCAGCCCTGTTGCAGGATGTCGTTGGTGATGGTGACGTTTTTATTGGGATCCCAAAGGGCCAGGTCGGCATCCGAGCCAATCGCGATTGTGCCCTTTTGCGGGTACATGCCATACAGTTTGGCGTGGTTGGTCGCGGTGAGTGCGACGAAGCGATTGAGGTCGATGCGGCCTTTTTGAACACCTTCGGAAAACAGGATTGGCAGGCGAGTTGCGACGCCCGGGATGCCATTGGGGATCCAGCGGAAGCTTTTCTTGCCCTTTTCGTTGAGCTTGCCTTCCGGGTCGTTAAAGCGGAACGGGCAATGATCGGATGAGAACAGGTCAAACACACCGCGTTCCAGACCATCCCAACAGGCGTCCTGGCTTTCCTTGTCGCGCGGCGGCGGGGAGCAGACGAATTTCGCCCCTTCAAGCTCATCCTGATCCAGATCATCGGCGGTCAGCATAAGATATTGCGGGCAGGTTTCACCGACGACCTTGGAGCCGCGTACCCGCGCACGTTCGATTTCTTCCATCGCCTGCCGGTTTGAGACATGGACAATCACAATCGGGGTATCGACGATTTCGGCCAGTGACAGCGCACGATGGGTGGCTTCGCGTTCTGCGGCAATCGGACGCGTCGTGGCGTGGGATTTGGCGGAGAATTCGCCGGCGGCCTCGTGCTGGCCGATCAGGAAGCGAATGGCGTCTTCGTTCTCGCAATGGACCAGCACCAGTGCACCGGTATTGCGCGCGGCATCAAGGGTATCGAGGATTTCATCATCGCGCAGACGCAGGTTTTCATAAGTCATGAAAACCTTGAACGAGGTATAGCCGTCCTCGACCAGGGCCGGGAGTTCCTGCCCCAAAACCGAGGGTGTCGGATCGGTGACGATCAGGTGGAAGGCCACATCAATATGGCAATTGCCATCCGCCTTGGCGTGATAGACATCGAGCGAATGACGCAGACTGTCGCCCTTTTCCTGCATGCAGAATGCGAGGATCGAGGTATTGCCGCCGATGGCGGCCGAACGGGTGCCGCTTTCGAAATCATCGGCCATGACGATGCCATCGCCGGACGGCTGATCAATATGCACATGGCTGTCGATCCCGCCGGGCATGACATAAAGCCCGGTGGCATCGATGATGTCGTCCGCGCCGCTCAGGGCATCGGCGATGGCGGCGATCTTGCCATCCTTGATACCCAGATCCGCGACATAGGTGTCGCTGGCGGTGACGATGGTGCCGTTTTTGATGATGCGGTCAAATTGCATGATGTGGCCTGCCCCCTTATTGATCGGTCGCGTCAAGCAGGCGGTCAAACGCCGCAGTCAGACGGTCCACCTGTTCAATCGTGTTGTAGTGCACCATCGACACACGCAAAACGCCAGCATTATCAGACAGGCCCATATATTCGACCAGACGGCGGGAATGGAAATCGCCAAAGCGAATGGCGATCTTTTCACGGTCAATGATCTTGCAGACCTCCTCTGCATTGCGGCCATCAAAGCGGAACGCAATGGTCGGGATGCGCGTGCCGTCGCGATTGTCATCCTGCCCGACGATGACGCAATCATTGCGACCCCGCAGATAGGTCAGAAGACGTTCGGTCAGGGCATTTTCCTGTGCGGCGATGGCATCATAGGCGGCGACGATTTTATCGCGCACGGTGCCGGTGCCGCCTGCCCTCTCACCCAGTTCCGTCAGGTAATCGACAATGCCGCAAACCGAATAGGCCATTTCATAGCTGGGGTTGCCCGGCTCAAGCTTTCCGGGGACTTTGTCCTTGCCGTAGAAGTAGTGATAGAGCGTATCAAGTTCGAGCAGCAGGTCATACTTGCCATACATCATCGCCCCATGAGGGCCGTATGTTTTATAGAGGCTAAAGACGTAATAGTCGGCGTCAAAGGCCTGCACATCCACCGCGCGGTGCGGGGCATAGGCGACGGCATCGATACAGATTTTGGCACCGTTGGCGTGGGCATAATCGGCGAATTCGCGGATCGGGTTGATTTCGCCAATGATGTTCGAGACATGGGTAACGCAGACCAGTTTAGTCTTGTCGCTCATGACCTCCTTAAGGCCATCAAGATGCAGACGACCGGTTTTGGCATCGGGTTCCCAGAAACGCAGATTAACACCGAATTCCTCGAGCGCGACCCACGGGCCGATATTGCTTTCATGATCGCCGATGGTAACGACAATCTCGTCGCCCGGCTTGAACTGGCTGCGCATCGCACGGGCCAGGTTTTGCAGCAATACCGTGGTTGACGGGCCAAAGATGATTTCCTCTGGTCGGTTCGCATTGACCCACTGGGCGGCGGCCTTGCGGGCATCCATCAGGGCCTCGGCCGCCTTTTGCGAGACTTCGTACGATCCGCCGATCTGCACATTGCGATCAAGCAGGAAGGCATTGATGCGATCAAGCGCCTTGCTCAGGATTTGCGATCCACCGGCATTGTCAAAAAAGGTCCAGCCATGGGCAAGGGCTGGAAACTGGCTTTGGACATAGTCCATATCAAGGGTACGTGTGTGTGCCATTGAAGACATCCTACGGATTTATGGTTTTGCTTTTTTAATGATCAAGAACAGCGTGGAGGAAATTCCGTGTGCGTTCTTCCTTGGGGGCATCAAATATTTCGGTTGGCGTTCCGGCCTCGATGATCGCACCGCCATCCATGAACAGGACGCGATCAGCCACCTGGCGGGCAAAGCCCATTTCATGGGTGACCACCACCATGGTGACCCCGGTCCCGGCGAGCTTTTTCATCACATCCAGAACCTCGCCAACCATTTCGGGATCAAGCGCGGATGTCGGTTCATCAAACAGCAGCACCTTGGGTTCCATCGCCAAAGCGCGCGCGATGGCAACGCGCTGTTGCTGCCCGCCCGACAGTTGTGCCGGGTATTTGTCAGCCTGAACCGAAATGCCGACCCGTTCAAGCAGATCACGCGCACGTTTTTCAGCATCCGCCTCGGACATTTTGCGCACGCGGATCGGGGCCAGCATGACATTGCGCAGCACGGTCATGTGCGGGAACAGGTTAAAAGACTGGAACACCATCCCGACTTCCGCCCGCACCTGATCAAGGTCAGGACCGGGGCGCACCGGAATGCCATCAACGGTGATTTCGCTACCCGCCTCGAACGGTTCGAGATGGTTGATGCAGCGGATCAGGGTTGATTTGCCGGACCCCGACGGGCCGACAACGCACAGCACCTCGCCTTGCGCGATATCAAGATCGATGCCGTGCAGGGCGACGAACTGGCCATAGGTCTTGCGAAGGTTGGAAATTTTGATCAATGGCGCTTTCATCAGCTTCTCCCGCGGCTAAAACGTTTTTCAAGATGCGCGACATAGCGCACCATCGGCAGAAGCAGGATCAGATAGATCACGGCCGCACCGATCAGCGGCGTCGGGTTGGCGGAAAGGGCCTGTGCCTGGGTCGCCTGTTTGAGCAGGTCGGGCATGGCGACAACCGATGCGAGGGCGGTGTCTTTCAGCACATTGATGCAGTTATTGGTCAGCGGCGGGATGACGATGCGGATGGCCTGCGGCAGGATGACATCGGTCATGATGTAGCGGTTTGAAAGACCAAGGGCGGCGGACGCTTCAAACTGGCCCTTGGGGATGGCTTCGATCCCGGCACGGAAAATTTCCGCCGTGTAGGCCGCGGAGACCAGTGTTAGTGCGGTAACGGCCGAAAAGAAGGGCGAAAGCCTGATGCCGACAAAGGGCAGCGCGTAATAAACAATAATCAGCAACACCAGAAGCGGGATCGAGCGGAACACATCGATATAGGCCCGCACAAGTCCGGTCACCACCGGCCCGGCATAGAGCCGCAGCACGGCCAGAAACAGCCCGCCGATCAGACCGGCAATGATGCTGGTTGCGCCAATCCCGATGGTGACAAGTAAGCCGTTCATCAGTTGCGGCAGGCTTTGCATCAGGACTGGGATGTTAAAGAAAGTCGAAAATAAATCCATTTTACCACCAAGTCAGGTTGCCCCGCCGACGACACCGAAAAAGGATTGGTATCGTCGGCAGGGATGATCAGCGATATGCGCGATTATTTAAGGGTCGGCATATCAAGGACCTGAACGGTCGAGGTGGTGTCTTCTGGCGTTGCGCCGAACCAGGTTTCATGCAGACCGGCGATGAAGCCTTCTTTTTTCAGTTCGGTGATAACGTCGTTAACTTCGGTTGCGAGTGCCGCATCCTTGTTAAACATGATCGAATATTTTTCACCGGTCGTGATGCGCTCGACCACTTTAAGGGCCGGCTTGTCCTTGACGTAATAGAGCAATGCCGGAATGTCGCTTACATAGCCCTCAATACGACCGGCCTGCAGATCAAGCATGGCTGGCGACAGGCCTTCGTAACGGCGGACATCGGCAATGCCGTATTCGCCGCCATTTGCGGTGACCCACATATCACCGGTGGATCCGGTATCAACACCAACGACCTTGCCGTCCATGGTAGCCAGGCCGGTGACGCCGCCTTCTGCGGTGGCGGTCAGGGACTGGTCACTGTCATAGTAAGGCTGTGCAAAGGTCACAGACTCAAGGCGCTTGTCGGTGATGGTGATCGACGAAACCGCCATGTCGATCCGGCCCGACTGGACCGCCGGGAACAGGCCGTTGAACGGGATGTTGACGAACTCGACCGATTTGCCAAGGCGGTTGGCGATTTCGTTGACGAGATCGACTTCGAAACCGACCACGGTGCCGTCAGCTTCTTCGAATTCCCACGGCACGTTGCCGATATTGGCGCCAACGGTCAGGTCTGCTGCGTTTGCGGATGCCAGTGAGGACACGGCAAGAACGCCGCCAACGACGCTGGACGTCAGAAAGTTGAGAAACTTCATTATGATTTCCTTGTGTTTTTAGCCTACCCTGAGATACTTCTGGTCTAACTGGTCAGACCAGTCAGGCCAGACAAACATATTTGGATGATACGTGCAAGATTGTTTGTGCAAAAATGAGTCAGATTTGCTTTGATACCGACAACTGAGCAAAAAATACGCAAGAAGGACACGAGGGAATGTTCAACCGCACGCCGCTGCCGCAAACGGTCGCACGCCAAATTCAGGACATGATCCAGAACGGGGAACTGACGCCGGGCGACAAAATTCCATCCCAGCGCGAATTCGCGCAGAAATTCGGCATTTCCCGGGCTTCCCTGCGCGAGGCACTTCTGACCCTTGAAACCCTTGGCCTGATCAAGACCGAAGCCGGGCGCGGCACCTTTGTCACCGACCCGGAGAGTCGCGCCAAAGCTGACATGGCACCGTGGCGCTATTCGGAAAGCCACAGTGTTTTTGACGTGTTCCAGACACGCATGATCCTTGAAAGCGAAATCGCCGCCCTTGCCTGTGGCCGCCTGACCGCGACCCAGCTTGAGGCGATGGAAGACGCGACCAACCGCATGGAAAAATGCTGGGCCGAGCAGGACCTGATTGCCAATGTCGAGGCCGACCTGGAATTCCACGCAACAATCGTCGAGGCATGCTCCAACAGCATGATGCGCGAACTTTATCAGGCGGTGCGTGACAAGATCACCGAAACCCAGCGCCAGCCGATCCCGATCACCGATCCTGAACGCATGCGCGCCTCCATTGGCGAACACCGCAAAATCATCGCCGCCCTGCGTGACAATGACGCCGAACGCGCCCGGCGCGAAATGCAGGCCCATGTCCGCAACACCGCGCGCTGTGCCGGTTTGCAGACGTAGACTTCCCGACTGCCGACATCTTGGTAGTTTGCTCGACAAACATGACCATGACCGGGCTTAGAAAAGTCTGAGGCCTTTTCCCCAAGGTCACCTTTTCGCGTCACAACACCTTGCTGAATTGCGTCGTTGCTGCGGGTACAAACCGCTGCAACGGAGCGCGATCAATGCTGAAAGATTTCAAGACGGAATGGAATGCCATCTGGAAGATCAGTGATGGCTTGCAAACCGGTGTGGAGATCAAGGATAGCAAAACAACCATTCCCGATCAGATCAGGCTGCTTAAAGCAGAAGTAACCACCTATCAGCAGTTGGTTGACGCATGTGGATCGGTCAAAAAGGGGGATGATCCCATCGCCCTGCTGGCGAAGATCGAGGAAAGTTTTATTGCTGTCCAAACGATTGAAGAGGTTTTGCTGACTTTGATCGACTTGCAGATTGACGCCAATAAAACAGCCCCCAAGGGGGCATTGATGCGTCCATCCAGCTATCCCAGCACGCTTTACAACCCGACACTTGAAAAGCTTGGCACCGAGCTCAGCTCCGTGGTGGCAGCCATGCAGGCGGACCTGTTGGCCGCAGGCTTGAATACCGAGGTCAAGACGGCACAGGAAAACATGGCGGGTGTATCGATCAAACCCAAAGTCACCGAAGCCAAATTCACCGCCCCTTCCTGGTTCAAAACCAAATAAGGCACGTGCTGCAACGCGATCATCAAACACAATTGAAGATGGGTTCACGTCATGAATTTTGCCACCGCACATAACGCAATCACATTGCCGACCCCTTACAACCAGAACAGCCCGGCAGACCAGAACTCGGTCTCAACTTTTATCAACAAGTTATTCGAAAACGGTACGGGTCAGGTGCGCAATCCCACCGCGATGACAAACGGTATTCTGGCTGCTGCTCAGGCTGATCAACCCGGTTACTGGCTGATTGATAGTGCGACCCAGGCGGCAATATTGGAGCTTTGGTTCACCATCTGGACCAACCATGTGCTTGGTATCGCAAACACTCCGACAAATGGCGTTCCGGCGACCACACGCGCCACGGATATTGCCCTGTTTGAAAGTATTGCAGCCTATGTACAGGCCAATCATTCGGCATTGTATGTTCCCGATATTACGTATCACGGCCCGGTCGCAGGCCCGAATTCAGCACCGGTCTATGATATTGACGGATATGAGCGCGCCGATCTTTTTCTGACAAACACGGAAATTGCGCAGCCAAGGGGACTGGCGGCAGCACAAAAGCAATTTAATATTCTTGCTTTCCTTGAACTGTTTGCAACAGGTGCGCATTTTGTTGCTATCAACTCGGTTGATGATATCCCATTCGGAACACCGCCCGCATTCCTAGATATGTTCAAGGAAAACGGTGCGCTTTATGAGAAGACCAGCACCGCATATATGCATTCGCATTATTCCGGGGCAAAAGGCCTGACCAATATCGGTGCCGGATATGCCTATCCCAATGATATCGGCGGATCGACCACAGGCACCATGCTTGGCGGTTATATCGGCGCACGAACCGGCAGTACTTTAAGAACCATATTCGGTGCAGCCCTTGGTGCACTTTCTGATGCAATCACCGCAGATGACGCGCCCACTCCTTGCCCTTTTGTGTGTTCCCTCCTTGCCGGGAACACTTCCTGGCTTGCACCAAACACCTTTTTCCAGCTTGAAGGTTGGCCCGGTATATTGTCGCGCGGATTTGGGGCAAAAGGGCGCCACGGACAGGATTTTTCCGTCCATCAAACAACAAAATGGAATATCGCAACCTACGGCGCCTCACCCTTCAGCGAGAAGCGTGGCACGACTGTTTTTCTTGCGCCGAACAACTGGAACCCGGTTCAGTCTGTGACGACCTGGACGCAATACGCTGGCAGTAAAACACTGCAAGGTTGGTATGATACGAACCTGATCCGCCCAACTGCCAATCTGCTTTAAACACGCCAGTTTTGGGTACCGGCGGGATTATCTGCCATTCACAAAAACGGCAGCATCTTGGTGATGTGATCGGCAAAGGCATCGATCGCAGGGCTTGGATTGAGTTCTGATGTGATGACGCGAAGGCCCAGTTTCGGCAAAGGTGGCAGCGGCGATTTCAGGATGAAAAGATCGCTCGGTACCGCCTTTTGCATCATCACACTGATCGCCAAGCCCGACCGGGTCACCGCAATCAGACCCGCCAGGCTGTTGCTGGCATAGGCGATTTGATAGGGCAGTTTGGCGCCATCCATCGCATCGCGGGCAGATCGATGATCAAGGGCGTTGGCGGCGGCCAGTGCCAGCGGGATCGGGCTTTGCGGATCGGTATTCTGGTTGAAATCATGCAATTCCAGCGTCGGCTTGCTGCCGACCCAGGCGAGTTGTTCGGTGCGGATGACATCACCGCCCGTTTCAACACCGACTGTGATGTCCGGCGTGGAGACCAGTGCCATGTCGATCTGGCGGGCATGCAGGAGTTTCTGCAATTCCGGCGTCGGGGCCGACACCACCCGGATTTCTATATCGCGGTGGATGGCGCCAAAGCTTTTGAGCAAGGCCGGGAAAAAGGCGATCAGGTAGTCTTCGGGGCAGCCAAAGGTAATGGCACCGCGCAATCCCTGATCGGAAAAGCTTGAAACCGCATCATCATGCAGGCGCAGGATGCGTTCGGCGTAACCAAGGAACCGCTCCCCCGCCCCGGTCAGCCGCACCCCACTGCCCGAGCGGTGAAACAGGCTTTGACCCAGGGCATCTTCAAGACGCTGGATCTGCATGGTGACGGTTGATTGGGTGCGACCGACCTGAATGGCGGCAGCACTGAGCGTCCCGGCGTGGGCGGCCCGAACGAAGGTTGTCAGCAATTTGAGATCAAGCAGCGCCTGCATGCGGGGCTCTGTCCATTACAGCCATCAATATTTTTGATATCGGAGTGCAAGCATTATCAATTTTACCGCTTTGGCGCCACAAGATAGGCTTTTCCCATCAAATGAATGGACCAGCACAGGGAAAAGATCATGTCACGCAACGACGATGCCGCCTTTTGGCAAAGCGCAAATAACCACCTGATCCGGTATGGCAGCCCGTTTGATCCGGCGATCATCGAGCGTGCCAAGGGATCCTACGTTTATGATGCCGACGGGCGGGCGATCCTTGATTTCACATCGGGGCAAATGTCGGCCGTTCTGGGCCATGGCCATCCGCGCATTGTCGAGACCGTACAGCGGCAGGTCGAAACCGTCGCACATCTGTTTAGCAGCATGCTGACCCGGCCGGTGGTGGAACTGGCCGAACGGCTGGCAGCCCTTGCCCCGGGGCTGGAAAAGGTTTTGTTCCTGTCGACCGGGGCCGAAAGCAACGAGGCGGCCATTCGCATGGCGAAGCTTGTCACCGGCAAGCATGAGATCGTGGCGTTTTCCAAAAGCTGGCACGGCATGACCGGGGTGGCGGCATCGGCGACCTATAGTGCGGGGCGCAAGGGATATGGCCCGGCCGCCGTCGGATCGTTTGCCATTCCGGCCCCCAATGCGTTTCGCCCGCGCTTCAAACATCCTGACGGGTCGCTTGACTGGCAGACGGAGCTTGATGATGCATTCGAGCTTCTGGATGCGCAATCGACCGGCAATCTGGCGGCGTTCGTCGCCGAGCCGATCTTATCGAGCGGCGGGATCCTTGAACTGCCGAAAGGTTACCTCGCCGCCCTTAAGAAGAAATGCGAAGAGCGCGGGATGCTGCTGATCCTCGACGAGGCACAAACCGGCATCGGGCGCACCGGCGACATGTTTGCGTTTCAGCGTGACGGCGTCACACCCGATATCCTGACATTGTCCAAAACCATCGGGGCGGGATTGCCGTTATCGGCCGTCATGACCACGCCGGAGATCGAGCAGGCCGCTTATGAAAAAGGGTTCCTGTTTTACACCACCCACGTGTCAGACCCCCTGCCCGCCGCGGTTGGTTTGACGGTGCTTGATGTCGTGCGTGATGAGAAGCTGGTCGCGCGCGCAAGCCAGATGGGCGCGCAGCTTTTTGAGGGGTTATGCGCGATCAAGGATCAGTACCCTTGCGTCGGGGATGTGCGCGGGCGCGGGTTGCTTCTGGGCATGGAGATCATCAAGGAGTCCGGTAATCGCGAACCCGATCACGACATGGGAGCGGCCATCATGGCCGAGGCGTTCAAGCGCGGGCTGAGCATGAATATCGTCAAGATGCCCGGCATGGGCGGCGTGTTCCGCATTGCCCCGCCACTGACCATCAGCTCCGAGGAACTTGATCAGGGCATTTCGATCATTGGTGATGCCGTGAAGGCGTGCGTTGCGCGCTAGCAGCTAACAGCCTCTCGCCCCTCCCCTTGTGCCACCGCACGGAAAACGGCGTCCTGATGTCTCGGGACGCCGTTCTTTATTCTAGCCCTTGCGAAGCGTGATCACGGTGAGTTCGCCGGGCACACCGACCCGTATGGCGAAGCCCGGCCATTGGGCGGTGCCGTTATTGACGTAAAGCTGCATGCCCTCGATGTCATACATGCCCGACACAAAGCCGCCATTGAGCATGGCAACGATATTGTCAAAGCCCCATACCATGCCGCCATGGGTATGACCGGAAAGTTGCAGGTCAACACCCAGCGGTGCGGCATCGCGGGCCATTTTCGGTTGGTGATCAAGCAAGATCACCGGGGCCCCTTCCGGGCTGCCTTCAAGCGCCTTGGCAACATCGGGTTCGGGTCGGTCCGTATTGCCAGCGCGAAGGTCAGTCACGCCGGCGATGGTCAGTTGCCCCCCATCGCGATCCAGAACGATATGATCGTTTTCAAGGGTCAGCATATTGAGCCCGCCATAATGGCGCATCCAGTTTTCATAGCCGAAATAATATTCGTGATTGCCCGGAATGGTGATGATCCCGTCGCGCGCGCTCAGATCAACAAGCGGTTGCACATCATCATAGCGCAGCGGTAATTCACCATCGATCAGATCACCGGTGATCACGATCAGGTCAGGCTCAAGGGCGTTGGTTTTTTCAACCACCTCAGCCACCCAGGGGCGTTCATAGAGCTTGCTGATATGAAGGTCGGTCAGCTGGACAATGCGATAGCCATCAAACGCATCGGGAAGGTCGCGGATGGTGACATCCATTTCCTTGACATCGGGCACGCGCATGCCTTCCGCCACGCCAAAGCAGGCCAGTGCGATGGCGGCAAAGGACATGACGGTCCGCAGGATTTTGGGCGGGTGCTGTTTACGGCGCAGGATCACCCAGCGCAGCAAAAGACCGATCAGGTCATAGGCCAGCTGGAACCACACCAGGAAGAAAATCACGCCGAATGCCACGTTGATGGCGACAACAATCGGTTGCGGGAATTCCGGCAAGAACATGCTGCCAAAGGCGATGCGGGAATAAAGATGATGCTGGGATCCAATCAGCAAAAGCACGCCAAAACTGATCTTTGCCCAGCGCGGCCATGCCAGATAGCGCACGTGACGCACAAGAACATACAAACAGGCAAGAGCGACATTGATGTGAAAAAACAGCACCGGACAGACAATCCTTTAAAAACAAATGAGGCGTCGCGCAATATAGCCGAAACGAGCGGAACAATCGCAACCATTCACTTAAACGTCTGAAACAGGTGATTGGTTTTCAAAAAAGATTGCGCAACATCAAAGCCCGGAGCGAAACAATCACCTAGGATCATTCCAGAGAGTGTTGCGTTGCACAATTGCAGGAGCAATACTCGTTGAAATTGTTGACCAAGCTGCGCCTCTCCCTGTGCCCTGCCTTGGTCCGCCCCGTTGTCGGAGAATGGAATGAAAAGCTTGCGTGCCGTGTTGATCGTTCTTGTGGTGATTGCCGCAGCCGCCGGGGGTGGATATGCCTATTGGCAGGCACAGCAATCAGACCTTCCCGACTATATCGCATCGGGCAATGGCCGGATTGAGGCCGAGGAAATCCGGGTGGCAACCAAATATGCCGGCCGGGTTGAGGAAGTTCTGGTCGAAGAAGGTGATCAGGTCACCGCAGGTCAGGTCATGGCCCGGATGGACACCGCCGAACTGGTTGCCAACCGTGCACGCGCCCGTGCCGAGCTTGCCAGTGCCGAACAAGGCATTGCCGAGGCAGAAGCCCTGATTGTTCAGCGCGAAAGCGAGCTTTCCTTTGCCGAGCAGCAGCTTTCGCGTGCCGAGGAACTGGTCAAGAACAACAACATTTCACGCGAACAACTTGATCAGAGACGTGCGGATCGCAATGTCGCACAAGCAGCCCTTACCGCAGCCGAGGCGCGCCTTATCAGTGCGCGGATGAATGTCTCGGCGGCATCCGCCGCCCTTGAAGGCATTCAGGTGCAGATTGATGACTCGGTCCTTAAGGCCCCGCGCGATGGCCGCGTGCAATATCGCCTTGCCGAACCGGGCGAGGTTTTGGTGGGTGGCGGCCCGGTCATCACCCTGATTGATTTGACCGATGTTTATATGAATGTGTTCCTGCCGACCCGTCAGGCGGGGTTGGCGTTTGTTGGCAATGAAGCGCGGATTGTTCTGGATGCCGCGCCCAGCTTTGTCATTCCGGCCAAGGTATCGTTTGTCGCCGATGATGCGCAATTCACCCCGCGCGAGGTCGAAACACGGGCCGAGCGCGACAAATTGATGTTTCGCGTCAAGGTGCGGATCGACCCGGAATTGCTGGCCGAGCATATCAAACGGGTGAAAACCGGCCTGCCCGGTGAGGCCTATATCATGCTGGCCGATCATACCGACTGGCCGGAGGCGTTTACCCCGAATGTGCCTGATGACGCCACCCTGCGTCAGAACACGCAATAGAGCGCGCCCAGATGGTGGACAGCACCGAAAACAGCAATAACACCGGCAGCACCGACACTTCCCGCGATACATCAGAAGTCGCCGTGCGGCTTGAGGATGTCACGCTTCGATATGGCAAGGTGACCGCCCTTGACGGGATCAGTCTTGAAATCCCGGCCGGACAGACCGTGGGCTTTATCGGGCCGGACGGGGTCGGGAAATCAAGTGCCCTTGCCCTGATTTCGGGTGCGCGCAAGGTGCAGGACGGCGCGGTCGAGACGCTTGGCGGATCGATGAAAAATGCCAAGCACCGCAATGCGATCCTGCCACGCATCGCTTATATGCCCCAGGGGCTTGGCAAGAACCTTTATATGGACCTGACGGTGCGCGAGAACCTTGAATTCTTTGGCCGCCTGTTTGGTCAGGGAAAGCGCGAGCGTGATGAACGCATTGCAAGGCTTGTCGCCGCGACCGGGCTTGATCCGTTTACCGAGCGCCCGGCGGGCAAACTTTCGGGGGGCATGAAACAGAAACTTGGGCTTTGTTGTGCTCTGATCCATGATCCCGATATTCTTATTCTGGATGAACCGACCACGGGTGTTGATCCCCTGTCGCGTCAGCAATTCTGGCAATTGATCGATGCCATTCGCCAAACCCAAAGCCAGATGACGGTTCTGGTTGCCACCGCCTATATGGATGAGGCGGCGCGCTTTGACCGGTTGATTGCGATGAATGATGGCAAGGTGCTTGCGACCGGCACCGCGGACGAGATTTTGGAGCGCACCGGGACGGATACGCTTGAGGCCGCGTTTATTGCGCTGTTGCCCGAGGAAGAACGCCAAGGTCATCATGAGCTGAACATCCCGGAACGCACCATTCATGGCGAGACGCCAGCAATCGTTGCCGAACATCTGACCAAGAAGTTTGGCGATTTTACTGCCGTGGATGATGTCAGCTTCCGGATTGAGAAAGGCGAGATTTTCGGGTTTCTCGGCTCCAACGGCTGTGGCAAGACCACGACCATGAAGATGCTGACCGGGCTTTTGAATGCGTCTGAGGGCACAGCCGAACTGTTTGGCAAGCCGGTCGATGGGCAGGATATCGCGCTGCGTAACCGGGTTGGCTATATGAGCCAGGCCTTTTCGCTGTATTCCGAACTAACCGTGATGCAGAATCTGGAGCTGCATGCGCATCTGTTTCATTTGCCCAAGGACAGGATCAAACCGCGGATCGAGGAACTTTCGAAACGGTTCGGATTGGGCCCCTATCTTGATGATCTGAGTGAACGATTGCCACTTGGCGTGCGTCAACGATTGTCGCTGGCGGTTGCGATCATTCACAGCCCGGAAATCCTGATTTTGGATGAACCGACATCGGGTGTTGATCCGGTGGCGCGTGACGGGTTCTGGGAATTGCTGGTCGAGCTTTCGCGCGATCAGGGGGTGACGATTTTCATTTCCACCCACTTCATGAACGAGGCGGAGCGGTGCGATCGCATATCGCTGATGCATGCCGGCAAGGTGTTGATCAGCGATACGCCGAGTGCCATCACCAAGGGACGCGGCTGCGACACCCTTGAGGATGCGTTTATCAGCCATCTGGAAGAAGCCGAGGGTCCGGATGGTCCAGATGGCGCGAATGCAGGCGCGAAAGACGCCCCTGCCCCCGCAGATGCGCTTGCCACGGATGACGATGCCAAGGCCAACTGGAAACCGGCGCGGGCATCGCTGTTCAGCTTCCGGCGGCTATGGGCCTATTCCCTGCGCGAAACGATGGAGCTGGTGCGCGATCCGATCCGGTTGATGTTTGCCTTGATTGGCACGGCCATCCTGATGCCGGTATTTGGCTGGGGCATTACATTTGATGTTGAAAACCTGACCTATGCGGTGCTCGATCGTGACCAAAGCGCTGAAAGCCGCACCTATATCGAAAACCTTTCGGGATCGCGGTATTTCGAGGCACAGGAACCGTTGCTGAGCAATGACGAGCTTGAGGCGCGCTTGCTTTCGGGGGACATTGCCTTGGCGATTGAAATTCCACCCGGCTTCGGGCGCGATGTTGCGCGCGGTGACAGCCCGGAAATCGGCGCGTTTATTGACGGATCCATGCCATTTCGCGCCGAAACCATTCACGGCTATGTCGAAGGCATTCATAACCAATATCTGGCCGAGCATCGCAAACGCGATGTCGGCAGTGCCGACACCGGCCAGCCGATGCGTATCGAGACGCGGTACCGCTATAATCAGGATTTCAAAAGCATCTATGCCATGGTGCCATCGGTTATTGCGTTGCTTTTGATGTTTATTCCCGCCGTCCTGATGGCGGTTGGCGTGGTACGCGAAAAGGAACTGGGGTCGATCACCAACCTTTATGTGACGCCGGTTTCCAAGCTTGAGTTTTTGTGGGGCAAACAATTGCCCTATATCGGGCTTGGCCTGATCAACTTTGTTTTGATGACGGCGATGGCGCTGTTCTGGTTTGAGGTGCCGTTGCGCGGCAATGGCCTGACGCTTCTGGTCGGTGCGATCCTGTTTGTTTCCGCCACCACCGGATTGGGGCTTTTGATTTCGTCCTTTACCAGTACGCAGATTGCAGCCCTTTTTGGCACAGCAATCGCGACCATGGTGCCATCGGTGATGTTTTCAGGGATGATGCAGCCGGTCTCTTCGCTTGAAGGCGCGCCGGTGGTGCTTTCAACCATCATCCCGACATCGCATTTCATGTCGATCAGTGTCGGCACCTTTACCAAGGCGCTTGGCTTTGCGGAGCTTTATCCGGAACTGATCAGCCTTCTGATCTTCTTCCCGGCATTGACCGTGCTTTCGATGCTGCTTCTCAAAAAGCAGGAGGTGTAAGGATATGCTTGGCAGACGGATCAGCAATATCTATCGCCTTGGCATCAAGGAGCTTTTTAGCCTTCGACGTGACATGGTGCTTATGGCGCTGATTGTCTGGGCGTTTTCCTTTGCGATTTATAACGCCGCCACCGGCTTTTCGCATGATTTGCGCCGTGGTTCGATCGCGATTGCCGATCAGGATGGATCGGCACTTTCGCTGCGCATTTCGGATGCGTTTCTGGCGCCGTATTTTCAGGAACCGGTCCGCATTGCCGAGCGCGATATTGATGCGGCGATGAACAGTGGCGAATTTACCTTTGTGCTGGTGATCCCGCCGCGCTTTGAGGCCGATGTGGTTTCCGGGCGCGACCCGGAAGTGCAGCTTAACATCGATGCCACGGCGATGATGCAGGCCGGGATCGGCCAAGGCTATGTCAGCAACATCATCGCACAGGAAGTCTCGACCTGGCTTGGCGGCAAATCGGCCTGGGCCGGACAGAACCGAACAGAGGCCGCAAGCATCGTCACCCGCTATGCCTATAACCAGAATGTGCAAAGCGAATGGTTTACCAGCACGATGGAGATCATCAATGCGATCACCATGCTGTCGATCATTCTTTCAGGTGCCGCCCTTATTCGCGAACGCGAACATGGCACCATCGAGCATCTTCTGGTGATGCCGGTGGATCCCTATGAGATCATGCTGGCAAAGGTTTGGGCCAACGGGCTTGTGATTTTGATTGCCTGCATGCTGTCGATGATTTTTGTGGTCGAGCTTGTGCTGGGTGTTCCGATTGCCGGATCGAAGCTTTTGTTCATGGGCGGTGTGGTGATTTATCTGTTCTTTGCCACGGCGCTTGGCATTTTCCTGGCCACCATGACGCGCTCCATGCCACAATTTGGCCTGCTGTTCATTCTGGTGGTGTTGCCACTGCGATTGCTTTCGGGGGGCAGCACGCCACTTGAAAGCATGCCGGAGACTTTGCAAAACATCATGCAATTCTCCCCCGCCACCCATTTCGTCAAATACGCGCAGGCCATCCTGTTTCGGGGCGCTGGCATAGATGTCGTCTGGCCGGAATTCCTGCTGGTGTTTGCAATCGGGGTTGGCTTCTTTGCCTTTAGTGCGCTTCGGTTCAGGAAGAGTATCGCGCAGATGCGATAAACTTTGGTCCGGACACACAAAACCCCGCACGGGAACCCGGCGGGGTGGGAATGGTGGGCCTAACAAGACTCGAACTTGTGACCTCTCGCATGTCAAGCGAACGCTCTAACCAACTGAGCTATAGGCCCCTATGGGTTTGAAAGATGGTGGGCCTAACAAGACTCGAACTTGTGACCTCTCGCATGTCAAGCGAACGCTCTAACCAACTGAGCTATAGGCCCGCAAATCCATCTTTCGAAAGACCGAGGCTTTGTAACCAAAACACCGGTCTGTGCCGTTTGCGTCGGCGAGGCGGTATTTAGCCCAAGGCGGACCTTGGCGCAACCCCAGAAATGGTTTTTTGACAAAAAATGTTCATCAAATCCGTGGCAATTCCCATATGCTAGAGGGTATGGTGCGAATGGATCGCAGGAGCCTGATAACACCCACACAAACCTGACGCTGTGTCATAAGGGATGGACATTACGAAAGACAATGAACCAGTTGCCTTCGGAAATCGCCTCAACTGGCCCCGCCACCGTTATCCTGCCACCACGGCAAACCCTGCCGGTGGTGTTTGCATCCCCGCATTCAGGCCGCCATTACCCGCAGGATCTGATTGAACGGGCGCGTATTGGCGCGTTTGAGCTGCGCGCATCCGAAGATGCCTTTGTCGATCAGTTGTTCACGGCTGCCCCGAAACTGGGCGCCCCGTTGCTGTGCGCGACATTTCCGCGCGCCTATGTCGATGTGAACCGGGCGGCCATGGAACTTGATCCGCGGATGTTTGATGGCGATCTGCCCGATGATAACGAGATCAATTCGATGCGCGCCCTTTCGGGATTGGGATCCATCCCGCGCGTGGTCAGCGGCGGGGTCGAGATTTATAAGACCCGCCTGCCCGCCGAAGAAGCGCTTTCGCGGATCGATACCTATTACCGGCCCTATCACACGGCGTTGCAGAAGCTGATTGATCTCACGCGCGCCACGTTTGGTTATTGCATCCTGATTGATTGCCATTCTATGCCCGGGGATTCGTGCGACAGCGCAAAAAACCGCGTTGATCTGGTGCTTGGCGATTGCTATGGAAGTTCCTGCCACCCGTCATTGACGCGGTTTGTGGACGATTGTTTTCGCGATATGGGCTTTGCGCCCGCGCACAATGATCCATATGCCGGGGGTTATTGCACACGCCATTACGGTCGCCCGCAAGAACATGTGCACAGCCTTCAGATCGAGCTTTCTCGTGCGCTTTATATGGATGAAACGACAATCAGCCCGCATCGCGGATTTGACACCCTGCGCGATCAGATGACCGATCTGATATCGCGCTTTCATGATCTCGACGGGAACCCGTTCTAATGAGCAATACCATCGATACCAGTGACGTTTTAAGCGATCTGGTCATCCGCGATGCAGAACCCGAAGATTTTGAACGGATCACCGAGATTTATGGCCATCATGTGCTGCATGGGCTGGCATCGTTTGAGGAACGCGCCCCTGAAATCGCCGAGCTGACATCGCGCTGGCAACATGTGCGCGAACGCGGCCTGCCCTATCTGGTGGCGGATGTGGATGGACGGGTTGAGGGATTTGCCTATGCCGGGGCATACCGGACCCGCCCGGCCTATCGTTTCACGGTCGAGGACACGATTTACATAGCACCCGAAGTCGTCGGCAAGGGGGCTGGCAGTGCGTTGCTTGCGGAGCTGATCAAACGCGTCACAGCCCTTGGCTATCGCCAGATGATTGCCGTGATCGGCGATAGCGCCAATGTCGCCTCCATCGGGCTGCATGCGCGGTTGGGGTTCCGGGTGGCGGGTACGCTTCAGTCGGCGGGCTTTAAAATGGGCCGCTGGGTCGATAGCGTGATCATGCAACGCGGTCTGGGTGACGGGGATGGCAATATCCCCGATGGCAATCCAACGCGCGAAAAATAGCCGAAAAGAAGTCCAAAGGGATTTTAAAGGGCGCTTCCTGATTTTGCCGGGCAGCGCCCTTGGCATATCTGTGCGCCGCCATGACCCCAAGTTGATTTGCACCGCACCATTCTAACAATTCCAAAACACATAAGATGTTCAGCCGCTGAGCAGATGCTTTAAATCGGGCTAAATGGCTGAATTTAGGCAAAAAAGAAGGCCGCCTGTGACAGCGGCCCAAGTCTAGGGAGGAAACGTCCAAGAAACGAGCGACAAGTCGCTCGCCGGAATGCACTGCGTCCTACCGCAGCGCACAAATGAACATTACCCATTCACCGGACAGGACGCAACAGCTTTTTGACTATTTTTTTGTCAGAAATATTACTGCTTCTTTTTTGTGCATTATTTTGAGGCATTGCACCCCAAACGCCCGCAAATTTCACATCTCGCGGCTATTTTTTGATCACCGAAGAAAATGGAATTTTCGAAAAAGGTGAGAGAATCGACGCGAATCCGAACTGACCTGGCGCGAGCTCATGCCGATTCCGCGCCTTTCCCTGGCCCGATTCTGCCCAAGCACGACAGGCCTCAACAGTGATCGACGCTGGCATACGCCGCCATGATATCCGTCAGACAGGGTTTTATGGATTAGGAGAGGTCGCGTCGCGACCGGACGTATTGCATTGGGCAACAGAGCCCAGTCCGGGCTCAAAGCAGGCCGCTAGTTTACGCTGCGATCAACCGAGGGGGCATTGGTGGTCGACGGGGACGCCAGGGCACTTACCGTATTGCGCCGCCCGGAATAGCCTTGTGCGACGAGGTCATCGCGGTCCTGGCGTTTTTTGGCCTCGTACATGCGCTGATCAGCAAGGTCGATCAGGTTTTGCGGCAAGGCAATGGCATCTTCGATGCGTTCGGAAAGACCGACACTGGCGCGCTGCACCTGCCCGTTTTCAAGCTTTGCCAGCCCCGGTGCCATGACACGTTCAAGCACCTCGACAGCGCGGGCACGGCCCAGTTCGGGCAACAGCACGAGGAATTCCTCCCCGCCCCACCGCACAACCATGTCAGAGCGGCGGAAACGATGGATCAGGTTATTACCGACCTCGCCCAGAATGCGGTCGCCGTAATCATGACCATAGCGATCATTGATCTGCTTGAAATCATCAAGGTCGATGAAGGCAACGGTATAGGGCACTTTCTTGCGCAGTGCGCCTTCGAAGCTGACCCGGATCATTTCCATGCCAAAGGCACGGGTATAACAGTTGGTCAGCGGATCAATGGCGATTTCATGGGCGGCGGTAACCGTGCGGTAAAGCTGCACAAGGGCCGATACCAGCGCCAGCGGCAACAGGAATGCCAGCAGCATTTCAAACGGCACAAACCCGGTCGCAAGTCCGCTTTGCGCGCCAATAACAAGCAACACGGCAAATGGCACTGAAAGAACGGCAGCCTCGACCAGGGTGACGGGCATGATGGCAATCATCATCACCAGACCGATCAGAAGGAAGCTGTGCGAACTGTGCATGTAATCGGTTGCAAGCGGGTCATTGCCGGCAAAGACACATAGCAAACTTGCCGCGACAATCAGCATCAGCATCGGCAGGTATGGAAAACGTCGGCGCAACCGCGCACTGACCGCGCGGTTGGTGAGCACCACAAGCGCAACCCCCGCCACCAGAAGTCGCAGGATAAAGGTCTGCGACGACCACATTTCAGCGGCAAAGGCCCCGTCCCAGAACGGAACAGCAAGCGTCAGGACAAGAACGAAAAGGGCTGCGAAACGGGCGGTGAGCTGGATCGATTCCTTGCGGCGCAGATGCAGGAGTTCTGCATGCCGTGGCGTGTAGAGAAAATCCCGATAGCAGCATCGAAACGTTTTTTTTGACGAACTGCTATTTTCCTGAGGGCCTGAATCCACGCGAACCGCTCCAACCAGATTTAAGCGGGCCACACAGGCCCCTTATATAGATGTCTCATCGTTCCTTTATTTGGTCCAAGACACAACTATACATTAGGGTGGCGTCATGCAGCAGATGAGCCAAAATGGAGCTTTAAAACGGTCAAGACCGACCGCAAGATGTTGATTCGTAAACAAAAAGTTAACCCGTAACCCACCATATCTGGCTGTAAAAAAAATTTCCCTCTGCTTTTCTACCTTGGGTCGAAAATTCGGGTGCCGGTTTTTTACATTGGAAATAAAAACGGCGCACCGGTTTGCCGATGCGCCGTCTTATATCGTCCCGATAACAGGGCGATTATGCCGTTGTATAGCGTTTAGCCAAATCAACCCCAGAGTTCGCGATCGGGCAGCCCCATCACACCGTTTTTAAACGTCAGAGCATGATCGCGATCCTTGGCCATCCAGATCGGGCCATCCAGATCAACAATACGTGACATCGCACCGGTGATCATGGCTGGCGCCATGGCAAGCGATGTTCCGACCATGCAGCCGGTCATCAGTTGCATGCCGGCCTTAGATGCAGCCTCGGCCAGCTCAAGCGCGCCGGTGAGACCACCGGTCTTGTCGAGCTTGATGTTGATCATGTCATAGAGATTGGCCAGACGCGGAATGTCGGCCATCGTATGAACAGACTCGTCCGCACACAGAAGCACCGGGCAATCGATATCGATCAGTCCATCATCCTGCCCGGCGGGCAGCGGCTGTTCGATCATCTCGACACCCAGACCATCAAGTTCGGCACCGATATCTTCGAGCAGATCAAGCGACCAGGCTTCGTTGGCATCAACAATGATGCGGGCCTTAGGCGAACCTTCACGCACAGCGCGGACCGACTCAAGGACGTTTTCGCCATTGAGCTTGACCTTAAGCAACGGGGCATGGGCGATCTTCCGGGCGGCTTCGCGCATATTGTCCGGGGTATCGATCGACAGCGTTTCGGCCGTGATCAATCCTTCGGGCGCCTTGTGCCCGATCAATTCCCAAACACGACGTCCCATACGCTTGGCTTCCAGATCCCAATAGGCACAGTCGACTGCGTTACGCGCAGCACCGGCCTTCATGGCGTCCTGGAGTTCCTTGCGGGTCATGCCACGGTCAAGGGCGTCAGCCTGTGCTTCGATGTCGGCAATGACACCTTCGACCGTTTCATTATACCGGGCATAGGGAACGCATTCCCCCTGCCCGGTATGGGTGCCGTCACTCAGCGTCACCTTGACCACATGTGCCTCGGTCCGGGCCCCGCGCGAGATCTTGAAGACCTGTGCGAGGGGGAAGACTTCGGAAATCACAGTGAGTTTTGGCAACTTAGATCTCCTGCAGCTTGTCGACCAGCGACGCAACGCCGGTACGAACCGGGTCAACAGCCGGAAGGCCGAATTCGGCTTCGATGTCAGCCAGAAGTTTCTTGGCGGCTGCGTCGTCAAGCGCTTTGGTGTTGATGGCAAAACCGACAACCTTGCAATCCGGGTTGGTCAGTTTGGCGTGCAACAGGTTGACGTCGAGGCAGGTTTTCAGATCCGGGAGCTTGTAACCCGGCAGACCACGCATGTGGGCACGGGTCGGCTCGTGGCAGACCACAAGAGCGTCCGGCTGTGAACCGTGGATCAGCCCCATGGAAACACCGGCGAACGATGCGTGGAACAGGCTGCCCTGCCCTTCCATGACGTCCCAGTGATCCGGGTCATTGGCCGGTGCAATGGTTTCAACAGCGCCCGAGATAAAGTCGGAAATCACCGCATCAACCGAGATGCCTTCGCCGGCGATGAAGATACCGGTCTGGCCGGTGGCACGGAAGTCGGACTTGATACCGCGTTTTTTGAATTCGGCGTCGATTGCAAGGGCGGTGTACATCTTACCGACCGAACAGTCGGTACCAACAGCCAGAACGCGCTTGCCGGAACGTTTTTCACCGTTGCCGACCGGTACTTTGCCGTCGAAGTGGCGCACGTCAAACAGGCTAACACCCTTGGCCTTGGCCGCATCGACCAGTTCGGGAATCGACGAGAGACGGGTGTGCAGACCGTTGGCGATGTCCATGCCAGCGTCGATTGCCGCCAGCAGGGTTTCCATCCATGCCGGACCAATGATCCCGCCACGGTTGGCAACGCCCAGCACCAGGGTTTTAACGCCGGCGGCCTTTGCCTCGGCGATCGACATTTCCGGCAGACCAAGGTCCGCCTGACAGCCCGGCAGGCTCATCTGACCGACGCACCATTCCGGGCGCCACTGCTTGATGCCGATTGCGGTTTTTGCAGCCAGTTCGTCCGGCGCGTCACCAAGAAACATAAGATACGGATGTGCGATTTTCATAATACCTCCTTGACCAGCATCCAAACGCTGCTCTTAAATATTGTGGCGCGACTATAGCGCAATCTGGTAGGATCGTTCCAGAGATATGAAACGATATCTTCGACGATCCAACCGAAAATTCGTCTATAATTCTAATAAACACGACAATAACGAAATTAAATACAATAGTCTTCGAAGACAAACATCCTTTCTTGTGAATTTGTTCGGGAATGGCCCGAAAAACGCAAGAAAATGCAATTTTGAAGGACTGGCGTGAAAGCGCCCGACTACACATGAGCACCGATCTCAAGACGTGGCTATCCGAGCGAAAAATCGAAGAAGTCGAATGCATTGTTCCGGACATGTCCGGCGTTGCGCGCGGCAAGGTTCTTCCGACACAGAAGTTTCTTAAGGGGCTGGAGGCCAAAAGCCTTGCCATCCCCGAAGCAATTTTCTGCCTGACGGTAACCGGCGGCTATCCGGAGGAAACCGATGCCTTCCTTGACCCGGCCGAAAAGGACGTGGCGATGGTTCCCGACCCGGAAACCGTGCGCATAGTGCCGTGGTACGAGGAGCCGACGGCCCAGATCATCTGCGACTGTTTCCATTTTTCCGGCGAAGAAGTTTCGACGTCCCCGCGCGGCGTCCTTAAACGTGTTCTCAAGGCGTTTGAAGAACGCGGCATGCGCCCGATCATTGCGCCAGAACTTGAATTTTATCTGGTGGCAAAGAACACCGATCCGGACAACCCGCTAGAGCCGCCGATTGGCCGTTCCGGCCGTCCAGAACGCGCATCAAACGCGTTTGGTATTGATGCCATCAACGAGTTCGATCCGCTGATTGAAGACCTGTATGACTATTGCGAGGCCATGAATATCGACGCCGATACCATGAGCCACGAGTCGGGTCCCGCCCAGCTTGAAATGAACTTTAACCACGGTGATCCGCTTGAACTGGCCGATCAGGCCTTTTTGTTCAAACGCACGCTGCGTGAAACGGCGCTCAAACACGGTGTCTATGGCACGTTCATGGCCAAGCCGATGGGCAACCTGCCGGGAAGCTCGATGCATATTCACCAGAGTCTTCTTGATATCAACACCGGCAAGAACCTGTTTGCCGATGATGACGGGGAAAACTCGAAACTGTTCCTGAACTATATCGGTGGCCTGCAGCGTTACCTGCCGGCAGCCATGCCGCTTCTGGCGCCAAACATGAACAGTTATCGCCGTTTGCAGCCCTGGTCGGATGCCCCGATCAACATGCACTGGTCTCTTGATAACCGTACGGTCGGCCTGCGCCAGCCGAATGGCCCGCCCGCCGCACGCCGTATTGAAAACCGTCTTCCGGGTGCAGATGCCAACCCGTATCTGGCGGTTGCGGCGTCGCTTGCCTGTGGCTTGCTTGGCATTATCGAGGAAGTCGATGCGACGGCCCCGATCGAAGGTTCGGGCTATGACCGTGCGCATTCCCTGCCGCGTCACATCCACGAAGCGCTTGCGAAGTTCCATCGTTGCAAGCCGCTTAAGGAACTGCTGGGTGAAGAGTTCGCTGCCGCCGTTATTGCGGTCAAGGAAGCGGAATGGGATGCCTATCAGACCGTGATCAGCGCCTGGGAGCGTGAGCACCTGTTGCTGAACGTTTAAAAGACGCCTGTCGAATTTTGCGCCGGGACTTGCTGCCCGGCGCAAGATTGTTGCATGTTAAATGCACAATTTTTTACATGATGCGAAATATGCACATTTTTCCATCTTGTATTTGACAATATCCTGAAGCATTCGAAGGATATTACGATAAGCCCCGGGTTCTGGGGGACCAAAACAGAACCGGTAAACTTTCAAACGCTGCCACATGGGAGGCTCAGCGAAATGAAATCTCTTCTTAAAACATCAAGCCTGGTTGTGCTTGCGGCTGCCGTATCTGGCTTTGCCACTGGTGCATCGGCACAGGAAGTACTCAACGTTTATAACTGGTCGGATTATATCGGCGAGGAAACCGTTGCGAACTTCGAAAAGGAATACGGCGTCAAGGTCAACTATGACGTTTACGACAGCAACCAGCTGGTTGAAGCCAAGCTGCTGGCGGGTAATTCCGGCTATGACATCGTGGTGCCGACCCTTGCCGATGCCGAACGCCTGATCAAAGCCAAGCTGTTCCAGCCAATCGACAAATCCAAACTGTCGAACTATGGCAACCTGGATCCGGTGATCCTTGAGCAGCAGGCAAAATACGACCCGGACAACACCTTTGCCGTGCCGTATTTCTGGGGTACCAACGGCTTTGGCTATAACGTTGCCAAAGTTCAGGAAGTTCTGGGTGACGACGCCCCGCTTGATAGCTGGGCGATGATCTTTGATCCGAAATATGCCGAAAAGCTGTCGTCATGCGGCCTGTCGCTTCTGGATGATCCGGGTGAGATCGTACCGCTGGTGAACTTCTATCTTGGCAATGTGCCGGAAGACGAACCGACCACGGAATCGATCGAAAGCGCCTTTGAGCAGCTTGAGAAAATCCGTCCGCATGTGACCTATTTCCATAGCTCCCAGTACATCAACGACCTTGCAAACGGTAACGTTTGTATTTCTGTTGGCTGGTCGGGCGATGTCGGCATGGCGGCCCTGCGTGCAGAAGAAGCCGGCAACGGCAACGAGATCAAGTATGTCATTCCGAAGGAAGGCACCCTGATCTGGTTTGATGCGATGATGATCCCGGAAGATGCACCGAACCCGGATCTGGCGCACAAGTTCATCGACTATGTGCTGCGTGCCGATGTCGAAGCTGAAATCGCGAACTATGTTGCCTATGCAACCCCGAACCTTGCCGCGATGGAACTGGTTGACCCGTCGCTTCTGGAAGATCAGGGCATCTATCCGCCGCAGGAAGTAAAAGAACGTCTGCGTTCGAAAGTCGAGCCGGGTTCACGCCTGCTGCGTACCCGTACCCGCCTGTGGACGAAGCTTAAAACCGGTCAGTAAGTGATCGAAAGCGATCCAGATGGATTGCGATCCCTGATCCTTGCGAAGGGCGCGACTTTGGTCGCGCCCCTTTGCTTTTCAGTCGTGCGAAACGATGCGGCTAGGCAGTGGGTGACTCGCGATCACCGCGCTTTGTTGGTTGCAGTCAGCCTGTTTCTGACAACCGGACCCTTTCGCAGAAATGCACATTTTCTGAACACCACATGCCGATTCCCTGCCAATTTAGGTATCAAATGGCGATTGTTGTTCAAAATATCGCACACCCCTCTTTACAGATTGCAGAATTGCTTCATCCTGTTATCAGGAAGAACCGACCAATGGGCAGTGCAGCAACATCAAACGATTGCGCACCAGGTCATCAGGGACTGACGTCTGATTGAAGCGGTTCATCTTGACATTGAAACAGGGGAGAATGCTGGTGTCAGAGGCGGTTTTGGAGCGCGTGCACGAGGATGTGCACAAGACGCAACCTTGGAACAATCCGGACGCGGTTCCCTATATCCGCTTTGAGAATGTGACCAAGAAATTCGGCGACTTCTATGCCGTCGATGATGTTTCCCTGGATATCTATCGCCACGAGCTTTTCGCCCTTCTGGGCGGGTCCGGTTGCGGGAAAACCACGCTGTTGCGCATGCTGGCCGGGTTCGAGGAACCCACATCAGGCAAGATTTACATCGATGGTGTCGATATGGCCGGTGTTCCGGCCTATGAGCGCCCGACCAACATGATGTTTCAGTCCTATGCCCTGTTCCCGCATATGAGCGTTGAACAGAATGTCGCGTTCGGGCTGGTGCAGGATGGCGTTTCGCGCAGCGAGATCAAGGAACTGGTCGCCGAGATGCTGGGCCTTGTGCAAATGAGCAAATTTGCCAAGCGCAAACCCCATCAGCTTTCGGGTGGTCAGCGCCAGCGTGTTGCATTGGCGCGGTCACTCATCAAACGGCCAAAGGTGCTGTTGCTCGACGAACCGCTGGGCGCGCTTGACAAGAAACTGCGCGAACAGACCCAGTTCGAGCTGGTCAACATTCAGGAAAAGGTCGGCACCACCTTTGTCATGGTGACCCATGACCAGGAAGAAGCCATGACCATGGCATCACGCATTGCCGTGATGAATGAAGGGGTAATCAACCAGACCGGCACCCCGTTCGAACTTTATGAATATCCCAATAGCCGCTATACCGCGAACTTCCTCGGTCAGGTCAACCTGATCGAAGGTGTTCTGGTTGATGACGATGAAAAATATGCCGTCATCAAATCGGATGAGGCCGGCTGCGAGATTTATATCGATCACGCTGTTCAGGGCCATGAAGGCATGACCTTCTGGGTGGCGTTGCGCCCCGAGCGGCTTCGCATCACCAAGGAAGCACCCAAAGAAACCAAATACAATTGCGTGTCGGGCAAGGTCGAAGAGATCGGTTATCTTGGCGGTATTTCGACCTATCACGTGCGCCTTGAAAGCGGCAAACGCATCAAGGTGACCGAGCCGAATTCCACCCGCCAGATCGAACCGCGCTATACGTGGGAAGACACTGTCTGGGTATCGTGGGAGGCCGGGGCTGCTTCGGTACTGAACAAATGAGCAGTGACAAGCAAGAGGGCAGCTTGACCCTCAAACAACGTTTTGATCGCTGGATGATCAAACATGGCCGGGTACTGGTGGTTGGTATCCCGTATTTCTGGCTGTTTTTGTTCTTCCTTGTGCCGTTCCTGATCGTTCTCAAGATCAGCTTTTCCGTCGCCGAATACGCGCAGCCGCCCTATACGCCGCTGTTTGAATGGATCGATGAAGGCATCACGGTCACGCTCAATTTCGGCAACTACCTGTTCCTTCTATCTGACAGCCTATATGTCACAGCCTACCTCAACTCGATCCGGATTGCGGCGATATCGACCGTCATCACCCTTCTGATCGGTTATCCGATGGCCTATGGCATTGCGCGCGCCCAAGGATCGATGCGCAGTGTGTTGCTGATGCTTGTGATCCTGCCGTTCTGGACCAGTTTCCTGATCCGTGTATATGCCTGGATCGGGATCCTTGACCGCGAAGGCTTGATCAACGCGTTCCTTATGTGGACGGGCATTATCTCCGAACCGCTGATCATGCGTCAGACGGAATTCGCGGTCTATGTCGGGATTGTCTATACCTACCTGCCCTTCATGATCCTGCCGCTGTATTCCACGCTTGAAAAAATGGATGTCAGTCTGGTGGAAGCAGCCCTTGATCTCGGCTGCAAGCCCTGGCAGGCCTTTGCCAAGATTACCCTGCCGCTTTCCATGCCGGGGATTTTGGCAGGCTCACTTCTGGTGTTCATTCCGGCTGTGGGTGAATTCGTTATTCCGGAACTTCTGGGGGGCCCGAACACCTTGATGATTGGTCGAACCCTTTGGAACGAGTTCTTTGCCAACCGTGACTGGCCGATTGCGTCAAGCGTTGCGATTGCGATGCTGCTGTTCCTTGTCGTGCCGATCATGTGGTTCCAGCATATCCAGACCAAGCAGGAGGAAGGCCAGCAATGAGCAGCAAACGTTCAACCTTCCTGATTTCGGCATTGGTGTTTGGCTTTGCCTTCCTGTATGTGCCGATCCTGCTTGTCATGATCTATTCCTTTAACGAAGGGAAGCTTGTGACCGTCTGGGCGGGCTTTTCGACCAAGTGGTATGTGTCGCTGTTTTCCAATGACGGCATGATTGATGCAGCCTGGAACAGCCTACGTATCGGGGTGATGTCAGCGACCCTCGCCCTGGCACTTGGCACCCCGGCGGGACTTGTGATGTCACGCTTTGGCCGGTTCAAGGGACGCACGCTTTTTTCAGGCATGATTGCCGCCCCGCTGGTTATGCCAGAGGTTATTACCGGTCTGTCTCTTTTGCTGTTGTTTGTCACGCTTGAGCAAATGATTGGCTGGCCAGCCGGGCGTGGTCTTTCGACGATCACGATTGCGCATACGACCTTCTGTGCGGCCTATGTCGCGGTTGTCGTGCAATCGCGCCTGTCGGGCATGGATACCTCGGTCGAGGAAGCGGCCATGGATCTGGGTGCTAAGCCTGCCAAGATCTTCTTTGTCATCACGCTTCCGATGATCCTGCCAGCGTTGCTGGCCGGCTGGCTGCTATCCTTCACCCTGTCGCTGGATGATCTGGTGATTGCAAGCTTTGTTGCCGGTCCGGGATCGACCACGCTTCCGATGAAGGTGTTTTCATCGGTGCGTCTCGGTGTCTCGCCGGAAATCAACGCACTGGCAACCCTGATTATTCTGGCGGTGTCGGTGATGATCGTGATTGCCAGCCTGATGATCCTGCGGTCCGAGCGGATGCGCAGCCGCGCCTCTGCCGGGGCGGACGCGCAACACTAAAGCCCTACTTGGGCCGCCTGATACCTTTAGGCAGACAACAAAAAAAAACAGCGCCGGAAAATCATCCGGCGCTGTTTTGTATTGGGCTTGTCGGTGCCTCGGCTTAGCAGTTGCCTTCGGCCGCCTTGCGCATCATTTCACGGCATTTCATGCCGGGTGCCGAAACCTGCCAGTACGAGACAACAGCCTCTTCGGCGGCTTCTTCGAAATCAATGATCAGGTTGTTGAGCGCGTTCTGTTCCATCAGCTTGATGACGCGATCCGGCAACTGCGACATTTGCCACAGCCCCAGAACCAGCGCATAGGAAGAACGCATCAGCTTGCTGGCGGCATCCGGTGTGATTTCATAGAGCTCTGCCAGGGCATCGGCGGTACGTTTGACCATGGATGCCAGGAAGCGGCGCTGGTTGACGACCATTTCATCGTCGGAGCCAGATTCCAGAACACCTTGCGACAACGATGCGAGATGCAGGAACTTGTCGTTCTTGACCAGATATTGCACGAACTGGCGGGCCACACGGGTCGAATCCCGTTCTTCGGGCCGACGCAGCGCTTCCTGATCAATCACATCAAGATTGTTTTCAAACCACTCTTTCTGGAAGTGACGCAACACTTCAAGAAACAATGCTTCCTTGCTTGAAAAATAAAGGTAAAGCGTGCCCTTGGCCAAGTTCGCCTTGCGTGCGACCTCGGCTGCCGACGGCAGGGTTCCATCACCTTCGAGATAGAGCTTGCGGGCAGCTTCGAGAATATCAGCACGGCGTTTTAGTTTCTGCTCATGGCTACGAGCGCGAACAAGATTGTCTTGTTCCATTTGATTAATTTCCCCCAACGTATTTTCCCCGGGCATATTATTGCATTTTAATTCACCTAAAAGTCAAACTGCAGGATTGGAATAACTGGACAAAATTCATGAAGCATTGAAAACGCATACATTTTTCTGACCAAATAGAGACCAATTTAGATGAATTCCGGTCACATATAATTAATCACCATAACGCATTCTGAACAAAACCACAAATATCGTACAGTTTTTTGTTCGAGTCGCATTCCGCCCCACCAGCCGGGATGATGACCAGGCGCCACTGGCCCGGCATCACGTCATGACATTCCATATCGTGAAATAACCGGGACCCGACGGACGATCACAGCTCAGACCGGCAGTTCGGTGGTGCGTTTGACTTCGCGGAGCGTGATGACGGTCTGCACACGTTCGACACCGGGAAGCTGGGTCAGGACTTCGCTGTGGATGCGTTCATAATCGGCGGTGTCGCTATAGACGACATGCACAAGATAGTCGCTTTGCCCGGCCAGCAAATAACATTCGACAACTTCGGGCACCTTTTGAATTTCGAGTTCGAAGGTTTCCAGTGCCTCGCGGGTTTGGCGGGTGATCGCGATATTGACAAAGGCATTGCCCGGCTTGCCGATCCGCGCGGGATTAAGAAGCATGGTGTAGTGATCAATGAAGCCTGCCTCTTCAAGAAGCCGTACACGGCGCAGGCAGGCAGAGGCCGACAGGTTCACCTTTTCAGCAAGTTCGGCATTGCTGATGCGACCGTCTTTCTGCAGCAAACGCAGAATCATCCGATCCCGTTCGTCCATCTCCATTCGCATAATCCTCCGACTTCATGGTGTTTCTGTTGAATTATATAGCAATGATATCATCAAAAGCCCCTTGAAATGAAGATTAATTGCCCAATTTTTAGGGTATCATTCAAGAATAATAACAAAAGAGGCGGCATCGTATTCCAACCGCCCGGGAAACTCCGGAAACGCCGGGGAGTTCCCCCGATTACCACGATTTTGTCGGGAGGAAACGACATGCTGATTGGTGTTCCAAAGGAAATCAAAAACCACGAATATCGTGTCGGACTGACGCCAAGCTCGGTCCGCGAACTGGTCGCACATGGCCACAAGGTACAGGTCGAAACCATGGCCGGTGCTGGCATCGGCTTTACTGATAATGATTATGTCGCTGCCGGTGCGACGATCGCGGCCAGCGCATCCGATATCTTTGCCAGTGCGGAGATGATCATCAAGGTCAAGGAACCGCAGAAGGTCGAGTATGAGCAACTGCGCGAAGGCCAGTTGCTGTTTACCTATCTGCATCTGGCACCGGACCCGGATCAGACCGCCGGTCTGGTCAAATCCGGTGTCACCGCAATTGCCTATGAAACCGTCACCGACCGCGCAGGTGGCTTGCCATTGCTGGCACCGATGTCAGAAGTCGCAGGGCGTATGGCCCCGCAGGTCGGGGCAGCCGCCCTGCAAAAGGCCAATGGCGGACGGGGCATGTTACTTGGCGGTGTGCCGGGTGTTGCGCCCGCCAAGGTCGTTGTCATTGGTGGCGGCGTTGTCGGCACCAATGCCGCACGTATTGCGGCGGGCATGGGGGCGGATGTGATCATTCTGGACAAGAATGTCAAACGCCTGACCTATCTTGATGATCTTTATGGCCCGCGCATCAAAACCCAATACGCCACCATTGATGACACCGAGGCGCTTGTCCTTGAGGCCGATATGGTGGTGGGTGCGGTGCTTGTGCCCGGTGCGGCTGCACCGAAACTGATCAAGAAAGAACAGCTGTCACGCATGAAGCCGGGTTCGGTGATTGTCGATGTGGCGATTGATCAGGGTGGATGTTTTGAAACATCCAAGGCAACCACCCATGCCGACCCGACCTATATCGTCAATGATGTCGTGCATTATTGCGTGGCCAATATGCCCGGTGCGGTTGCCCGCACATCGACCTTTGCGCTCAATAACGCCACCCTGCCCTTTGCCCTGGCGCTGGCCAACAAGGGCTGGAAGAAAGCCTGCCAGGATGATCCGCATCTGGCGGCCGGCCTTAACGTCCATGCGGGCAAGATCACTTATAAGGCCGTGGCAGATGCGCTTGGCTATGAATACCTGCCGATTGAAAGCGCATTGGCCTGAACCGCCAAAATCCGATCATGAAAAAAGGGCGCCAAACGGCGCCCTTTTTGTTTGGTTATCTTGCGACTGTGCGCAGATCAGAATTCGACCTGAGTGACGTCACGGACAGCACCCTGATCGGCACTGGTTGCCATGGCGGCATAGGCACGAAGGGCGGTTGAGACCTTGCGTTTACGCGGCTTGGCCGGACGCCATGCTTCGGGCCCCTTGGCTTCCATCGCCTGACGGCGGGCAGCCAGAACCGCATCATCGACCGCAATGCGGATCGAACGGTTCGGGATGTCGATTTCGATCATATCACCCGGCTCGACCAGCGCGATGTCACCGCCAGCGGCGGCTTCGGGGGACACGTGACCAATGGAAAGGCCCGATGTCCCGCCCGAGAAACGACCATCGGTAACCAGCGCACAGGCCTTGCCCAGCCCCATCGATTTCAGATAGCTGGTCGGATACAGCATTTCCTGCATGCCCGGACCACCTTTGGGGCCCTCGTAGCGGATGACGACCACGTCGCCTTCCTTGACCTCGCCACCGAGAACCTTGGCAACGGCTTCGTCCTGGCTTTCACATATGACCGCCGGGCCGGTGAATTTCAGGATGCTTTCGTCAACACCGCCGGTTTTGACCACGCAGCCATTGGCGGCCAGATTGCCAAACAGAACGGCAAGACCGCCATCCTGACTGTAGGCATGGGCGACATCGCGAATGCAGCCTTCCTTTTCATCGAGATCAAGGTCATCCCAATAACGTTCCTGACTGAACGCGGTTTGGGTCGGAATCCCGCCCGGCATGGCGCGGAAGAATTTGTGCACCGCCTCGTTGGTGGTGCGTTTGATATCCCACTTTTCAAGGGCATCCGCCATCGTCTTGGAATGCACGGTCGAGACATCGGTATGTAGCAGGCCTGCGCGATCAAGTTCGCCGAGAATTCGCATGATGCCACCGGCACGATGGACGTCTTCCATGTGGAACATCGGATGGTTCGGGGCGACCTTGGACAGATACGGGATCTTGCGCGACAGGCGATCCATATCGGTCATGGTGAAGTCGACTTCGGCTTCCTTGGCAATGGCAAGCAAATGCAGAACCGTGTTGGTCGACCCGCCCATGGCGATATCAAGCGCCATGGCGTTTTCAAACGCCTTGAAGGTTGCGATACCGCGTGGGGTCGCGCCCTCGTCTTCTTCTTCGTAATAACGGCGCGCCAGCTTGACCGAGGTACGGGCGGCTTCAAGGAAAAGCTCCTGACGCGCGGCGTGGGTTGCCAGCACCGAACCATTCCCCGGAAGGGCGAGACCAAGTGCCTCCGCCAGGCAGTTCATCGAGTTGGCGGTAAACATGCCAGAGCACGAGCCGCAAGTCGGGCACGCCGAACGTTCAACGGTTTTGACCTGCTCGTCGGAGATGTTCGGGTCGGCCGCCTGCACCATGGCATCGACCAGATCGAGGTGATGTTCCTTGCCTTCGATGGTGACCTTGCCGGCCTCCATCGGGCCACCGGAGACAAACACGCACGGGACATTAAGGCGCATCGCAGCCATCAACATGCCCGGGGTAATTTTATCGCAGTTGGAAATGCAGACCATCGCATCGGCGCAATGGGCATTGACCATATATTCAACGGAATCAGCAATGATTTCGCGCGACGGCAGGCTATAAAGCATGCCGTCATGGCCCATCGCGATGCCATCATCAACGGCAATGGTGTTGAATTCCTTGGCAACACCGCCGGATGCCTCGATCTCGCGTGCGACCATCTGACCGAGGTCTTTGAGGTGCACGTGACCGGGCACGAACTGGGTGAAGCTGTTGACGACCGCAATGATCGGCTTGTCGAAGTCTTCGTCTTTCATGCCAGTGGCGCGCCAAAGGCCGCGCGCACCAGCCATGTTGCGGCCATGTGTTGTTGTACGGGACCGATATTCCGGCATGGAAGGAACCTCTCTTTAAATCACTGGTGGCGTTTCTTTCGGGTACGGGGTCAGCATCCCCGATGCCCTTTGTATATAGGTGCGTTCTAGCACAGTATTCGCGCGCTTTGACAGTTTTTTGCCCGAAAATTTCGCCAAAATCCGTCATTCGGTACGATTGCTACACACACATCACTTTGCCCGCGAACTGCGAACGCGTTTTTGGCAGCACTTTCTATCCTCAGAGTTTGCCTGAAAACGCCCATCCACCAGTGTCAGCGCGCAATTTTGTGAGCCAGTTCACAGGTTTTGCGACGATTGACCATGCGACCTATCCCAAATACCCGGAAAACTATTCCATTGAATAGGCGACCTCTAACCAAACAACACATATCGTATGGGGGATTATCGCCGCCAGGCGATTCTCCCACTCCCATTCTGACCCCGGACCCTCATACAGGTTCGGGGTTCTTTTTTACCTGCATTTCAGGCGGTAATCCGCGATCTGGTAACTGCATGCTTTAAAGGACGGGCTGAACCCTTTAATGTCAGGCAAGACTGCTTGGGCCGAGGCCCTTACCCAGACCATCAGGTGGAGATCCGCAACCCCATGTCCGACCAACTCAAGACACTGTTGCGTCGCGGACTGACTGCGCATGAGGGCAACCGCCCCGAAGAAGCCGAGAAAATCTATCGCGCGGCATTGGCCATGTCACCGGGCAATGCGGAGGCGGAGCACCTTCTTGCCACCCTTCTGACCGGCCTTGGCCGCCATGGCGAGGCGATTGAGCTTTTTGAAAACTGCCTGACAAGTTTTGCCGCCAACCCGGCTGTCCGGTGCAATTATGCGATTGCGCTGGAAAGTTCGGGTCAGATTGACAAGGCGATTGACCAGTTCAAGCAGGCGCTCAGTTACCACGGGGATTTCCCCACCGCCCTTTATCATCTGGCACGGCTTGAAATTCCGCGCGGCCATTTGGGTCAGGCGATGGATCTTTTGGGCCGGTTGCTCGGCCTGAAGCCCAACCATTATGAAGGATTGCTGCTTTTCGGGCAGACCTTGCATGATCTGGGGCAGGAAGAAGCCGCCCTTAAATCGCTTGAACATGCCGCCGAGGCCGCGGGCATTTCCCCGGAACTGATTTGCCGGGTGGGGTCGGCCTTCCTGCGTCTTGGTTATCCGGAACTGGCACAGAACCTTTATCAGCGAGCACTGAGCATCGATGCCAAATACGTTCCGGGCTTGCGTGGGCTGGGCCAGTCACTTGCCCATCAGGGGCAATATGCCAAGGCGATTGCGATTTTAAAGACCGCGCGCCGCCTGACCAAGGACACCGTTGAGATTGATCTGGTTCTGGCCGATATCACGCTGCGCTGTGGCGACCTTGATAGCACAATCAAGACACTTGATGCCCTGATAGAGACATCGCCAGATAACGCTACGGCCGATGCGATTTTGATCCGGGCGCGTGCAAAGCTTGGCACAACGGATGGCGCCGCCCATAGCAAGGCCGCCAAGGCATGGGCCAAGCATCATATGCCAATTGCCGCCAAGCCGGCCTTTGCCAATACCCGACAGTCGGACAAGCGACTGCGCATCGGATGGTTATCCCCGTTCTTTTGCAAGCATGCATCATCCAGCCTTTTAAGTGCGCTTGCGCGCCATCTGAACCGGCATGAGATCGAGCTGTTCCTGTATTCTGCAACCCCGCGGCCGGATGACGTCACACGGCAATGGCAGGTCATGGCCGATAGCTGGCGCGAAGTGTGCGGTCAGGATCCGATGCAGATTGCTGATCGCATTCGCAAGGACAAGGTCGATATCCTGATTGATGTCTGTGGCGTTCATCCGACCCAACCGATTGAGGTGTTTGCGCTTAAGGCCGCCCCGGTGCAAGCCAGCCTGTCTGCGATCACCACCGGTATGGCCGAGATGGATTACCTGATCGGGCACAAAGATGTGTTTGGCGGCGGACTTGCCGAAAACAAGATGTTTGCCGAGCGTCCCTATCCACTGGCAATCGGCCCCTATCTTCCGGTGGAACTTGATGATGCCTTGCCATTGGCACCATTGCCAGCAGCCGTCGGCGAAGAGATCATCCGGTTTGGCTGCATTGATCGGCTGGCCAATATCAGCAACGAGACACTGAACTGCTTTGCGCGGATCTTAAACAAGGTCAGCAACAGCCGCATCGTCATTCAGGATGACGTTCTTGAAGATTCCTATGCCGCCAAAACATTCCTTGATCGCACCCGCCAAGCCGGGATCAAGCGCGACCGGCTTGATCTGGTGGGCAAGGTAAAACCCCAGGATCGACCGGCCCTTTATGCGCAGATCGATATCGGCCTGGCGCCATTTCCGGCCATCAGCCTTGAAAACTATTATGAGATGCTGTGGTTTGGCATTCCGTTCGTGTCGCTGGCAGATGATCGGCCGGGATCACGGCTTGGCCTTGCGGTTTTAAGCGATATCGGGCTTGGCGCGCTGTGTGCCGAAACCGAAAAGGGATATGTCGATAAATGCATCATGCTGGCATCCGACCTTAAGGCGCTGGCCAGCATTCGCGAAAACATGCGCGATCGCATCCGGGGCAGCCGCGCCTTCCATGCACCTGCTGTCGCAGCCGAGTTCGAAGAAGCCTGTCGGGAGATGTGGCAGAACTTTTGTCTTGGCAACGGTTAGACACGGCTGGCGTGAAACGCGCCCTATTGCCGCGTTGTCAGGATGTGATCAACCGCCATTGCCAGATCATCGGCAATATAATCGGCTTCTTGGGCTTCGGGCAGGATGGCTTCCTTTGCGCCGTGGCCGGTTCTGACCATGATGGCCTTTGTGCCCGCCGCATGCCCGGCACGGATATCGTTGATGCGATCACCGATCAGGACGCTTTCAGAGAGGTTGATGGCAAACTCGTCACTTGCAGCCAGAAGCATGCCGGGTTCTGGTTTGCGACACGTACTTTCGCGGCGATAATCGCCCTGCCCGCTTGGATGATAGGGGGAATAATAGATGCCCTGCACCGATGCCTTGTGATCGGAAAGCATTGAAACCAATGCCTTGTGGATTTCAAAAAGCTGGTCTTCGGTGATATAGCCACGCGCGACACCGGACTGGTTGGTGACAACAATCACCGGAATCCCCGCATCATTCAGGCGTTTGATCGCCTCTGCCGTGCCGTTGATCAGTTTAAGATCGGCAACGTCTGACAGATAGTGGACTTCCTCGTTAATCACCCCGTCCCGATCCAGAAAGACAGCCGGAACCGGGTTGCGTTGATCGCGAAAGCGCGGCGCCGGGTCGATCAGGTGACGTTTGACAGTGTCGTGGATGGAGCCGTTCATCACAGGCCTTTTGCATGGTCAAATTTGGCCAACAATGGCGCAAAGGCCTTTGCAAAAGCAAGTCTTCACAAGCCACAACCAACTTTTGCACAGCGCGGAAAAGAAATTGGTATTACCATTATTCACTTGCAGAGCAACCGGGGGACGTGCAATTTCGGTTCAAGTTCACGCCCTATAAAAGAACCTATCAAGGAAAAGCGTCTGATGTTTGCCGATATTTTTGCGATTTTGGCCCCGGTTTTCATCACCACCGGACTGGGATATTTCTGGGCCCGTGCTGGCAAACATTTTGACACCAACCTTGTCACATCCATCGTCACCTATTTCGCGACACCCTGTCTGACCTTTGCCGCCCTTGCGACGGTGGAGCTTGGCGGTGATACGCTGGTTCTGATGGGAACAGCCGCCCTTGCGGCAAATGTGATCTTTGCCCTGATTGGCTGGCCGGTGCTTAAGGTCTTTAACCTGTCGCCGCGCACTTATCTACAATCGCTGACCTGGCCAAATGTCGGCAATGTTGGCTTGCCGCTTTGTATGCTGGCTTACGGGCAGGAAGGCTTGGCGCTTTCGGTGGCGTTCTTTGCCGCCTATGTCGTGATCCAGCTGACCATCGGGGTTGCGTTCGTATCGGGCAGCTTTTCGATCAAGTCGCTGGCCAAGATGCCGATCATTCCGGCAACCCTGATTGCCACGGGGTTCCTCGCCACTGAAACGCCGGTGCCCGAATGGCTTTACAACACCACCAACCTGATCGGGCAACTGACCATTCCGTTGATGCTGTTTACCCTTGGTGTGTCGCTTGCCAAGCTGCGCCCGGTCAGCCTTGCACGCAGCACGGCACTGAGTGTGCTGCGCCTTGGCATGGGTTTCGGGGTTGGTTTGGGTCTGTCGGAAGTCATGGGACTGACCGGCATGGAACGCGGGGTTGTGATCCTGCAATGTTCGATGCCGGTAGCGGTGTTCTGCTACCTGTTTGCGCAGCTTTATAACCGCGAACCAGAAGAAGTCGCCGGTGTGGTGATCAGTTCAAGCTTCCTTGCCGCCATCGCCCTGCCTGCATTGCTTTGGTACGTGCTGTAACCTTTGACCGCACAGGACAACTGATTACTTGACGATCAGGCGGTATTCCCCGCCGGTGCCATCATCCTTGTCGGCATAAAATCCGATGGCGCATTCAAAACGACCCTTCTCAAGGTTGGGGTCGCCTTGTTCGGCTGCCTGTTCCATGACGTAATCGCGGCAAGCCGCAAGATCGTCATAGGTGGCCTCGGATATCTTGACGCGGGTCGGTTGACTGATATCAGGGACATAGACCGCAGTCACATGTTCCCAGGGTGCGGCATCATCGGGCCAGAAAAGATCGGCAACATGACGGTGCGGGTTGCCGAAACTGACGACGGCCAGAATGGCGATCCCGCCCGCCAGAATCGCACGGCGCAGCATTCTTGTATTCATCGGTATCCTTTATACGCCTTTGCGACCAAGCGCCGAAAAATCGAAGCTTGGCATCGGTGCATCATATTCAAGATGGTAGTCATCAAGGATTGGTGGTGCCTGACCGGTGACGGCAAGAAGCGCATGCACCTGCCCGCGTTGATGGGTTTGATAGACAAACAAATGTGACAGAATATCGCCCACGGTTTCAAGCGTCTTGCTGCCGTCTTCGCGAACCAGTTCCACCGCCCGGATGGCATCCTTGTCATTGAGTTGTTCACAATACGCCATCAAGCGCATATCCGCATCACGCTGGGCTGCGGCCAGTTTATCGATGGCAGCGAACGGCATTTCAGTATCAAGACACGCACGACCCCGCCTGCCATCGACCAGCGCATCAAGATAATACCAGTCATTGGTCAGGATATGGTTCAGCGTTTCAAGAATAGAGGCGGAAAAAGGCGTTCGTTTGGAGGCGAGCTCGCCATCTGTCAATTTCTGACAGCCCCCATACAAACGGTGATTTGACCAGGCGTTGTTACGTGCCTGATGGAAAAACGATGTGCCCGGCATAGCTTAAGTGTCCCAACTTTCAGCGCCCTGTCACATTCTTGTTGAGAAACTCAACCGGTCACAGGATGCGCATGGTTTAGCGGACCGTTTCCTTTGCCATAGTCTGGTGCGGTTCGGATGGCTTCACGGACATATGCCCGCGCACGGGCAACGGAATCACTTAATCCCATGCCCTGAGCCAGCCCGGTTGCAATGGCACTTGCAAGCGAGCAGCCCGTACCATGATTATTCTCGGACGGAATGCGCGTATCTTCGAAACCTTCGATATCGCGATCCCGGCGCCACAAGATATCGACGATTTTGTCCCCGTCGGCGTGACCACCTTTTATCAGGACGGCCTCGCAACCGAGATCACCAATTTTGTGCGCTGCAGCAATCATATCAGCTTCGCTGGTGATTTTCATACCTGATAATACTTCGGCCTCTGGAATATTTGGTGTCAGCACGGTCGCAAGCGGGACCATATGGGTGATAAGTGCTTCTACCGCGTCTTCCTCAAGCAGGCGCGAACCGCTTTGTGATACCATCACCGGGTCTACAACGACCGGAATACCAGCCGCCTTTGATTTGATAAATTCCGCCACAGCCGCAATCACCGGCACCGAATGCAGCATCCCGGTTTTGAGCGCATCTGCGCCAATATCATCAATCGTCACGGTGGCCTGATGGACGATCATGTCCGGATCGATGCCAAGAACGTCGAAGACTCCGGTGGTGTTTTGCACCGTGAGGGCCGTTATCGCGGTTGCAGCATAGCCGCCAAGGGCGGTCACCGATTTGATATCGGCCTGAATACCGGCCCCACCGGAACAATCCGACCCGGCAATAATCAAGACACGACCCTTCATACGACCCTTCCTTATCCTGCAGATATCAGGTTTTCGTCACAATGACCGGTTAACCGGCAACGGCAGTGATTTCGGCAACGATGCCATCAACGATCTGTTCGACCTTAAGCGCGTCATCGCCTTCGGCCATCACACGGATCAGCGGTTCGGTGCCAGATTTACGGATCAGGATACGACCATCACCGTTAAAGGCCCGTTCGGCCAAGGAAATGGCTTCGATGACACTGCTTTGGGCCAAGGGATCGCTGCCTGCGTTATAGCGCACATTTTTCAGGATCTGCGGCAGCGGTTCGAACACACGGCTTAGTTCCGACACCGGGCCTTCGCGGCTGGCAAGAACCGCCAGCACCTGAAGGGCTGCCAACAGGCCATCGCCCGTCGATGCGAAGTCCGACAGAACGATATGGCCCGACTGTTCACCACCGACATTGCAATCAAGGGCGCGCATCTGTTCGACAACATAGCGATCACCGACCTTGGTGCGGATCAGACGGACATCGTTGCTTTCAAGGTAGCGTTCAAGACCAAGGTTCGACATCACGGTCGCGACCAGCGCGTTACCGCGCAGCTGACCGGTGCGTTTCCAGTGGGTTACAACAAGGCCCATCAACTGGTCGCCGTCGATCAGATGTCCTTTTTCATCACACATCTGGACACGGTCGGCATCGCCATCAAGGGCAATCCCGACATCGGCCTTTTCGGCCAGAACCCGGTCACACATGGTTTTGGTATAGGTCGAACCACACTGATCATTGATGTTCAGACCATTCGGGCTGGTGCCGATTTCAATCACATCGGCCCCAAGTTCACGCAGAACCTTGGGCGCGACGGAGTATCCAGCACCGTGGGCGCAATCAAGCACAATGCGCAGACCTTCAAGCGTGACCGTGCCCGGCAGGGATGATTTGACGGCCTCGATATAACGGCCTGGCGCATCATCAATGCGTTTGGCACGGCCCAGCGCATTGGCGGCTACCAGTTTGCCCGAAAGATCGCTTTCCATCAGGGCTTCGATTTCAAGTTCGACCTCGTCAGACAGCTTGAAGCCATCGGGGCCAAACAGCTTGATGCCGTTATCCTGGAACGGGTTGTGGGAGGCCGAGATCATCACACCGATATCAGCACGCATCGATTTGGTCAGCATGGCCACCGCCGGGGTCGGCATCGGGCCGACCAGCATGACATCCATCCCCATCGAGGTAAAACCGGCAACAAGGGCCGGTTCAAGCATATAGCCCGACAGTCGGGTATCCTTGCCAATCACGACCTTGTGGCGGTGATCACCACGGGTGAAATAATGGCCGGCAGCCATCCCGACTTTCAGGGCGACTTCTGCGGTCATCGGCGCTGTATTGGCAGTTCCGCGAATGCCATCGGTGCCAAAATACTTGCGGCTCATATTCTGTGTCTCTGCTTGCTTTGCGGGCATTATGCCCGGTCAATCCATTCTGACTGCCGGTTATATCAAAGTGGCGGCGCAATGCCACCGGCAATCGGCATATTTCAGCGTCTATTCTAGTGCCAAACTGGCAATCAATCCGTTAACAGGCAAACACGGCGATATTCGGATAAAAGCGATGACCTTCGGTCAAAAACCCGCTATCACAAGATGAAGGGGCTAAGGGGCTGAAACCGGGGGAATTTTGCGCAGCATCCGCTTGAATATGTTTCTTTTTGCGATGTTGATTGTGACCGCGTCCGGCATTTTTGCCGTTTACGGACCCAAAATCGCTGCGCATGAGGTTGCTAAAACACTCGTCCTGCCACCCAGCGGACCTGCGGAATTTATCAATCTGAACCGCTATCTGACGCGTTTGGTGACAGACCGCAAAGTGGAAAGCGCATTTAAAATCCCGTCGATTGCCGAATCTGAATTCGCCTCTGTCCTTGAGGCACGCGGTCCGGGCTATACGGACCGCACGATATGGTATCGCGCGCCGGTCAAGATCGTTGATCAGCCCGGACGAACAGGAAGAAGCGCCTTTATCGATATCGGACAGGTGTATCTGAATGATATCGAGATCAGCATCCTGACAAATGACGCGCGTCAGATCATCTGGCAGGAACATCTCGGCGACCGAATTCCAAGAGCCAAGGGTGGACTGCAAAATCTTTCGCACGTTGCCGAATGGCCGAAACTGTCACTTGGCGAATATTGGCTGGTTATCGCGGTCCATACCAACAGCGCGCATGTCTTTGAGGCCGAACTCCTGCCTGACACGGCGCTGATCACCAAATCGGGCAGCAACAGTTTCATCAAGGGGGCAACCCTTGGTGTTCTGCTTCTTGCGTTCGGGATTTATTTTGCATTCGGCGTGATGTCGGGGGATCGTTCTGTTCTTTGGTATTCAGGTTATATCTTTTCGCTGTTTCTGATTTCGTTCGGGGTCACGGGCTATGCCCAACTGATTTTCAAACCGTTCTGGTCGCTGGCCTCGGACTTCGTGACAGGAACCGGAACGGCGTTTGCGCTTGGTACAAGCATCATGATGTGGAGCTACATGACCCGTCTTGATCGCGAGAACCGGCCGCTGTTTCGGATTATGGTCGGATATTCGGTTCTGGCGATGGCGGGTTTTCTGACCACCACATCGGACTGGTATATCCTGTATGCCAAAGTTTTCTTCGGGCCTCAGATATTCCTGCTTGCGGTTATGCTGATCAATCTGATGTATCGCGGATATCGCCAGAAACACACATTTCAGATGAGTTATTTGATGGTCGCGCTTGGTGTTCCGACCATCGGGGCGATGGCGCATTTGCTGTTGCTGATCGGGTGGTTGCCGGTCAACGGATTTACCACGCGCATCTTTGCCCTCAGTTCATTTATTCAGCTTGTGCTGGTGGCCATCGCCATGGCCTATCGCACCTATGGCGTGATCAACCGGCGTGTTGATGCCCTTGCCTCCGGCCAGCGGGCCGACCAGCTTGCCAGTGAACAGCGCACCTTTATCACCATGCTGTCACATGAATTTCGAACCCCGCTTGCGATCATTCAGCGCTCGGCTGAAATCCTCGGACTACATTTGCAAAAAGAGCCTGAAAGTGTTCTGAACCGGCTGTCGACGATCCAGTCCAATGCCCGGCAGCTGTCTGGCCTTGTCGATGCGTTCCTGACCAAGGAAACCCTTGATAGCGCGACATTCACCACCACGCGTGAGGCAGTTGCCATCGATGCGTTTCTGCGCGATTTGATTGCACAGCGCCAACGCGAGGTCCCCGGCCAGAATATCAGCCTGATCCAAAGCGATGTTGTGATCGTCGAGATTGACCGGATATTGATGGAACGTGCGCTGATCAACCTGATCGAGAATGCGCGCAAATATGCGCCGGGTGCCGCCGTCTGGATTTCAGCCGAACGGGCAGCCAATGGCTATGTCTATATCCGGGTTGTCGACGAGGGCCCGGGCATCGCTGCCGACGATCTGCAGAATGTTTTGAACGCCTTTTATCGCGGACGGGATTCGGTCAAAATCCAGGGTGTCGGGCTTGGATTGCATCTGACCAAACGCATCATCGAGGCCCATGACGGATCCCTGTCGGTCAGTGTTGGCGAAGAAGGCGGAACAACAATCCTGATCAAACTGCCCTATGACCGCGACATGACGGTGCTTAGGAACAATGAAAACAGGGCTGGCTTCCCGCTTGGATATACCGAGACGCCCTATGACGGGGAGCGGCCATGAGGATCAGATCGCCGCTGTTCACTGCACCAAAGACACATCCTCAGTCCGCCATGGCTTTGGCGGCGGCATTGTTGTTGCTCATAATCATAACCATGGTTTTGATGCCATGGCACGGTGCAAACGCGCAATCAGCCGTGACGCCGAGCAATGATCAGGAGCATCTGGTCCTGCCGGGCAATGTCACAGAGCCGATTGAGATCACCCGGTTTGTTTCATCCTTTGCCGACACCACACGCAAGCTTGGCTTTGAAGAGATCCAGGCCCTGCCAGATGCGGATTTTCAGCAGTCATCTGCCATACCGTCCTTTGGGTATACCGGCGATGTGATCTGGCATCAGCTTGATCTCACCATCAGCAATGACATGACGAAACGCGCCCTGCTTGAAATCGGGCCGAACTATCTGAATTTCATTGATGTGTTTCTGGTGCCCGATGGACTGGGTGATCCGGTCTGGCATACCCGTCTTGGCGATCATGTCCCGGCCAGCGCACGCCAATATGGTGGACGAGCACATATTGCCGCCCTGCCCCTGATGGAGCCGGGCGATTATCGCCTGTATGTCCGGTCGCAAAGTAACAGCGCTAATCTGATCTGGATGACACTTTGGCCGGCAACCGACCTGGTGTCTTCGCTGTCCTTCCGTGATCTGGCGTCGAATGTTTTCTTTGGCTTCATTCTGGCTTTGGGTCTGGCCTATCTGGCGCTTGGTCTGATTGCGCGGGACCGGATTGTCGTTTTGTACAGCATCTGGGTCCTGGCAATCGGTGTCACGGCGGCCGTCGTCAATGGCGTGGTCTTAAGCGAGCTACGACCGGAAATACCGTGGCTGAATGACTTTTTGTTGGGAACAGCCAACATCATTACCTATGGCGTAACGGTGTTCCTGTGGCTCTACATCATCGATGCCAAAAAGAAGTATCCTTTAGCTTACAAGATATGTTGCGCGTATGGGTTTTTCATTCTGGCCTTTGCGGCCGGGGCAACGACCGATCTGTACACCGTCTTTGGCACCTATATCGTGCCAAGCCATTCGGTCTTTATGGCCACGATGTGCGCAATCCTGATCAAACGGGCGTTTGAGGACATCCACAATCCGCGCTACTGGGCGTTCCTTGTGGTTCTGGCCGTCCCGACCGGGGCGGCGATCATGATCCAGCTTGCCCTTTCTGGGGTGATCGATGCGACCAGATTGCGTCTGGAACTGCACAGCTATACCTTGATGTTCCACCTTGTCGGGATGGGCATCATCATGACGGTGCGGTTGTCGCGCATGGACAAGGAACGGGTCACGGTCGTGCGCAAGGCAGAAGAAACCACCTCGCTGGTCGAGGAACAGCGCAAACTGATTTCGATGCTGTCGCATGAATTCCGAACGCCGCTTGCGGTGATACAGAGATCATCGGAAATGCTGATGCTGCGCCTAACAAACCATAAGGATGACGTTCTTGAACGTTTGCAACGCATCCAGCTTCAGGCCCAGAAACTGGCGCGCCTTGTTGATATTTTCCTGACCAAGGACGGTATCGATACCCAGGAACTGTCACTTGCGCGCAAGACAGTTCCGATCAACCGTTTTCTTCAGGAATTTGTCGCCCAGACCACACGCGAAGGTGCGGAAGTTCAGGCGGTATTGAGCCGAACCACAGGTATCGAGGTCTTTATCGACGAAACCCTGATGGGGCTTGCGATCACGAACCTGGTTGAAACGTCACGCCGCTTTGCGCACGGTGCACCAATCCACATCAGTACTCACCGGCATTCGGAGATGCGGGTCGAAATCAGCATCCCCTGCCGCGGTGAAGAACTTGATGAAGACGAGATCGCCATGATTTCCGATGCACTGTTCCGGCGCGACATGGAAAGCCAGTCATTGCAGCGCGCACTCGGACTGCATATTTCGCAACGTATTGTCGTTGCCCATGGGGGATCGATCACCTTGCGCCAGAAGGGCGCACGCAGCATCGAGCTTTGCCTGCTGTTACCGTGCGAGTAGCTGGCCGCACGTTATTCGGGCGGGGGAACAGACGGATCAGGAAGCCTCGGCCTCGCCGGCAATGGCGGCGGGTGACGTAAAGGCATAGCCACGACCGTACGCCGTTCGCACAGGCAGTTCTTCGCCGATTTCCTTGATGATTTTTTGACGCACGCGCCGGATTGCCGTATCCAGATTGCGGCAGTTTTCCGCCGTGTCGGCCTTGCCGAGCGCCTCGACAATTTCAGGACGTGTCAGCCACGCCCCATTGGCATCAATCAGGATCTTGACGATGGTGCGTTCCGTCGCTGTCAGCTTGGCTTCATTGCCTTGGGGATTGCGCAGGGTCCAGTTAAGCATATCAAGAACCCAGCTATCCTCAGGAATTGCCGTTTCAGCCGTCGCTTCGTTATCCGAGCGCGATGCGCGGCGCAGAAGCGGTTTAAGCGCGGCCTCGATCACAGATAGCGGACTGTCTTTCGTCAGATAGACGTCGGCACCGAACTTATAGCCGGTCAGGTGATTGTCCATTCCCGAAAGCGAGGTCAGCATCATGATGCCGCAATCAACGGTTTTGCGGACATGCTGGGCCAACTCATAGCCATCCGCGTCGGGCAGCATAATATCAAGAATGACCGCATCCGGTTTGCGCGCAGCAAGAGCGCGGTAAAATGCAGCGCCGGTTTCACACCCGACCACATCGAAACCGCACATCTCAAGATACTCACACAGATCCTTGTTCAGATCGGTGTTGTCTTCCACGACATAAACACAGTGCGTCATAGCATTCCAGCCAGACCTGACATCAGCAGGAAACGGCTGCGTCAGACCGCCAATCTCGTTCATCTAAAGACCTTCGCGTTCGCTTGTTGTCCAACCATCAACTGTGACTTTGGTGTCACTTTTGTTTGATACATATTGGTATGTGGTCAAAGGAGCGATTCTGCAAGTATCAACCGTAAATGGTCAGAAAATGCCAGAATCGAACGTGCCACAAAAAAGCTCGCAACCGATCAGAAGCCAAGCCTCCTTGCGATTGCGAGCCATGTTTTAAACGATGCCGATAAAATGACAAGTTATACGTGCAGAGAATGCACCGAATACACCGTCAGACGATAGATGTGGAACTGGCGACGGAAATCGCCTGCACCGTTTCGGGCACATCATGCACGCGGATCATCTGAACCCCGTGACGCCATCCATTGACCGCAGACGCGATTGAACCACCCAGACGCTGCTTCGGGTCGGCCTTGGGATCAATCTTGCCGATGAATGACTTGCGCGAGGTGCCCAGCAGGATCGGGCAGCCCAATCCATGGAAAATGGCCAGACGCGACAGCAGTTCAAGATTGTGCGACAGCGTCTTGCCAAAGCCGATGCCCGGATCAATGCAGATGCGATCACGTGAAATACCAGCCCGCTCGCAACTTTCGATGCGATCGAGCAGATAGTCATATATATCAAGCACTGCACAATCATATTGCGGGTCGGCCTGCATGGTGCCCGGTTCGCCCTGCATATGCATCAGCATCACCGGCTTACCCGACGCAGCGGCAACCTCCATCGAACGTTCGTCGCCCTCAAGCCCCGTGACGTCGTTGATGATGGCTGCACCGGCCTCAATCGCGGCCTCCATCACGCCAGCATGGCGGGTGTCGATCGAAACGACGTGCCCCTTGGATGCCAATTCGCGGATAACCGGGACCACACGACTGATTTCCTCGTCCTCGGACACGGTATCGGCCCCCGGACGGGTTGATTCGCCGCCGACATCAATGATCGATGCGCCCTGCTCTATCATCGCCATGGCGCGTGCCACAGACTGTTCGGTGGTGTTGTAATCGCCGCCATCGGAAAAGCTGTCAGGCGTGACATTGATGATGCCCATCACATGGCAGGACGCCATATCAAGTCCCGCATAATCCGGGCGTTTGGCCATCAGGCGATCCAGTACCGCATTGATTTCATCAACCCGGCCACTGTTTTGCACCCAGCCTTCAAGGGCGAGCAGCGGCAAGATCATGCTTTCAGCGCCGCCACCTTCGCGGCGACGGATGATTTCAAGTGCCGAAAAACCCCGCCGTGATCCGGCAAGTGGCAGGGTATTGGGATCATCGGCATGGTCGATGAAACCGGTCGGTGCGTAGTAAAGCGGTCCTTCAAAATCGGCGAAGCCCCGCACATCGGCGGGGCTTCGCAGGACCGATCGTTTGATCTCGTCCATCAGTCTCTTTCTGTTAGCTTCCCGGTTGCGGTTCCGGGGAAAGGTCCCCGCCGCCGTCACCAGGGTTATCCTTGCGGGCACCGCCGGTGCTCGGCACCGTAGAGCGACGTCCGCCACCTGCATCCTTGCCGCCACCCGAAGTATGCCCCGGACGGTTGATTTCCTCGCCACGCAGCAGCGCGTCGATTTCCTTGCCCGACAGGGTTTCATATTCCAGAAGACCTTTTGCAAGCTTGTGCAGGTCATCAAGATGTTCGGTCAGAACGCGCTTGGCGAATTCATAAGCCTCGTCGGAGTAACGACGGACTTCTTCGTCAATGAGTTGCGCGGTTTTTTCCGAAACGTTTTTGTGCTGGGCAACGCTGTGACCAAGGAACACTTCTTCCTGGTTATCAACGTATTTGACGTTACCAAGCTTGTCGGAGAAGCCCCACTCGGTCACCATCTTGCGCGCATATTGCGTTACCATGTTGATGTCCGAAGACGCCCCCGTGGTGACCTTGTCCTTGCCAAAGATGATTTCCTCGGCAACGCGGCCACCCATGGCAACCGCAAGGTCGGAAATCAGCTGTTCGTAGGATTTGGACACCTGATCACGTTCCGGCAGACGCATCACCATACCCAGTGCGCGACCGCGCGGGATGATGGTGGCCTTGTGGATCGGATCAGACGCAGGCGTATGGAGTGCAACCAGTGCGTGACCACCTTCGTGATAGGCGGTCAGTTTCTTCTCGTCATCGGTCATGATCATGGAGCGACGTTCAGCCCCCATCATGACTTTATCCTTGGCGTTTTCGAAATCAGCCATGGTGACAACACGCTTGCCAAGACGGGCCGCAAGCAAAGCTGCCTCGTTGACAAGGTTTGCCAGATCCGCACCCGAGAAGCCCGGGGTACCACGTGCAACCGTGCGCAGATCGACATCCGGGCCCAGCGGAACTTTGCGCGCATGGACACCCAGAATGCGTTCACGGCCTTCCAGATCCGGGTTCGGCACAACGACCTGACGGTCGAAACGACCCGGACGCAGCAATGCAGGATCCAGAACGTCCGGACGGTTGGTAGCAGCCACCAGAATCACACCTTCGTTGGCTTCGAAACCATCCATCTCGACAAGGAGCTGGTTGAGCGTCTGTTCGCGTTCATCGTTACCGCCGCCAAGACCGGCACCACGATGGCGGCCCACAGCGTCGATTTCATCGATGAAGATGATGCAAGGTGCGTTTTTCTTGCCCTGTTCGAACATGTCACGCACACGCGATGCACCGACACCAACGAACATTTCAACGAAGTCAGAACCCGAGATGGTGAAGAACGGAACGTTTGCTTCGCCGGCAATCGCACGCGCCAGCAGCGTTTTACCGGTACCCGGAGGACCGACAAGCAGCATGCCTTTGGGGATTTTACCGCCAAGGCGCTGGAACTTCTGCGGATCGCGCAGGAAGTCGACGACTTCTTCAAGTTCGCCTTTGGCTTCTTCAATACCGGCGACATCTTCAAAGGTCACGCGTCCGGACTTCTCGGTCAGCATCTTGGCCTTGGACTTGCCAAAGCCCATGGCCTTACCGCCGCCGCCCTGCATCTGGCGCATGAAGAAGATCCAGACACCGATGATCAGAAGCATCGGGAACCAGCTGATCAAAGCGCTCATCAAAGGAGACAGGCTTTCTTCAGGCTGTGCGATGATGCGCACGCCCTTGTCGTTCAGCTTTTCAACGAGGTTCGGATAATCCGGGGTGTAAACATTAACAGAGCGACCGTCGCGCGTTTCTGCAGTCAGATTGTTGCCCTGGATGGTGACTTCGGAAATCTGACCTGAATCCACTTCGGCCAGGAAGTCCGAAAATGCCAGCGACGACTGACCGGACCGTCCGGAGGGCGACTGAAACAGGTTAAACAGCGCCACCAAAAGGATGGCGATGATAACCCACAGTGCGAGATTTTTTCCCATATTCATTCCAAGCTACTGGTCGCAATTTGTGTGTGCCGTGACGCAAAACTTCCTGCGCAGGGTCTGACAATCAAATAGTCATAAGCCCCGCTTACGCAAGTAGGTTGTCGGGTTTCGGTGACGATTTGAAACCACTTTCCCACAAAGGTACTTGCGGCGCAAACTGCCAACTGCCACCAGACGCGATCAGGCCCCTGCCCAGAGGCCGTCCGCAACCGGCGGCGGATAGTACGTCGGAAAGCTCCGAAACCTCAAGCCCGCCAACGGATAACAAGCCTTCTTTATCGTTGAGTGCAGGCATGGATGCAAGGGCCGCGCGCGGTAAATTACCAATAAATGGTGCAATTTCGCCCAATGCAGCGCGAAAAGACTTCGTGTGAAACACATCACAAAGGCCAAGCGGGGCGATCCAACGTCCAATTTTCCCTGACAGATCAGCGTAATCTGCCTGCCATTCAAAGCGATTATCAAACCGCACAACCAAAGATCGTGTGAGTGATTCGGCATCCAACGCAATCGGATCCTGCGCCATTCGGCCAAATTCGCGATAAACGCAAATCCCACTTTTCCGACCGTGCAAGACGCAGCCGCCCAGACTGATGCGGGCTGTTTTATCCGCACCAAGGCGATCAAGCGCACCGCGTAATTTATCAAGTGCAGGCATATATCCTGCGCCCCCCACCGTACGCACCACCTGCCCCAGTGTATGGATCGCAGCGTTGCGATCCGTTTTCGGATCCAGCAGCACATCCGGAATAAGGATCGCAACCCCGTTCGCGTGCAGGGTCACCGCCCCGGCCAGCAATCGACCAATGCCCGTTTCAAGGTCGCGGCGCGCCGATGCGTCGGCGGTTATATCGGGCGGGTGTGATGCCCCCGCCTCAAACGCCTTGCGCACGCGCACACGCTCGAACTTTTCGTCGATGTTGGAAGGATCTTCGATCCACGCCTGCCCGCGTGCCGTCAGGGTCGCCACCAAGTCGGCCTTGGCAACGGCCAAAAGCGGACGCAGCACCCGGCCATGTCGCAGATAGCGCCGCGCAGACATTCCCGCCTGCCCAATCGGTGTCGTGCCGCGATCGCGGCGCATGGCAATGGTTTCGCGTTGGTCGCCTGCATGATGGGCAACCAATAGATGGAAAATGCCGGTATCACGCATCAGCTCATCAAAAATCTGATAGCGGGCCTGGCGCGCCTTTTCCTGCACGGCGCCGGTTGGTTTTTCGCCCTGCCAGTGTTTGGTGATGTGTTCGATGTTATGGCGGGCAAGTTCGGCTGCGACCCAGCGGGCCTCGTCAGAGGCGGCCTTGCGCAGACCATGGTCAACCGTAACGGCGACCACGCGCCCGCCTTGTGCCTGACACCAGTCATGGGCCAGCAGTACAAGCGCCATGCTGTCGGCCCCGCCCGAGACACCAACAAGGATTTCAGGGGTAGTTTCAAACGGGGCGAACGCCATCATCAGTCTATCAAAGGCAACGGCGTCCAGTGGAGATCCACCGGACGCCGTATTTTGATTTTCTGATGTCGTAAGGTTGCCGATCATCGGTCTGTCATACGCAGGGTTTACTGCGGACATCCACGGTTCTGGCGTTCCTGACGGGCGCGATCCAGAACGACGTTCGAGGCGTTCGGGAAATTGTCGATCAGGTGACCAAAGGCCGTGCAGGCATCTTCGTTCTTGCCAAGATTGGCCAGCGACATGCCAAGTTTCAGAAGGTTATCTGGTGCCTTGGTGCTGTCCGGGTAGGTCTGGAAACCTTCGGTAAAGGCGATGGCAGCATTTTCATACTGGCCACGCACATAATAGGTTTCACCCAACCAATATTGCGCATTGCCCGCCAGCGGATCGTTGGGATGGTTGCTGACGAAATTACCCAGCGCCTGTTCGGCGGCCTGGAAATCCTGTTTGCGCAGAAGACCAAAGGCCTCGCGATACTGTTCTTCAGGTGTGCCGGTGGTTGCCGCCGCACTCTGGGTTGGCGCGGATGCGCTGGATGCGGCAGCCCCGCTAGGAATTTGCGGTGGCTGGCCTTCGCTTTCAATCACGCCAAACAGCTGGGTGCCACGTTCATTAAGCGGTTCGCCCGAACCGGCAGCACCCGGTGCGCTGTTGGCGGCAGCGTTATTGGTGCCCTGCGTGGCCGTGCCCCCAGCAAGCGGTGCATTTGCCCCACCGGCACTTGCGCCACTGGTCGCAACGCCACCGTTTTCAAGCTGGTTAAGGCGGAAATCAATATCGGCCACCAGACGTTCCAGACGGTCTTCCATCTTGCGAATGCGGTAGTCGAATTCTTCAAGCTGACCGGTCAATTGGGTGGTCGTGCGTTCCAGTGCGCTGATCTGGACCTGCTGGCGTGCGGCAGCCGGGGTCGCAGCCCCGCCGCCATCACCAGACGAGACAGCGGCCTGTGCGGCGTCACCGGTGCCTTCGCGATAGACATAACGCTGCAAAAGATCGAGGTCCTTGCGCAATTGTTCTACCTGACGCGACATGTTGGCGTCTTGCGCGTGAACCGGCAGGGACCCGAGTGATGTCATGCCAAACACAGCTCCGACGGCAAGGGCCATCAGGATGTTGCGGTTCTTTGGCGAAATGGCGGATCGAACGCGGATCATTTTCGGGTCCTTTTTCGTCAATTCAGTCTTTGAAGGTTCACTATGGAAATACCTGTCGTGACTTTCAAACATTTTCAGGCGGCAAAAATAAGGCGCCTGCCCCAAACGGGACAGGCGCCTTGATCTTCAAGTCAGGCTTTCACCTGCACGCGCTTAACGGATAACCGATACAGAGCGGCGGTTTTTACCCCAGCTTTCTTCGTCATGGCCAAGAGCAACCGGGCGCTCTTTACCATAAGAAATGGTCTCGATGCGCGACGGGTCGATGCCCAGAGCGATCAGGTAATCTTTGACCGAGTTCGCGCGGCGTTCGCCGAGTGCAAGGTTGTATTCACGGGTGCCGCGCTCGTCGGCATGACCTTCAACAACAACTTTGTACTGCGGATATTTCTTCAGCCAAGCAGCCTGCAGTTCGAGGGTGCGACGTGCTTCACCGGCAAGATCGTATTTGTCGAAACCAAAGAAGACGCGGTCACCAACGTTGACAGCGAACCACTCAGGGCTGCTTTCAGCCAAAGAAGTCGAAGTCGAGGCGCTGGAAGAAGTGCTTGCACCGTCGCCACCAGTGGTTGCCGTGCTATCAGGTGCAGTTTCACAAGCAGCCAGAAGAGCGGCAGCAGCAAAAACGCTCAGAATACGAAGTTTCATTTAAGTTTTCCCCTTAACACCGGACGCATTCGCCCGAGGTTGGTGTTTTCCATGTCTCGCGACACCGAAAATGCCCGCGATTAAAGCGAATCGCATTCAGTGCTTCGCGATGACTATACTCTTGAGATATCAGGGAATCAAGGGCGACCATGCAGGATCCGACCCATCCGTCGGTGTAACGATCTCTCGCTCGTTATAACCGGTAAGATCAATCGAATACAAACGATAGCGATCCTTGGTCCCGTCCCTGGACGGGTGCTGGCGGTAGTACATCAAAACTCGACCGTTCGGTGCCCATGTTGGTCCCTCAACGAGGTAACCCTCGGCCAGCAGCCTTTCTCCACTGCCGTCTGGCCGCATGACGCCGATATAATAACGACCTCCTTCGGATTTGGTGAATGCGATCAGGTCTCCGCGCGGCGACCAGACCGGGGTGGCATAGCGTCCACCACCGAAGCTGATGCGCTGTACGCCCCCACCATCGGCATTCATCACATAAAGTTGTTGTGCCCCACTGCGGTCGGAGTTGAACGCAATGCGAGACCCGTCCGGAGAATAGGAAGGCGAGGTATCCACGGCCGGATGGCGCGTCAACTGACGCTTTTCACGCGTGCGCAGGTCCAGTCCATAAATTTCACTGTTCCCGTCAAGCGCTTGTGACATCACAACCGAGTTCCCGTCTGGCGCGAATCGGGGCGCAAAGGTCATCCCCGGAAAATCACCCAGCAATTCCAACTCGCCGGTATCAATATCCAAAACATAAACGCGCGGCTTGTCGTTGAAGTACGACATATAAACCACTTCCTGTGCCGTCGGCGAGAAGCGCGGGTTCAGCACGAGGAACCGTCCATCGGAAAGGAACCGGTGGTTTGCACCGTCCTGATCCATGATGGCCAGTCGTTTGGTCCGGTTATCGGCCGGACCGGATTCCGAGACGTAGACAACGCGCGTATCGAAATAGCCGGTTTCACCGGTGATACGTTTGTAAATCTCGTCCGCAATCTTGTGAGCAATCCGACGCCAGTTGTTTGGCTGCGTACGATACGCAACGCCAGACATCTGGGTTTCAGCCAAAACATCCCACAGGCGGAATTCGACACGCAGAAGACCATTTGGTTCGGTCACAACACGACCGTTCACCAGGGCCTGCGCATTGATGGCCCGCCATTCGGCGAAGTTCGGGTTCACCGCCAATGATGCAGCACTCTGAATGAATGCCTTTTCATCAATCGGTGAAAACAGGCCCGAACGTTCGAGATCTGCGGCAATCACCTGGGTCATGTTCTGACCGATCTCGGTTTCGGCAACGCCTTCGCCCGGGAAGCGGGTGACGGCAATTGGCATCGGCTTCAATTCGCCCCGGGTAATATCAATCCGGAGTTCCGCCTTTGCCGGCGACATGAACCCGACATTCAGGCCAGCGACAACGGCAAGGGCGCACAGTGCCGCGACACTGCCTTTAGCCCAAAATCGTTTTATTGCGTTGGTCTTGATCGTCATCCTGCCTCGCTATTTTCCACGCGTGTTCAAGAACTTGGTCGTTAAAGGCCCAGCATTTCACGCATGTCAAAATTGAACGTGAATGTGCGCCACATTTCGTATTTATCCAGCGGCAGTTTTAGAGGACTGCATTGCGGATTTAGCACTGCTCGAAGCGCGCTTTCTGCAATCGTACGGCGGGAAGTGTCGCCCTGGATTTCGTTCAGATTGCTAATCCGCGCCAAACGGACGGTTCCGTCCGGGTTTGCGCTGACATGAATTTCAACCGCAAAGTTGCCCGCCTCCTTGGCCCCGGCCGGGGGGCTCCAGCATTTTTCGATCTGACGTTTTACGGCATCAAGCTCGCTCATGGTCAGATTGGCATCAAGCCTGGTCGCGACAACCTCGCTGGCATTTTCTTCCGGCGTTTCGTCTGGCTGCTGCTCCGGTGTGGCTTCTGCCGTTTCCTTAAGCTTGCTGACATCCTTAAGAACGCTCATGAGATCGCGTTTCTTCGGCTCTTCCTTTTTCGGTTCCGGCTTTTTGACCGGTTCCGGTTTCGGCGGCGTCGGCTTGGATTCCGGCTTTACAGCGGCAAGCTCAGTCGGCTCCGGCTTCGGCTCCGGCTCTTTTTTAACGTCTGGCGTCGGAACCGGTTCCGGCTTTGGTGTCGGTTTTGGCTCAGGCTTCGGCTCTGGTTTGGGCTCCGGTTTTGGTTCGGGCTTCGGCTCAGGCTTTGGTTCCGGTTTCGGCTCAGGCTTCGGCTCGGGCTTGGGTTCCGGCTTTGGTTCCGGCTTGGGGGTCGGCTTTGGTTTCGGTTCCTCTTTGGGTTCCGGTTTTGGCAAAGCCTTGGTCGGGGCCGCGGAAAATTCGTCCACTGTCACGACTTCAACCGAAATGGACTGCAATTCCAACGGTGTTTCATCAAACAGATCGGGCAGCCCAAGCCACGCCACCAGAAACAGGACAGCGTGCAGACCAAGCGATATGAGAGCGTAACGCAGCATGATTCGTTTACGAACCCTTAGCCGGCAATTCGGCGATCAGGGCGACTTTGGTAAAACCGGCATCCTTGATCAGGCCCATGACTTCCATCACACGGCCGTAATCAATCGTCTTGTCCCCGCGGACAAAGATGCGGGTATCGGCCTTGTTGTCGGTAATGGCGGCAAGCTTTTCGGTCAGGGTGTCCTGCGCGATTTCGCTATCCATGATGTAGATCGTGCCTTCGGCAGAGACCGACACCACCAGCGGCTCATCCTGACCGGTCATCGGTGCGGCACTGGTTTCCGGCAGATCAACCTCGACCCCGACCGTCATCAGCGGGGCTGCGACCATGAAGATCACCAGCAACACCAGCATGACGTCAACCATCGGGGTGACGTTGATGTCACTCATCGCTGCCCGCCGGTTGCTCCGGCGCCCGCGACGGCGTCCTCCGCCTGATTTGGCAAGCTGTGCGCCCATAATCAGTCTCTCGTGTCGTCAAGTTGGCGCGAAAGGATCGAGGAGAACTCGTCCACGAAAGCTTCGAGGCGGTTGCTGTAACGGTTCAGGTCGCTGGAAATCTTGTTATAGGCAACCACAGCCGGGATCGCAGCAACAAGGCCCATGGCCGTTGCGAAAAGCGCCTCGGCAATACCCGGCGCGACAACCGCAAGCGAGGTATTCTTCGATGCTGCAATCGACTGGAACGAAACCATGATGCCCCAGACCGTGCCGAACAGACCAACAAACGGTGCGGTCGAACCGACGGACGCCAGGAAGGTCATATACCGTTCCACCCGGTCCATTTCACGACCAAGGGTAATTTCCATGGATTTTTCAAGGCGCTGCTGAAGGCGGGCACGCATCGTGTCGCCATGGACACCCTTTGCGTTCGAACGACGCCATTCACGCATAGCCGAAACAAAGATGGCTGACATCGGATCGCGCGGCTTGTCGGCGATACGATCATACAGATCTTCAAGTGATCCACCCGACCAGAAGGCTTCTTCGAAGGTGTTTGCCTGGGCGCGCAATTTGCGCAGTCGCAGGATCTTTTCAAAGACAATCGCCCAAACCCAGACAGAAGCCAGCAAAAGACCGATCATCACTGTTTTGACGACCAGTCCAGCCTGCATGAAAAGTCCCCACAGAGACATATCATGTGCCATGACCGACTGCCCCAGCGTTACCGCGTCGACCACTTGATTTTCCATATTCCCGTCAGTCCTTTGTCACATCAAGACAACTATTAAATACTGTTCTTAGTTCGTCGGGCAGACGTTGTGCCCGAAGTTCTTCCAACGACATGCAGGCGAGATAAATCTCGATCACCACCAGTTCGTCGTCGCCCCGCATAATCTTTTGTTCAAAACCAAGCGACGCGCCCCCAACCTTGATCACCCGGCTTTCGACCGTAATACGGTCTTCCAAGAGTGCCGGACGTCGAAAGTCGAGCGTACACTGTCGAACGGCTATGGCAACTTTGTGGCGTTCTGCAATATTTCGATTGGTAAAGCCCAACAGGTTAAGCATCGCTGAACGTGCCCGTTCGGCGAACGCCAAATAGTCGGCGTGATAGACGACGCCACCGGCATCTGTGTTCTCGTAATAGACAATCAGCGGATAGATATGCCGCTTGCCTTCGAAGCGGCCAAGAATGGCGTCGTGATCTTGTTGGGCCATCAGGATTCTTCCCCCGCCTGCCCGTCAAACAGATCGGAAAGCGGCATCCCGCCCGCCTGGCGTGGCGGGGTCAGGCCAAGATGCTTGAAGCCCTTAACGCCCAGCATCCGCCCGCGCGGGGTGCGTTGGATCAGGCCCTGTTGCAGCAGATAAGGTTCGATCACGTCTTCGATGGTATCGCGTTCTTCGGACAGGGCGGCGGCCAAGGTATCGACACCGACCGGACCACCGCCATAGTTGCTGGCGATACAATTAAGGTATCGGCGGTCCTGGCTATCAAGGCCAAGGTTATCGACCTCAAGCCGGGTCAGGGCCGCGTCGGCAATGAATTTATCGACCGGCGATTTTTCCGCCACAGCTGCGAAGTCACGTACACGACGCAACAAACGACCGGCGATACGCGGGGTGCCGCGTGAACGCCGGGCGATTTCCATCGCGCCTTCTTCGGTCATGTCGAAATTCAAAAGCCTAGCACCACGGGCAACGATGCTGACCAGTTCTTCGGGCTCGTAGAACCGAAGGCGCAGCGGAATACCGAAACGATCCCTGAGCGGCGTGGTCAGAAGACCCGAACGCGTGGTGGCCCCCACAAGCGTAAAGGGCGGCAAATCAATCCGCACAGAGCGCGCAGCCGGCCCTTCGCCGATGATCAGATCAAGCTGGAAGTCTTCCATTGCTGGATAAAGGATTTCCTCCACCGCCGGGTTCAGACGATGAATTTCATCAATGAACAAAACATCGCGCGGCTGAAGGTTGGTCAGAAGGGCTGCAAGGTCACCCGCCTTGGCAATCACCGGGCCGGATGTTGCGCGAAAGCCAACACCAAGTTCACTGGCAACAATTTGCGAAAGCGTGGTTTTGCCAAGCCCCGGCGGACCAAAGAACAGGACATGGTCCATAGCTTCTTCGCGCGCGCTGGCGGCCTTGATGAAGACATCAAGGTTTTCACGGACTTCTTTCTGGCCGGTAAAATCGTCAAGCCGACGGGGACGCAGCGATCCATCCTGATGATCTTCTTCGCGGCGTTCACCACTGAGCAGACGGTCTTCTTCTTCGCTCACGCGCTAAGCTCCTTTAGTCCCAGACGGATCAGGGTATCGATCGACTTGTCGTCACCCGCCTGCTGGGCGGCCTTGCCCACCGCACCAAATGCCTCGGACCGGCCGTAGCCAAGATTGACCAGTGCCGATACCGCGTCTGCCAAAACGACGCTATCATCTACAACCGGTTCGGCTTGCGCTGTGTCGATGCTCACATCTGTGGTGGCCTTGGCTGATTTCTTTGATTTTGCGGCTGTCTTTGCGTCTTCGACGGCGGGGGCCGCAGGGGCCGCAACCGGGCCAAGGTTCAGTTTTGCGGCCTTGTCTTTCAGTTCGCCAACAATACGGGTTGCGACCTTGGGGCCGATTCCCGGTGCGCGGCAAAGGGCCGTGGTATCCTGGGCGGCAAGTGCGCGCAAAAGATCGGTCGGGGTCAGAACCGACAACAGGGCGAGTGCAACCTTGGCCCCGACACCCTGAACGGTGGTGAGCAAGGCAAACCATTGCTTTTCGGCGTTATCGGCAAAGCCATAGAGATGAATGTGATCTTCGCGAACGTGGGTTTCGATCATCAGGCCAGCATCCCCGCCCTTGGGCGGCAGCATCGAAAGCGTGCGGCGGGATGCAAAAACAAGATAGCCCACGCCGTTGACATCGATAATCACGCTGTCTTCGCCGATGAAATCCACAATTCCGCGCAGTTTGGCGATCACCTGTATTTTCTCCCGTTTCGTGTTGGGTGCGCCGCCATCGAATTGGCAAGCGACCGGTTCCCGGCATGTTGCGCGTGGCATATGGCAACCGCAAGGGCATCTGCGGCGTCCGGCCCGGCAATGTCACATCCCGGCAGAAGGGTTGAAACCATCATTTCGACCTGCTGTTTGGCAGCATGACCGGCACCAACCACAGTCTTTTTGACGGCATTGGGTGTATATTCCGTTACCGGAATGCCACTGCGCGCCGGTGCAAGCAGTGCAACACCACGCGCCTGACCCAGTTTCAGGGTCGAAACCGGGTTTTTATTGACGAACGTTTCTTCGACCGCGGCCTCGTCGGGTGTCCAGATCCGGATCACTTCGATCAGGCCGGTGTGTAGTTGATCAAGGCGCTCGGCAAGGGTCAATGACTGGGTGGACGTCACCACGCCATTGGCAACATGGCGCATACGATTGTTATCGAGGTCAATGACGCCCCAACCGGTTCGTTGCAGACCGGGATCAATCCCGAGCACTCTGACCACTACATCCCCCAAAAAAGCGGGTTCCAGATACAAAACACCCGCCATTCAAAAGCGAAAGGCGGGTGTTGGCAAATATTAATTAGTTATCGAGACCAGCGACGATTTCGTCGGTCCAGTTAACGTTGGTCCAGACATTCTGGACGTCGTCGTTATCTTCAAGCACATCGACAAGTTTCATGATGCTTTGCGCCTGTTCGACCGAAATGTCGGCTTCGGTGGTGGCGCGGAAGACCAGCTTTGCGCTTTCCGGATCGCCGAATTTTTCGGTCAGGGCTTCGCGCACAGCGTTGAGGTCCTCGATCTCGGTGTCGATGACGTGGCTCTGATCATCGGACTCCGCGTTCGCAGCACCTGCTTCAAGGGCCGCTTCGAAGATTTCGTCAGCATCGGCCTTGTCGATCGGATAGACGATTTCGCCGACACGGTTGAACATGAAGCCGACCGAACCGGTTTCGCCAAGGTTGCCGCCATGCTTGGTGAAGGCAGCACGTACTTCGGACGCGGTACGGTTACGGTTGTCGGTCAGTGCTTCGACGATGACGGCAACGCCAGCGGTGCCATAACCCTCGTAGCGGACTTCTTCGTAGTTATCACCCTCGCCTGCACCGGTCGCCTTTTTGATAGCGCGATCGATGTTGTCCTTGGGCATGTTCTGGGCACGGGCCGCAGAAATCGCCGCACGCAGACGCGGGTTGCTGTCGATATCTTCGCTGATTTTCGCGGCAACAGTGATTTCACGCGCGAGTTTGGTGAAGATCTTGGCGCGCTTTTTATCCTGCGCACCTTTGCGGTGCATGATGTTCTTAAATTGGGAATGGCCGGCCATAACCTGTAACCTGTCGTCAATGAATTCGAAGTGGAACGGTATCGGGTGATACCACGCCGGTCATACGGGCGTTCCCTGACAGACCAGCCCGTCCGGGCATGTGCAGGATGAGACATTCATATCTGCGACATACGCGAACGAAAATTTCGACCGCTCCTATATCCTGTTTACCCAGCAAGGTCCAGCCATGCTTGGCGAGATCGCCAAATATCGGGCGTAAGGGTCAGGTTTTTGGAGATTAATGCACTGAAATCATCATCAACCTATCCGGGGATAGTCGTGCACTATACGCGGATAGATGTTGCAGACGTCTTGATATTCTTTCATTAATGTTCTCTGGTGTAGATATTAAACTAAAGCAGAATACTCTCTAGGGCCAAGCTGTCGCCTAACGCAGGACTGCATATGATCCTGCGGTGCCAGAAACAACCGGAATGGACAAAGAAGCCATACGGAAACAGCCAGGAAAAAAGGTTAGATAGAATGGGAACTAAATTCGGGGTCCAAAGCAAACTTTTGATATCGTTTGCTGTGGTCGGATTGATGGCAGTGATTTCTGCCATTGTCGGTGCTATTTCCTTCAATCAGTTCGGTAGTGCGCTTAATACCATTACCGAAGAAAAGCTTCCGCCGATTGCCGCGGCTCAGTCACTGGCAACCGGAAGTGCCGAAATTGTCGCCATTGCGCCGCGCATCGTGGCCGCCGCCAATCCGGAAGAAGAAACCGCGATTAACGATGAACTTGCGGTTCGTCTTGAAGAGCTTAGTGTCCGCATCGCCGAAATTGAGGCGACCGGCTTTATGCCCGCGGTAATTGCAAGCATCAACGACAATCGCGCCCTGCTTGAGGACAACCTCAAACAGCTGCACGATGTGACCCAGGAACGTTTCCAGATCAGCGACGAGAAAGCCGCGAAACTCGAAGAGTTCCAGAATCTGGCGAAACGGTATGGTGACACCTTAAAGCCGGTGCTGTCCTATACCCAAAACGACATCGCCCAAGGCAGCGAATTCGCCGCGTCCTTTGAAGAAGATCCTTCAAAGAAATACAGCGCGGACAAAGAAGAAATTCTTGCGTCCTTCCAGAAGTTCGCATCAGCGATCGAGACGCGCACGCCGATCCTTGATATCGAGCGTCTCGGTTCTGCCGCATCAAACATGATCATTTCCAGCACCACGGAAACCCAGGCGGTCCGCCTGTCGATCATTCCGGTGCGTATTCGCGGAACTTACACCGATGCGCTGAGCAAGCTTGATGAGCTTGATAACGATCGCCTCAAGGCATTCTATGTCGATCTGATCGACAAGATGCAGAAGCTTTCGGTTGGTGAAGGCAGCCTGCCAGACCTTCGCAAACGTGAACTTGAGGCCACCGAACAAAGCCAGGCGCTGGTCGTGCAGAGTGGCGAATATGCCAACGCAATGCGTAACAGCGTTGCCGAACTGGTTGCCGGTCTGAATGCAGAAGTCAACGATGCAGCCGCCCAAGCGAAGGTTGTCGAGAAACAGAGCCTGACCGCCCTGTTTGTTGTCGCCGTCGCAGCCATCATTATCTCGCTTGCGATTTATGTGCTGTATGTCCGTGGCAATGTTCTGCGCCGCCTTGGTGGTTTGCAGAAAACCATGGTTCAGCTTGCTGATGGCAATCTTGATGTCGTCGTGCCGTCCAAGGGCAATGACGAAATCAGCGCCATGGGCCGTGCGGTTGATGTCTTTAAGGACAACGCCCTTAAGGTCCAGGCCATGCAGGCCGAGGAAGAACGCCTTAACCATGAACGCAACGAAGCACTTCGTGATGAGTTGCTGGCACTGGCCGACACCCTGCAGAACGAAGTTGAAAGTGCCGTGAACGAAATCGCGGCCCTTGGTGATCAGCTTCAGGGCGTTTCCGGTCAGATGACGTCAAGTGCGGAACTGGTTTCGGGTCAGACCGAAGAAGTTGCAAGCTCTGCACAGGAAGCAACCGGCAACGTTGAAACTGTTGCTGCTGCGACCGAACAGCTGTCGGCATCGAATGCGGAAATCAACCGTCAGATGGCGGAATCGACCCGTATCTCAAACGAAGCATCCAACCGTGCACAGGAAACCAACGAACTGGTGGTCAGCCTGTCGCAGTCTGCAGACCGCATTGGCGAAGTGATCGCCCTGATCACCGACATTGCCGAGCAGACCAACCTTCTGGCACTGAACGCCACCATCGAGGCGGCACGTGCCGGGGATGCAGGCAAGGGCTTTGCGGTTGTTGCCGCCGAGGTCAAGAACCTTGCCAACCAGACGGAAAAAGCCACCGAGGAAATTTCTGGCCAGATTTCGGGCATTCAGAAAGCCACCGGTGAGTCCGTCAATGCCATCGGCGATATCGGCCGTATCATTGAAAACATCAATGAGATCGCGACCACCATCTCGGCTGCGGTCGAGGAACAGGGTGCCGCCACCGACGAGATCACGCGTAACGTGCGCGGGGCTGCGGATCGCACGCGTTCTGTTTCGGCCTCGATCAACGAGGTTGCCAATGAAACCAGCAAGACAGGCGAACTGTCCAGTCAGGTTCTGGCAACTGCACAGGATGCATCGCAGAAGGTCGAAAACCTGCGTTCGCGGATCAACGGTATTCTGGATGATCTGCGCAAACAGGCACATGATCGCGCAGCGTCCTGATCACAGGCAAAACTTGACGACAAAAGGCCCGCCATTGGCGGGCCTTTTTGTTTGGCGGCTGCATTGAAAGCAGCGTCTTTCGATCCGAAATAAAGCGCAGTCGCTGCGAAAAGCCACTTTGCGCAATCCTGAATTTTATACAGCCGTACAGGTTTGGCCGAAAATTCATGATCCCGATGCGATTCCTGTGCTATATCGGACAACAATAATAATAGATCAGGCCCCAAATTTCCCGAGATCCTTTCAGGGTCGGATATCGGGTATTCCCCAAAGTGGCTTGGCTGGGAACAAACGTTCTGACGACGTACATACATGCGTCGGCACCACATGTGGCGACGCTTGTCTCTTTGGTCTACGGGGTAGGTTTAATTATGGGTTTAAGTTTCAAGCGCGGCGCAAAGCCGTCATCGTCAAAAAAGAAAAACTCAACAAAGACGAACAAAGCAGGGCTTGGCGTACGTGAAAAGTTGGCGGGTGCCTTCTTTCTTGTCGGTCTGATTGCAATCTTGGCTGCGGCCGTATCGGTCTTCTCTTTTACCAAATTCGGCAACCAGCTTGACACGATTGCCTACGAGCAACTTCCGCCAATGTTTGCTGCCCAGCAGCTTGCAACAACCAGTGCGAAAATTGTGGCCTCCGCACCACGCATTATCGCGGCATCCACCGTTGAAGAAGAACAGGCGGTCAAGGCTGACCTTGATGTGATGCTTGCGAACTTGCAGGAAAATCTTGCGGTGCTGAGCCAGTCCGGGCTTCCGGAAGAAACGCTGTCGGTGATCGAGACCAATGGCCAAAGCCTTGCTGAGTCGCTTCAGGAACTTCATGACACGACGATTGAACGTTTCGAGGTCGCAGGCCAACTTTCGGATTCCCTTGCCAAGTTCCAGCAACTGACCGGCAAATACAACTCGATGATCCAGCCGATCCTGTCGGCATCCCAAACCAAAATCACCGAAGTTACCAGTCAGGTTCATGACCTGCGTCAGGCCGGCGCCTTCTTGACCGAGGAACAGGAGGCCTCAACCAAGGGACTTCTGTTCAAACTTGATGAATTGATGGCAGCCCAAGCCCCGATCCTGCAGCTTGCCAACAGTGGTGCTGAAATCAGCAATACCGTTCTGTCCGCCGCGTCATCAGATGATCGCATGCAGCTTCGCATCATGGGCGTTCAGGTCCGTGGGGCGGTTGGTGTCGTTGCCAATACTATTGGCGAACTTGAGAACGAGAAGCTCAAGAAATTCTATGAAGGCCTGCTTGGTGACATCAAAAAACTGTCGATGGGCCGCAAAAGCATTTCTTCGCTTCGCAGTGAAGAACTTAAACTGGCCGACGACCAGATCGACATCGTTGAAGACAGCGCCGAATTTGCCGCCGCGATGGAAGATGGTGTGAACGCGCTTGTCGCCGATCTTCAATCCGGCGTCGACAAATCAGCCGATACCGCAAGCACCCTGACCCAGCAAAGCTCGCTGGTGATGTACGGCGTTGGTGCCGCGGCGATCATTATTCCGCTTCTGATCTATCTGGTTTATGTGCGTGGCAACCTGTTGCGTCGTCTTGCCGGTCTTCAGAAATCGATGATTTCGCTGGCGGCTGGCGATCTTGACGCGGCCGTTCCATCAGGTGGCAGTGACGAGATTTCTGCCATGGGCCGGGCAGTTGATGTGTTCAAGGCAAACGCGATCAAGGTCCGCGACATGCAGGCCGAGGAAGAGCGCCTGAACCGTGAACGCAACGAGGCACTACGCGACGAATTGCTGTCACTTGCTGATACCCTGCAGGGTGAGGTCGAAAGTGCGGTGACTGAAATCGCCACCCTTGCCGAACAGCTGCAAGGCGTATCAGGTCAGATGACCGACAGTGCCGAACTGGTGTCAGGTCAGAGTGACGAGGTATCGAAATCGGCCGACGAAGCAACCGGCAATGTCGAAACCGTTGCCTCCGCCACCGAGCAGCTTTCAAGTTCGAACGCGGAGATTAACCGTCAGATGGCGGAAACCACGCGTATTTCGAACGAAGCCGCCAAGCGCGCCCAGCACACCAACGAACTGGTCAACAGCCTGTCGCAATCGGCAAGCCGTATTGGCGAGGTGATCGCGCTGATCACCGACATTGCCGAGCAGACCAACCTTCTGGCCCTGAACGCCACCATCGAGGCGGCCCGTGCCGGTGATGCTGGCAAGGGCTTTGCGGTTGTCGCGGCAGAGGTCAAAAACCTTGCCAACCAGACCGAAAAGGCGACCGAGGAAATCTCGGGACAGATTTCCGGCATTCAGAAAGCTACCGGTGAATCTGTCACCGCCATTGGCGAAATCGGCTCGATCATTGATAGCCTCAACGAGATTGCCACGACGATTTCGGCCGCGGTTGAACAGCAAGGGGCCGCAACCGATGAAATCACGCGCAACGTGCGTGGTGCGGCGGACCGAACGCGCGCTGTGTCGGCATCGATTGCCGAGGTTGCCAATGAAACCGGCCGCACCGGCCAGTTGTCTGGCGAAGTCCTGAACACGTCGCGTTCGGCATCCGAGAAAGTCAGTGAACTGCGCACGCGCATTACTGTCATCCTTGATGATCTGCGTCAGCAGGCACGTGATCGCGCGGCGTAATTTGCAACCAACTTCTGAAACGACAAAGGCCCGTCATCTGGCGGGCCTTTTTCTTTGATCGGGTGAAAGTCACCTTGGCGTCAGGCGCTGGGCCAGCTGCCCTTAAGGCGGCCACCGATACGCACCGCCTCAATCCGCTTTGCCAGGCCGGTCTTGTCATCGGTTTCAACATAGACGCCACAGACCGTTGCCGAGCCTTCTGCCGGTTCGAACCGGCCGGACGGCATCTTGGTGATGAATTTGCGAACCGAGTTTTCTTTTTTCATGCCAATGACGGAATCAAAATCGCCGCACATGCCAACGTCAGTCTGGTAGCCGGTACCATTTGGCAGGATCTGGGCATCGGCAGTTGGCACGTGGGTGTGCGTTCCCAGTACAAGCGACGCCCGCCCATCGCAATGATGGCCAAACGCCATTTTTTCCGACGTGGTTTCGGCGTGGAAATCGACGATCACAGCATCAACATTCTTGCCAAGCTTATGCTTGTTAAACAGCTTGTCAGCGCCTTGGAACGGGCAGGACAACGGATCCATGAACAGACGGCCCATCATGTTAATCACGCAGACCTTCTTGCCCGACTTGGTCTTGAAGACATAATCGCCGTTGCCCGGCGTCCCATCGGGAAAGTTCCAGGGACGCAGCAGTTTTTCATCTTCGTCGATGTAGGCGATGATTTCGCGCTGATCCCAGACATGATTGCCTGTGGTCAGGACATCGGCACCGGCGTCATAGAATTCCTTGCAGATTTTTGCCGTGACGCCAAAGCCGTGCGCTGCGTTTTCGACATTCACCACTGCGATATCAACCGACAACCGATCACGTAGCATCGGGAGCGCTTCAAGCGCTGCCTTGCGACCGGACTGCCCCAGAACGTCGCCAAGATGAAGTAAACGCATTGTGCTTCCTGTATTGCGTCGGCCAGCAGGCAGACATGTTTCGTTTAATGCACCCTGCCCCGGGACGCATGACCGGCATCACGAAATGGAAAAGGGAGTTTTAGGGTCCAAACTCATTCACATCATCGCCCCGGTCTCCCGGATTTGTGCGGATATGCGAAGCAAAACCGCAGGCAGATATACATCTTTCAAGGTTTTGCGACAAAATAGCCTGTGCAAATCCGGGTGATCCAAAGGACAACTGATATGAGAGAAAGCCTCTGCGTCAAATCCCTTGACCGGGAATTACCCCGCTCTGCGGCATTTTCCTAGCTTTTTCTCTCATATCAGTTGCCGGATCGGTAATGTGAATGAGCTTGGACCCTAAGCAGAATAAGCGGGAGCCACCACTGCCGTTGGCCATTTGGTAATTCCTCGTGACCTGCGAGTGCAGGTGGGCGCCGTATAACGAGACCACGGCCTCGACAGGGACAGCTCCCTAGAGAAATGAGCATCGGCCCCGGGAATTAGCGAACCTGACGAACAGGGCAGCTCCCTTGTGCTGGGTTCTTGATCGCCGCGAACGACGCATCGCAAACTGTCAGCGACCGGAACTTAGTCCTCGACCAGCTGAATTTCAAGTAGATTGCATGAATTCAGCCCGTGATCAGGCCAGCCATGCAGCAGACAACAGTCGCCTGATCAGCCTTTGCCAAGACGATCGGCAAGCACCTCGACCCGTTCGGCCATGCTTTCGATATTTTCTGCCAGTGCGTCACCTTCGGCGGCGGACAGGCTGCCGACCTCTGCAACCGCCGGGCTTTGGCCGGAATTGAGTTTTTCCTGTGCCATGCCGAGCTCGTCGGCAATCAGAAGACTTGTCATGACCAGCAGACGCTGTTCACCGATCTGGCCCACCGCGTCGGAGATTTCCTTGACCCTCTCGTCGACATAGCTGGCAAGCGCGTGAATGCGTTCTTCCTGGCCGTCGTCACATGCGATGTCGTAGCTGCGACCGTTAATACGAATGGAAACCTGTGCCATGAATTATGCCTGTTTCTTTGCGGGTTCTTCATCAAGGACGAGTTTGAGCTGATCAACAGCGCCATCAAGGCGGTTTGAAACCGTTTCGGTGGTGCGGCAAAGCCGGTCGTAATCTTCGCGGAGTGCCGAAAGTTGCCCGCGCAGGGTTTCGACCTCTGCCGTGTCAGCGTCTGTAGCCTGGCTTTTGGCCTCGATTGCCGACTCCGCAGCCGTTTCCAGACGTTCCAATGCTGCTTTCAGCCGATCACTTGCCTGTTGCAACCGCGACATAACCCTACCCGAATGTTTGCTGTTTACCCAAAGAACGCAGACGTTGATTGTCTGCGGCGACTCATCGAAAACCGATCTGACCTGTCGAAGATGTCATGATCATGGCTGATTTAACATCACAGATTCCGATCAACAACCGTTTTGCCCCGGCGACGTCAAACCGCGTCAACGATGCCCGATCCCCTGCCCGTGCTCAAAACATAGAACTGGCGCGCTAAACTGGTCAACAGTACGGCCAATCTGCGATGGCGAAGGGCGGCGTGGTTAATCTGAATCAAGATAACATGGCAGATTTTCGATAGAAGCGGTTGACGTATGCCCCCTGTAAGGGCATCTTCCGCGCGAATTCCGTTAATAAATGGAAAAGTGTTTTCATCGCCCGACCGCGAAACCCCCAGGAACCGCATCACATGACGACGCAAGTAGAACACAACCGCATGGCCAATGCCATCCGCTTCCTCTCGGCAGACGCTGTTGAGAAGGCCAAATCCGGTCACCCGGGCATGCCGATGGGCATGGCAGACGTTGCGACTGTTCTTTATACCAAATTCTTGAAATTCGATCCGAAGCACCCGAACTGGCCGGACCGCGACCGTTTCATCCTGTCCGCAGGTCACGGTTCGATGCTTCTTTATTCGCTTCTGCACCTGACCGGGTACGAAGACTTCGATCTTGATCAGATCAAGAATTTCCGTCAGATGGGCTACCGCACCGCGGGCCACCCGGAATACGGCCACGGCGAAGGCATTGAAACCACCACCGGCCCGCTGGGTCAGGGTATTGCCACCTCGGTCGGTTTCGCCCTTGGCGAGCGCATCATGAATGCCCGTTTCGGTGACAGCGTTGTCGATCACTACACCTATGTGATTGCCGGTGACGGTTGCCTGATGGAAGGCATTTCCCAGGAAGCCATTTCGATGGCCGGTCACATGAGACTGTCGAAACTCATCGTTCTGTTCGATGACAACGGCATTTCGATTGATGGCCCGACCTCGCTTTCGACTTCGGAAGATCACAAGAAGCGCTTTGAAGCTGCTGGCTGGGACGTTCAGCAGATCGACGGCCACGATCCGGCCGCGATCGAAGCAGCCATTGCCAAAGCCAAAACCACCAACACACCGTCGATGATTGCCTGCAAAACCGAAATCGGTTTTGGCGCACCGACCAAGGGTGGCACCTCGGCAACGCATGGCTCCCCGCTTGGTGCCGAAGAACTTGCTGGTGCACGCAAGAAACTCGGCTGGGATTCCGAGCCGTTTGAAATTCCGGCAGATGTCCGTGACGCATGGCTTTCTGCGGGCGCACGCGGTACCGAGGACTTCAATGCCTGGGGTTCGCGTTTCGAAGGTCTGGAAGCAGCCCTGAAAGACGAGTTCGAGCGCCGCATCGAAGGCAAGCTTCCGGAAAACTGGATCGAAGCCTTCAACAACTACAAAAAGCAGATCACCGAAGACAAGCCGAAGGTCGCAACCCGTAAGGCATCCGAGAATGTTCTCGAAGTGCTGACCAAGGCGATCCCGGAAATGATCGGCGGTTCTGCCGACCTAACCGGGTCGAACAACACCAAGACCAGTGTTCAGGCACCGATCACCGCGGATGGCGGTTATGAAGGCGGTTACATCTATTACGGTATCCGTGAGCACGGCATGGCAGCCGCCATGAACGGCCTGGCACTGCATGGTGGCGTTCTGCCTTATGGCGGCACCTTCCTGGTGTTCACCGACTATTGCCGCCCGGCGATCCGTCTTTCGGCGCTGATGAACCAGCGCGTTGTTTACGTCATGACCCATGATTCCATCGGTCTTGGCGAAGACGGCCCGACCCACCAGCCGGTCGAACATGTTGCGTCGCTTCGCGCCATGCCGAATGTGACCGTGATCCGCCCGGCCGATGCGGTTGAAACCGCCGAAGCATGGGCAATGTCGATCACCAATGAAACCGGCCCGACCGTTCTGGCACTCACCCGTCAGAACCTTCCGGTTCTGCGCACCGAATACCGCGAAGACAACCTTGTCGCACGCGGCGGTTATGTGATTTCCGATTGCGATGGTGATCGTCAGGTCACCCTGATCGCGACCGGTTCGGAAGTCGAGATCGCGATGGACGCGCAGGCGAAACTCAAAGCAGACGGAATCAAGGCCGCTGTTGTTTCCCTGCCGAGCTGGGAACTGTTTGACGCCCAGTCGCCGGAATACCGCAAGGACGTTCTGGGCAGCGCACCGCGCGTTGCCATCGAAGCCCTTTCGGTGTTTGGCTGGGAAAAATATGTTGGCGATAACGGCAAGGTTATCGGCATGCACGGATTTGGTGCCTCGGCACCGGCCCCGGTCCTTTACGAGCATTTCGGCATCACCGCCGACGCGCTGGTCAAAGCGGCCAAGGAACTGGTTTAATTTACAGGGCCGGATCGGTAACATGCCGATCCGGCCTTTTTTCTATGGGTTCTTTACCCTAAGCCGTGATTGATACTCCCCAGGTACCAATCATTATAATTTTGGAGGGATGAATGGCTATTCGCGTAGCGATTAATGGTTTTGGCCGTATCGGCCGTCTGGTTCTGCGTTCTATCGTTGAAAGCGGCCGCACCGACGTTGAAGTTGTTGCCATCAACGACCTGGGTGACGTCAACACCAACGCACATCTTCTGAAATATGATTCCGTTCATGGCGTTCTGGCCAATGACGTCAAAGCCGAAGGCGAACACCTCGTCATCGACGGCAAGACGATCAAGGTTTGCTCCGAACGTGACCCGGCGAACCTGCCGTGGGCTGACCTCAAAGTTGATATCGCGTTTGAGTGCACCGGTATCTTCCTTGACGAAGCTGGTGCTGGCAAACACCTGACCGCAGGTGCCAAGCGCGTTCTGATTTCTGCCCCGGCAAAGGGCGACATCAAGACCGTTGTTTACGGTGTTAACTCCGACACCCTGACCGCTGATGACGTCATTGTTTCGAACGCATCCTGCACCACCAACTGCCTTGCACCGGTTGCAGATGTTCTCAACAAAACCGTTGGCATCACCAAGGGCTTCATGACCACTGTTCACGCCTTCACCGGCGACCAGAACACCGTGGACAGCCTGCATAAAGACCTGCGTCGTGCACGTGCGGCATCGCTTTCGATGATCCCGACCTCGACCGGTGCAGCAAAGGCTGTTGGCCTTGTTCTTCCGGAACTCAAAGGCAAGCTCGACGGTACCGCGATCCGCGTCCCGACCCCGAACGTTTCCATGGTTGACCTGACCTTCGTTGCTGGCCGTGACACCACGGTTGACGAAGTCAACGCAGCCATCAAGGAAGCAGCAAACGGCCCGCTCAAAGGCGTTCTTGGTGTTTGCGAAGCACCGCTGGTTTCGGTTGACTTCAACCACAACCCGAACAGCTCGACCTTTGATGCGACCCAGACCCAGGTCATGGACGGCAACTTCGTTCGTATCCTGTCCTGGTATGACAACGAGTGGGGCTTCTCCAACCGGATGAGCGACACCGCTGTCGCCATGGCGAAGTTCCTCTAAGCATCGCTTAGGTCCAGATTTTCGAAGTGCCCGAAGTTCCGCTTCGGGCACTTTTCTTTTGTCCGATGATCGGTCACTCTTGGCACAAACCATCCAGCAGACAGGAGAAGGCCGTGAGCCTTTTATTCAAGGAACTTGATTACCGCCCGACACCGATGGGGGTTTTAAGCCTGCGTCGCCGACGTGAGCTGAGCCTTGATATCGATGTCTACGAGATCAAGCTTGATGAAGAATATCTGATGTCGAGCCTGTTTACCGATGCCGAGATTGCGCTGGCCGACCTTGGTCTGGCTGAGCTTGATCGCGACAACCTTGATGTCGTGGTTGGCGGGCTTGGCCTTGGTTATACCGCCAAGGCTGCGCTCGATAATCCCAAGACCGGCAAGCTGACCGTGCTGGATACCCTGCCCGAAGTGATCGAATGGCATCAACAAGGGTTGCTGCCGCTGGGCGAACAGCTTTCAAACGATCCGCGCTGCGCGCTGGTGCATGGCGATTTCTTTGGTGCATCCCTTTCCGAAACACCGGGCATGAACCCGGATGCACCCGCGAAACTTCATGACGCGATCCTTTTGGATGTTGATCATTCGCCGGGCAATGTCCTGCACGAAGACCACAAGCGCCTTTACACCAAGGATGGTCTGGCCAAGCTTGCCGCCCATCTTGTGCCCGGCGGGATTTTCGCCCTGTGGTCGACCGAGATGCCCGAACCGTGGTTTGAAGAAAACCTCAAATCCGCGTTTGAGACCATCCGGGCTGATGTTATTAAATTCAAACACCCGCTGATTGACCGTGAAGATATCAACACGGTCTATGTCGCGCGCACCAAAGCATAAGAACCACCGAAATGAGCCCCCTGCCCGATCCTGTCATTCGCATTCATGGCATCACCGGCGCCAGATCGGCCTGTCGGGTAATGGGGGATCGTGCCTTTGGGTTGCTGTCGCCGGAGCATGCTGCGCAAACGCATGGGGCACAGTGGTTTGCCGATCTGGTCACGCTGGTGCGTGAAGAATTCCCGGCATGTGATTTCAAGGCAATCCTTGATTGTCGTGAGCGGGTTTCTGGCGCGTTGGCCGCAATTGAGCTGGGCCTCGATGCGGTGATGGTCGATCCGATACCCGAGCCGCAGTTGGAAAACCTTCGGGATATGGCAGGCCAGACAAACTGTCTGGTCATGACAGAGTTCCCGGCCAAAGATGTAATTTATCAGATGGCCGATGACCTGTTGCCCGATCATGAACTCGACAAGCGGTTGCTTGCACATCTTGCCGCGTAGCCTTGCCAATTGCCAAAACCGGAGTCAAAGGTTACATAACACGCAGGAAATCATCAGGAATTATCATCGTGAATTCAGACGAACTTGCCGGTCTTTATCTTCTGACCCCGCCGAAAATCGATCTTGCACCCTTTGGCGAGAAGCTGAAATCCGTGCTGGATACCGGTGCGGTTGATTGCCTGCAATTGCGCCTGAAGGATGTCAGTGATGATGAAATCCGCAAGGCGATTGATACCATTCTTCCGATGTGTGCGGATCGCGATATCCCGCTGATCCTCAATGACCGTCCTGACATTGCCAAGAAATCGGGCTGTGACGGTGTGCATGTCGGCGAAGAAGACGCAAGTTACGACGAAGCACGCGCCATCATGGGCGAAGAACATATTGTCGGTGTGTCGTGCTATGACAGTCGCCACAAGGCAATGATCGTTGGTGACAAAGGGGCCGATTACGTTGCATTCGGCGCGTTCTATCCGACCGAGACCAAAGAAGCCAAAACCAGCGTCACCCCGGAAATCCTCGAAATCTGGACGACCTTTACCACGGTGCCCTGTGTGGCAATTGGTGGCATCACGGCTGATAATGTTGCGCCGCTTGTTTTGGCAGGAGCCGACTTCATTGCCGTCACCGGTGGCGTCTGGAACCATCCGGACGGGCCAGAAGCCGGTGCGAAAGCCATCAAGGCAGCGATTGCAGCAACCGAGATCTGATTTCATTCATTGGTCCAGCCATGCGCGAATGATGGGGCGTTATGCGCGCAAACCCGGATCAATCTGCTTGCAGCAAAACAGCCAAACTGGTAGTTAGAGCGCCTGAAATGGGGCGCTTGCTCCTTATTGCATTGTGAATCTGTGATCTGAAAGAACGGTTTGTGCCATGAAAATCAACGGCAACGAAATCCGTCCGGGTAACCTTATCGAACATAAAGGTGCCCTGTGGCGTGCAGTAAAATGCCAGGCTGTAAAGCCGGGTAAAGGCGGTGCTTTTAACCAGGTTGAACTCAAAGACATTCGTACCGGCACCAAGCTGAACGAGCGTTTCCGCGCTTCGGAAACCGTCGAAAAGGTTCGTCTTGAGCAGAAAGAATACACCTATCTGTTCGCCGATGGTGACATGATCACCTTCATGGACAGCGAAACCTATGAACAGATCACAGTAAATGCCGACCTTGTTGGCGAAGCGGCTGTCTATCTTCAGGATGGCATGGTTGTGACCATCGAATCCTTCGAAGGTGAGCCGCTTGGTGTGACCCTTCCCGAGCATGTCGTCTTCCAGATTGTCGAAGCAGATGCGGTTGTCAAAGGTCAGACCCAGTCTTCTTCTTTCAAACCGGCTGTTCTTGAGAACGGTGTTCGTGTGATGGTGCCCCCGCATATTGAATCGGGTACGCGCATTGTCGTGAACACTGTTGAAGGCACCTATATCGAGCGTGCCAAGGACTAAGGGCGAACCCCGCCCTCTGGTTTTCATTTTAATTCAAACACCGGGAGATATGCCGTGCGAGGCGCCGCCCGTCGTTCTGCGAACATCAATGTGATGTACAAGGCTGTCGAAAAGGCAGCCTACGGACTGAAACGCGACTTCGGTGAAGTCGAAAACCTTCAGGTTTCGATGAAAGGCCCGGCAGATTTCGTATCTGCGGCTGATCACCGTGCCGAAAAACGCCTGCGTGAAGAGCTTGAGCGTTCCCGCCCCGGTTATGGCTTCCTTATGGAAGAAGGTGGCGAGATCAAGGGCACCGATCCTGAGCACCGCTGGATCATTGATCCGCTTGATGGCACCACCAACTTCCTGCATGGCATCCCGCATTTTGCGATTTCGGTTGCCCTGCAGAAGGGTGACGAAATCATCGCCGGCATGATCTATGACGTCGCCAAGGACGAATGCTTCTGGGCGGAAAAGGGCGTTGGTGCGTTTCTTGATAACCGCCGCCTGCGCGTTTCGGGCCGTCGTCGTCTGAACGAATGCGTTCTGGCATGCGGTGTTCCGCATCTTGGTCATGGTGATCACGCGGTATTTGAAAAGCAGCTGCACTCGGTCATGGATCGTTGTGCCGGCGTGCGTCGTATGGGGGCCGCGGCCCTTGATATGGCCTATGTCGCGGCCGGTCGTTATGACGGTTATTGGGAATCCCACCTCAATGCGTGGGATATTGCAGCCGGGATCATCCTGATCTCCGAAGCTGGCGGTTATATCCGCGATGACAAAGGCGGCACCAACATGCTTGGTACCGGCAGCGTCGTTGCAGCCAATGACTATATCCAGCCGGTGCTGGCCAAAACGCTTAAAAAGGCAATCACGGGCTAACACCCGGCTTTTGTTACTGTTTTTTGAAAGGGGCGCTTCGCAATTTGCCGAAACGCCCCTTTTGCGTTTTCGGTCAAAGCGGTTGTCCATCATCTGTCTCTAAGCTATGGTGCTTGGGACTGTGCGGTCTGATTGCGGGCCCACGGACACCAAGGGGGGGCATTCGGAAAGTTTTGCGGGTGCCTAATGATCGACACAAAACTGTGTGAAATAGAACAACGTTACCAAACGATTTCAAACACAGGGTATTAAGGGGCCTGCGATTTGATGATGGGGTATTCCAAGATTTCGGTGCTTGCGATGACGGCTGCACTGGGCACAACCGTGTTCTTTGCGCCAGATGCATCGGCGCAACAATACTCCCCCGTTTCGAATGACAGCAGCGTTCAGGTGAACTGGGACGTTGCAGATGGCTATGGCGGGCAGCCGACCGTTCCGCAATATCTGTCTCCCACCGTTTCACGCGATCATATCGTCATGCCGGGCGGTGATTTGATTTTCCCGGAAACCCGTCCGAAATCGACTTTCCTCGCCGCTGAACAGTTTGCCAGTGCGACAGGTAATGCTGGCTATGACGGCGGGTTTGAAACCGTTGTCATTGACGGATCAAGTGGCGGTGGCAATGCCTTCCCGACCCAATCAGAATTTTATGGCGTTCCCGGCGTTGTCCCAAATGCAACCCAGCGTGTCGCGGACATGGATGATGGTGCAAACCAGACCATTGCGCTGACCCAGCCGGAACCGACCGCCGCACCGCGCAGCAAACCGGTCGCACCACCTGTAACCGAAAGCAGCGCATCGAACGCACCGACGCCGCTGACCAAGCCTACTCCGGCACCGGAGCCTGCGCCGACTGTCGCACCGGCGGCACCGGAACCAACCCCGGCGGCCCCGACCACTTCCCCGGCGACCGAGACGGCAGAAGTATCTGATGCCCCTGCCCCGGTCGAGGAAAACAACGCAGCGCCCGCACCGGCAGCACCGGAAGTCGCGCCGATTTCCGAAACACCTGCGCCCCCGGCGGCACCCGCACCAGACACCACCCAGCCTGCGACCGAGATGGCAGAACCTGCCCCCGCGCCAACTGTGCCACCGGCACCGGCTGAAGAAGCATCCATCCCGCCAGAAACCTCTGCACCGGCTGCAATGCCGGCCACCGGTGGCGATGAATACAGCCTCGGCTTTGCCGCTGACAGCTTCGAGCTGAGTGCGGCCGCCAGAAGCCAGCTCGACAGCGTGATCGCAACGATGGGGCAGGATGAAGATCTTCGAATTCAGTTGCAGGCCTATGCGCAAGGTGACGGGGCGAATGCCTCCAAGGCGCGTCGTCTGTCGCTGTCACGCGCGCTTCAGGTGCGTTCCTATCTGATTGACAGGGGTGTGCGCTCCACGCGCATTGATGTTCGTGCCCTGGGTGCGAATGTTCCGTCCGGCCCCGCAGATCGCGTCGATATCAAAACCGTTCAACGCTAGGATTAATCCGCTATGAGCAGCAATTCGGCCAGTGGTACGGGATCCCTCCCGCCTATTACCAAACCCGGTAGTTATCTGACACGCATGGCAATCTTTGTTGCCATCATCGCCGGGGTTGGCGCCCTGCTGTTCCCGGCGCTGTCTGATGCCTTTATGGCCAATGCTGTTCTCAATGGCCTGATCCTTGGCGTGTTTGTGGTTGGGGTTATTTACACCTTCCGGATGGCCGCAAGCCTGTCGCCCGAAGTGACGTGGATCGAGGATTTTCGTCGGTCCCGTCCGGGGCTGACGTCGCAGGTGCCGCCGAAACTTCTGGCCCCGATGGCCAGCATGATGGCCGAACAGCGCCGTGATCGCCCGCAGCTTTCGACCACCTCGACCCGGACCATCCTTGACTCGATCCGCTCCCGCCTCGATGAAAGCCGCGAATTGTCGCGCTATGTCGTTGGCCTTCTGGTGTTCCTGGGTCTGCTTGGCACCTTCTGGGGCCTGCTTCAGACCGTGAACTCGGTTGCTGGTGTGATCAGTAACGTCAATGTCGGCAGCGGGTCCAACATGGACCTTTGGTTCTCCGAGCTTAAAGACGGGCTTTCCGAACCGTTAAGCGGCATGGGTACGGCGTTTTCGTCCTCGCTGTTTGGTCTTGCAGGATCGCTGGCCCTTGGCCTTCTGGACATGCAAGCCGGTCAGGCACAGAACCGTTTCTTCAATGATCTTGAAGAATGGCTTTCAAGCTTTACCCGCCTTGGTTCGGGTGGCGGCATTTCTGATGGTGAACAGTCTGTTCCGGCGTATCTTTCGGCCCTGATCGAACAGATGGCCGACAATATGGAAGGGTTGCAAAACTCTATCCAGCGATCGGAAAGTTCACAGATCAAATCGCACAACACGCTGATTGATCTGGCGGATAAGCTATCGACCCTGACCGATCAGATGAAGGCCGAACAGCAATTGATGGTCAAGCTGGCGGAAAACCAGATGCACCTCAAACCGGTCCTTGATCAGCTGGCAGACTCGATGAAAATGGGCAGCTTCGGCATTGATGATAATACCCGCGCCCACATCCGTTCGCTTGATAATACGCTTGGCCGTATTGGCGAAGAACTGACCATGGGCCGCCAGCAATCCACACAGGAAATCAGAAGCGAGATCAAGCTCCTCGCCCGCACCATCGCTGCCATCGCCGAGGAGGGCTGATCGAATGATCGGACTTTCGCGCCGTCGTAACCGCGATGTAAATACCTGGCCGGGCTTTGTTGATGCGCTTGCAACACTTTTGATGGTGATCATCTTTCTTCTGATGATCTTTGTCATTGCACAGGTGTATCTGGGTGCGGCCCTTTCCGGGCGGGACGAGGCGCTAAGTGATCTGACCGCCCAGGTTAACGAGCTGACCAATCTGCTGTCACTTGAGCGTGGCAACAACCAGCGTATGGAACTCGAACTCACCCAGCTGACGACCGAGCTTTCCAATACCGCTGATCAGCGTGATGACCTGCGTGCGCGTGCTGCCACCCTTGCCGATCAGTTGGCGGCAGCCGAACTTTCAACGGACGAAATCGAACAGAAACTTCTGGCCGCCCTTGCGTCGCTTGAAGACAAGGAAGCCGAACTGACCGAGCTTCGGGAAACCACGGGCGAAAAGATCACTGATCAGGAAACCCGTATTGACGAGCTTTCGGCCCTTCTGGCATCACGCGCGGCCGAGTTGGAAGAACAAAAGAACCTTAGTGACGAAGCCAAGGCACAGGTCGCGGCGCTTAATCAGCAGATGTTGGCTCTCCGCCAACAACTGGCCCGGATCGAAGCCGCGCTTGAAACGTCCGAACGCGAGAACGAGGAAAAAGACGCCCAGATTGTCAATCTTGGCAATCGCCTGAATGCGGCCCTTGCCACCAAGGTTGCCGAGTTGCAGCGGTATCGTTCTGAATTCTTTGGCCGCCTGCGTGAAGTTCTGGGCGATCGTCAGGATATCCGCGTTGTCGGGGACCGGTTTGTCTTCCAGTCCGAAGTTTTGTTTGGATCGGGTGAGGCAGAGCTTGGCGAAGAAGGCAAGGATCAGTTGGCCAAACTGGGCGAAACGCTGACCACGATTGCCGCCGACATTCCCGATGATATCGACTGGGTGATGCGCGTTGATGGCCATACTGACAAGGTGCCGATCCGAAACCTTCAGTTCGCCTCGAACTGGGAGCTTTCGGCAGCGCGTGCGATTTCGGTGGTCAAGTTCCTGATTGATCAGGGGGTACCGCCCAACCGCTTGGTTGCTGCGGGCTTTGGCGAATATCAGCCGCTTGATAACCGGGATGACGAAATCGCCTATCGCCGCAACCGCCGCATCGAGTTCAAGATTACCGAGCGGTAATCGGATTTAGGAGAACATAGCTTTTAACGGCACCCTTTATGGGTGCCGTTTTCGTTTGGGCGCATTGAAAATCAACAAAAATGGAACCAATCCGCGTTGTGTTACGTTCAATACAGATGAGCCTTTCAACAAACAGGAGGCCCAAATGACCAAAACACATCGCGAGACCGTTGGCGTTTTTGACGATATCAAAATACTCCAACAGGCGGCTGATGATCTGGCGCAAGTCGGGTTTGATCAGCAAAAGGAGCTTAGCCTTCTTGCGAGCGAGAAAACCGTCGACGACAAGCTTGGCCATATTTATCGCAAGGCCGAGGATGTCGACAGCGATCCTGACATGCCACCACTGGCCTACACAACACCGACACCGATTGGTAATGCCGAAGGCGCACTGATCGGTGCCCCGATGTATGCGGCAGCCTTTGGTGCAGCCGGTGCAGTAATCGCGGCTGGTGGCCCCATTGCCCTGACCATTTCGGCAATCCTCGGTGCGGGCGGTGTTGGTGCCGCCGCAGGCGGCGTGATTGCCGCAATGATCGGCAAGAAGTACTCCAGCAGACTGCAAGAAGAGCTTGATCAAGGCGGCTTGTTGCTTTGGATCAGAACACCCGATCCGCAGACCGAGGAACGCGCCAAGGATGTGCTTGGTCGTCACGACGCGCGCCTGATTGAAACCCATGACGTATCAAACGCCACAACCAAACGTGACGTGGTCTGATACGCATTTACCACCAACAGTTTGAATTGCGTGATGCCTGACAAACGGAACAAAACCCCGCCAGATTGCTCTGGCGGGGTTTTGCCTTTGTGCGGTCCCTTGCCCCGGGAACCGCACATCGGGGTTTTGATCAGAGGGACTTGGTGCAGAAGTAGAAGTCCACGTAATCATAATCCGGATTGGATGCCCGTTCTGCGGCGGCCTTGGCGGTATGGGCCGGTGGGACAATGACCTTGTCACCCGGCTGCCAGCCTTCTGGCGTTGCCACACCGTGCTTGTCGCTGGTCTGCATCGCATCAATCATGCGCAGGAATTCCGGGATCGAACGCCCGTTGCTCATCGGGTAGTAGACCATGGCACGCAGTACGCCTTCCGGATCGATGATAAAGGTCGCGCGCACGGCCGACGTATCACCTGCACCCGGATGGATCATGCCATAGGCTTGGGCGACCTCCATTTTAAGGTCGGCAATGATCGGGAACGGGATTTCCACACCAAAGTTCTGTTCGATGTTGCGCATCCACGCAATGTGCGAATGCGTGCTGTCAATCGACAGGCCCAGCAATTCACAATCGCGTTTGGCAAATTCATCGGCGTGTTTGGCAAAGGCGATAAACTCGGTCGTGCAGACCGGTGTGAAATCAGCGGGATGGGAAAACAGCACAAGCCATTTACCACGATAGTCGGACAGGGATTTGACACCATCGGTGGTCGGCGCAGTGAAATCCGGCGCCGGTTCATTAATGCGCGGCAAACCGACACTAATCTTCGGAGATTCAGTCATAGTCAGACTCCTACGTCAGGAATTTGGATCCGCTCCAATTCATTACATTATAATTATTTAACTTATCAAACGAGTACGATGATATTTGTCAATGTAGGATCCGCTCAGTGCGAAAAAAATTCGTGTGAAAACAGTGCCGTGTTTCCTATTTGTCAGTGCTGCATTGTTATTTGATCGACTCTCACCGTCGCGGTTGTTCTGACACGTTTACGGCATTGCAGATGGTGGTTTTCGCTGGCTTGACTTGCGGCTTATGGTTAGGGTCTTTGCGCTCGCCACCAGATTTTGAAACACCTTTCTTGCGTCGGAGCCCCCATGCTGCGTGATATTTCGCCCCAAAGTATATTCATGGGCCTGCTGGCAGGTTTTGTCGGGACGGCCAGTTCGTTTGCGGTTGTCTTGCAAGGTCTTGCCGGGGTCGGTGCCAGCCCCGAACAAGCTGCATCCGGGCTGATGGCGTTGTCCATTTCCATGGGGCTTTGCGCAATTGTCCTGTCGCTTAAAACCCGACTTCCGATCAGCATAGCCTGGTCAACACCCGGAGCTGCGCTTCTGGCGACATCCGGTGCGGTTGAGGGGGGCTTTGCCGTTGCCGTTGGTGCCTTTATCGTTTGTGCCATCCTGATCATTATCAGTGGCATCTGGAAACCGTTGGGCCGTGCGGTTGCAGGGATCCCGGCCCCACTTGCCAATGCAATGCTGGCCGGTGTCTTGCTGGGTCTGTGTCTGGCACCGGTCAAGGCGGTTGCCTTTGACCCGTTGCTTGGTCTTCCGATTGTGATTGCGTGGATCGTGATGGGGCGGTTTAACCGGTTGCTTGCCATCCCTGCCGCCCTTCTCGCATTCGTTGCAGTGATGGTGTTTGGCGTCGAGTTTCCTGAAAATGCCATCGCCGATCTGGGCAGTGCAATTGCGCCCCCCGTCGAATTTGTCATGCCTGAATTTACCCTGACCGGATTGATCGGCATTGCCTTGCCGCTTTTCATCGTCACCATGGCATCCCAAAACATTCCGGGCACAGCCGTTTTGCGTGCCAATGATTACGATACCCCACCGGGACCGCTGTTTACGGTGACTGGCATCTTCTCGTTACTTTCTGCACCGTTTGGTGGTCACGCGGTTAACCTTGCGGCCATCACCGCAGCCCTTTGTGCGGGCAAGGATGCGCATCCCGATCCGTCCAAACGTTATTGGGCGGCGGTATCAGGCGGTGTTTTTTATGTCGTGTTTGGGTTGCTCGCCGGGCTGGTTACAGCCTTTATCAGTCTGGCACCGGGTGTTTTGATCGAAGCGGTTGCCGGCCTTGCCCTGATTGGCGCCTTTGCCGGATCAGCGGTCGCCGCATTCAAGGACGAAGACGGACGTGAAGCGGCCGCCGTAACCTTTATCGTCACCGCTGCTGGCCTGACATTTTATGGGATTTCTGGTGCGTTCTGGGGCTTGCTGGCCGGCGGGCTGATTTATTTCCTGACGCATCTGCGCAATGGCAAAAAGAAACCGGACTGAAAACTCAATCCGGTTTCGATCTTCGGTCTTAGACCAGTTTGACTTTGGGTTCGGTGCTTGGTGGTGTTTCTGCCACCTGCCCGTCTGTCAGTTTCGAAACAGCTTCGAACTGGGACAGGAAAACCTCGCCGGTCAGTTCATCAAGGAAGTGGGTCTTTTTCAGACGATCCATGACCGGGCCTTTGACCTCGGACATGTGAAGGGAAATACCCATTTCCTCAAGCCGGTGATTGATCGCCTCAAGCGATTCAAGCGCGCTTAGATCGATCTCGTTCACGGCCGAGCACATCAGAACCACATGTTTGAGGTTCTTGCACCCAACCACCCGGTCATAGAGGTAATCCTCCAGATACCGCGCATTGGCGAAATAAAGGCTTTCATCAATCCGGATCGTCAGGACAGACGGATGGGTGATGACCTTGTGGCGCAGGATGTTGCGGAAATGCTGGGTGTCGGGCACAAGGCCGACCTCGGCAATATGCGGGCGCGATGTTTTATACAAAAACAGCCCGATCGACAGAACCACACCGGCGGTCACCCCGACCTCGACCCCAAGACCAAGGGTCAGAAGGATGGTTGCCAGAACCGCAATGAAATCCGCCTTGGAATATTGCCAGCTGGTTTTCAGGATCGAGAAATCGACCAGTGACAGCACCGCAACAATGATGGTCGCAGCAAGGGTTGCCTTTGGCAGGAAGTAAACAAGCGGGGTCAGCGCCACGGCAGCAATCGCCAGACCAACAGCGGTAAAGGCCCCGGCCGCAGGTGTTTGCGCCCCGGCATCAAAGTTCACGACCGAGCGGGCAAAACCACCCGTAACCGGATAACCGCCCGTAAAGGCCGCCCCGATATTGGCCGCGCCCAGACCAATCAGTTCCTGATCCGGGTTGATGCGTTGACGGCGCTTGGCGGCCAGCGTCTGCGCGACCGAGATTGATTCAACAAATCCGATGACAGAAATCAGGATTGCCGGTACCAGAAGATCGGCCATCAACCCCGGGCTGAAGTCCGGCATGGTCAGCGGCGGCAGGCTTTGCGGAACCTCGCCCACGATCTTGACCCCTTTATCAGCCAGACCAAGATACCAGGTCGCCGCCGTGGTGGCGAACACAGCAAAGACCGGCCCGGCCTTGGTCAAGACATCAGCAGTGCGTGCGCCAAGGCCCAGTTTACGCAATGCAGGTTTAAGGCCCTTGCGCACCCAGAACAGAAAGCCCGTGGCGCAAATGCCAATGATCAGGGTCGTCTGATTGGTTTCGGGAATATGGGCAATCAGGGAGGTGACGATTTCCCAAAGGTTATGGCCACCGGCATCCACACCAAGGATGTGTTTGAGCTGACTGGCAGCAATGATCATGCCCGATGCAGTGATGAAACCGGCAATCACCGGATGTGAGAGGAAGTTCGCCAGAAAGCCCAGCTTGAACACCCCCATCGCAAGCAGGATCGCCCCGGACAGGGCGGCAAGCGTCAGGGCGGCCAGTGCATAGCCCATGGTGCCGGTTTCGGCAATATTACCCACGGCGGCGGCCGTCATCAGGGAAACAACCGCAACCGGACCGACCGCAAGTGCGCGGCTGGTGCCAAAGATGGCATAAAGAATGATCGGCGCGATGGAGGCATATAGCCCCGCCTCGGGCGGCAGACCGGCCAGTAGCGCATAGGCAAGCGATTGCGGGATCAGCATGATCGTCACGATCACGGCTGCAATCATGTCATTGCCAAAGGCCGTCCTGTCATAAGTCTGTCCCCAATCAAAAATCGGGACATATTTCCGAAGCATTTTGAAACGCATTGATCGATCTCTTAGACCAGAGTTTGCCCAAGGCAACGCGCACGCTGCCTTGGACGAAGGGTGTTTTAGGCGCCGGTGACTTTTTCAGGCTTGGCCAGCCATTCCTTGCCACGCAGCATTGCCTTCCAATAGATCGGCGGCAGGATTTTTTCCTTAAGCAACCAGGCAAGGTGCGAAGGTTTGGTGCCATCGATCAGCCATTTCGGGAAGGACGGCAAAAGCGTTCCGCCATACCCGAATTCCGCCAGAACGATGCGGCCGCGTTCGACGGTCAGCGGACAGGATCCATAACCGTCATATTGCGCAACCGGGGATTTGCCATCGATGTCGGCAACCACGTTTTCGGCAACAACCGGGGCCTGTTTACGGGCCGCCGCCGCCGTTTTGGCATTGGGTGCATTCATCACATCGCCCAGCGACCAGATGTTGCTAAATGACTTGTGGCGAAGGGTTGCCTGATCGACATCCACCCAACCGGCGGCATCGGCCAGAGGGGACACACGAATGAAGTCCGGTGCCACCTGCGGCGGGCAGACATGGATCATGTCAAAGGACTTCTCAATGCGTTCGACCTCGGTGTCGGGCTTGGCGACATCGAACCAAGCCTTTTTCGCCTGCCCGTCAATCGCCACCAGATTATGGAAGAAATCGAGATGTGCGTCGTATTTCTTCACATAGCTTTCAAGCGCCGGGACATAGTCCTTTACCCCGAACAGAACCCCACCGGCATTGCAGAAATCGATATCAATGTTCTTCAGAACACCGGTGCGATGCCAATGATCGGCCGAGAGATACATCGCCTTTTGCGGGGCACCGGCACATTTGATCGGCATCGGCGGCTGGGTAAAGATCGCCTTGCCTTCACGCATCGAGGAAACCAGTTCCCACGTGTAAGGGGCAAGGTCATAGCGATAGTTTGACGTCACACCATTGCGACCAAGCGTCTCGACCAGCCCTTCAACCCGGTTCCAGTCAAGCTTCAGCCCCGGGCAAACGATCAGACGGTCATATTTGACCACCCGGCACCCATCAAGGATAACAGCATCGTCTTGCGGCTCGAACGCGGCCACGGCCGCCTTGATCCAGTGCACACCTTTGGGGATCAGCGATCCCATGGTCTGGGCCGTGGTGCTGGCTTCAAACACGCCACCGCCAACCATGGTCCAACCCGGCTGGTAATAGTGGATATCGGCCGGATCAATCACCGCAATCTCAAGGCCCGAACGACGCGCGATCAGGCTGGATGCCACCGAAATACCGGCAGCACCGCCACCGATGATCACGATGTCATATTTTGCATCGCCCTGATCGGTCGGCGTCTTGCCGCCATTCACAATCCGGCGGACAACACCGCCCATGTCATAACCGGCCGCCTTGGTGGCGCGAAGGATTTCGCTGGTATCAAGATGCGCGGCCTGGCTTAGCGACCAAAGTGTGGTTGAACGGGTGCCGGTGCGGCAATAGGCAAAGACCGGCTTGGGCAATTCATCATAAAGACGGCCAAAGTCGCGGGCGTCATCATCGCTGACCTTGCCCGAAACAATCGGCTGATAGCGCACCTCAAGCCCGGCTTCCTTGGCCGCGTTTGAAATTTCTTCAAAGGTTGGCTGATCGGCACCCTCGCCGTCCGGGCGGTTACAGACGATGGACCGGAAGCCGCGCTTGGCGATTTCCTTGACATCGTCTGCCACGATTTGCGGACTGACGGAGAACCCGTTGCTTATTGTTTTGATTTCCATGGCTTTTCCTCACCTGAGTGTTGATCAGAGCCCGTTTACCGGGACTTTCAGCATTTTTTTGCCGCTGCTATCCGTCGGCACCTGACCGGCGCGCATATTGACCTGAAGCGACGGGATGATCAGACGCGGCATATCAAGCTGGGCATCACGCTCGGTGCGGAACTTGATGAAGTCTTCGCGGGTCTTGCCTTCGCCAACGTGGATGTTGTGCTTTTTCTCTTCGCCGACGGTGGTTTCCCACTTGATCTCGCGACCGTTGGGGCCGTAATCGTGGCACATGAACAGTCGCATATCGTCGGGCAGCGCGAGGAGCTTCTGGATGCTGTCATAAAGCGTCCCGGCGTCACCGCCCGGGAAGTCGGCACGGGCCGATCCGCCATCAGGCATGAACAGCGTATCGCCAACAAAGGCGGCATCGCCCATGACATGCACCATGCAGGCGGGGGTGTGGCCCGGGGTATAAATGGCAAAACAGGTCATGGAACCGACCCGATAGGTATCGCCATCTTCAAACAGGCGATCAAACTGGCTGCCATCACGCTGGAATTCGGTGCCTTCGTTAAACACCTTGCCGAACGTGTCCTGGACAACGGTGATCTTGCTGCCGATGCCTAGCTTGCCACCAAGTTCCTTCTGGATATAGGGGGCGGCAGACAGGTGGTCGGCATGGACATGGGTCTCGATGATCCATTCCAGTTTCAGGCCGTTATCCTTGATAAAGGCAATGATGTTATCGGCGTGGGTAAAGGTGATCCGACCCGCCGCATAATCGATATCCATCACGGAATCGACAACCGCACAGGCGTTGCTTTCCGGGTCCTTGACCACATAGCTGATCGTGTTGGTGTCTTCGTCGAAAAAGGCCGTAACTTCGGGTTTTACGGACATATTGACCGGGTATGCAGACATGGATTCCTCCTAAACAACTGCCTCCGTGCCGCCTTATGACTGGCGCGCACCGGATGGATTTGCGATGTCCCTTGCCCGCCTTGTTTGCGGACAAAACATCTGGCTATGGTCTTTATTTTAGGAGTTCGCGATGTGCACTTCAGTGATGAAGTCACCAAACATCGAAACATTAACACTTAATAATTCTAAAGTCGTAGGGCGGCCGTGCTTGCGGCTGTAATTCTAGCTCTGCGCCAGCTTTTCCAACGCCGCACGATCAATCAGCCGGATCGTGCCGCGTGATTGTTCGATCCATTCGCGACGCTGGAATTCCTGAAGCTGGCGCGAAATCACTTCACGTGCAGAGCCCAGTTCGACGGCCAGTTTCTGATGGGTTGCTGACACCGTATCATTGTCCCCGGCCAGTTCGATCAGCTTGTGGGCCAGACGAATATCAAGCTTCTGGAACGCGATTTCCTCGATCACCATGAACAGGTCGGTGATGCGTTTGGAATAGGCGGTAAAGACAAACTGGCGGAACTCGATTGAGTCCGAGACAAGCTTGTCAAACACCTTGCGCGGGATCGCTACTGCGCGGGTTTCAGTTTCGGCAATGCCTTCTGCCGAGTAATCCTCATAGGCCAGAAGGCAGGCCGTCGTCAGAACGCAGCTTTCACCGGCATGAACCCGATACAGAACAATTTCACGACCGGTATCGGAGGTTTGCTGCACACGCACTGTGCCATCGAGAAGCAGCAACAGGTGTTCCGGCGACTTGCCCGGTCCGAAAATGACCGTATTGGCCGGCACGGTGACGATCTTGCTTTCTTCGACAAGGTAGGATCGGATGGCATCGGGCAAACGTGACAGACCCGGAAACTGCTCGATCCAACTCAAAACCTTATCCCCCTTGGAAGCGTGGATTAAAACTACATCCCGTTCGATGTAAAAGTAAATTATCCCCGATGCAACTGTACTTTGGAATATCTACGAAAACGGGCAGCCAATTGCTGCCCGTGCTGTGAAAGTATGCAGCGATGCCGTGATGGCGTGATGGACGCGCCCTACTCGGTTTTCTGTGGCGGGATGTGCAGATTGCCCTTCCCGTCAATTTCCCAGAACGGATTAAACGCCACTTCCTACGCATGGCCATCCGGATCACGGAAATAACCGGAATACCCACCCCAAAAGACCTTTTCGGCAGGCTTCTGGATTTTGGCCCCGGCCTTCTCAGCCTCTGTCATCACCTGATCGACTTCTTCTTCGCTGCGCGCGTTATAAGCCAGCGTCAATCCGGCAAAGCTGGCACCTGTGTCGTCGTCAAAGTGACCGTCTTCCTTAAGCGCTTCGCGCCCGAACAGACCAAGGGCCAAACCGTTGGAGAGCTGGTAAAACACCACCTGCCCTTCGACCATTTCGGTCATCTGCCAGCCGAGGCCACCTTCGTAAAAACGCCGCGATCGATCCAGATCCGCAACACCCAGAGTAATCAGCGAAACACGCTGTTCCATTTCACGCTCCTTGCTGTGCGCACCCGAAACCCGACTAAACTTAACACGCCAAATTTTCACCGCCGAGCACAGACTCGGCCCTATTCGCAATTTCGCAGCGCAACAGTGCCGCAATTTTATTGCGCGTAAATCGGTACCGGAATAAGTAAATAATAAGTTGACCTTACGTCAACAGATGCAATCAGGCGTTTTGCATAGTGCGATGCGACTTCGCTTTGAAAAAAGGTCAGTCTTTATTACCATTTCAAGGTCAGGCACAGGTCCCGCACACCCGGCCTGACAGATAAATTAAAGGTCATACCGAAACACTGCACAAACACCCATATCAATAAAAGCAGTGCATTGGGCCCGAAATGACCCCGCATATCAGAGAGATTTCAGGGAGACCGGTCATGGCACAACAATTGGCGGCAGTCCAACTCGACGACAAATACACGCTTGAGGAAGGCCGGGTTTACCTTACAGGTATTCAGGCACTGGTCCGTTTGCCCCTGATGCAGCGCCAGTTAGATGCGCGCGCAGGTTTAAATACCGCCGGGTGCATTTCGGGTTATCGCGGATCGCCGCTTGGTGGACTTGATCAGCAACTTTGGCGCGCCCAAAAATTCCTGACCAAACAGCAGATCGAATTTCAGCCGGGCGTCAACGAAGACCTTGCCGCCACCGTCGTCTGGGGCAGTCAGCAGGTCAATATGTACAAGGATGCCAAATATGATGGCGTGTTTGGCATGTGGTATGGCAAGGGCCCGGGCGTTGACCGGTCCGGTGACGTTTTCAAACACGCCAACCATGCCGGCACGTCCAAGCATGGCGGCGTTCTGGTTCTGGCCGGTGATGACCACAGTTGCAAATCATCCACCCTGCCCCATCAGACCGAATATGCCTTTATCGATGCGCAGATCCCGGTTCTGAACCCGTCCGGTGTTCAGGACATTCTGGATTACGGCCTGCATGGCTGGGCGATGAGCCGCTATTCCGGTTGCTGGGTGGCGATGAAAACCATTGCCGAAACGGTGGAAAGTTCGGCCGCAGCCGATGTCGCCCCGGATCGCATCACCCCCGTCATCCCGACCGATTTCCCCATGCCCGAGGGCGGCCTGCATATCCGTTGGCCCGACACGCCTAAGGAGCAGGAACATCGCCTGATGAAATACAAGCTCTATGCCGCACTGGCATATGCGCGGGCGAACAGGCTGAATAAAACCGTGATCGACAGCCCGAATGCGCGGCTTGGCATCATCACCACCGGCAAGGCCTATCTCGATGTTATGCAGGCCTTTGATGACCTCGGCATCTCCGAAGAAGACGCCGCCAAGATCGGCATTCGCGTGCTTAAGGTCGGCATGAGCTGGCCGCTTAACCGCGAGGATGTCCGCGAATTTGCCCTGGGGCTTGAGGAAATCATCGTCGTCGAAGAAAAGCGCGCGGTGATGGAAAACCAGGTCAAGGAACAGCTTTACAACTGGCGCGAAGACGTTCGTCCGACCGTGATCGGCAAGTTCGATGAAAAGGGCGAATGGATCCTGCCATCGATGGACGAACTGACCCCGGCCCGCGTTGCCGTGGTTATGGCCGAACGGATCAAGCGGTTCTATGACAGCCCGGCCATTCACGAACGCATCGACTGGCTTGCAGAAAAAGAAAAGGAAATTGCCGAACCGCGCCCGGATGTTGCACGCATTCCGTGGTTCTGCCCGGGTTGCCCGCATAACAGTTCGACCAAGGTGCCCGAAGGCAGCCGTGCCATGGCCGGCATCGGGTGCCATTACATGGTCAACTGGATGGATCGATCTACCGAAACCTTTACCCATATGGGCGGCGAAGGTGCGACATGGATCGGACAGGCACCGTTCACCCATACCAAGCACGTTTTCCAGAACCTGGGTGACGGTACCTATTACCATTCAGGCTCCCTTGCCGTTCGGGCTGCGGTCGCATCGGGTGTGAACATCACCTACAAGATCCTGTTTAACGACGCGGTCGCCATGACCGGCGGACAGCCGGTTGACGGGCCACTGACCGTGCCGCAAATCACACGCCAGATGTTTGACGAAGGTGCCAAACGCATCATCGTTCTGTCAGACGAGCCTGAAAAATACCCGATGGGTGCGGACTTTGCGCCCGGTGTCGACATCCGCCATCGCGATACGCTGGAAGACACCCAGAAAGAATTGCGTGAGATCGAAGGCGTTTCGATCCTGATCTTTGATCAGACCTGTGCGGCCGAAAAACGCCGTCGTCGCAAACGCAAACTGATGGTTGATCCGCCCAAACGCGTGTTTATCAATGATCTGGTCTGCGAAGGTTGCGGTGATTGTGGCGAGCAATCCAACTGCCTTGCCGTTGTGCCGGTCGAGACCGAGTTTGGTCGCAAACGCGCGATTGACCAGTCGGCGTGCAACAAGGATTTCTCCTGCCTCAAGGGCTTCTGCCCGAGCTTTGTCACCATCGAAGGCGGCGAGCTTCGCAAACCCGATGCCGCCGCCAAGGGTGACACCGGTACGGACGCAGTCTTTGCCAGCCTGCCACGTCCGACCCTGCCTGAAATCGACGAACCCTGGTCGGTTCTGGTCACGGGTGTTGGTGGCACGGGTGTTGTCACCATCGGCGCACTCCTTGGTATGGCTGCCCACATCGAGGGCAAGGGTATTGTCGGCCTTGATATGGCGGGCTTGGCACAAAAAGGCGGGGCTGTTGTCAGCCACATCCGCTTTGCCAACGATCAGAACAAGCTGCATGCCGCGCGCATTCCGGCCGGTGAAGCCAATGTGGTTCTGGGCTGTGACCTTCTGGTTGCGGCAAGCTATGAAGGGCTTGCCAAAATGCGCCGGAACTTTACCCAGGCGGTGATCAACACCCATGAAACCGTCACCGGTGCCTTTACCCACAACCCGGATTTTGAGCTTAAGACCAACGAGCATATGAAAGTCATCAGCGATGCCTGTGGATCTGATGCGGTTCATTTCGTTGAAGGCAGTGACATTGCGACCCGCCTGATGGGTAATTCGATTGCGACTAACCTGTTCATGCTGGGTGTTGCCTGGCAGCGCGGCCTGATCCCGATCAGTGAAGAGGCGCTTATGCAGGCGATTGATCTTAATGGCGTGTCGATTGACATGAACAAGCAGTCCTTCCATTGGGGCCGCCTCTATGCCCATGACCGTGATCGCGTGATCGGGATCGTCGGCCCGAACGAGGCCGAAGCCCACCCGATTGCGACCGAGCTTTCCGATATCGTCGCAAAGCGCCGTGCCTTCCTGACCGATTATCAGAACGCGGCCTATGCCGATCGTTTTACCGACCTTGTTGATAAGGTTGCAGCCGCCGAGAAACGCCTTGGCGATGAAGATGATCTGGCCCGGACAGTGGCGAAATACTACTTCAAACTGCTGGCCTATAAGGACGAGTATGAGGTTGCCCGTCTTTACACCGATCCGGCGTTCATGAGGAAGGTCACCCAGACCTTTACGGGGGATTACAAGATCAACTTCCATCTTGCCCCGCCGTCGCTTGCCAATGCCGATCCTGAAAGCGGCAAGCCGCAAAAGTCGGTTTACGGTCCGTGGATGATGTCGGCGTTCCGCATGCTGGCGAAACTGAAGTTCCTGCGCGGCACCAAACTTGATCCGTTTGGCCGCAACCCGGAACGCAAGATCGAACGCCAGTTGATCACGGATTACGAAAAACTGGTAACCGAGGTCCTTGACGGCCTTAGCTTTGAGAATGCCCGCATCGCCAAGGCGTTGCTGGCCCTGCCCGAACACATTCGCGGTTACGGCCACGTCAAGGAAGAACACATCGCCAAGGTCAAGCTGCGCGAAGCCGAACTGCTTGAACAGTTCCGCAACCCGCCCGAACATCTCAAGGCGGCGGAATAAGCCAAAAATCAAAAGGGCCGCATGATACGGCCCTTTTTTATTGCTCACACAAAGCGCGGAAACCGGCTTTGGAATTCAGGCAGAATACGCATCGCCCCTTCTCGCAAACTTTTAACAGACTTTTCCTGACGTTTGCGTTGGCGGTAATCCGCAATCATGTGGTCGGTTGACTCAAAGCCATCCTCGATCCCGCGATCAAGGTTTTCCCACGTCCAGTCATAGTTGATGTGCGGCGAAACCGGAATTTCAACAATGTCGATCTTGCGGCCACTTTCGGCGACTTCACGTTTGAAGGCTGCAACAGCGTCTTCGCTGGCCGATGCGGCAAACAGCATGATCAGGTTATTCAGCGCGTCATAAAGGTTTTCAGGCTGACGCACCTGCTTAAGATCAAGAATACGGCTGACCCAGACCTCATCAACATCCGGATGCAGGCGCAAGAAATCAAAGAAGTTGACCGTATCAACCGTCGCCCCCTCGCAATAGGTATCGCCGTTGATTTCGACCGGCTCTTCGATAAACGGCAAGGCAGAACAGGCACACAGCGTCTGCGCGTTCATCTGTGGCAGGTCGTAGTGATCAGGTTTGTTGGTGAAAAGTTCAAGCCGCTGCTTGGAAAGGTTATAGGCGTTGTGGAACATGGCCGGCTTGTCGGGCTGATAAAGGCGATCAAAGTTCAGCCGGTCCAAAAACATGCTGTCGGGTGAATAGATCTTGGCCAGTCCCTTGGTCTGGGTCTGATAGATCGATCCGACCAGAAGACGCGACAGGGGATTTGCCGCCAGAAAACCGTTTAGCAAAACATCGTTGAAATTGTGCGGCGTCCAGTATTTCGGATTGCCCATGAAATGCTGCACATGTTCAACGGCCTCGCCGATGGCATCCGGCACGATCAGCCCCTGATAGCTGTTGGGGTTAAAGAAGTAATTGAGTTTGTTGGTGAAATCAGAAAAGAAGTCCGGTGCAAAGGCCGATGCAATCGGGAACCGTTCATAGACACTTGCAGGTCGGAAAATTTTACGAAAGAAGGCGATGGTCTGGTCAAGTTCCTGACCCTCGTCGGCCTGATGCCAGGCAACCGAGAGCCAAGCGCCGATACAGGCAGACGACCAGATATCAAATTTTATATCCGGTTCCTGCTGCAGACGCTTAAGCACCCCGATGCTTAAGCCAACAGCAGGCCCGCCGCCTGATAGAAAGATAGCTCGTTTGATCTTTTCCACGTCGCGATCTCCTTGTTGAAAACCGAATGGTTCGGTCCAAACAACATGGCGCAAACGATAAGAATGCCATCGCGTGCACCACCGCTCACCCCCAGGAGATACCAGTCCGTCTTTGCGGACCTGTAGATACAGCCATCATTATAATGATTTTAAGCCGCTACATTTGAGACAATTCTTCAATAGTGATGTGACAAAACACGCGATTACATATACTTAGATATATTAAATCTATTGATTCATATACTAAATCGCACTTTTGATCAGATTCATGTTAAGTATTTTCTAGACTATTCACTCGAAACCCCACCCCATTAACTTAACAAATGTTTTACAAATCGATCCATTTTACTTGAAACACAAAAACCGCCCGAAGGCGGTTTTTGCTTTTTGTATATTATTACTTCTTAGTCGTAATAACCCACCATGAAAATCTTGCCGTCATGGGCTTTCACCCAGGTTTTCTTTTCGGCAAGTTTTTTGGTCTGCGGATGAGTCCAGGTGTAGTTGGACCAACCACCATCCGGCGATGTCTTTCCGGTTTCGACCATGTCACGAATGATGAACTTGCTGTTCACATCCTGAAGGTCCCAAAGGCCCGGGTTATTAACTAGCTTCGGGTTGATCGCGTGCGTCAGGAACGTGCCTTTTTCGCCATCAGCAACAATGACGTAAAACTCGTCAAAGACGAATTCACCGGACTTGTCGTTGAACATATCAAAGGATTTCTCCTGCCCGACGTCGTCATAAAGGGCGATTGCCTTATCCACCAGATCCTTGGCGGTTGCTTCCTTATCCTGGGCCATGGCCGACGATACACTCAAAACCATCAGCAACGACGCCAGAGCCGCACCGAAAGAACGCAAAACCTTATTCATCCTGAATTTCCCTTGTTGATCATAGATAGATGTCGTGATTGACGATTGGTTGGTTGAAACAAGTGAACACAAAGGTCCGTCAGACGGCGCGCAGCCGTGCAACAAGACCATCAACCGAACTGCTTAGCCCTGCCATTTCGCGGCTAAGCTCTGCGGTTGCCTCGCCCACACTTCCCGCAGAATCACGGGTCGCCCGGGCGATGTCGCGCACATCACCAATGCCGCCTGACACGGTTTCCGCATAACCGGCAGCCTCGGTGATACTGGTGCTGATCTGGCCTGTCGCATTGCCTTGCTCCATGACAGATTCAGCCGTCAGTCTCAGAATTTCGTTGATGCCCTGAACGCTTTCGACAATCGTTCGGATCGCCTCGACCGCCTGTCCGGTTTCGGCACGGACATTGGCAATTTCAGATGCAATTTCCTCGGTCGATTTCGCCGTCTGGCTGGCAAGGTTTTTGACCTCGTTGGCAACAACGGCAAACCCTTTGCCGGCCTCACCGGCACGGGCCGATTCAATCGTGGCATTGAGGGCCAGAAGATTGGTCTGTTCGGCAATATTGCCAATCAGGGCAGCGACATCCTCGATACGGATGCTGGCTTCTTCAAGACGGCGGATTTTCTCATCCGCGTCGCGGGCCTGTTCGCTGGCTTCCTGTGCCTGACGGCTACTTTTCTGGATTTCCTCGCTGATATTGGCAATCGCCGAGGCCAGTCCGGACGCCGCCTGGGCGATCTCGCCCATGTTGTGGCTGGACTTGCCGGATGCATCAAAGGCGTTCTCGCTCTGATGGTCGGTGCGCTCGGCATTGTCGAGAAGGGCCGATGCGGATGCGCCGATTTCCTCGATCGCGGCACTGACTGCCGTTGCTGTGCCCTGTACCGACGTTTCAATATCGCGCGCCAGTTCCTGCATGATCTGGCGTTTTTCCTCGACCGCGCGGGCTTCGTCCTGCAGGCGCTGTTCTTCGGCGGCCTCAAGGCTTTCGGCGTTCTGGCGGAACACCTCAACCGCATCGGCCATCTTGCCCATCTCATCCTTGCGTGCGGTATAGGGAACCGAGATATCGGTCTTGCCTTCGGCAATTTCGCGCATGACATGGGTCAGCTTTTTGACCGGCGCCCCGATCAGGCTTGCAATGACAAAACTGATCACCGCCATGGCGATGGATGCCGACACGGCCGCAATAATTGTCTGATCCTGTGCAGAACTGCCAACCGCCATGGCCGCACCACTCGCACTGTCCATTCTGAGCTCTGCGGTTCCGCGCAGCTTGGAAAGAATGTCCATCAGTGCTTCATAGTCGGACTGTGCAGACCAGGAAAAGCTGAGCGCCCCGGTATAATCGATGTCGAGCATGCCAAGGACCTGATTGACCTTACCGAGGTAACCGTCAAAGCGTTCCTGCGCATCAACCGACATCTGGCGACCCGATTCCGGGAGACTTTCGTTTTCAAGCAACGTCACAAAGGACTGACGCGCTTCTTCGATCTGGGTTTCAAGATCCTGAGAAACGGCTTCCATCCGATCCCCTTCAACACCGGCGGCCGACCAGGACAGCATGCGATAAAGGGTCTGGTGCACCCGGGTCACATTGCGATCAATCTCGCCAATATCCTTGACCTCGGGATATGCCTTGCTGACAGCGAATTCCAGACCATCAGAAAGTGACATGATGGCCCGCCCGCCAATCAGGCTGACAGCGATGATCGCGATAACCGCAATCACCGGCAAAATGGAAAGTTTGGTCCCGATATTCAGATTCGCAAAAGTCTTCATTCTTTGGATATCCAAAATTGACATTCACAGATGACATCAGGCGGCGTCGTTACTTGCCGCCAGAAGTTTGGCAACAGTCACGTCGCCGGTGGTATTTCGATATGCAGAAAGAACACCGCTGGTCGCGCGATCGCCGTCCTCGATGCTTCGATCGAGGTTTTCCCACGTCCAGTCGTAGCTGATATTGGCGTCAACCGGGATTTCGGTGCCCCGGATATCGCGCCCGCTTTCGGCGACCTTGTATTTGAAGAGCTTGACGTCATCTTCGCTGGTGGTTGCCGCAAACAGCATCACCTGATCGTTCAGCGCGTCATAAAGATTTTCGGGTTGGCGGATGTGTTTGATGTCAAGGATGCGACTGACCCACACCTCGTCGAGATCGGGGTTCAAGCGCACCCTTTTCAAGGCGCCGATGCTCAAACCAACTGCTGGTCCACCCCCAGCCAAAGCGATCGCACGTTTCTTTTCCGCCATGTCGTCGTCCCCCGATGAAGGAACCGGGCATTACACCCAACACGGGCCAGTCGACACAAAGGTCAAAGACAGAAATCGAAAACTGCTCAGTCTGGCCCAAACGTTCTCGCAATGCTTATATTGCATCGCACAAACACAACCCTTAGACCAGTGCGCTTCGTCACACCTAAACCTATACGTTTTGATGCTATTCAGATGTATATCGAAAGTTGAAATCTATATTTTTATTTAAATATCAATGACTTAATTGCATTCATAAATATGAAATAATAACAGGAAACTATCCTTTCGAGAGCCTATCCCAATACATTTTCCTTTGAAGAAAACTTGTTTACTCGCCCTGCTGCGGTCTGTCCGAAGGAGATTAGGAGCTTTTTTCGACGCGCTGCGGAAAGCTTTTTTTCCGCACTTGCACGGATGACCGCGGCCTCGAACCGGTCGGCAACGATCAGTCCGACATCATCAGGAATCAGATCCTTGGGAAAGTGCATTGGAACAGCAAAAAAGAACCGGTCACAGTAATCCAGATAGCTTTGCCATTTTTGGTCGACACGGAAATCCTCGACCGATGATTTGACCTCGACCGCCCAGAGCTCCCCTTTGGGGCCAAGCGCCAACACATCAAGCCTGCGGCCATTGCCCAGACGAAGCTCCGTCAGGCAGGCCATTTGATGATGATATAACAGCCGACAGACACCTTCGGTGACCTCGGCGGTGATTTCGGGGCGGGATGCGGTTGTCATATGCCAAGATTACAAAAGCAAAAGCCCGCTTGAAAGCGGGCTTTTGGTATTCTCGGCAGGTCTGCTGACAGGATGGTGTCAGCTCATACCCAGCGCACGTTTGTAGACTTCCAGGATTTCTTCCTGTTCGGTGCGCTCGTGGTCTTCCATTTTGCGCAGACGAATGATCTGGCGCAGGATTTTCACGTCATAGCCAAGCGCCTTGGCTTCGCCATAGACTTCCTTGATATCAGCCATCAGGTTGGCTTTTTCTTCTTCAAGGCGTTCAATACGCTCGACATAACTCGCAAGCTGATCGGCTGCGATACCACCGACTTCGGTCATCAATTCTTCTCCGATGATGGATTGCACAGCGGATATCCGATGCGCGGAATTCAAAGGGCCCAAACCCGTTTCGGCGCGACGATACTCAATGCACCGGTCGCTGACAAGCCGTTAGAGTCTGCTCCGATTAGCTTGCATCGCTTTTGTTCGTGTTTGGCGAATCTGTTTGGCAAGGCACAGCGCGAAGGGCGATGTGGAGCATCGTTCAAGCGGTGTAACGCAGCGAAACATCGCCAAACCGAACCCTTCGGGCCGGGACATTCATCCGCCCTGCAGCGTCACGGATCTTGACCGTAGCACCGCTACGCCCTGCGATCCATTCCTTGCCGGACAGAAGAATGTCCTCGGCAAAACGATGTAAGATAATCGGAGCAGACTCTAGGTGTCCGATCTTGCGTTGGGATCCGTCCGTTCAATCAGCACATCGGCAACCGCAATCAATGCGTCCTTTGGCGAGGCGCCGAGTTCGATTGCTGCGTCATATATTTCGCGCTGTCTGCGCGCACTGGTGCCGCGTTTTATAATGGTGCGCGCATGTTCGACTTCATCGACACAGCCAAAGAATTCGGCGTCGGGTCGGATCAGCTCCAAGATTTCCTCAAGCAGATCGGCATAGGGCACGATTTCACCCCGGCCAAAATCGATCAGCCCGGCCTTCTCGCCCGGATCGCTGCCATAACGACACGCCCGCCAGCGGTTTTCACGCACAAGCATGTTGGCATAAATCCGCCAGCGTTGATTGTTGCGCCGCAAACGATACAGCATCCGCATCAGGCATCGCGTAATCGATGCAACACAGACCGCGTCTTCCAGATCGGTGCAAACATCGGCGATCCGCATTTCAAGGGTCGGCCAACGATCAGAGGGCCGCAAATCCCACCAAAGCTTTGTGCCATCCTCGATCACACCGGCATTGATCAGCATATCGACATGGCGGCGATATTCCGCCCACGAGCCAAACACTTCCGGAAGGCCGGTCCTTGGCAGGTTATCAAACACCGACAACCGGAAAGTCTGAAGGCCGGTTTCCTTGCCACGCCAAAACGGCGAGCTGGTGGTGAGTGCGAGAAGATGGGGTAAAAAGTAACTCGCCTGCGCCATCAGTTCGATACGCAGGTCGTCATCCTCAATCCCGACATGGACATGCATGCCACAAATCAGCAACCGATCCACCACGGTGCGCAAATCGCGCGCGATGGTGTTATAGCGTTCGCCATCGGTATGTTTCTGATCGTCCCATTGGGCAAAGGGATGGGTCGAAGCCGCCAGCAGCGCCATGTCATATTTTGCCGCCACCTCGGAAAGCGTGCTGCGCATTTCAATAAGCTGCTCGCGCGCTTCAAGTGCGCTGTTGCAAACCTTGCTTCCAGTTTCGACCTGACAGCGCATGAATTCAGAAGACACCTGATCGCCAAGCTTTGCCTTGGCATCCTTCAGGAATTCGGCAGGCGGGTCTTTGGCAAGATCGCGGGTTTCACGATCCACAAGCCAGAATTCTTCTTCTATGCCGATGGAAAATCCCGGCTCGCGCGCGTTGGCCCCTGCCAAATCAGTCTCTCCTGATCTTGTATAGGTTCGGATCCGCAAGGATGTCGGCAAAGGCATCGCCAAGGATTTTCGCCCATTTTTCACATCCCGCATCAGTATCAATCAGATCCTGACGGATTTCAATCGACACACAGGGAAGACCAGCCGCCTCGCCGTGATGGTCAATCGTGTAATCGGCCAAATGACGCCCGGAATAAGGTTCGTTATCGCCGATGGTCAAATCCGGGTTCTGCGCCCGCAGTGTTTCAAGAAGTGGCAACGGAATGCGATCATCCTGATCCCACAACACGCCAATCTCCCACGGGCGTTCAAAGCCCTGAAACACGGGTGTAAAGCTGTGAATGGCAATCAGCGCCGGGGCGATCTTATGGGCGTGGAAATTGGCAATCTGCTCTTCGATCGCCCAGTGATAGGGCAGGAAAATCTCACGGATGCGCTGCATATGTTCGCTCGGCGAGACATTCTTGTTGCCCGGCACCACGGTCTGATCGGCGATTTCCGGCATCCCGGTCGGATCCCAGAGCTGACGATTGCAATCAATGACAAGCCGCGAAAATCCGCCCAAAACTGCGCGGCAATCAAACCGTTCGACCAGAATTTCGGTCACCTTGCGCGCACCGATGTCCCAACCGATATGGCGTTTGCGCTCTTCCTCGGGCAGACCAAGCGTACCAAGGCTTTTGGGGATTTCCCGGGACGCGTGGTCACAGACAAAAAGCGAATGACCCTTGCCGTTTTCGTTCAATACCTCAAACGGGGCGGGATCATCATGGCCCAAAAGGGTCCCGGCTTGGTTCGGCACGCGTGTTCTCCTGAAATCTGGTGGTCTTTGAGTATCTGTTGGTCTGATGGCGGTATCCCTCGGGATCACTGCCGCCGAAACGCCAGTGAAAGTGGGGCGGATACGCCACTCATCCCCTGTTGAACTATCAATTTATCCCTACCGAAACAAGATTGCACTGCAATAAGCGCGCGCGGTGCATATCGACACTTTGCGTCGCCGCCAAACATCCCGTAAACTGGTATGACCATTGCGCGAACCAATATCGGCATCGCTGCACTGGCAGAGAAAAACACGATTGGAGACAACCCAACATGCCGTCTGCCAAGACGCTTCAGGCACAAGACGACGCGGAAACCAAGCGTCCCAAAAGGATTGCTGATCAGGTTGCCGATCAAATTCTTGAAAAGATCTCAGATGGCATTTTTCTGCCCGGTGATCGCCTGCCCGGCGAACGCCAGCTTGCCGAAAGCATGTCGGTCAGCCGTGTGTCGGTGCGCGCCGCCCTGCAAAAGCTCAAGACCCGCGGGTATCTGCGCGCAGTTCAGGGGGGCGGCACCGAAATCCTGTCATCCACCGGGATCGACATGGACACCGCGATGACCGATCTGGTGCGCGATTCGATCAGTAATCTGCGCGATCTTCAGGAAATTCGCTGCACACTTGAAACCTGGGCCGCACGGCGGGCCGCGATCAATGCCAGTGACGAGGACATCAAACTTCTGCGCATGGCCTATCGTCAGGCGCATGACCCACGGCGGGCCGCCAAATATCGCGCGGACGATGACCACCGCCTGCACATGATGATCGGGCGGGCGACGGGCTCGATCATTTACTATCACGTGATGAAAATGCTGCATGATGTGTTGCAGGCAGCACTCAATGAAATTCGCTTCAATGGCATGGTCGGTCCGACCTTTGATCGCATGGTGCAGGAACATCACCGCGACATTATCGAAGCCATCGCGGCCCACGATCCAGATGCCGCCGAAAAGGCGATGTCAAACCATCTGCAAGCCGTGATCGATTTCTTCAAGACCGCATCTGACAAGCAGGCAACCTAAAAAACCCGGACCAAACCGGCCACAATCCAATCAGGGAAACCCGATATGACGACTTCGCGCGAAAAACTTCTGGCTTTGATGGATGCGGCACTAAAGGCCGCCGACCCCGGGGTCCAGATCCCGCGCAACCTGCCCGAACCGCCAAAGGGCAAAACCATCGTCATTGGTGCGGGCAAGGCATCAGCCAATATGGCCCGTGCGTTCGAGAAGGCCTGGAAAGGCGATGTCGAAGGTCTGGTCGTCACCCGCTATGGCCATGCGGTTGAGTGTGACCAAATCGAAATTGTCGAGGCATCCCACCCGGTCCCCGATGCAGCCGGCGAAAAGGCGGCCAAGCGTATCCTTGATATCGTTTCCGATGCGGGTCCGGATGATCTGGTGGTGTGCATGATTTCCGGGGGTGGATCGGCCCTTCTTGCCCTGCCCGGTCCTGGCTTGACCCTTGAAGACAAGCAGGCCATCAGCAAGGCGCTTTTGCGCAGCGGTGCGACCATTACAGAAATGAACTGCGTGCGCAAACACCTATCCGCGATCAAGGGCGGCCGCCTGGCCAAGGCCTCGGCACCGGCGCGCATGGTGACCTATCTTGTATCTGATGTGCCGGGTGATGATCCGGCGATCATTGCGTCTGGCCCGACGGTATCTGATCCGACGACCGGGCAGGATGCGCTTGATATCATCCGCCATTATCAGATTGATATTCCGCAGGTTGCCAAGGACCTTCTGCAAAGTGCTGAGGACGAAACGATCAAACCCGATGATCCCTGCTTTGACGGTCATGAAACCATCATGCTGGCCCGCCCGCAGGATAGCCTCGAGGCCGCAGCATCGGTTGCCCGTGACATGGGGCTGAATGCCGTTATCCTTGGTGACGCCATCGAAGGTGAGGCACGCGAAGTCGCCATCGTTCATGCCGGGATTGCCCATCAGGTTGCCAACCATGGTCAACCGGCGGCAAAGCCCTGTGTCCTGCTTTCGGGCGGCGAAACAACCGTCACCGTGCGCAGCAAGGGGGGCCGCGGTGGCCGCAATAGCGAGTTCTTGCTGTCACTTTTGCTGCAACTTCATGATCAGCCGGGTTTCACAGCACTGGCAATTGATACCGATGGCATTGATGGCAGCGAAGATAATGCCGGGGCAATCATTGACGCCAAAAGTTGGCAAACCGCCCAGAAGGCCGGTATCGACCTTCGCGAATATCTTGCCAACAACGATGCCTATAGCGCGTTTGCCAAGATCGATGATCTTCTGGTGACCGGCCCGACCCTGACCAACGTCAACGATTTCCGTGCCATCCTGATCGAATAGATCCGGGGGATCAGGCACCGGGTTTTGGCATCCATGGCCGGACCCAGCCAAGCCCGTCTTCGGTCTTGCCGTGCGGCTTGTATTCGCAGCCGATCCAGCCTTCATAGCCAATGCGATCCAGCATATAGAACAGGAAGGGGTAATTCAGTTCCCCGCTGTCAGGCTCATGCCTTCCCGGTGCACCGGCGACCTGCACATGGGCGATGCTATCGATATGTTTATCAAGCCGTGCGGCGATGTTCCCGCCAACAATCTGCGCGTGATAGATATCAAACTGCAGTTTCAGGCGCGGGTGATCAAGCTGTTCAAGGATCACGGCCGCCTGTTCGATGGAATTAAGCAGATAGCCCGGCATATCCAGCGGATTGATCGGCTCGATCAAGATATCGACGCCGGCTTGATCGGCAAGGTCCGCAGCATAAAGCAGATTGTCGCAATAAAGTCGGGCGAGTTCGCCGGGATCTTCGCCCTTGCCCATCAGCCCCGCCATGCAATGGAGCAACTTGCAATCGGTTGCCGCCGCGTAATCAAGCGCCTGCACCACAGAGTCGCGAAATGCCTCCTCCCGCCCTGGGCGACAGGCAAGACCACGGTCACCTGCCTCCCAGTTACCGGCTGGCAGGTTAAATAAAACCTGCTCCAGACCATTGTCATTCAAAAGCGATTTGACCGTCGATAACGGCATGTCATAGGCGCCGATATATTCCACCCCGACAAAGCCTGCATCTGCCGCCGCGGCGAACCGTTTTTCAAACGGCAAGTCGGCAAACAGAAACGAAAGGTTGGCGGCAAAGCGGGGCATGATCCATCCACACGAATGATTAACAATGGCACATGGTTTCCGATGCAGCCCGCAAGGTCAATCGTCAATCGCCAGATTGCTCGGTAAGTGGTGCCGAAGACGCCACTTCGCTTCTGATCCACTCCCCGAATGCTTCAACTTCGCGAAGGTTATCGCCCCGGCCTGTATGCACATAGTGATAACAATGTCCTTTGATTTCCGGGCCAAATGGCATCACCAGCAATCCTGCATCAATTTCTGCGCGCACCATCACCGGACTGGCCAAAACAACGCCCTGGCCTGCAATCGCCGCCTGAATGGCGTGACTGTCATCGGAAAAACTGATCCCCGCAGATGGCAAGTGATCTGCAGCACCTGCCACCTGCCCCCATCTTTGCCATGTCGGGGTCGCATCATCGGGGCGTAACCAGTCAAAATGCAGCAATGTTGCATTGCGCAAGTCTTCCGGTTTTTTCAGGCCCAGTACCGGACTGCAAAGTGGCACGAACTGTTCGCGAAACATCTTCTGCGCAACTAATCCCGGATATGGTCCGACACCATATCGAATGGCAGCATCCGCCACACCACCAGCAAGATCGACGGCCTCTGGCGAGGTATGAAGTCGCAAGTTGATATCGGGGTATTTTGCCTGAAACCCAGACAGGCGTGGCAACAGCCATTTTGCTGCAAAGGATGGAATGACCGAAACCGTCATGCTGCGCGATACCGGGCGGTTCCGCACCCGATCAACCGCCTTGGCAAAGGCGGCAAAGCCATCACGCAAAACCGGATACAACTCCTGCCCGACATCGGTCAGAACAACTTGACGTGGCTTGCGGTCAAACAACCGGACACCCAGCGTTTCTTCAAGAAGGCGCACTTGATGGCTGATCGCGGTCGGCGTAACGCCAAGCTCGGATGCAGCATTCTTGAAACTTTGGTGGCGTGCTGCGGCTTCAAAGGCGCGCAGCGTCGCAAGTGGCGGCAACGACATATGAATGAATTCAACTCACCTGTTGGCTGAGAAATTCGATTTTGCCGTGGGAATAAAATTCCGTCAATCCTTGGTTATCAAACCAAAACACAGATGAACCATTTTCATCACATGGAGAACATGATGACCAGAATTCTTCATATCGACAGCAGCGCCCGGCCCGGCAGATCCGATCAGAAACAACATGGTTCGCACAGCCGCCGCTTGTCGGCCAAGTTCATAGACCACTGGCTGGCCAAGCGACCGGAAACCGAAATCATCTATCGCGATGTCGGTGCAAATCCGCCAAGCCCGGTGACCGGGGATTGGGTCCATGCTGCATTCACCAAACCCGAAGACCGCGAAGCATGGATGCACCACGCCTTGCGCGAAAGCGATCAATTGGTCGACGAACTGCTTGCCGCCGACATCATCGTTGCCGGGGTGCCAATGTATAATTTCGGCATGCCGTCACAGATGAAGGCCTGGGTGGATAACATTGTCCGTGTTGGCCGGACATTCGGCTTTGACCGTACGCGTGGCGACATTCCCTATTGGCCAATGGTGACCGGCAACAAATCGATTGTCGCCCTGTCATCACGTGGCGACTATGGCTATGGGCCGGATGGTCGTATTGCGCACCTGAACTTTGTCGAAGGCGGGCTGTTTACCCCGCTGCAATATATCGGCATCACCGATCAGTTTGGTGCGGCCATTGAATATGACGAATTTGCCGACGAACGAACCGAGGCTTCCATTCACGCAGCCGAACAAGAAGTCATCGGTATTGTTGATCAGCTTCTTGCCAAACATCGCGATATAAAGGTCGCATGATTTCCCGGGCGGGACGGCCCGACCTTCCCGCCAATTTCGCATATACCCGCAAAGCTATCTGACGGATTTCACACCACAGACCAAGACAGAGAAAGAACGGCAGGTTATAAGCAGGGACATTGATCGGGCTAACACGATAACAAGGACTGACCATGAATAACGCATTCACCCTTCATCCACAGCTTGCCGCCGATACTACCCTCGTCACCGACGGGCCGCTATCGCATGTGCTTTTGATGAATGATGCGCGTTATCCTTGGCTCATTCTCGTGCCCAGACGCCCCGACCTTGTCGATTATGACGATCTGAGTGCGGAAGACCGCAAAATCCTTGGCGACGAAGTCGCGGCAGTTTCAAGCGTCATCAAACGTCGCTTTGATGCCTTCAAAACCAATGTCGCGATGCTGGGCAATATGGTGCCGCAGCTTCATTGCCACGTCATTGGTCGTTTTAAGGACGACGCCGCATGGCCGGTCCCGGTTTGGGGCGTTGGCACCGCCGAACCCTATGACGAAGACGAAGGCCGTGACCGTCTGGCCGTCCTTCGTGCAGATCTGATATCGGCCTTCAAGCATCTTTGAAAGCCGTCCCTGACATCGCCACGGCGCGAACCGAGTGCCACCACCAAAAAGGCCACACCCCATGCCGGATCTGGAACGCGATACGATATTCCTGCTCAAACCCGACTTTGAAGATCCTGCTTGGCCAAACCAACGCTTTTACTGCTGGCATTGTGCGTTGATTGATGGGGTTTTGGGATCTTTTCCGGACTTGCTTGCCGGACTTGATATTCGCCATATCAATTGGCCCCGTCCCCGACACGATGTGATTGCGCTATTGGGCGAAGATCATCAGTCACTTCCGGTAATGATCCTGAAATCCGGCGATACATCATCGCTGCAAACCGGCACCGCAAATGGTCATGCCTTCATTGATGGCAAGGACAACATTTTGCTGGCTTTGAGCGAACGACACGGCTTCCCTGTGCCCCACCCTTGACGCATATCAAGGAAGGCAAGTTTGGAATAATGCAAAAGACGGACAGAACGAATTTTCGGGATGTCCGTCATGCAGCTTGCCCTTTACGAAAAATACGACCTGCGACTGCCGCGCTATACCAGCTATCCGACCGCGCCGCATTTCCATGCCGATGTGAATGGCGAGGTGTTTGAAGGCTGGCTGGGTGATCTTGATCCCGCGCAACCGTTATCGCTTTATCTGCATGTCCCCTATTGCGAGGAAATGTGCTGGTTCTGCGGCTGTAACACCAAGATCACCAAAACTTACAAGCCGGTAAATGGCTATGTCACAGCCCTTCTGACCGAGATCGAAGGCACGCTTGGCAAACTGCCTACAGATCAGAAATTCACGGTGTCGCACATTCACTTTGGCGGCGGCAGCCCGACCATCCTCAAGGCCGATGATCTGCGCGCCATCATGGCCGCAATTCGTTCTCGCCTTGATATCCTTGAGGATGCCGAAATCGCCATTGAAATGGATCCGCGCACCGCGACCGATGACTTCATGGAAGCCATGGTCGAATGCGGCTTTAACCGTGCCAGCATCGGCATCCAGGATTTCAACCAACAGGTCCAAACGGCGGTCAACCGCATTCAAAGCATGCAGCTTGTCCGTGATGTCATTGCCAAATTGCGCTCGCACGGGATTGCCGGCATCAATGTCGATCTGATGTATGGCCTGCCGTTCCAGACCGTTGACTCACTGCGCGAAACAGTTGATCAGACGGTGGAGCTTTGCCCTGATCGGCTGTCGGTCTTCGGCTATGCCCATGTGCCATGGATGAAAAAGCATCAACAGCTTATCCCGACCGAGGCCCTGCCAAACACCGGGGAACGCTGGGCGCAGTATGAGGAAATCCAGAACCGCCTTGCCAAGCATGGCTTTGTCGCCATCGGCCTTGATCACTTCGCCCATCAGGCTGACAGCATGGCACGCGCCCTGTCTGATGGCCTGCTGCACCGGAACTTCCAGGGCTACACCACCGACCGGGCAGAAGCCCTGATCGGGTTTGGCCCGTCTGCGATTTCATCCCTGCCGCAGGGCTATGCGCAAAATGACCCGGCGCTGGCCCGCTGGCAGCGCGCAGTCGAAGGTGGCAAATGCGCCATTGAAAAGGGCGTTGCCCTGACCAACGAGGACAAATTGCGCCGCGACATCATTAATGAGTTGATGTGCAATCTTGCCGTTGACCTCGATGAGGTTTGCGCCAGCCACGGCATTTCAGCCGATCGCTTCGCGCCAGAGCTTGAACGCATCAAGGCAATGACCCGGGATGGCATTGTCGAAGTTCAGGGGAATTACATTAAACTGAGCGAGTTGGGTCGTCCGCTGGTGCGTGCGATTTGTGCTGCATTTGATACTTATCTCAACCACGCGCATGGGCGTCATTCACAAGCCGTTTGAAAACACAATCACACTGCATGAAGGGAGCCAATTGGCTCCCTTTTTTTATCTTATCAGGCCCCTTTGCGCAGGGTCAGGATGACAATGCCGCTGACCACGACCAACCCGCCCAGCATCTGGATCGGGCTGATCATCTGGCCGAGAATGACCCAGCCAAACAGCAATGTCGCAATTGGCTCCATATTCATTACTGGCGCATTACGCGCCATATCAAGACGCGGCACATTGATGAACAAAACCGCGAACGCCCCGCCATAAAGCAGCATCAAGGCCATAAGCCCCATCCACCCCGGCGCGGCATTCGGAAGCCCCATGCCACCGGGCACAACATCGCCGATCCCGGCAATGATCATCGAAACAAAAACAACCAGCATGGTGAACATCGAGCGCACCGGACCGCTGATCCCGGCAAGCTTGTGATCGGTCACCCAGAAGGCCACCGAAAGAACGGTCGCCGCCATCAGCGCAAAGCCGATGCCCAGCCACCAGCTTGATGTCACCTCTGCCCCACCACCAAGAATACCCGGCAGATCAAGCGCCAGCACAAGACCCAACAGGATAAACAACATCAAACCTGCTGCGCGCAAGGTCGGGCGCGGACCGCCAAGCCCCCACGTCAGCAAGGCAAGAATGATCGGAAAGGTATTGGCCGTCAGCAACGCCAGGGCGACCGGCACGCGGGCCACTGCGGAATAAAGACACAGGCTCTGGATCGTAATCATCAGACCAAGCACCAATTGCCAGCGCACCAGACCACGCGGCAAACGAATGGAATGACGTTTGAAATAGACGATCGCAATCAGGATCGAAAGCGCAACAGCCGAGCGGCATAAAACAGCCAGAAGCAGCCCTGTCCCGTTTTCAAATGTCAGGCGTGCGGCAACATGGTTTGCCGCAAAAAAGCAGGCAACAGCAGCCAAAATCGCAACTGCAATGTGGCGCGGAAACAATTGCGGAGCGTTTAGCGCACGCACAGCTGCGGGATCGGTTGGGGACGAAGACATCGGGGCGATATTCCTTGGTGGTGGTGCCCGGCGAATAGACCCGATACACCACAACAAAACAAGGTGTTATCGATCTTTCAGGTCAGGGAGCGCCCAAAAGCTCCAGACAGCGCTGCGCAACCATGCGGGCTGGCTGCAAGGACGGATGCTTGAATGGCACCAGTTCGGTGTCGGGCAAAAGAGGTCGTGCATAGCCGCCTTCATAAAGGCTTTGATGCAGGCGTTTGTGCCGTTTGTTGGCCAGACCATCGGGATCAAAAATATACACCCCGCCCGGTGCCGCCGCTGCCTCGCAACACATCGAAACGGAATCACTGGTCACGATCTTCACATCGGCAAGCGCGAGATAGCCGAAATACGGGTTTTCGGCCTGGGATGTCCAGTCATGCAGGTGATAAGGCACACCGGAAGTCGCCAACCGCTCGGCAATCAGGGCTTCGTTTTCCACACCCGTACGGCGGCTGGTGGTGACAAGCAAAGACCCGTTGACCGCACTTGCGGCTTCAACCGCCTTGTCGATCAGTTGTTCTGCCATGTCTTTGGTAAAGGTCGTGCGCTTGGTACTTCCGCCAATGATCAGGGCGAACTTTGGCTCGGGCAGGCCCTTGAAATGCGGACGCCATTTGTCGGCCTCGATCAAAAGCCTGCTTTCGGTCACACGGTGCGGCGCACCGGGGATTTCGACGATATTCTCACGAATGACCGAACGGTCATGTGCCGGCACGGCAATCAGGTCAAAGGCACTTTCGAAGCCATCCGGGCGCATGATGATGCAAATGCGGGTATGGCCGCGACTTTGCTTTTTGATCCAGCGTGCCACGGGCGCGGAACGCCGCCCGCAACAGATGACAAGATCCGGCCAGGGTGCCACCAGTCGCCTGCGCGATGCCTCATCAATCCCGATCAGACTAGTTCGGCGGATAAAGTTCGGAAGACGCACAAATTTCGTAAACCCGATATCAATGCGCTTGAAAGGCTGTGCCAATGCCTCGGCAACCCCCAAACACTGATTGACATTGCCGGTCCGGTCATCGGCCAGAACCCAGATCAGGTGTGTGTCTTCGTCGCTCATGCAGGGAACTTTCCTGACAGGTTTGTTCGGGCTTGATCAACCGTGCATAAATGTGGTCTGAAAATCCCGCGGATGCTTTCCTGATAGGTACAGCCTGATCCAACGATTATCAAGCATGAGAAGCATCGGTAAAATTTGCGCTGGGCTTTGAAATATTTTTGTAATCTAATCCCGACGCCCCACCTTTAAGGGAAGACTTCCCACCCTTAAGAAGGGGTCGATCAAAGCCCAACGCCAACGTGGACAGAATGCTGAACTCTTCGGTTTCAATCAAAAGAATATCCCGGATCGTATTATGCGGTTTGCTCGCACTGCTGCCGGTAACCGTGTGGTTGGTCACGACGTTCTGGCATGAGGCAAAGCTGATCGACATCACGGAAGATGGGCGCAACAAGCTTGAACTGTATCGATCCAACCTTCAGGGCGCAATCAAGGAACACGAATATCTGCCGATTACGCTGGCATCGGATAAGCGCATCATCGATCTTGCAATTCATGCCGATCCGGTGATCGCCAAGGCCGTCAACATTTATCTTGAAAAACTGGCAGCCGACAGCGGCGCCTCAGACATCTATTTCATGGATCAAAATGGCGACACCCTGGCTGCCAGCAACTGGAACAGCGATGCATCCTTTATCGGGCGCAATTTTTCCTTCCGCCCCTATTTCCAGCAGGCCAAAAGCGGCCTGACCGGTCATTACTTTGCCTTCGGGATTACGTCGAACGTACCGGGTTATTATATCTCCCACCCGGTGCGCCCGGACGGGACGAGTTTTGCCGGTGCCGTGGTGGTCAAGACCCACCTTGAAACCCTTGTACAGCGTTGGGCACGCGGCAGCGAAAGCGTTCTGGTCACCGATCAGAACGGCGTCGTTATCATTTCATCCAATCTCGATTGGCGGTTTCGCGACCTTGCCGGGCTTAGCAACAATGATCGTCCGCGCCTGATCGCATCACGCAAATATGGCGATTACCCGCTTGAACCCATGCCTTTACTCGATGGGGCATGGCCGGTTGACGACAGCCCGGCAATCCTCAGCCTCGGCCCGGTTGCCAGCGAAGACGAGGCACGAACCACCAACGAGCAAGCAACCGGCAAACTGCAAACGCGCCAGACCACGCCAGACAAGACAACCTACCTGGTGACGGCAAGCACACTTCCCAAGCAGGGCTGGCGGATGTTTCTTTTGACCGATAAATCCGTGCTGGATCGATCCGTAATCAGTGCCGGTGCAATGGGTGGGGCTGCGCATATCATTCTGACCGGTCTGATTTTCATCATCCTGCAACGCCGGCGCGCGATGCTTGAACAGCTTGAAATCCGCGACTGGTCGCAACGCGAACTTGAACGACAGGTTCGACTGCGCACGACCGACCTTATGAACACCAACCAGCGCCTGGCAGAAGAAATTACCGAACGGTCCCGCACCGAAGACGCGCTGCGCACCGCCCAGGCCGAACTGGTCCAAACCAGCAAGCTTGCTGCCCTTGGTCAGATGTCCGCCGGGATCGCCCATGAAATCAACCAGCCCCTGACCGCCATCCGGAACTATGCGGAAAACGCGATGAAGTTCATCGCGCGCGACAATAAGGAAACGGCAAACCGCAACCTGCAACGGATTTCAGAACTGACCGACCGCATGGGGCGCATTACCGGCAACCTCAAAACATTTTCGCGCCGCCCGGAACAGGATAATCATCCGGTCGATGTCCCGGCCCAGATGCAGATAGCAATTGATCTTGCGATTGAAAGCGGGCGCGCAGGCGTCGAAAACATCACCCTGCACCAGCATGGCGATGTCAAACACGTCATTGCCGAAGCCAATCAGCTGACCCAGGTCTTTACCAATCTGATCAATAACGCGGCGGATGCCTGCCAGAATATGGCAAACCCCGAAATCGATATCGCGATCACAGGCGGCGAAGACCGGGTGATTGTGAAGGTAAATGACAACGGGCATGGCATTTTGCCAGACAACCTGCCCAAGCTTTTTGACCCCTTCTTTACCACCAAACCGTTTGGTGATGGTCTGGGGCTTGGGCTCTCGATCTGTTATGGCATCATTCGAAGCTTCGGCGGAACGCTCCGTGCGGAAAACCGCCCGCAAGGCGGCGCATCCTTCATTGTCGAGCTCCGCTATGATGGCCCCGGCGATACGGAACCGAAAAACAGCATCTCGACGCCTGCCTTCACGGCTGCTAAAACACCCTCAGAAACCCGCACATACCTTGCAAACCATCACGATCAGGGCTGACACGCAAACTGTCCTCTGATCCAGTTATCGGGTCAAAGGATAAGCCAGTGCCAACCAGTGCCGAATGCGTTCTGTTTGTTGATGACGACGAAGATGTGCGTGAAGCCGCACAGCAAACGCTGGAACTTGCCGACATCCCTGTCGAAGTTTTCTCGGACGCCGCGTCTGCGGTTGAACGCCTGAAAAAAGGCTGGCCGGGTGTGGTGATTTCCGACATTCGCATGCCGAAGATGGATGGCCTTGATCTGCTGACCGAAGTCAAAAAGATCGATCCGGAAATGCCGGTTATTCTGGTCACCGGGCATGGGGATGTCGCAACCGCCGTTCAGGCCATGCATGACGGGGCATTTGATTTTATCGAAAAGCCATATGCCCCGGATCTGTTCATCGACATTACCCGCCGCGCAATGAGCCACCGCGCCCTTGTGCTTGAAAACCGCACACTCAAGATCGAACTCGCACGCCATTCCAAAAACGCATCGGACTTCATTGGTCGTAATCCGGCGATGGAAAAGCTGCGCACCCTGATTGGCAACGTTGCCGCCACCAACGCCCATGTCCTGATCAATGGCGAAACTGGATCGGGCAAGGAAGTGATCGCGCGCAATCTGCATGAAATGTCGGGCCGTCCCGGCCCGTTTGTGGCTGTGAATTGCGGCGGCATGCCAGAACATCTTATTGAATCAGAACTGTTTGGCCACGAAGCCGGCGCCTTCACCGGGGCAGATCACAAACGCATCGGCAAGTTCGAGTTTGCCGACAAGGGCACGCTCTTCCTTGATGAAATCGAAAGCATGCCGCTTGCGCTGCAAATCAAGCTTCTTCGTGTTTTGCAAGAACGCGCGGTTGAGCGGCTTGGATCAAACCGGGTCCTGCCGATCGACTTGCGGGTTATTGCTGCAACCAAGGTCGATCTGCGGTCGGCCTCGGCACGTGGTGCGTTTCGCGAAGATCTTTATTATCGCCTGAATGTCGTGCAGCTGCATATCCCCCCGCTTCGTGATCGCAAGGATGACATCGCGCTGTTGTTTGAATATTTCACCCGTGATGCCGCCAAGCGGTTTGAGCGTACCGTTACCGCCTTGAGTGCGGCGGAACTGGCACGGTTCAATGCCTATGACTGGCCGGGCAATGTCCGCGAACTCCGCAATGCCGCCGAACGCCGGGTTCTTGGTCTTGATCCCCTGGCAAACAGCGAGGATGGCGAAGACAGTTATGCCGTTCCCCTGCCCCAGCAAGTTGAGGCATTTGAAAAAAGCCTGATTACCGAAGCCCTGCGCGAACATGGTGGCAATGTAACTGCCACGGTCAGTGCGCTTGGCGTCCCGCGCAAGACGTTTTACGACAAGCTGACCAAGTACAACATTGTCCCGGCCGAATTCCGACGCCGGCGCTAATCAACCGATCACGAGCCCGTCAGTTAGACGGGCTTTTTTTTCTGTCGCCCGGCCCATCAAATCCGCGCCCAGCATCGTGTGCGGCAGTCCACACACCGACATAAAATTCGTGTGCGCCTTCACGCACGAAATAGCCAAAATTTGCTGCATCGCAGCAATATGAAATTCACCTTATTTCATTGATATAATTACATAAATCCAACCGATTTCGAACTGGCCCAGAGCTTGCTGATTACGGCACAGCGCCAAACGGCGTTTTAGAACGACGCCAAAAATGGCGCGCTAACGGGAAAACAGATTTAATTCATCAAGGGAGACGTTTTGATGCGTCCTATCAGCAAAAGCATTCTTGCTGCTGGCGTTGCTGCCGCAGCACTTCTGGGGTCCAACTTTGCCGCGTCGGCACAGGAAGTGATCAAGTTCGCGCACGTTGTTGCGCCGAACACCCCGAAAGGCCAGGGTGCCGACTTCTTTAAAAAACGCGCTGAAGAAATTCTTGGCGACAAGGTCCAGATCGAAATCTATCCGAACTCGCAGCTTTTTGATGACGACAAGGTTCTTGCTGCCATCCTGCGTGGTGACGTTCAGTTCGGTGCACCGTCGCTTGCGAAATTCGGCAAATGGACCAAAAAACTTCAGGTCTATGATCTTCCGTTCCTGTTCAAGGACATGGATGCGGTTTCCTGCTTCCAGAATGGCGAAAAAGGCCAGGAACTGCTGAACGCAATGTCGTCCAAAGGCCTGACCGGTGTCGGTTACTGGCACAACGGTCTGAAACAGCTTTCGGCCAACAAGCCGCTGCGCGCACCGGAAGATGCTGCTGGTCAGAAATTCCGTATTCAGTCGTCTGACGTGATCGCCGCCCAGTTCGAAGCTGTTGATGCAGTTCCGCAGAAAATGGCCTTCTCGGAAACCTATTCGGCGCTTCAGACCGGCGTTGTTGACGGTCAGGAAAACACCTGGTCGAACATCTATTCCAAGAAGTTCTTCGAAGTTCAGGATTACATCACCGAATCCAACCACGGTCTGCTTGACTACATGGTCGTCACCTCGACCAAGTGGTGGGAAGGTCTGGATCCGGAAATCCGCGACGGCCTTGCGCAGGCGATGAAAGAAGCCAGCGATTACGCAAACGGCCTGTCGGCGGAACTGACCGCTGAACAGCGTCAGGCAGTGATTGACTCCGGCGAAACCGAAATCCTGCAGCTTTCCGGCGAAGAATTCGCCAAATGGCAGACTGCAATGAAACCGGTTTGGGATGAATTCTCTGGCGATATCGGCCAGGACATCATCGACGCCGCTGCTGCGTGCAACTGATCCGTACTTTTTTCCCAACATCATCGGAAAAGGGCCGTTCAAGATGATCTCAACGGTCGTTAACCGGCTGGAGGAGGGCATTATTGCCCTCCTGCTCGCCGCTATGACGTCGCTTACCTTTGTAAACGTCGTCATGCGTTACGTGTTCAATTCCGGCCTGACCTGGGCCTTGGAAACCACGGAATTTCTTTTTGCCTGGCTGATCCTGTTTGGCATGTCCTATGGGGTCAAGGTTGGGTCGCATATCGGGGTGGACGCCCTCGTTCGCCTGTTCCCCAAGAATGCCCAGCGCGTCATCGGTCTGATCGTCGTCGCGGCCGGCATTCTGTATTCGAGCTGGCTGATTATTGGCGGCTGGGAGCTGGTCAGCTTCAACCACATGCTTGAAATGGAAGCCGAAGACAGCCCGATCATGCTGTGGATCGTCTATCTGATCATGCCGGTGGGTGCCGCTTTGCTGGCGTTCCGTCTGGCACAGGTTGGCTGGCGCATCATTACCGGCCAACAGGTTGGCTTCAATCTGGCTGACGAAGCACGCGAAGCGATTGATCAGCTTGGCGCAAGCACCGTGGAGGACGACAAGTCCGCCACCGCTTCGACGCCAAAATCGTAAGCCGAACAGGGGGAACATTCAAATGACTATCGCATTCCTGTTTATCCTGCTGTTTGGCTTGATGGCGCTTGGCGCACCGATTGCCATTTCGCTGGGTGTTGCGTCGCTTTCGACCATCCTTCTTTTTGGCGACGACAGCCTTGCCACACTGGCAGAAAAGCTTTTTGGCGGGATGGAACACTACACCCTTCTTGCCATTCCCTACTTCATTCTGGCATCGGCGTTTCTGTCGACCGGCGGTGTTGCCCGCCGTCTGATCCGCTTTGCCATTGATACCGTGGGCTGGTTCCCAGGTGGCCTTGCCATGGCATCGGTTCTGGCCTGTATGCTGTTTGCGGCTGTTTCGGGGTCAAGCCCGGCAACCGTCGTTGCCATCGGTTCCATCGTGATTGCCGGTATGGTACGCGCAGGTTACCCACAGAGCTTTGCCGCTGGTGTGATCTGTAATGCCGGTACGCTTGGCATTCTGATCCCGCCATCCATCGTGATGGTTGTTTACGCCGCCGCGACCGAGGTTTCGGTTGGTCGCATGTTCCTTGCTGGCGTTATTCCGGGGATCATGGTCGGCCTGATGTTGATGATTGCGATCTATATCGTCGCACGCATCAAGAAACTGCCAAGCCAGCCACGCCCGACCCTTGGTGAATGGGGCGGCGCGCTGTTTTCGGCATCGGGTGGCCTGTTGCTGGTTCTGCTGATCATGGGTGGCATTTATGGCGGGGTCTTCACCCCGACAGAGGCCGCGGCGGTTGCCGCGTTCTATGCCATGTTTGTTGCCGTCCTGTTTTACCGCGACATGGGCCCGATCAAGGAACTTTCATGGGTGCCGGAAAACGGCAATACCGGCATTGGCAGCCTGATGGCGCACAACCTTCCGAAAATGGGCAAGGCACTGGTCCTGATCCCGTTTGACAAGGAAGTCCGCCACGTCCTGCTTGATGCCGGTAAGGTCACGATCATGCTGATGTTCATCATCGCCAACGCGATGCTGTTTGCCCATGTTCTGACCTCTGAACGTATCCCGCACACCATTGCCGAAACCATCATTGGATGGGGGCTTCCAGCATGGGGCTTCCTAATTGTTGTTAACATCGTTCTGCTGATTGCCGGCAACTTCATGGAACCATCGGCGATCCTTCTGATCATGGCGCCGATCCTGTTCCCGATTGCCATGCAGCTGGGCATTGATCCGATCCATCTGGGCATCATCATGGTGGTCAATATGGAAATCGGCATGATCACGCCGCCGGTCGGATTGAACCTGTTTGTGACATCCGGGATTACCGGCATGCCGTTGCTTAAGGTCGTCAAGGCCGCCTTCCCGTGGCTTCTGATCCTGCTGGGCTTCCTGATCCTGATCACCTATGTCCCGGTGATATCGACCTGGCTTCCGACCACCCTGATGGGGCCGGAACGGATCATGACCCACTAAGCGGGTTTGATCGCAGACACACAAAAAGCAAGGGCGGCATTCACTCGGATGCCGCCCTTGCTGTATTTCAGTGCCAGGGCCCGCGACATGCGGTAGTATTGGTTAAACCCATGACAACCAAGAAAAACCAGGCCTGATTGCGCCTCTGGAAGGAGCGGTTTCAAAATGTCCAAGATGAATTTCAACGACTATGGCCGCTGCATGGCGACCTATAACAGTTGGCAGAACGGCGTGCTGTTTGACCTCTGTGATCAGATCGGCGATGTCGAACGGCGGATGGATCGCAATATGTTCTTTGGCTCCATCCACAACACGCTAAACCATATCCTGTATGTTGATCTGCGCATTCTGACCATCCTGCGCACAGGTGAAGCCGGTCCGTTCGAACCGACCACCATCGTTGCCGACGACTTCGAAACGCTAAAGGCCATGCGTGCTGAGGTCGATGCCGACATCACCGAATTCGTCGAAGGCACCGATCACAGCTGGCAGGATGAAATCCGCGAACTGCCCTTCCCTGATGGCGTCACCCGCAAACTGCCCCGACAGCTGTTTCTGGTGCAACTGTTCAATCATCAAACCCATCATCGTTCTCAGATCACAAGCGAACTGCACAAGATGGGCCTTGATTACGGCAACACGGACGTGCCCTACACGCCCGATCTGCCAATAAGCTAAGACGCAATCCAAGCAACAGCTGGCAGAAGCCTGAATTTTATGGATAATACAGGGCTCGGGATTATCACACCCGACGCCCCACATTGCTGCGCCTTGGTCACTTTGCTTACCTGCGCGTGCTTGCATACTCCGCGCAACGCGTGCCCTCTGATCGGGGACTCTGACCCGCCGCCAAACACTGAACGGAATTGACTGCGCATGTCCACGCCCCTGCCCAGCGCATCGCTTGACCCGAAAAAGCTTGCCATCTTGCTTGCCGCACTGGTTGCGACGGCACCATTTGCCATTGATACCTACCTGCCGGCGATCCCGGCAATGGCGCGCGACTTCGGCGAAGCCACTCATGCTGTTGAAGTTTCCGTCAGTACCTTCTTGATCGGATTTGCCTTGGGGCAACTGATCGGCGGACCGCTGTCTGACCGGATTGGTCGACGTCCGATCGCCTTGGTCGGTTTGGTCATCTATATCGTCACCAGCGCGATCATCACCACCGTCGACAGCGCCTTTTCGCTGAATGTCATGCGCTTTTTCCAGGCAATTGGCGGCGGATTTTCGATTGTGATTGTCGGTGCGTCGGTGCGCGACCTGTTTGAAGGCAAGGAAGCTGCGCGCATGTTTGCGCTGATTGCGGTGATCATGATGATTGCACCGCTTGTCGCACCAACCATCGGCTCGTTACTGCTGGTCTGGTCAACATGGCAGTCGATCTTTGTGCTGCTGATTGTCTATGGCAGCCTGATGCTTGCCATCGTTTACCTGAAACTGCCCGAAACAAGCTTGATGCGCCGACGCCATCCCGGCCCGGTTCGCCGGGTTTGGTGGACCTATCTGGAAGTCCTGCGCACGCGCAAGGCGGTTGGCTTTATGCTAACCCATGCCGGGGCCAGTGCGGTGATGTTCAGTTTTGTCACCGACAGCCCGTTTATGTATATCGATTTCTTTGGCGTGCCGCAGGCATACTTCCCCTATCTGTTCGGGGCCAATGTTGCGGTGATTATCATCTGTAACCGGCTCAACAACCCGTTGCTCAAACGCCTCGAATGTCATCAGATTCTAAAAATCGGCACCGGCATTCAACTTGTCGCCACCATCGGCCTGTTCATTGCGACAAATGTGTTTGAGCCAAGCTTGTGGACAGTGGTGCCGTTCATCATGTTCTCAGTCGGACTGATCGGTCTGACGGCCCCGAATGCCACGGCATCCTTCATGCAGTACTTCCCGTATATCGGCGGTACGGCGACGGCCCTTTTGGGGACGATCCAGTTCGCCACCGGCGCGGTTGCAGGCATCGTCATCGGTCATTTTCATGACAACACTTTGTTGCCACTGACCGTATCGATGCTGGGCTTTGCGATTTTTGCCAATCTGATGGTCCATTTTATGGCCGACGCAAAACAGACAGAATCCCCCACCTGATCAAGCTGCTGATCACACTGACCCCGCCACCACTCATTTCAGGATATCTTCAATGGCCCGGATGACATTTGACGACTATGGCTGCGCAATGGCCAAATACAACACGTGGCAGAACAATGTGCTTTATGATCTTTGCGATCAGATTGGCGACGAAGAACGCCGTCGTGATCGCGGCATGTTCTTTAAGTCGATCAATGCCACCCTTAACCATCTGGTGCATATCGACCGTCGTATTCTAAGCATCATGAAAACCGGAAACGCCCCGGTCTATGACGCCCACACGCAGGTCGCCGATGATTTTGATGAGTTGCGGCAGATCCGCCGCGACCTTGATGCCGAGATCGAGGCTTTTGTCGCCGCGGACGATCGTGACTGGCAGGATGGATATCGCGAGTTCACCGGTGTCGACGGCATAACCCGCAACCTGCCCCGCCCGCTATTTCTGGTGCAGTTTTTCAATCACCAAACCCATCACCGCTCCCAGATCACCAGCGAATTGCACAAGATGGGCATTGATTACGGCATCACCGACGTGCCGTTGACACCGGATTTGGGACTTTAACATGCCGACTGTTAAAGTCCTCCCTGCCTATTTCCCGGTGAAGACCGGTTTGCGTTTTTCAAGAAACGCGGTGTAGCCTTCCTTGAAATCGGCACTTTCAAAGGCGCGGTAGCCTTCATCAAATTCATGCATATCAATTGAGCCACCCTGGCGCAGACGGTTCAGCATGCTTTTATGCGCCCGCTGCGTCAGCGGCGCGCCACCGGCAATACGTTTGCCGGTCTTGGCAACTTCCTCGTCAAACGCCTCAAGTGTGACATGACGGGCGATAAAACCGATCTCGCGCGCCCGGGCGACGTCAAACACCTGCCCTTCAAGCAGGATTTCAAACAACGCCGCCTCGCCCAGCAGATCAAGCATGATTTCAAGCTCGGGATAGCCAAGTGTTGCACCAAGCTTCATCGGCGGCACGGCGAATTTTGCGTTATCGGCGGCAATGCGCATGTCGCACGCCGCTGCCAGCACGAAAGACGCCCCCATGCACGGGCCATCAATTGCGGCAATTACCGGATGGGTACAGTTCTGAATGGTCTGAAGCGCCTCGGCATGCAGCATGCCGTAATCGCGTGCTTTCTCGAACCCGGATCGTTCACGCACGAACTCATGAATATCTGCCCCGGCACCAAAACCGGCCCCTTCGCCACCGCGAATAATCACGCAGCGCAGATCAAGATCATCCGACAAGTCGTGGACAATGGTCGCCAACGCACCCCACATCGGTTTGGTCAGGGCATTTTTGCGTTCCGGCTGACAGATCGTGATGCTGGCAACGCGATCATCAATGGTGACATTCAGTCCGGTCTGATCAGTCATGGCATTTCCTTTTGGGGCTTGCTGTTTGGGCACAGCTTAAATCGGTATTACTATACCGAATAAACCCAAAATGCTGTTTTGCCAACAAAAGACCAATTGGCTGCACCCGACTGCGGTTAATCCCGCAACGTGCCAAGCTTTTCGCCCAGCCATTTGACAGCCTGCTCAACATCGGCCTCGTAATGGATTGCTGGCGGCTTCATCCCGTGCACAAACAAATCGCGCCGGATATCATGTTTCGTGCCGCTAAAGACAATCAGCCCGCCCCGGCTGCGCACTTTTTGAACCAAACTTGCCAGCGTATTGGCGGCTGTGGAGTCAAGAAAAGGCACGGCTGAAAAATCAACAACCAGTGCACGGCGCGTATCACCGATACGATCCAGCACCGATCCGAAGGCCGCCGTCGCCCCAAAGAAAAAGACGCCGGAAATTCGGTAAACAACGATGTCGGGATCACCGGCCGATACAGGATCCGATGCCATCAAGACTACCTGATTATCCGCCCGGTCTTCGGCAACAAAAGGTGTGGCACTTTCGATATCGGCCATGCGTGACATGCGCCGGATAAACAGAACCGATCCCAACGCAAACCCGACAACAATCGCCTCAAGCAGATCGCGAAACACGGTCAGAAGCAACGTTGTCAGCAAAACCGCCGCGTCACCGCGCGATGATCGCAGCAAAGTAACGATGGCGTGCTTTTCGATCATGTTCCAGGCAACGGTTGCCAACAGACCGGCAAGGCATGCCAGGGGAATGAACCCCGCCAAGGGAGCCGCAATCAGAATGAACAGCAACAGGAACACGCCGTGCAAAATTCCGGCGATCGGACCGTGTGCCTTGGACCGCACATTGGTTGCTGTGCGCGCGATGGTGCCGGTAACGCAAATGCCCCCGAACAAGCCCGAGGCCACGTTTGCAATACCCTGTGCCACCAGTTCGCAGTTTGATCTGTGCCGACGTCCGGTCATGCCATCGGCCACCACAGCAGACAACAACGACTCAATCGCCCCCAAAAGCGCAAAGGCAATGGCGTTCGGCAGCACCGCCTGCGCCTTGGCAAAATCAATTTCGGGCAAGGATGGCATTGGAAAACTGCTTGGAATGCCGCCGTAAATACTGCCGATCGTTGCGACCGGAAGATCAAACACAGCCGTTATCAACGCGGCACCGACCACGGCAATCAGCATGCCCGGCCAGTGCGGGCGAACATATTTAAGCCCGACAATCACCAGAATAGTCGACCCTGACAACATCACGGTCGCAATATCCATACTTGGCAAAGCGGCCCAGATAACCGGCAGCTTTTCAAGAAACGGTCCCGGCTCCGGACCACCAAGATCAAGTCCAAGCAGGTCCTTGATCTGACTGGCAAAGATGATGAAGGCAATTCCGGCGGTAAATCCAACCGTCACAGGATAGGGAATAAACTTGATATAGGTGCCCAGCCTGAAAAAGCCGATTAAAACCAGAAGCGCGCCCGCCATGATCGTTGCCAGCAACAAGCCATCCATGCCGTGCGCCTGAACGGTGGCTGCGACCAGTACAATAAAGGCGCCCGCCGGCCCCCCGATCTGAAACCGGCTCCCGCCCAGAAGCGAGACCAGTATCCCGCCAATAATCGCGGTATAAAGGCCTTGTGCGGGTGTCGCCCCGGATGCAATTGCAATCGCCATCGACAATGGCAAGGCAACGATGGCAACGGTCAGCCCGGCAATCGCGTCTGCACGCAATTGGGCAAGACCATACCCTTCACGCAAAACGGTGATCAGTTTCGGTGTAAACAGTTCGACAAAATCCGGCTTGGGATACCGGCTTTTCTCTGGATTTTCTGGCTTCATTTTGCTTGGCACCCTCATTGGGTGATTGCACACATCAATTCCCCGGCGCGTCCGGGATGATACAGGCCCTTACCGATCAGCGGTCACCAAATTTGGCGACTGCACGAACCGGCATTTTGACTGCACGCTAATCGTTTCTCGATTGTCGGGTTTCCGCTTCCTTCAGCCGAACACCCCGACCGGCCCCCATACTCGGAACCTGTTCGCCTATAAGCTCGATACCTGCACGGTCAAGCGCCTCAACCACCTTTGAAAGGGTATCGACGACTCCTCGTACATTGCCCTGACTGGCTTCCATGCGCTGAATGGTCGGAACCGAGACGCCTGACATTTCTGCCAGCATTTTCTGGTCAACACCCAAAAGGGCCCGCGCGGCCCGCATCTGTCCGGCTGTAATCATCAAGTCACCCTTCCAACAGGCAGATCATCAAACTCCAGATGTAACAAATTCCCCATATAACTTCAATTATGATATCTCAGATATCACTACTGGTGTATTATGTATCATCATAATGACAACAGAACCCCACCTGAAGCCCCTTGCTCGGGCAACAGAAACCTCAAAGGAACCTGACCAAACGGTCAGCGGCTTTTCTTTGCGCTTTTCGGCCAAAAGCGCTAAGAGGTCCGCAAATAGTCGATCCGGAGAAGGTATAGCCGCCATGACCACTGAAAAACCGACCGCGCATTGCACCTATGCTGCCAAAACTGTCGCCAAGATTTTGCTGGATATCGGGGCTGTGAATTTCCGCCCGGAAGAGGCCTATATCCTGACATCCGGCTGGGCCAGCCCGGTTTACATCGATTGCCGCAAACTGATTTCCTTCCCGCGCGCACGTCGCAAGGTCATTGAACTCGCCGCCCGTCAGGTATCCGATGCGGCTGGCTACGAGGCCTTTGACGCGGTTGCTGGTGGTGAAACGGCTGGTATCCCCTATTCCGCATGGCTTGCCGATGCGCTTGACCTGCCGATGCAGTATGTCCGCAAAAAGCCCAAGGGCTTTGGCCGCAAGGCCCGCATCGAAGGTGACATCCACGAAGGACAGCGCGTGCTTCTGGTCGAAGACCTTGCCACCGACGGCGCATCGAAGGTCAACTTCGTCAACGCGATCCGCGAAGCCGGTGCCGAGTGCAAACATGCCTTTGTCGTCTTCTTCTATGACATCTTCGAAGGCGCACTTGATGAACTGCGCAAGGACGACATCGAAATGCATTACCTTGCAACCTGGGCCGATGTCCTCGCCGTTGCCGAAGAAGGAGAATATTTCAGCAAGGATGCCATCGAAGGCGTGCGTTCCTTCCTGAACGACCCGATCGGCTGGTCAAAGGCCAATGGCGGTAAGCACGACTAAGCTGCAACAAGCCCAAAAAACAAAACGCCCGCAGGTTCAACCAAGCGGGCGTTTTTTATTGCCTTTATTGCGCATCAAAGCGCAAGCATGATGTTGTCTTGCGGTATCATGCGTAACCGGCGTGCCAGATACCCGTCCTTGCACGCGATGAATTCGTGCAGTTCCCGATAATAGGTGGCGGGCACAGCGTTTCGGACCGTCTCGTGCTTGGCCAAATCGCTTGCCCAGCCGCGCAACCTGGGAAAACCGGCAAACAGATCCCGGTTCAACCCGACTGCGATCAGGGCAAACGGCCGAAAAACCGTCGCAAAAACGATATCGAGCATCGAAAGGTCTTTGTCCGTGTCCACGACCTGTGGCGACATCAGATCCGACACAATCGACATCTGTTTGTGGATCTGATGCATCGTCGCATCGACGCTGCTTTCAGACAGATCGCGATAAATCAGATCCGCGGTAAGGGATAATAACTTATCGCCAATCGCAACTACCGCCTGCGCCAAGGCAAGGTCATAGGCATCCACCCCACACGGGTTTTTACCCGTTATTGCCTCAAGGTATTGGCAGATGGCGGCGGCCTCAAACAAGGTCCGCTCATCATCAACCACCAGAACAGGAACGTTTCCGGTCGGGCTTAGTGCCAGAAACCAGTCAGGCTTGGCATCAAGTGCAATGTCGGTGCGTTTATGGGCAATGCCATTTTGCGCCAGAACCATCGCGACACGCTGGACATAGGGGCAAAGTCGGTGACCGATCAAATGATATGATGACATCAACTCCACTCCCCCGCCGCATCACAACCAGTCATCGCCTTAGCCCATATGATGGATGTTAAGTTTGTTACCATCGAGATCGCGGAAGTAGGCCGCGTAAAACCCGTTTTCATGGCGCTGTCCCGGCTCACCTTCCGACGTTGCCCCAAGCGAGATCGCCTTTTTATAAAGCGCATCGACCTGGTCACGTGACGCGGCTGAAAGGGCGATCATCGTGCCGTTTCCGACCGTTGCCGTATTCCCGTCAAACGGGACATGCACCGAAAATGCCGGGCTGTTTTCGCCAGCACTCCAGACGATAAAGTCCGGCTGTTCAAAGACGCGCTGCGCCCCAAAATCGGCAAGCAATGCGTCATAGAACGCGCCCGAACGGGATAGATCATTGGTGCCGAGTGATGTGTATCCGATCATGTTTTTTTTCCTGACATATGAAGGTCAATTCCGTATTCCCTCCACCGTACGGAATTTCAAATTTGCAATACATAGGCAATTTTGTAGTATCTGATTGCAAATTTGAAACGGAGCACCGATTGGACTGGAACTATATCAAGTCGTTTCTCGCCATCGCGGAAACAGGGTCACTTGAACTGGCCGCGCAGAAAATCCGGGTTAGCAACACCACGGTGTTTCGCCATATTCATGCGCTTGAAGAACAGGCAGGCACCCGGCTTTTTGATCGCATACGCGGCCAATACAGCCTGACCGATGCCGGGACGGAAATGCTTGTTCCCGCCCGTCAGATCATGAACAGCTTTGATGTCATCAACACCACCATTTCGGGCGCTGATGCCACACCGGCCGGTTTGGTGCGCATCACCGCACCGACCAGTTTTTCCTATTTCTTTCTGCCAGACCATCTCGCCCGCTTTCAGGATCAATGGCCTGATATTCAGATCGAACTGCTTGCCAGCAACCTCGAATTCAACATGACACAGCGATATGCCGATATTGCCGTGCGGGTTGCGGCCAACCCGCCCGAACATCTTGTTGGCAAGGAAATCCGCACACTGGAATGGGGCATCTACGGTGCCGCAGACCGATATCAGCCCGCAAAGCTTGATGACCTGCTGGCGGAGCCCTTCATCGGTGCGTCCGGAACGCTGGCAAGCTACGCACCTTATAAATGGCTCGATGCAAACCGCCGCACTCCGCATAAACAGCAAACCGATGATCTGATCGCGATGGCACATCTGGTGCGCGCCGGGTGTGGTCTGGCCTGTTTGCCATCCGATCTTGCCCTTCCGGGTTTGCGGTTGCTTGCGCCTTTGCCGGAAATACCGGCAAACAAGCTTTGGGTTTTAACCCACCCTGATCTGCGCAAGATATCGCGGATCCGCGAAACCATGCGATGGATCGCCAAATCATTGAAAGACGAACCGCGGCTTTCACCGGGCAAAGAACTATGAATGTAAAGAACGCTCGATATTACCGTCTGATTGCATTCGCTGGCGGCGCACTTGCCCGGACTGGACAGACTCCGCAACGACGTTCAATATGTTCGCAAGCAAAAGCAAAGTCATAGCAGCGACTGTGGCAGAGTTCGGGACAACAAACTGACGTGACCAAGGCGCGCCCGCCACCGGTCGGAGGAACAACGCATGTCGATGCGCAAGATTGTCAAATGCCTGCCCGCAATCGGACTGGGCCTTGCCCTGTCGGGGTGCGTGGCCCCGGTCGAAGAACCGGTCACGATGTCCAACAGTTCCGACACCATCGTTACCCCGTGGGGGGCACCAGCCCAGAATACCCGTCCGGCATCACCGGCCACCATGACGGGATCTGCGTCTGCGGGGGGCAATGACAATCTCATCATGATGGACGATCCCAATCGCCAGGCGATGGATGAAATGCGCCAAAAGCAGATCGACGAAGCCCGTATTGCGCTCGGCATTCTTGATCGGATGGCGCAGCGCTGCGTTCAATCCGGCGATGCCGCGGCCTGCACAACGCTTCAAACCAATTGGAGCACTTTGTCACAGCAACTGCACAAGACGCTTTCGATGATGTCAGGCGACACAATGCAGATGCCAAACAGTGTCCCGACCGATGATCCGGCGATGCCCGCCATGCCCGCGACGAACGACAGCGCACCGATGTCACCTGCCCCTGTCACGCCCCCTGCCACCACAGGCGTTCCGGCTGGCGGCGACATTCCGACCATGGAAAAAACCATCCCGATGACCGAACCGGGTGCGGACGGGTGATACTTGGCCCGAAATTACAACTTGGAATAATTTAATTTGAGATAGAGCAAAGAAACCATCCCGAGACGACGATAGGGTAGCCACAGACATTAAGGCCAAGGGCAATTTGACAGATTTCGGGTCAGCCCCACGCCACCTACCGAATGGAGATCGGATCATGTATCGGGATATTCTTGTTCATATCGACACCTCAGCTGCCTGCAAGGAACGCCTTTCTGTTGCGTTGAAAGTTGCCAAGGCGCAGGACGCGCACCTTACCGGCCTTTTCCTGCTGCCCTATCCTGAAATTCCGCGCTTCATGGAAGTCCAGATCACCGAGGAAATCATCAATCAGCAGCGATCTGCGATGGCTGAAACCGCAAAGGCTGCACGCATCCAGTTTGAAGAAACCTGCAACGCGGTCGGTGTTGCCTTCAGCTGGCAGGAAACTTCCTGCCCGGCGTCCGAAATTGCTGATACCACCGCAATGTATGCCCGCCATCATGATCTGACGGTTCTGGGCCAGCACGACCCGGAAAGTTCCGATCCGTGCTCCGTCTCTGAAATGCCGGACAAAGTCATCCTGACCGCCGGTGCGCCGGTTCTGCTTGTGCCCTATGTCGGCAAGTTTGATACCATCGGTGATCGCGTCATGGTCGCCTGGAAGCCCTATCGAGAAGCCGTGCGCGCGATGAATGACAGCATGCCGTTCCTCGAGGCCGCAAAATCCGTTCTGGTTCTCTGTGCCGACCCGAACAAGGGTGCCCGCGATACCATGCCGGTTCCGGGTGTTGATATTGGCGAACGTCTGAAATGCCATGGCGTCAATGCCAAGAAAGAAAGCATGAACGCATCTGGCATCAGTGTTGGCGACCTTATTCTGTCGCGCGCAGCCGATGAAAGCATCGATCTGATGGTGTGCGGCGCCTATGGCCGTCCGCGCCTGCGTGAACTGATGCTTGGTGGCGTCACCCAGCACCTTCTGCGTCACATGACCGTTCCGGTCCTGATGTCGCACTAGGAAGCAGCATTTGGCATTTGCAAAAACCGGCCGGAACTTTCGGCCGGTTTTTATTGGCTTTGCCGATTGACACCTGGCAAACAGGCAATCGCACACGGACTAATCCCTTGTCCAGACAAGGAAAAATCAAACAATCCGCTTTTGGCTCCGTCACCAAATCCAAAATTTATCGACAAATTTATCTGATCATCAACATTAATACATATTGAAAATCATATGTAATTTCTGTCATGATTGATTTTTCCGATGGATGAAAACGATTTAATTGTGGCGCAAAAGCTGTTCGAATCCTTGCCAAATGACGCCAACGAGGCCAAATTGGGTCTTAAGACAAAACGGAGCTTGCTCCGAAAAGAGATCGACACAAGAGAGATGGATCGCCTTCTCTGATCTGATGGTTCCAAACAAGACTGGAATCGCTTTAATTTTTGACAAGGGTCAATGCCGTATCCGCCTTCATGGTTGATAAGGGAACCATAAAGACCCGGTCGAACCGGAGGATATGTCCAGAATCAGGTCGCTGATCTGGACGAGACCAGAGCTTTGTGATGCCACGACCAGATACAAAGTCCGTGACACTGCAAAGAGACAGGCGAAAGAAACAAGTATGAATTACAACACCTTCTTCAAAGATGCGCTGTCCGGCCTCAAGGCTGAGGGCCGCTATCGTGTATTCGCCAATCTCGAACGTATTGTCGGAAAATTCCCCAAGGCGCTTTATCACCCCGATAACGGCGAAGCCCCGCGTGAAATTACCGTGTGGTGCTCGAACGATTATCTTGGCATGGGCCAACATCCCAAGGTGCTTGAAGCCATGCAAAACGCCATCACCGGTCAGGGTGGCGGTGCGGGTGGCACGCGCAATATTTCCGGGTCCAACCATCTGCATGTCGCGCTTGAGCGGGAGCTCGCCGATCTGCATGGCAAGGACGCCGCCCTTCTGATGACCTCGGGCTATGTCGCGAACTGGACCACGCTGTCAACACTGGGCTCGAAGCTCCCGGATTGCGTGATCATTTCCGACTCCGAAAACCACAATTCCATGATCGAAGGCATGCGCCATTCCAAGGCAGAGCGCCGCATCTGGAAACATAACGACGTCGCCCATCTTGAGGAAATCCTCAAGGATCTCGGGCCGCAGCGCGCCAAGATCGTCGCGTTCGAGTCTGTCTATTCGATGGATGGCGACATCGCACCGATCAGTCAGATCCTTGATCTTTGCGAAAAATACAACGCGCTTTCCTATCTGGACGAAGTGCATGCGGTTGGCATGTATGGCCCACGCGGCGGCGGTGTTGCCGAACGTGATGGCGTCATGCACCGCGTCGACATCATACAGGGCACCCTTGCCAAGGCCTTTGGCGTAATTGGTGGCTATATCGCAGCCAAGCCTGAAATCGTCGATTTCGTGCGCAGCTTCGGCAATGGCTTTATCTTTACCAGTTCCCATCCGCCAAGCATCGCGGCGGGTGCGCTTGCCGCTGTGCGTCACCTGAAAGAAAGCAATGTCGAACGCCTCGCCCAAAAGGAACGCGCCGATACCCTGCGTACACGCATGCGCGCAGTCGACCTTCCGGTCATGGACGCGCCAAGTCATATCGTTCCCCTGATGGTGGGCGATCCGGCCATGTGCAAGGAAGCCAGCGATCGTCTGTTGTTCGAACATGACATCTATGTCCAGCCGATCAACTATCCGACCGTCCCGCGCGGCACCGAACGCCTGCGCTTTACGCCGGGCCCGCTGCACAATGACGAGTTGGTCGATCATCTGATCGACTCGCTCCTGTCGGTCTGGAGCAAACTGGGCATTTCCAAGGTCGCCTAACGCACTTGCGATCAGAAAATCAAAAGGCCGGTGGCAATTGCCCCGGCCTTTTTGATGATCCGCCCCATCTGATGGCCCGCTACCGGGAACAATGATGTTCGGCCATTTGCTTTCACCGGGCGGCGTCCTATATTGAGGCTGTCTTGCCGGTTTCGCGTCGGTAAAGATAATACTTTGCAATTAAGAACCGTTCGCGTTAATGTCGGACCTGTCATCAAACAGGGACCGCCCATGTATTCGGATAAAACCTTGCTCCCCAAAGAATGTCTCCGCCTGTGCGCACTTGGCACCCTTGCCCTTTCCGAAAAGCCGATCAGCTATGGCGATCTGGCCAACGAGGTGCGCCATTTCATGTCGCACATCATGGGGCCGTCCTTGGATATGATGGGAAGTTCGCTTCAACTGCTCAAGCTTGAAGGACTGGTCAAGGAAGACACCTCAAGCGGCGGGTTGTCTGATGCACAACTAAGCCTGACCGATGCCGGGCACAAGAAGTTCATTGAACTGATGCAGGGCAATGTGCGCGATACATCGGGCGAGCTTTCACGCCTGATCATGGCGCTCAAGATGCGGTTCCTGCATCTGCTTGATCATGACATCCGCACCGAACAGATCGAAATCCTGCAAGACGTCTGCGAACTTGATCTAGAACGTGTGCTGGCCCTGCGGGACGAGCATGCAAACGAGGCCGAAAACTTCACCAGTTGGCTCGAAATGGAAGTCAAACGTCTGGAGCAAAAACGCGACTGGCTTAAAAGCCTTTCAGCGTAAACCGTTTTCCCGTTATAGTCGTGATGGATGGCCCGCAGGAAGCAGGTCCAACGTCACAGGCAGGGACGGAAAATGTTGATACGTGAAGAAACCGAAAAAGATATCGCGGCGATTCACGCGTTGCTGGATGGTGCCTTCGCAACTGCACCCCACAGTCAGCAGACCGAACATTTGATCGTCGATGCGCTCCGAAAAAGTGGTCAACTTACCCTTTCCCTAATCGCGGAACAGGACGATGAAATTGTTGGCTGCATCGCGTTTTCACCGGTAAAAATCGATGGCAAAGCCTGTGGTTGGTTTGGCCTTGGCCCCGTTGCGGTCACGCCGGATCGCCAGGGCCTAGGCATTGGCTCCGAGCTGATCCAAAGCGGCATCCGCCATTTGCGCGCCGATGATGCCCACGGCTGCGTCGTGCTGGGCGAACCGGATTATTATGGCCGGTTTGGCTTTGCGCCCCTGCCCGACCTGAAACTTGAAGGCGTGCCCGATGCATATTTCATGGCACGCCCATTGGTTGATGAAATCCCGGCGGGTTTAGTCGAATACGATCCGGCCTTTTACATCAAAGCTGACAGCTAAGAAGTCATCCAGTCCCGATCTGCCGATCAGTACAGATGCTGCCCACCGGTTACAAAGATTTCCGTGCCGGTGACATAGGTACTGTCATCCCCCACCAGATAATGCACAGCTGCCGCCACGTCTTCGGGCGTGCCCATGCGGTTCATCGGAATGCGTGGCACAAGTGCCTCATATTCCGGGGATATCATGTCGGTCTTGATTTCGCCCGGGGCAACCGCATTGACCCGCACCCCAAGTTCGGCAAATTCAACGGCCATTTCACGCGTTAGCCCCGAAAGCGCTGCCTTTGAGGTCGAATAGGCAGACCCGGCAAACGGATGGACATAATGCCCCGCGATCGAGGTAATGTTGCAAATCGCCCCCTTGCCCCGATGCAGCGCGGATGCAAACCCGCGCGAAAGTGTGAGCGGTGTAAAGAAGTTCAGCTCAAACACATCGCGCCAGGCCGCAATATCACCATTCAGACAGCCAAGCCGTTCCTTATAGGGGGTCTTGGGCGACACACCGGCATTGTTAATCAGGGCATGCAACGGATCATCACCCAGAACTTCGTTCGCCTCGGCGATAAAGGCTTCGACCTCTGCCGGTTTGGAAAGATCGGCACGGATATGGATGCCCAATGCCGGATCGCGCGGGCAGCTCGGCGGTGGTGCTTCGCGTGAACAGCAAATCACCCGCCAGCCGCGCTTGGCAAAATATCCAACCGTAACATGGCCGATGCCACGACTGGCACCTGTCAGGACGACTGTTTTCGGGGCATTGCTGCTCATTGGTGTACTCACTTCACAAGATATGCAGGCAAACAGAATTTTGCTGACTTTCTTATAGCACCACAGGCCCCACCATCGAAGGAAAAGCCTTGTACTGTAAGATTTTTCCGCAGTCACCGTCGCGATATAGGCTGCGCTACAGGTATTTGGCAAGGGATGCGAAACAGGCTATGTTTTCGCCATTGTAAAGATGGGCAAGACCATGTGCAGCCGCTTTGATCTTAACAGCGATATCCGCGCCTTTCAGGTTCAACTTGGCCTGGAAATGGAAGATATCATTCGCATGCCATTGCCCGACGGGTTCAGTCGCAACGGATCAGATGACGAGGACGAAGACGCCGCCTTCGACAGCCTGACCGGTACGCGTCGGCCGACCGATCCGATTGCCGTCATTCTGCCACATCAAAAGGCCGCCATTCGATACTGGGGGCTGAGCATCCCGGGCATGAACAGCCCTATGATCAATGCGCGCGCCGAAACCCTGAGCGAGAAGCCAACCTTCCGACCACTTTTGAACCGCCGCTGCCTGATCCCGGCAAACGGATGGTATGAATGGCGCAAGGACGGTACGGCAAAGCACAAGAACCGCATCACCCTGCCCGATCATCAACCGTTTCTGTTTGCGGGCCTCGAAAACGGTCGTGAGGCCACGATCATCACCTGCGCGCCATCGGGCTCAATCGCCCATATTCACAACCGGATGCCGGCTGTGATCGGCCCGAACCATCTGGCGTCCTGGCTTGATCCGCACATGGCGTTCGAAGATCTGGGATACATGCTGGGTCCACTGCCCGATCATGTTCTGTCATGGCAGGAAGAAAGGTCGGATCGCCCCAAAACAGATCCGAATACGAATACGAATGCGAATGCGGATGAGAAAACAAACCAGATTGATCTGTTTTCAAAATAGGCTGTGTGAGCAGGCACGCAGCCTGTCTGGCCCAATCAGTCCATAACTGGGAATAAGATGATCAGTCGCTGTCAACGTCGTTGGCGGCACATGGTGCTGCATTGCATGACTGCAACGCACCGCCAGCTTGACCAGACAGCAACGCAGCAAGATCAGGCACACCAACATTCGGATTGTTAAGTTCCTGTGCCAGGTCTTCGGACATCGAAGCGAAATCGATGATATCGCGCAATGACAACATGGGTTTTCCCCTGTCAGACGTTGATTTCCCACAATGCGAAACACCTCGTTTAGGGGCAGTACTGCCCCCGATGGGGTTTCGTCACATTCTTATTTCTGTAACCCTGTGCCTATTTATCCCGCAACGCAACAAAAAAAGGCGCATCAAAAATGCGCCTTTTCAGTCATATACCATCGGTTAGGTAATATAATTTCGCGATATCAGGCGCTTAAGCAGCCCCTTGGCTTAGTGCATTATCCAAAGCGGCAAGGCACATTTTGCCAACATATCCTGCGTCACACCGCCAAGGATCATCTCTTTGAAGCGTGAATGGCTGTATGCCCCCAGAACAATGGTATCGGCACCGCATTTTTCTGCCTCGGAAATCAAGGTATTAGCAACCTGTCCGGTTTCGGTGCTCTCAACCACAGCCGCGTCGACTCCGTGCCAACTAAACTGTTCGGCCAGCGCCTTGGCGCACGCCCGGCCATAGGGAACCTCGCCGACACTGACAATCGTGACTTCCTTGGCATTGCGCAACATGGGCATTGCGGAAGTAACCGCGCGCGCGGCTTCGATCCCGCCATTCCAGGCGATCATGACTTTTTCACCGATGGTCGCCGGGGTTACTTCTGGGGCCACCAGGATCGGCCGTCCGGTTTCCATCAGGGCTGCATCAAAGGTCAGCGATGCGGAGGCTTCCTTGGGATCCCGGCCAATCACCACCAGATCGAAAAGACGCCCGCGGCGGGCCACTGTTTCGTCTTCGCGCCCGCTATCCTTGCGCCAGGCGCAGGTTGGCTTGGCATCTGCGCTCGGTGTGTTGGACTCTTCAATGCCGGCCTCTTTAACCGCGGCGGCAAAGGATGCCTTGCCGCTGGCTTCGCGCTTTTCGGTTTCGGTGGTGGCAGCCTGGATCATTTCTTCGATGATCAGGCCGGACATGCCTTCGCCAACAATCGGAATGGCGTCTTGTGGCTCGGCCGCAACAAAAAGCGCCTCAAGATGCGCGTTGAATGACTTGGCCAGCTTAAAGGCCGTCGCCATCACACGTTTGTCGATTGCCGTGCCTGCTACCGGTGCCAGAATGGTGCGAATTGCCATGTTAACTACTCCCGCCTGTCGAACAGGTCATTGAACCTGCCTGAAATACCGACTGATGATGCCTTTACTGCCAAGCAGTCTGAGGTCTTTTGCCCCAGCTTTCTTTGTTCAAGATCAAAAATTTGCGAAAGTTATTATTATTCTTATACTTTGTTGGTGTCGGTGGTTGGTGCCAGATCGGTTTTTCTCAATCGACCGTGCACAAAATGATTGTAACATGAATGCCAACGATTACGATGACGCTTTAAAGATCGAGATATTATTCTCTTGGGTAGGATACCGGGCATTCAAAGCAAAAATGCGACCTGGTGTGCAGAGTTAAGAACGGGGTTACTCGCGGATGGACTATACGGCACTGCACGAGAATGCACGTGAAGCTGCAGAATTTCTCAAAACGCTCGGCAATGAGTGGCGTCTGCTTATTTTGTGCTCTCTCGGCGACACGGAAAAATCCGTTGGCACGCTGGAAAATGAACTGGGCATCAAACAATCCGCCCTGTCACAGCACCTTGCACGACTGCGCCGCGAAGGGCTTGTAAAAACCCGCCGCGATGCGCAAACGATTTATTATTCGCTGGCCAATCCTGACATCATGAAGATCATCGCTGTGCTGCAGGACACCTTCTGTCCGCCGGAACCCGCGGTCTAAGGCGCACCGATCAAGAATACAAAAACGCACAAGGCGTGATCCCTTGTGCGTTTTTTGCGTTTAGGAGTCTGTCACTGTTCTTACGGAAACAGCTTTTGCGTATCCCAGCCGCTATCGGCGTCATCGCGGGTAAACAGCTTGCGGTCATGCAGGCGGAATTTGCCCTCTGCCCAGAACTCGATCCGGTCGGGCACAAGGCGATAACCGCCCCAATGTTCCGGGCGCGGCACCTTGCCAAGACCGAATTTGGCGGTGAATTCCGCCACCCGTTTTTCAAGATCGAACCGGCCACTCATCGGGCGCGACTGAATGGATGCCCAGGCCCCCAACTGGCTGCCGCGCGGGCGGGACGCAAAATATTCGTCTGACTCGGCGGCATCGACCTTGGCAATCTTGCCCTCGATGCGCACGCACTTTTCAAGCGTCTTCCAGTGGAAACAAAGAGCGGCAAAACCGTTCTCGGCCAACTGGTCGCCCTTGCGGCTTTCATAGTTGGTATAGAAAACAAATCCGCGTGGATCAAAACCCTTAAGCAGCACAATGCGCGCCGACGGGCGACCTTGCGCATCGGCAGTCGCAAGCGTCATCGCATCCGGATAGGCAGTCTCGACCTTTTTTGCGTCCGCAAACCAGGTTTCGAACATGTCGAACGGGGCATCGTGGGGTTCATGCCCAATTTTTGGCGCATTTTTCTCGTTCATTGCGAAAGGATTTCCTTTGGCTGATTAAATTTGTTGCCGTCAGGACGACATATTTCGGAACTACGGTGGCAGCAACAACGTTGGATCAATATATATACCCAAAGAATATCGGTTGGGACTGTAAAGACAAGATGGGCAAATTAAACATGAAATTCCGTCAGATCGTTATCCCGGTGGTCATGACCGCCTTTATCGCTGGCTGCGCCCAGGATCAGGGTCAGAAGCAAACGGCCGGCACACTTCTTGGTGCCGTCGGTGGTGCAGTCGCAGGCGCACAGTTCGGCAAGGGCAGTGGCCAGCTTGTCGGTGTTGCGCTTGGTACGCTTGCCGGTGCCTTCATCGGCAGCGAAGTCGGCAAGTCGCTTGACAATGCCGACCGCGCCATCATGGCAAAAAGCACCCAGCGCACGCTGGAAGCCACCCCGACAGGTCAAACCACCACTTGGAACAACCCCGATACCGGTGTTCAGGGTACGGTGACCCCGACCCGCACCTATCAGGAACCGAAAACCCAGGAATATTGCCGTGAATACCAGCAGACGGTGATGATCGGTGGTCAGGAAGAAACGGCTTATGGCACCGCTTGCCGCCAGCCGGATGGCAGCTGGAAAGTTGTCAACTAAGCCTTGCTAAAAATCTGAAATGACAGGCGGTGCGATCCTTGCGATTTGCGCCGCCTTTTCATATCTGGTCATCGGTTCGGGCGACAAACCCGCCTTAATCTCATTGTTTCGGATCATATGCGGCAAAATGGTTCATCTTTTGCGGCGCATGATCTAATAATGAACACAACGTGCAAATCACATAACGTGCTTTTAGTTTCTGGAACCGGTCAGTAAATGCAGGATCCCTACAAGACACTTGGCGTTGCCAAAAACGCCAGTCAGGAAGAAATCAAAAAGGCCTATCGCAAACTGGCGCGTGAACTTCACCCCGATGTCAATCCGGGCGATGCCAAAATCGAAGAACGCTTCAAAAAGGTATCGAGCGCCTATCACCTTCTCGGTGATGCGGAGCGCCGCAAGAAATTCGACAATGGTGAAATCGATGCCGATGGTCGCGAAACCAGCCCGTTTGCCCGTGGCGGCGGACATGCCGGTGGCGGCTTTGGCGGCGGTGATCCGTTCGGCGGCTTTTCCGGTGCCAATGCCGAGGACATCTTTGACGAAATTTTCGGCAAGGGACGCGCACGTTCTGGCGGCGGCGGTTTCGGTGGCTTTGGCGGGGAACGCAAACCCAGAAAGGTCAAAGGCCCGAACATCTCCTATGAGCTGAGCCTTGATTTCGCCGAGGCCATCCTTGGCACGACCAAGCGTATCAATCTCGCCAGCGGCAAAAGCCTTGAGGTCCGCATTCCGCCCGGAAGCGAAAACGAACAGACGCTCCGTCTTAAAGGCCAGGGGATGGCTGGCATGAATGGTGGCGAGGCCGGTGACGCGCTGATCAAGCTGCATGTCCATCCGGATAAAACCTTCCGGCGCGAAGGCAATGACCTGCATTGTGATCTGGCAATTAGCCTGCCTGAAGCCATTCTGGGTGGCTCGATCGAAGTGCCGATTGTCGATGGCAAGGTCAATATGAAGCTGCCTGCCAACGCCAACAGCGGCACCAAACTGCGCCTGCGCGGCAAGGGTGCACCCTATGACCGGGGCAACAAACGTGGTGATCAATATGTTCACCTGACGGTCAAGCTGCCCGAAGAACGCGATGATGAATTGGTCGAGTTCATCAAGGACTGGTCTGAAAAGCACCCCTACAAGGCGCGTTGACCCATCAATCCAAAGCCGGCATTCGCCGGCTTTTTTCTTGGTCCGTTGGCACTCGGGGTTGGGCGATACAAAAGGCCCCGCGTTGAAAGGTGCCTGTTAATCGCGTTCCGTGTTACCATATTGTTTTAACGGGCTTTGTCGCAAAGAACGAAACCGATCATCAGGGACAATATGGAACAGCTCAGCAATCCGGACATCTATTTGCAATGGCTTGAACAGGCAATCGCCTGGATCTCTGCAAATGTCCTGCTGGTGCCGATCCTGATCCAGATTGCTGCCTGCCTGCTTGCCACCATCCCGGCCTTTTTGCTGCGTGGTCGTCTGGCGTCGCTTCTCGCACGCTTGCAGGACTGGAAGCCGCTTTTACCCTATGCCGGGTTTCGACGCTTTGCGTTGGTGCTACCCAGTCTTGCCTTCCCGCTGATCTTTGTCATTGCCATCTGGCTGCTCGATGCCATCGCCATTCAGGCTGGCTACCGCCATAACATCATCCGGTTGGTTGCAAGCCTTCTGAATGCATGGATTGTCATTCGTCTGGCGGCCGCCATTGTCAATGATCCTGTCTGGTCACGCACCATTGCCACCGTCGCTTGGACGTTGGCGGCACTCAATATTGTCGGATGGCTGGAACCAAGTATCGCAATCCTTGACGGGCATGCGATTGAATTCGGCGAGTTCCGGATTTCGATCTATGGCATCATCAAAGCCGTTCTCTCGCTTGCGGTTTTGCTGTGGGTGGCATCCTTTGCCTCGCGCCTGTTTGAACAACGCATCCGCAAGGTCCATCACCTGACCCCGTCGGTGCAGGTCCTGATGGCAAAGCTTCTTAAGCTTGTCTTGCTGTCGATCGCCGTTTTGTTTGCGCTTTCGACCATGGGTGTCGATCTGACAGCACTCGCCGTATTTGGTGGTGCGGTTGGTGTCGGGATCGGCTTTGGTTTGCAACGCATTTTTGCCAACCTGATCAGCGGCGTGATCCTGTTGCTCGACCGATCGATCAAGCCCGGCGATGTCATTGCGATTGGCGATACCTTTGGCTGGATTCAGTCACTGGGCGCGCGGTATACCGCCGTTCGAACCCGCGATGGCACGGAATTCCTGATCCCGAACGAAGACCTGATCACCAATCAGGTCGAAAACTGGAGCCACTCGGACGTCAAGCTGCGCCTGAAGGTACCGGTCGGCATTTCCTATAACTGCGATCCCCATCTGGCGATCAAGCTGTGTAACGAGGCGGCGGCAAAATGCGCACGCGTACAGGACAATCCGGGGCCAAACACCCTGATGCGCGGCTTTGGGGACAACTCGGTCGATCTTGAAATCCGGTTCTGGATCAACGACCCGCAAAACGGACGTGGCAACATCATCAGCGAAGTTTTGCTCAATGTCTGGGATGCCTTCATCGAACACAATATCGAAATCCCGTTCCCGCAACGCGATTTGCACCTGCGCAGCAGCGATGAACCAATCCGCGTGGAAATGACACAAAGCCCTTCCTCCAAACGATCCTGACCCTGCCCGACACCTCGACTTAAGTTGATTTCAGCTCTTCAGCTTGCTGTCAGGTTGCGACGCCAGAATGCGTTATTCACGTATCAAAAGGCGTCCACTGAATGCTGCAGCTTAATTACAACGAAAACGGCAACCCCTCGGCCAGACTTCGTTTGCAGAAGAACGGGTTTCTGTCCCGCGTGCCGACGCATGCTTGCGCCATTTCAATCCTGACCAACACAGCGCGCGAACGCGCCGAGGTCGAGGATTTTATCTCTGGCATCTATGCCCGCACCTATGAGGCAGAAATTTCGGTTCATTACGACACACTGATGAGTGTGCGCGATGATCATGGCGATATCGTTGCCGCCCTTGGGTTTCGCTCTGCCGGGCATGGTCCGCTGTTTCTCGAACAATATCTCCGCCGACCGATCAATTCGATTCTGGGCATTCCCCGCCATGAGATTGCTGAAATCGGCAATCTGGCATCAAACGGATCAGGCGCGTCATCCTTCCTGTTCACCGCCCTTTCGGCTTATTTGCATCATAGCGGCTTCAAACAGGCGGTTGTGACCGGCACCGCAAGTCTTGAAAAACGCTTCCAGAAAATGGGGTTGGCGCCGGTGCGTCATGCGCTTGCTGCCCCGGCCCTGCTTGAATGCGGCAACACCCATTGGGGCCGATATTACGACACGCGCCCGCATGTTCTCTCGGGTTCGGTCACTTTGGGATATCTACGCCTGCAATCGCTTTTTGGCGCTGAGTACAGCAACATGCGCCCGCGCCTTTATCCCCGTCTCCAACATAATGGCGAGGTCTGAGTCTGATCATGCTGTTTTCACGCATTGGCCAACACCCGGCCGACAAAATCGCCCTTAGAAGCCAAACCGATCAGATCACCTATGGCGACCTGATCCGACGCATTGACGACCACGCCAAAGACCTTTCCGATGTCGGTGTTCTTGGCATCGCGCTTGATAACGGTATCGACTGGGTACTTTGGGACTTGGCGGCACTCAAATCGGAAACCATCTGTGTTCCGATCCCGCCCTTCTTTACCAAAGCACAGATCGATCATGCCGCCGCAACCGCTGGCATCACTCACATGATCACGCCAGATGGCATGGTGCGAACCGGTCTTGCCAAATCCGCGACCATCCCGCCAGAAACCGCAAAAATCACTTTTACATCTGGCACCACCGGCACCCCCAAAGGTGTCTGCCTGCCCGCAACCGCCATGATGAATGTCGCAAGCTCGATCTATCAGATGCTGGGCGACGGATTTGCCGGTAGGCATTTTTCCGCCCTGCCCCTAGCCGTCTTGCTGGAAAATGTTGCAGGCGTCTATGCCGGACTTCTCGCCGGTTGCACCGTGCATCTGACGTCCTTGCGGAACTTTGAGGCGCAGTACGAAAACCTGCATGGCTTGCTCAAGGGGGCTGATGCCACCTCGGTCATTCTGGTGCCGGAACTGCTCCGCGCCCTGATGATGCAGGTCATGCAGTATGGCCCGCTGACCAAACTGGATTTCATTGCCGTTGGCGGCGCGCGGATTGATCCCGCCCTGATTGCCAAGGCCCGTCAGATCGGCCTTCCGGTTTACGAAGGATATGGCCTGTCTGAATGCGCATCGGTTTTGTCGTTGAACGTTCCGGACAAGGACAAACCGGGCACGACGGGCACGTTGCTGCCACATGTCAGCGCTGAAATCGCCGATGATGAAATCGTCATTCGCAATCCAGGCTTCCTTGGCTATGTCGGCGATCCGTCCGCGGCAAACGCATCCCTTTCGGAACGCTTCACCACCGGTGACCTTGGCCAGATTTCAGACGACGGCTTTGTGTCCGTTACCGGACGGCGCAAAAACGTCCTGATCACTTCAAACGGGCGCAACATATCACCCGAATGGCCCGAGGCCGCTTTGCTGGCCCAACCCGCCATTTATCAGGCAATCGTTTTTGGCGACGGCCAAGCCCATCTTGAAGCGCTGATCGTACCAAGTCGTGCTGATGCAGACATCAACGCTGCCCTTCAGGCCGCAAATGCCAGCCTGCCCGACTATGCCCAAATCAAACACTTCACGCTTTGTGCGCCCTTCACCGCGCAAAACGGCTGCCTGACCGGAAATGGTCGGCCCAAGCGTGATGTGATCGTCAAACGATATATCTCCTCACAAAACACTTCGGAGCTCCCCATGAATTTCTACGATCGTCTTGTTGCCCAAACTGCTGATGCCCGCGCAGCCCTTTATCACGTCCCGCAGCTTGTCGACGGACTTTCGGGCAATATTTCCCGCTCCACCTATGTCGCCTACCTGACCGAGGCCTATCACCACGTCAAACATACCGTGCCCTTCTTGATGGCGATGGGGTCGCGCCTCCCCGATGGAAAACGCTGGCTGCACAAGGCGGTGATTGAATATCTCGAAGAGGAAGAAGGCCACGAAGAATGGATCCTCAATGATATCGAGGCCGCCGGTGGTGACCGCGAAGCTGCACGCAACGCAACGCCCAACCTCGAAACCCAGGTGATGGTCGCCTATAACTACGACTATATCGCGCGCAAGAATCCGGTCGGGTTCCTTGGCATGGTCTTCATGCTTGAAAGCACATCAACCCAGATCGCAAGTCAGGGCGCAGATGCCGTCATGTCGGGCCTTGATCTTCCAAAATCGGCGTTCAGCTATCTGTTCTCGCACGGCTCGCTTGATATCGAACACATGAAATTCTTCGAGAAAACCGTCAACCAAATCACCGATCCGAACGATCAGGCGGCGATCATCGAAGTCGCCAACAACACCTTCCGTCTGTTTGCTAACCTGTTCGCAGCGATCCCGCATGAAGGACAACGGAAAAATGTTGCTTGAGGGAAAAGACATCTTTCTCACCGGTGCAACCGGCGGGATTGGAAAACCCCTTGTGGAAATCCTGAAAGAACGCGGTGCCAATGTCCGGTCCTATGACCGGGCATCCGAAGGCGATCTGATGGAACGCATCGATACCACCTGCAAGGCGCTTCGCGAAAACACGCCTGACATCCTGATCAACCTTGCCGGGATCAATGATTTTGGCCATGCCGAAAATCAGGATTACGATGCCCTTCTGACACTCAACCTTTTGGTGCCGATGCAGCTGTGTCAGGCGGTCCTGCCCGCCATGCGTACCCGAAATCATGGCCAGATCGTCAATATCGGCTCGATGGTCGGGTTGATCCCGTTACCCCATATGACCGGCTACGTGGCGGCCAAATCCGGGCTTAAGGGATATAGCGACGCCCTACGTCGGGAACTTTGCAACACGGCTATTACTGTGACCCACATCGCGCCACGTGCGGTCAATACCGGCATGAATAGCGGCAAGATCGGCATGCTTAATCGCAAGACCAAAGCCACCGAAGATCGACCGCGGGACGTCGCGCTTCGCATTGCCAGCGCGATTGAACTTGACGCCAGTGATTTTCGCCTTGGCTGGCCGGAACGGCTGTTTGCCACACTCAATGCGCTTGTGCCCGCGATGATCGACAAGGGCCTGCGCAAAAACACCCAAATTGGCGAAGAGATACTGGCAACTGACAAGTCCAACGCCAAACCGGCCCTGATCATCAATGGCACCGGGACAGAAAGTGACACACAGAGGAACATCGCATGAAACGCAAAAATATGATCACCTTATCGGCCCTTGCGGTTGGTCTTCTTCTGGCTTTACCGGCAACGTCGCAGGCGCAAACCGCAAACCCGGCCGTGATGAAGGCTGTCAGCCACCTGCAACATGAATGGGCGCACATCAAATACGAAATCACCGATGAAGATGCCCAACTTGATGCCATTCACAAACTTGAAGCCGATGGCGAAAAGCTGCGTGCAGAATTCCCCGACAGCCCGGAACTGCAAATCTGGCAAGGCATCATTCTGTCAACCGATGCCGGGATTGTGCGCGGTATTTCGGCCCTTGGCAAAGTGCGCGACGCCCGTGAATTGTTTGAAAACGTGATCGCCACCGCACCGACCGCGATGGATGGCTCTGCCTATACCTCGCTTGGCTCGCTTTACTATCAGGTGCCGCCATGGCCTCTGGCCTTTGGCAGCGACGCCAAGGCCGAGGAAAACCTCAAAAAGGCGCTTGCGCTCAACCCGAACGGCATTGATCCGAACTTTTTCTATGGCGATTTCCTGCGCCAACAGGAACGCTATGACGAAGCGCGGATCTATTTCCAAAAGGCACTTGATGCCCCGGACCGCCCGGATCGTCCGCTTGCCGATGCTGGCCGTCGGGCCGAAATTTCTCTTGCGCTCAACCAAATGGCCTCCCGATAAATACGACCGATCATCAACACATCAAAAAGGCCGGGAAGATTATCCTTCCCGGCCTTTTTTCTGTATCCCGCGAAACAGCCATCAGTTCATGATGTCGGTCATGTCTTTTTGATTGATATCGTCTGGCTTGTCCTGATCCGGTTCTTTCTTTTTCTGCTCGGGGATTTTGTCTTCGGGCCGCGGGGTATCAAGCAGATCGCCCACCTTTACATCCAGAACCGTTTTGCGTTTTTCTTCCAGTGCGATCAGGCGTTCGCGCATGGCAACTGGCCAGCCGCTATCGGTTTGCACAACCAGCAACCGGTCGTAGTCCAGAAACAGGCCAAGGCGGCTCATCAGATCCATCAACGAAATCCGCGACAGGTCTCCCGAAAGCAACCAGCGATGTTTTTCCGAACGATCAATCAGCTTTTCGCGCCGCAACGCTGCCAACGCCCAGTTCAGATCACGACCGCCCAGTTTGACGTCGCGCATCATCTTGCGATAGGTCGGCGGCTTGGCGGCCTCGTGGAAACGATTTTGCAGATATTCCAAAACGCGCAGCACCGCGATAATCCGCTCCATATGCCCCGGCACAGCACCGCGCGGATCGGGGACAATACCCGCCGCCCGTGCCGCACGCCATTCGGACCGGCCCGCTGCCACCTGAGCCCCCAGAAGGATCACGATCCAGGTCAGATACATCCACAACAGGAAAATCGGCACAATCGCGACTGCGCCATAAATCGTCTGATAGGTCGGAAACGTCGTGACATAGTACGCAAACCCCTTTTTCAGGGTTTCGAACAAAACCGCGGCCACAACGCCACCAACCACACCATCAACAATCACGACCGAGCGGTTCGGCATGCCAATAAACAGCAATGAAAAAGCCACTGCCGACAGGACAAACGGCGCAATAAACGTCAATTGTCCGATCTGCTCGCCAAGGGCGTCCCCGCCAACCAGATGACGCATGGCAAAAATATAGGACGCCAGTGACAGGCTCAAGCCCAGCAACATTGGCCCAACCGTCAAAAGTGTCCAGAACACCACCAGACGCGACAGCAATTTACGCGGGCTGGTCACGCGAAACACATCGTTCATCGCCCCTTCGATAGCACTCAGCAACATGACCGCCGTCAGGCCCAGCACGATTGTGCCAATCGCTGTCATCTGTCCGGTATTTTGCAGGAAACTGCCAAGATACTCTGTGACCTGCGCGCCGGTTTCCGGCAGGAAATTGTTCAGGACGACAGTCATGATCGTGTCCTTGAACTCATCAAAAACCGGAAAGGCCGACAAAACCGTCAGAGCAATCGCCAGAAACGGCACCATCGCCAAAAGCGTCGTATAGGACAAACCGGCGGCACGTTGTATGGATTTGTCATAAACAAAACGCATAGCGGCATAGCGCCAGAACGCAGTTCGATCAGCGAGCAATTTCTGAATTTCGGCCATTAAACGCTTATCCCCACGCATTTTCCGGTTATACTGCACCTGATCAACAAGATAGCGTGCCTGCACACGTTATGACAGGTCAGATTGACCTTGGCCGCGCTTTGTGTAGGATGCGCCGAATGTCTAATGCCTTCTGGGCCGGTCGCGGCTTTTTTTGAATGCCTCTACCTGCCAGAGAGAGATCGTGGGAACGAGAGGAAATATGAGCCTGTCCACCGACAATATTTCGGGCCTTATGGCCGGTAAACGCGGCCTGATTATGGGTGTCGCCAACGATAAATCGATTGCCTGGGGCATTGCACGTGCGGCCGCTGCGGCTGGCGCCGAGATCGCCTTTACCTTCCAGGGCGAAGCCCTTGAAAAACGTGTGCGCCCGCTCGCAGAGTCCGTTGGCAGCAACATCGTTCTGCCATGTGACGTGACCGATGCGGCCAGCATGGATGCCGTGTTCGAGACGCTTAAGGAAAAATGGGGCAAGCTTGACTTTGTCGTGCATGCCATCGGTTTCTCCGACAAGAACGAACTGCGTGGTCGCTATGTCGATACCTCGCCGGAAAACTTCGCGCTTTCGATGAACATCTCGGTCTATTCCTTTACCGCGATCGCACAGCGCGCGGAAAAACTGATGACCGATGGTGGTTCGCTTCTGACGCTGTCCTATTACGGCGCGGAAAAGGTCATGCCGCACTACAACGTCATGGGCGTTGCCAAGGCGGCCCTTGAAGCCAGCGTCAAATACCTTGCCAATGACCTTGGTCCGGATCGCATTCGCGTCAACGCCATTTCGGCGGGCCCGATGAAGACCCTTGCTGCATCGGGGATTGGCGATTTCCGCTATATCCTGAAATGGAACGAATACAACTCGCCGATGCGTCGCAACGTCACACTTGATGATGTTGGCGGATCGGGTCTGTACTTCCTCTCAGACCTCTCGACCGGTGTTACGGGCGAAACCCATCATGTCGATTGCGGTTACCATACCGTTGGCATGAAACAGGCAGACGCACCTGACATCACTGTCCAGAAATCCTGATCTGGGCCTGATACGATTTTGCGGGCTGCCCTGATGGGCGGCCCGTTTTGTCTCTAACATATTTGAATTCTGGATAATCGGTTATGGCTGGCAACAGTTTTGGAACACTTTTCCGCTTCACCACCTTTGGCGAAAGCCACGGCCCGGCCATTGGCTGTGTCGTTGATGGTGTGCCGCCCCTGCTTGAGCTGACCGAGTCCGATATTCAGCATTATCTCGAAAAACGCAAACCCGGTCAGTCGCGCTTTACCACCCAGCGCCGCGAACCTGATCAGGTCAAAATCCTTTCGGGCGTGTTCGAAGGCAAAACCACCGGCACCCCGATTGGTCTTCTGATCGAAAACGTCGATCAGCGTTCCAAGGATTATGGCGAGATCAAAAACCAGTTCCGCCCGGGCCATGCCGATTATACCTATTGGGAAAAGTACGGCACCCGCGACTATCGCGGCGGCGGGCGTTCGTCGGCGCGTGAAACCGCCATGCGGGTCGCCGCCGGTGCAATTGCCCGCAAGGTGCTGGGTGATGACATCAAAATCCGTGCGGCCCTGGTCAAAATGGGCACCAAGGAAATCAATCGTGCGAACTGGGACTGGGCCGAGGTTGATAACAACCCGTTCTTCTGCCCCGACCCCGAAGCCGTTCCGGTGTTCGAGGAATATCTTGATGGCCTGCGCAAGGATGGATCATCTGTTGGTGCAGTGATCGAAGTCGTCTGTTCCGGTGTTCCGGTTGGTCTTGGTGATCCGGTTTATGACAAGCTTGATGCCGATCTGGCCAAGGCGATGATGACGATCAATGCCGTCAAGGGCGTTGAAATCGGCAACGGCTTTGAAGCCGCCGAACTGACCGGTATCGAAAATGCCGATGAAATGCGTCTGGGCGAAGATGGCAAGCCCGTCTTTGGCTCCAACCATGCCGGGGGGATTCTCGGCGGAATTTCATCAGGTCAGGACGTTGTCGTGCGCTTTGCCGTCAAACCGACCAGCTCGATCCTGACCCCGCGCAAAAGCCTTGATATCTATGGCAAGGAAGTCGATGTCGTCACCAAGGGTCGCCATGATCCGTGTGTTGGTATCCGCGGCGTTCCGGTGGGCGAAGCGATGGCTGCAATCACCCTTGCCGACCACCTTTTGCGCCACCGCGCACAGTGCGAAGGCTGGAACAGCAACAAGCATTTTCCAAGCTAGTTTTCGGGCCAGTTTTCCGACGCAATCGGAACGGGCGAATATCGCATCACAACTGGTTTCATGCCGCGTCTAAGTGGCATGAACCCGATATTGCTCAAAACCCTGATCCAACTTGCTGCGTCCAACAAAAAACCGGCTCCCAGCGGAACGGTTGGCAGTGACGCGCAGCTCAAAAATCGCATCGTCCTATTTGCGGACGAAGCCGTCGCCCTGCCCGACTGGGGGATTTCAGGGCTGCCGTCCATGATCCTCGGCGCGGCACCGCAAACCTGCCTGTTCGTCAGCGACCTCACTGTCGATGATGACGGCGATGACAAGGACGATACCGGCGGTTCCGATAGCAACAGCGATGACGCGTCCGATGCAACGGCCAGCGGATCGGTATCTTTCTCCCTGACCATCAAGGCCCCGCCTGCCGCCGACAGCAGCCTTAAGTCGCGCACCATTGTCTGGAAGCTGACCTTGCCCGTTGCGGGCTTTCGCGATGTTCAAACAGGTGCCAGCACCCCGCCCGTGCACGCCCCTGTGATCAAAACCCGCATCAAGCTGGGTGGCGTTATCCGTGATGTCGAAATCGGCCTTCTGGAAATGGGTCCTCTGGATCAACCACTTCTGATCGGCAAGGACACGCTATCAAACAAATTCCTGATCCGCCCCGACCGGCCCGAAGATCAGAAGATGCCAGCCGCCCCAACGGTTGACCTGACACCGGCACCCGCCGAGACGCCAAAGCCTGACGGCAGCCAGCCCGACCCAACGTCGGAAAAGGATCAACCGGCAAGCACAGGCGATACAGATCCCAAGGCAAAATCCGGGGACCAGACCGACGACAAGGACAAAGCCGCTTCTCCATCGGACTCGGGCGCGGGGACGAAGCCTCCGGCAACGGATACCACGGACACCAAGGCAACCAACGATACCAAAACTGATCCGGACAACAAGGCCCCCGACGAAACCGCCAAAGCCGCACCAACCGAGACCACGACGCCAGACGCCCCTGCGGCGTCTGATACGTCAAATGCGGCACAGGTAAACGATCAGCCTCAGGATCAAGAACAGCCAAAGTCCGAGGCAGGCGATGCCGCCACCGCCCCGGTGCCACAACCCTCTTCCGACGGCACGCAAGCGTCGGACGCGCCCCAAACAACCGCATCGCCGGAAAGCCAAGCGGCGTCAACCGATGCCACCTCCGCCGAAACGACGGACAAATCAGAAAACGCAACTCAATCCGACACAACACAAGCTGAGCCTGCAAGTTCGCAGTCAGACTCAGATGAAGACAAGACACCAACCCAACCTGCAGATACTCCGTCCACGACCGATACGGCTCACCCAGCGGCCCCGGAAAAAGAACAATCCTGATAAGCCTTTAAACCATAAGCGCCAGACTCCCCTCGCGCCATCCGATAACGGGTGGCGCATTTTTTTTTGCTGATCGAAGTAATTTTTGCTGCACGCCATCTTGTAGTTCTGCTGGGTGACCACATCTAACTTTCATAACAAAAAAACGAACCCCAAACGCGGTTGGGAAAAGGCAAAACCAATGACCATCGATCTGGACTTATCCCGTCTGTCGCGCAGGTCTGCGCTTAAGGGCTGGTTTGCCGCAGGCTCGGCACTTATCGGCAATTCCATTCTGTCACCGGTCTCCGCTGCCAGTGAAAAGACCCTGCTTGCGACCCCTACCTGTGGGGAGGATATCGGACCGACACGCGCCATGACCGAAGGCCCGTTCTATAGCAAAAATCCACCGGAGAAACGCAACTTCCGAACGCTTGGCAACGGCACGCCGGTGACCCTGCTAGGCTATGTGCTGAACTCGGCCTGCACGCCGATTGCCAATGCGATTGTCGATCTGTGGCATGCGGACTCAGATGGCCGTTATGACAATCAGGGCTTTAACATGCGCGGCTATCAGCGCACTGACGGCCAGGGACGCTATTACTTCGATACCATCCGCCCGGCCGAATATGCCGGACGCACCCCGCACTACCACGTCAAGATCACCCCGCCCAATGGCCGAACCCTGACCACCCAGCTTTATTTCCCGGATGAACCGCTTAACGAGCTTGATCACCTGTTTGACAGCGCGCTTCTGATGAACATGCATCCGGCAAGTGACGGCGAAATCGGCCGGTTTGATTTCGTTCTGGGCTGATGCCTGGTCACGGGTATCCCTAACCGAGATTTATGGTTTTACAATCGGGTAATCATCCAAACTGCTGCCATCAGGGAGGCGATTATTTTCTGGTTTGATCAAAGCGATACCAAATTCCAAATCCTCATGGCCTGTTGGGCCGACAATTACTAGCGCACGCCGAATAGCGCCCGATTCATCAAACAATATGTACGAAACCATACCTGGTCTGTCGGGTGGAAGATCGATCTGTTTAGTTCTTCCAACAAGCGTGCTCGCCAAAGCTGATTTCGTTACATCTAAGCTTTGGTCGGTCATTGAAACCACGCAAGTTTTGTTTTCCACCAAGGTCAACAATACGTCCACACTATTGTAATCCTTGTGCTCATACTGCCAAATACTGGCTTCGCTCTCTGGAAACGCTGCGTCTATTCGCTCCTGAGAAACAAGGTAAGGCGCAATCTGGGGATCAGTAACAAGTACAGAAAGGTCGTCTAGGTTAGCAATACAACGCTTGTTGAATTCATCCGAAGCAAGGCCTTGTGGCACTTCATAAGTTGCAAGCTTCCATAGCTTTCCTCCCGCCACGGTAATTACCAATGCAACGAAGAAGAAAATCCAGAACCTTCGCTTTTCTTTGCGAGTCTCACCAATCACCTTACTAACACCTTTTTTAGATTCTCGTGTCGCGAGCATATATAAACCTGATGCACGCAAAACCGTATCTCCGAATTCAGTCTTCGTCGATCTGAAAGATCGAAATGGGGTTGCACAAACTTGGCGCGACGGATAATGTTAACAAAGTTAACATAAGAAAAACGAGTTACGTGCAAATGGGAAAGTATCACCACGGTGATGTCCGGAATGTCCTCCTGCAACAAGCTGAAAACATCCTGACGAACGAAGGCCCGGCTGGTTTGTCGCTACGCCGTCTGGCGCGGCTGACCGGTGTGTCGGAAGCCGCCCCCTATCGCCATTTTGACGGCAAGGATGGCATTTTGGCGGCAGTTGCGATTGCTGCCTTTGAAAGGTTCGCCGAACAACTTGAAAGCGCTGCGGAAAGTCACCCCAATCACGAAGAACGCATCATGGCGCTGGGGGCTGCCTATGTGCAGTTCGCGGTCGAAAACCCGCAGCATTTCCGTCTGATCTTTGGCCGCGAACGCCCGCCACTCGATCAATATCCGGAACTGCGCGATGCCGCCGATAACGCCTTTGACGTCTTGCAACGCGCCGTCACATCGGTTGATCGCAAGGCCGAAATGACCCTGGCCGAGGCCGCCAGTGCCTATAACCGGGCACTCGCCGCATGGAGCCGGGCACACGGCATCGCTATGCTGGTGATTGATGGCATGATCGTGCCGCCCGCCGATCAGGATCTTTCAAGTTTTGTTCTGGGCCTTCTGGCCGAAGACCTGACCATGCCGGTCAACACCGACAAAGCCCCTTAACCCTTAACGGGCAGCCGCCTGTTACCAACCGGAAAATCAGATGGAATACGCAACCGTCAAACTCATACACGTCATTGGCGCCATACTGTTTTTGGGCAATATCATCGTATCCGCCGTCTGGAAAATACAGGCAGACCGGACCAACAACCCGGTCGTCGTCGCCTTTGCCTGTCGCCTGATCAACGTCACCGACCTTGCCTTTACGGCGCTTGGTTCGGCCCTGATCGTGATTGGTGGTATCGGACTTTTTCATGCGACCGGAATCGCGCTCTCGGATGCGCCCTATCTGATCTATGGCATTGGTCTGTTTGGCATGGCAGCGATGCTGTGGTTGGTGGGATTGCTCCCGCTTCAGATCTATATGTCAAAGATCGCGGCCAGGACCGTCGCAAACGGCGAAACCGAGATGCCCGCAAGCTATGAGAAATGCCGCAGGCTGTGGAACATGGTCGGGCGGATTGCCATCCTGTTTCCGCTGGGCGCCCTTTACCTGATGATCATGCGTCCCGACTTCTAAGTGGTGGGCGCAACATGCTGCGCCTTCCACCATACGGAAAGCCGTTTTATCTGATTGATCGGCTTTTGGCGCAGGCCCTAAGATGCCGCCAGTTAATCGCATCAAAGAAAACGTCCCGGGAGAAGTCCAATGCTGACCATCAAACGCCTGTCCATTGAGGATGCCTATATCCTGATCGAAGGCGCGCGCAACCGCGCCAATGAAATCGGGGTGCCGATGTGTATCGCGATTACTGACGAATCCGGTGTGCTGATCGCGTTTGAACGCATGGATGGCGGCAAGGTCACCAGCACCACCATCGCCCAGGACAAATCCTTTACCGCATCGGGCGCGCGCAAGGGCACGCATGAGTATGCCGCGAGCGCCCAGCCGGGCAAACCGGCCTATGGTATCGATTCCGAAATTGGCGGCCGGCTGTCGATTGTCGCGGGCGGCCTGCCAGTGTTCGTTGATGGTGAATGCGTTGGCGGTATCGGCGTCAGTTCCGGCACCCCGCCGCAAGATCAGGATTGCGCACAGGCCGGTATTGATTTCTTCATGAAGAAAATCGGCAAGTAATCTGATGAGGACGGATGGGAATCAGGCCTGTTGATCAGGCCGCTTTCCGCCCGCAAATCAGGAATTCAACATTGCCTTCGGGACCGGTGATCGGGCTTTTGGTAATGCCAAGCACTTCCCAGCCCGGAAGATTGGCAAGCCAGTCGGAAATGGTATCGCAGACTTCCTGATGCAATTCGGGTTCGCGCACGACCCCCTTTTTGCCAACCCGTTCCTTGCCGACTTCAAATTGCGGCTTGATCAACGCAATCAGATAGCCGCCCGTCTTGACCCGCTCCATACTGGCCGGAAGCACGGTACGAAGGCCAATAAAGCTGGCATCGCAAACAACGATATCAATGTCATCAGGGATCTGTTCTTCGGTCAAATGCCGCGCATTGGTCTTTTCCATGACCACAACGCGGTCATCATTACGCAGCTTCCAATCAAGCTGCCCCTGCCCGACATCGACGGCATAAACCTTGGCCGCCCCGTTCTGAAGCAGAACATCGGTAAAGCCGCCGGTGGATGCACCGACATCGACCGCGATAAAATCGGTCACGTCGATCTCGAACTCGGCCAACCCTTTTTCAAGCTTGAGCCCGCCGCGTGACACCCACGGATGTGGCTGCCCGCGCAGCGTAATGGAAATGTCTTCCTTGCACGGCATGCCCGGCTTATCAAGCCGTTGCTCGCCGCTAAAGACATTGCCTGCCATGATATAAGCCTGCGCCTTGGACCGGCTTTCCACCAATCCACGTTCCACAAGCAACTGATCCAAACGTTTCTTTGCCATGAGCGCGTTTTAACGTACCCGCCCAAAAAGGTCACGCATTTGGTGTCGCTTTTAAACCGGAATTAGCTGGCCAGCGGTTCGAGGTATCCGCGCGGCACAATCGCCAGAAGATCATTAAGCGACTCACCCTGAACCGCCACATGCTGCTGCATCAGTTTGCCTGCCGTCTCGGCCTCGCCATTGGAAATGGCACTGAGGATATCGGCATGTTCATTGTTGGATTTCTTGACACGTCCCGGACGGTGCAACTGCAGGCGACGATAAGGAGCCAGTCGGTTGCGCACATTCTTGGTCTGACGTTCAAGGAAACTGTTGCGGCATCCGGCATAGATCGCCTCGTGGAAGCGGACATTGGCCTCGTAATAGGCGTCCGCATCGGCATGATCCTTAAGCCCGCTGCACTCTTCGGACAGCGCAATCAGGTTTTCGATATCCACACGCGGCATGCGTCGTGCCGCCAGCCTCGCACACATGGCTTCAAGTTCGGCCATGACTTCGAACATTTCAATCAGTTCGGCAACCGTGATCGAGGCAACAATGGTGCCACGGCGCGGCATGGTCGCAACCAGCCCCGAACCGGCAAGCGTCTGAAGCGCTTCACGCACCGGCGTGCGTGACACACCGAACCGTTCGCTTAACGAACGCTCGTCAAGTTTGTCGCCAGGCTTGAGCACACCGGTCACGATATCGCGCTCAAGTTTCTGGACCAGATCAGTGGCAAGCTTTCCGTTTTGCGACATGTGGGACCTCGTTTTTCGTCACTTACTGGTATACCAGAACACATATTCTGGTACCAATCAAAGCCTTTTCGATGTCGTCTTGCGGTGTTTTTCTGCTGCATTGCAAAAGTTTAAACCAAGTTTTCCAAAATAGTTGGGCAAACACTATGGCGCGGATTTGTGGCACTGCAAAATGACGCTCTGGTATACAAAATTGCGTGGACAGCATGCCAGAAATCTGTAACGCTTTTCCTCAATGCAAATACCGCATCAATAATAAGAAGCGCAAAAGGCGCCAAATGCACGTAAACGCATGCTTCATCCGGGAGGATAAAGATGAAGATTTTCAAGAAGACTCTTACGGCGTCTGTTGCCGCCATCTCCATGTCTGTTGCTGCCTTTGGCATGTCCGCATCTGCTGGTGCCGAGACGCTCAAGCTGTCTCACCAGTGGTCGACCAGCGATATCCGCCACAAGGTTGCAGAGATCATCGCCGATGAAGTCAAAGCTGCAAACGTTGATCTGGAAATCCAGATCTTCCCGTCCGGCTCCCTGTTCAAGGCAAAAGAACAGTGGACCCCGATGACACGCGGGCAGCTCGACATGATCGTTTATCCGCTAGCCTATGCCGGTGGTCGTGTTCCGGCAACCAACCTGACCCTGATGCCGGCACTGGTCAAAAACCACGATCATGCAAACCGCATCAACGAATCCCCGTTCATGGCTAAAATCGAAGAACTCCTGAACGAAGATGGTGTTGTAACCGTTGCCAAGGGTTGGCTGGCCGGTGGCTTTGCCTCGACCAAGGGCTGCATCCGCAAGCCGGAAGACGTAAAAGGCCTTCAGATTCGTGCCGCCGGCAAATCGTTCGAGCAGATGCTTGAAGGTGCCGGTGCATCCATCGCCGCCATGCCGAGCTCGGAAATCTATCCGGCCATGCAGACCGGCGTTCTTGATGCCACCAACACCAGCTCCTCAAGCTTCGTTTCCTATCGTATCTACGAGCAGGTCAGCTGCTACACCCCGGCCGCAGGCAACGCGCTGTGGTTCATGTATCAGCCGGTCCTGATGTCGAAGAAAAGCTACGACAACCTCAATGATGCGCAGAAAGAAGCCCTGGCTGCTGCTGCGAAAAAGGCTGAGGAATACTACACCACCGAAGGCCGCAAGCAGGACTCTGACAGCATCGCTGTCTTCAAGGAAAACGGCGTTGAAATCGCCGAGTTGACCGACGAAGACTTCGCTGCCTGGCAGGCTCTGGCCAAGGAAACCTCCTACAAGAAGTTCGTTGAAGAGACCCCGAACGGTCAGGAACTTCTTGATATGGCACTTGCAGTCGAGTGATCGGTTCTTGACGTGAAGTGATGGTGGTGCCGGTCTGTCCGGCACCACCCCATTCCTCAAAATACAAAAATATAGACCAATACGGTTCCGTCAGAGGAGAACGCGCGTGTCGAACGCCATGTCCCCGCACCCACTTCCGATTGATCTGCCAGACGATTTCACGCAGACACCAAGTGCGTCGCATTCCGTTAAATCAGATATGCCTCCCCCGCCTGATGTCGAGCCGATCGACCATCAAAACGCCATGGCCGCAAACCGGTCTCAGGCGCCAAAGGGCCCGCTTGATGGCGTCATTTCTGCCATCCATTTCTTATCGCGCATTTGCGGGATCGCATCGGCAAGCATGTTTGCCATTGCGATGCTGATCATCTGCCAACTGGTCTTCATGCGATATGTGCTCAATGAATCCACCGTCTGGCAGACCGAGGCCGTCATCTTCCTGATGATCGGCGCAACACTGGTCGGCCTGCCCTATGTTCAATTGCTGCGCGGTCACGTCAATGTTGACCTGTTCCCGATGTACCTCAAACGCGGCGCACGCATGACCCTTGCCATCCTGACCCTGTCATGTGGCATGGCGATCAGTGCTCTGTTTGGCTTCTATGGTCTGGAACTGGTGATCGAGGCTTATGAAGGCGGCTGGTTGTCTGAAACCATCTGGGCCGTCGCACTCTGGAAACCTTACACTGCGCTGCCAATCGGCTTTGGCTTGCTGTTCCTGCAATTCTTTGCCGATTTCCTGTCGCTCATCACCCGCAGATCGACACCGTTCGATATTCGCGACGACATTTCCTAAGGAGGCCGCATCATGGATCCCTTGCTTCTTGCGGCCGTTGTCGGCATCGCAACCACCCTTGTTCTTTTCTCCGGCATTCCGGTCGGTATTGGCCTACTTCTGGTCAGTGTTGGCTTCATCATCACCTTTGATGGCACCGGATCATTGCCGCTGTTGCCGGAAATCCTGTTCGGCAAACTCGAAAGTTTCGAAGTTCTCGCCATCCCGATGTTCATCCTGATGGGGGCTGTAGTTGCCTCGTCTCGGGCCGGTGGTGACTTGTATTCCGTTCTTGATCGCTGGTTGACCCGTATTCCGGGCGGGCTTGTGATTTCAAACCTTGGCGCCTGCGCGATCTTTTCCGCGCTTTCGGGTTCGTCGCCTGCCACCTGTGCCGCAATCGGCAAGATGGGCATTCCGGCGATGCGCGAACGCGGCTTCCCCGATACGGTTGCGGCCGGCTCGATTGCCGCTGGCGGTACCTTGGGCATCCTGATCCCGCCAAGTGTGACCATGATTGTTTATGGCATCTCGACCGAAACCTCGATCGGGCGCCTGTTCCTTGCCGGTCTTCTGCCGGGTCTTCTGGTCACCGCCCTTTTCATGGCCTGGTCGCTCTATTCGACCTGGCGTCAGGGCAATGCCCAGGCCGCCCTTGGTGTTGTCAAATACACATGGAAGGAAAAGTTTGAAATCCTTCCGCGTGTTCTGCCCTTCCTTGTCATCATTGGTGCGGTTCTGTTCGCCCTTTATGGCGGTGTTGCGACACCTTCGGAAACGGCTGGCGTTGGTGCACTGTTCTGCCTGATCACCGCCATGATCATTTATCGCATGTGGAAACCGGGTCAGCTTTGGAATGTCATGCGTGACACCACCAAGGAATCCGTGATGATCCTGCTGATCATCGGGGCTGCCGGCCTGTTTAGCTACATGCTGTCCTCGCTGTTCATCACCCAGTCGATTGCCCAGTGGATTTCCGCCCTTGAGGTCAACCGTTGGGTTCTGATGGGCTTCATCAACGTGTTCCTGCTGATCAGTGGCTTCTTCCTGCCGCCGGTCGCAGTCATCCTGATGAGCGCACCGATCCTGCTGCCGGTGATCATCAATGCTGGTTTCGATCCTTACTGGTTTGCCGTGATCCTGACGATCAACATGGAAATCGGCCTGATCACCCCGCCGGTTGGTTTGAACCTGTATGTCATTAATGGCATTGCACCCGACATCCGCCTGCAGAGCATCCTTAAGGGCGCCTTCCCTTACGTGATGTGCATGATCGCAGCGATCATCATTCTGTGCTTCTTCCCGCAGATCGCCACCTGGCTTCCGGAAACCATCATCGGAGGACGCTAATGTCAGGCATGTCTGTCAAAAGCTGGCTTTCAAGCATTGCCGACCGTGGTCGTGAACTGCTTGATCTGCCACTCTCGACCCCGCAGGACCCGCTCAAGCAGCTTGGCGCCATGTGCAAGGACCTTGTTTCGCAAAAGGGCGAGGCACGTGGCACCGCGGCTGCACGCGAAGTGGTGCGGCTTTGGGAAAACCTTCCCGAAGAAGACCATCTGGCCTTCTTCCGGATGATGCAAAATGACTTTAGCGCTGATCGCGCCAAGGTCACCAAGGCCGCCGAGGCCTTTGCCAAGGACCCGTCCGAGGCAAACCTCGCCGTCCTGACCCAAACGTCCGAGCCGATCCGTCAGGAACTGCTGCGCAAGATCAACATGGCACCGGGTGGTACGCGGGCCATTGTCGACATGCGTGAAACCCTGATCGCACTGTTAAAGAACAACCGCGATCTTGAACCGCTCAATGCCGATATGCAGCACCTGCTGACCAGCTGGTTCAACCGTGGTTTCCTTGAGTTGCGTCATATCGATTGGGATACCTCGGCAGCCATCCTTGAAAAACTGATCCGCTATGAGGCGGTCCATGAAATTCAGGGCTGGGAAGATCTGCGTCGTCGTCTGGCGACCGACCGGAAATGCTTTGCCTTCTTCCATCCGGCCATCCCCGACGACCCGCTGATCTTTGTTGAAGTCGCCCTCGTGCATGGCTTGGCCGATAGTGTTCAGGCGCTTCTGGCCCCGGAAATCGATGAAAAGGCCCCGGAAACCGCCAACACGGCGATCTTCTATTCGATCAGCAACTGTCAGGCGGGCCTTAAGGGCATTTCGTTTGGCAACTTCCTGATCAAACAGGTGGTCGAGGAACTCAAACGCGAATTCCCGCAGCTCAAACAATTCGCCACCCTTTCGCCCATTCCGGGCTTCATGGGGTGGCTGCGCACCCGCCAGAAAAGCAAGGCCGACGATGCCGAGCTTGCCGGTCAGGTGCTGGACGGGCTTAGCGAAGATGACTGGATCAACGATCCGATCAAGGTCGCCAAGCTGCAAAAGCCGACCTTGGCGCTGTGTGCCACCTATCTTGCCACCTGCAAACGCGGCAAGTCCCCGCTTGATCCCACTGCCCGCTTCCATCTGGGCAATGGTGCACAGCTTGAACGCCTGAACTGGCTTGGCGATACCTCCGAAAAGGGTCTGCGTCAGGCGGGCGGCATGATGGTGAACTACGCCTATCACCTCAATGATATCGAGAAAAACCACGAAGCACTGATGAATGACGGAAAGATCGCCACATCGAAATCCGTCGCACAGCTTGCCGGAATTTAAACAGGTATGACCATGTCAGATAATCTTCTTCAAACATTTCTGGACCGTTTTCCGGCCGACAAATCCCGCACGTTTCTGATTGAACGCGACGGCACCGAACGCAGTTTTTCGTGGCTGCTTGATCGCACCGGTCGTTATGCGTCGGTGCTGGCATCCCATGGTGTGGTCAAGGGTGACCGCGTTGCCGCCCAGGTCGACAAATCATCCGATGTGATCGCGCTCTATCTGGCTTGTCTGCAACTTGGCGCCATTCACCTGCCGCTCAACACTGCCTATACCGGTGATGAAATCGCCTATTTCCTCGGTGATGCCGCACCGCGTGTCTTCGTCTGCCGTCCGGGCCATATCGATGCGGCCAAGGAACTGGGTGACAAGAATGACGTCGCGGCTGTCCTGTCACTCGGTTCGCACGGCGATGGCAGCCTCAATGACGAAGCCGCAAACGCCACCGCCATGACCGACATCGTCGCCGCCGACAAGGACGACGTTGCCGCCATCCTGTACACATCAGGCACGACGGGCCGGTCCAAGGGCGCGATGCTGACCCACAACAATCTGGGCTCGAACGCCAAAACCCTGCATCATGCATGGGGCTTCAAGCCTGGTGATACTTTGCTGCATGCCCTGCCGCTGTTCCACACCCACGGGCTGTTTGTTGCGATCAACATCATGCTGATGAATGGCGGCAAGGTGATCCTGCTTCCGAAATTCGATGCCGATGACGTGATTGAACGTCTGCCGCAATCAACCGTCCTGATGGGCGTTCCGACCTTCTATACCCGCCTGCTGGCGCATCCGAAATTCACCAAGGATGTTACCGCCAACATGCGTCTGTTCGTCTCGGGTTCGGCGCCGCTTCTGGCCGAAACCCATGACGCATTCTTTGAACGCACCGGTCACAAGATCCTTGAACGCTATGGCATGACGGAAACTTGCATGAACACATCCAACCCGCTGGATGGCGAACGCCGTCCGGGTGCGGTTGGCCCGACCCTTCCGGGGATTGAGGCCCGCGTTTGTGACAAGGATGGCAATGTTCTGGGGGCCGGTGAAATCGGCGTACTCGAAGTCCGTGGCCCGAACGTCTTCAAGGGTTACTGGCAGATGCCGGAAAAAACCGCGTCCGAGTTCCGCTCCGACGGCTTCTTTATCACCGGCGATCTCGCCACCATCGGCGAAGACGGCTATGTCACCATCGTTGGCCGCGACAAGGACCTGATCATTTCCGGTGGCTTTAACGTCTATCCCAAGGAAGTCGAAGAAGTCATCGCCGAGTATGACGAGGTCGATGAAGTCGCGATCTTTGGCCTGCCACATCCCGACTTCGGCGAAGCCGTTGCCGGTGTGATTGTGGCCGCCAACGGCGATCAGGCGGATCCCGAAGCCATCATCAAACGGACCCAGGACAAGCTGGCGAAATTCAAGGTGCCCAAGCGCATATGGGTGATCAAGGAACTGCCGCGCAACACCATGGGCAAAATCCAGAAGGCCCAGCTGCGCAAACAATACGAAGACACCTTTACCTCCCCTGCAGCATAAGCGTTGCAGTCTTATACTCCCGCTGCCCAGAGCCTTTCCTGCTAACAGAAAGCTCTTTCCCGCAGCACCCATCGGGTCTCTGACCCTACCTCCCCGGCCGGATTTATCTGGCCGGTTTTTTTTGCCTGCACACCCAAAACCCGAACGTCACAAATTCCGCCGTTATGCAATTTTTAGGGAATAACGCCAAACAATGCTAAATTAGACAACGACCAACAACCAATCTGAAGGCCTGTCGTAAGGACCAGCACGAAAGTAACTGGGATTGATGACCAAGCTTGATGACGCAATAGACCGGGTTTCGCGCAACATCGCCCAGACCGGCGCCCTGACGACCGAGGCATCGCGGCGCTACGAACAGATGTTTGCCGATTTCCGCACCGAACTGGACCGCGCCCTTGATGCGGCCGATACGCTTGCCGATGCCGCCGGGGCGACCATGGCGATACTCGAACAGGCATCAAGCCTCTTGCGCCAAAGCTTCCCCAATCCGCACCCGCGTACCTGTCGCGATCAATGCAGCGCCTGCTGCCACCTGTTTGTCAGTGTCCCGCCAGGTGTGACCGACCTGGTCGCCGCCTACATCACGGCAAATTTCACCACGCCACAGATCGATGCCCTGAAAGATCGCCTGCGCAGTGCCGCAACCGACATCGAACAGTTTACAAAAACCGCCGACGTCCGGGTGCGCTGCCCGTTGCTTGATGAACAGGACCGTTGCAGCATTTACGCCATCCGCCCGCTGACCTGTCGCGCCTTTACCTCGGCCAATGCCGGTCTGTGCCATGCCATGGTGTTTGGCGACAGCGCACAGCAATCCACCCGCATTGATCAGGATCCCGGCCATTATCGCCTGCATATCGCCGCGACCGAGGCGCTTCAAAATCTGGCAACCCGTCGCGGCCTTAACGGGCGGCAGGAGGGCTTCGTTCACGCCCTGCTCGATCGGCTTGATAACGGGCCAACTTCCGCCTGATACAAACGCCTTGCAATTTCGCGCAAACAGGACCATTTCCCCAGAGTTCCTCAAGGGCTGCGCATCCGCCTGGCCTTGCCATCAAAACCAAATGGGGCAGACATGGATAACCCGTCCGCAAAATCACCGCGCGTGGCCTTTGTCACCGGTGGCGCCCAGGGCTTGGGCCTTGGCATCTCAAAGCATCTTCTGGGACTTGGCTGGAAGGTCGCGATGTTTGATCTTGATGCCGATGCGGGCGCGGACGCGCTTGATGGCCTGACGGATGCTGAACGCGACCGCACATTGTTCCTGCAGGGCGACGTCGCCCATGAGCCCGACATCAAACTTTGCATCCAGCAATGTGTTGACCGGTTTGGTCGCATCGATGGCCTGATCAGCAATGCCGGGATTGCCAATCCCCATGTCCCCAACATCGAAGACCTTGAATGGGATCAATGGCAACGCGTGATCAATGTCAATCTGGGCGGGGCGTTTCTGGCAACCAAGCACGCAACACAGCATCTGCGCGATACCAAGGGTGCGATTGTCAATATCGCCTCCACCCGCGCCTTCCAGTCAGAGGCCAACACAGAACCCTATGCCGCGTCCAAGGGTGGCATCGTTGCCCTGACCCATGCGCTGGCGGTCAGCCTTGCGGGTGATATTCGCGTCAACGCCATCGCACCGGGCTGGATCGAAGTTGGCGACTGGCAGAAAAACGCCAACAAAACCAACCCCGATCACAGCGAAGCCGACAAGGCCCAACACCCGGTTGGCCGTGTCGGCACGCCCAAAGACATCGCACAGGCCGTCTCCTTCCTGCTGGATGGCGATAAATCCGGCTTCATGACCGGCGAAACCATCCGCATTGATGGCGGCATGACGCACAAGATGATTTACGTCGACTGACGAACTTCAGGAACGAAAAAGGCCGGTCTGTCATTTCCGACAACCGGCCTTTTTTATTCTCGAAATCTTTGACCTGATCAGGCGCGCGCCTTGCTTTCGCTCATGCCAAGCGCGCCAAGCGCGGTCTTGACGATGGCCTTGGCATCGAGCCCGGCCTTCTCGTACTGGATTTCCGGCTTGTCATGATCAATCAGCGCATCTGGCAGCGCCATGGTGCGGATCTTAAGCCCGTTATCAAGCAATCCGTGCCCCGCCATATGTTGCAGGACCATCGCGCCAAAGCCGTTGATCGATCCTTCTTCGATGGTGATCAGGACTTCGTGGTTGCGCGCCAGATTGGCAATCAGTTCATGATCAAGCGGTTTGGCAAAGCGTGCATCGGCAACCGTCGCAGGCAAACCCCGTGCAGCAAGGTCTTCGGCGGCAATAAGCGCCTCGGCCAGTCGCGTGCCATAGGACAGGATGGCAATCTTGCCCCCTTCGCGCAGGATACGGCCCTTACCAATTTCAAGGACTTTGCCCTCGGTTGGCATTTCAACGCCAACACCCTCGCCCCGCGGATACCGGAACGCACTTGGTCGATCATCAATCGCCCAGGCGGTCGTGGTCATGTGGACAAGCTCTGCCTCATCGGCGGCCGCCATCAAAACAAAGTTCGGCAGGCAGCCAAGATAGGCAATATCATAGGCCCCGGCATGGGTCGCGCCATCGGCCCCGACCAGTCCGGCACGGTCCATCGCAAAACGCACCGGCAGGTTCTGGATCGCGACATCATGCACGACCTGATCATAACCGCGCTGCAGGAAGGTCGAATACAGCGTGCAGAACGGCTTGTACCCTTCGCACGCCATCCCGGCGGCAAAGGTCACGGCATGCTGTTCGGCAATCCCGACGTCAAAGGCACGATCAGGGAAATGATCGGCAAAGATGTTCACCCCGGTGCCGGACGGCATCGCGGCGGTGATCGCGGTAACTTTCTCGTCCTTCTCGGCAAGCTTCACCAGCGTTTCGCCATACACCTTGGTGTAGCTCGGCGCATTCGGGGTCGGCTTGGCCTGCTTGCCGGTCACAACGTCAAACTTGGCAACGCCATGGTACTTGTCGGCGGCATTTTCGGCGGGGCCATAGCCCTTGCCTTTTTGCGTGACGGCATGGATCAGGATCGGGCCATCCACATCGGCATCGCGGACGTTTTTTAGAACCGGCAACAGATGATCCATGTTGTGACCATCAATCGGCCCGACATAGAAGAAGCCCATTTCTTCAAACAGTGTACCACCCGTGACCATGCCACGGGTATATTCTTCAAGCTTGCGCGCAGCCTCTTCGATCTGGCGCGGCAGATGCTTGGTCAGGCCCTTGGCCGCATTGCGCAGGCCCTGATATCCCTTGCCCGAAATCAGGCGCGACAAATAACCCGACATCGAACCCACCGGCGGGGCAATCGACATGTCGTTATCATTCAGGATCACAATCAAACGCTGATCGGTGGCGGCGGCATTGTTCATCGCCTCATAGGCCATGCCCGCACTCATCGACCCGTCGCCGATTACGGCAATCACGTTCTTGCGCTTGTCGTCCGATAGCTGGTTGGCCACCGCCATACCAAGCCCGGCCGAGATCGAGGTGGAGCTATGCCCCGCCCCGAACGGATCATATTCGGATTCGGATCGTTTGGTGAAACCTGACAAACCACCACCCTGACGAATGGTGCGGATACGATCACGCCGACCGGTCAGGATTTTATGCGGATAGCACTGATGACCAACATCCCAGATCAAACGATCATACGGCGTATCAAACAGGTAATGGATCGCAACCGTCAGCTCGACCACACCAAGTCCGGCGCCCAGATGCCCGCCGGTCACCGATACCGCATCAATCACCTCGGCGCGCAATTCGTCGGCAACCTGCTTCATCTGGGCAGGCTGCAACTTGCGCAGCTCTTCGGGGGTGTTGATGGTATCCAGCAGCGGGGTCTTGGAGGTCGTGCTCATTCCGATCTCGATTTCAATTTTTTATATGGCGTTGGTTACAACAGGGTGACTGTTATGGCGCCATGTTGCAAGCTGCGTAAAATAGCGAGGTTCGACCGAATTAGCGACCCTGAATTTCACCGGTTTTTACCTTATCGAGGAAACGGTGGATCACTTGCTCGACGGTGCGGTGAATGGTGTCGCGATCCTGACCAAAATCGCGGCATAAATGGCCAAAATTCTCTGCAATATATGGGGTGCATTTTGGCAAGAAGGAATAGTGTCCGGCCCCCTTCACCTTCACAAACTTTGCCCGCCCGCGCAACAGCTTGCGGAAGTGTGCAGCGTTAACATGGTCATGCAGGATTTCGTCCGTATCGGCCTCGACAAACAGCATCGGGATATCGATGTCGCTCAATCCCGCATCGGTCGCTGCCACGCCAAAGGCTGGCGCAATCGCGATGATGGCAGCAATCCGCTCATCACGCTCGGACACTACCGGCCCGCCATACACATTGTGCAATCGGTCAAGGTGATCATCGCTTGGCGCGTGCTGGCAAATCACGTGATCCGTATCAGCGTTGATTTCGCAGTAATCCTGCCAGGCCTTGGCATCAAAATCCCACCCCGCCAGCTTCAGGACCGTCGCCCCGCCTGCCGAATGGCCAAGGGCATAGATTTTATCTTGGTCAATCTGCGGCCCGATTTCGTCATGCGCCAGTAACAGATCAAGCGCCAGACGCATTTCCTGGGGGCGGCGCTCGATAATCGCCAATTGCCGCGCTTCGGACGCATCAAGGTAATTGTCGCCATGATGCTGTGGGGCCGCAACGATATAGCCCCGCCGTGCGAGATATTCCGCCAACCAGAACTGATTGAACCGATGCCCTTCCGACCCATGCGAAAACAGCACGATGGGAAACGGGCCATCATCGGCAAAGGCGGCCCCGCGCGAAGCACTGGAAACCACGCCCATATGGCGCACCGAACTTTCCGGTGCTGTTGCCGGATACCAGATCGCTAACGGAAACGGGTCCTTGTCAAACAGCCGGTCGCGAAAACCGGCTGTATATGGCGCATGATCGGTCATGGTTATGATCTAGGGCCACGGCCGCTTACCGGCCGCGTTCAACCACAAAACGTGCCACCGCACGCAGCGGTTCGGCCTCATCGTCAAAGCAGTTCAGATGATTGATCGCCTGATCACACAGCATTCTTGCCTGTTCGCGGGCCTGATCAAGACCGAGCAATTTGACGAAGGTTGATTTTTCCTGATCAACATCCTTGCCGGCAGTCTTGCCGAGTTCTTCCGAACTTGCCTCGACATCAAGGATGTCATCCTTGATCTGGAAGGCCAACCCCATGTCATGTGCGTAGGATCGAAGCGCCAAACGAATGCTTTTGGGTGCCTTGCCAAGGATCGCCCCGGCTTCGCAGGCAAAGGCAAACATCCGCCCGGTCTTGAGCAAATGAAGGTGTGTGACCTGCGCCTGATCAAAGCTCTGCCCTTCCCCGGCCAGATCGATCATCTGTCCGCCGACCATGCCATACGGCCCTGCCGCACGGGCAAGGGCGCGGACAAGATCGGTACAAACACGCGGGTCCGGATGGGTATCTTCATCGGCCAGCACTTCAAACGCCTGGGTCAGCAACGCATCACCGGCCAAAATCGCCGTCGCCTCGTCAAACTGCTTGTGGCAGCTGGGCTTGCCGCGACGCAGATCGTCGTCATCCATCGCCGGCAGGTCATCATGGATCAGCGAGTAGCTGTGTACCATCTCGACTGCGGCGGCGACACGAAGGGCGGATCGGCGCGATACCTTGAACAACCCAGCAGAGCTCAGCACCAGAAACGGGCGCAGGCGTTTGCCATCGCCCAGCGTCGAATAGCGCATCGCCTGATACAGGCGCTGCTCGATCTGGCCATTGGCGCGGGGCAGGATCCCGTCAAGCGTCTCGCCCAGATCAGCAGACGCCGCACTCAGTTCGGCAATCATGTCGTAACTCACGACGGTCTCCGATTATTCAATTTCGGTCGGGGTTGCCGACGGGCGGCCATCCGCATTCAGGGTGATTTTTTCGATGCGCTCTTCAGCCGCGCGCAGTTTGCCCGCACAATGGCGTTTCAGCGCCGCACCGCGTTCATAGGACGCAATGGCGTCATCAAGCCCGACCTGACCCTGTTCAAGCTGACGCACAAGGGTTTCAAGCTGCCCAAGCGCCTCTTCGAAACTCAGTTTCGCGATATCTTCAGGAGTAGCGGGAGATGCAGTAGCCTCGGACATGTAAGCTCCATTTCTTAGATCGGCGCGGAGTTTACGCGCAAGTCACGATCAGGGCAACCGAACAGAACGCAATTTCGTCTGACTGAAACGCTTTTGTCGGGCAATACCCCGATGATCTTTGAGTGATCTTGAGCTGATCTTTGACTGCCCTTAATGGGCACCCATCAATGTCCTCACATGTTGCACGGCACTTGTCGCAAGCGACGGTAAATCATAGCCCCCCTCAAGCAGTGATACCACACGTCCACCACACTGTTCCTCGGCAAGATCCATCAACTGCTTGGTCATCCAGACAAAATCATCCGCCACATAGCAAAGCCCTGCCAGCGGATCATTCTTGTGCCCGTCGAAGCCCGCCGAAATGATCAGAAGTTCCGGCTTGAACGCGGCAATACCGGGCAAGACCGTCGAATTAAACGCTTCCTGTACTTCCGCCGTGCCCGATCCGGCAACCATGCCGACATTGAGGATATTGTTGGCACATCCGCGTTCGCTTTCCGCCCCTGTGCCCGGGTAAAGCGGCCATTGATGGGTTGAGCAATAAAACAGGTCCGCATCATTATAAAACAGGTCCTGCGTGCCATTGCCGTGATGGACATCGAAATCCATCACCGCCACCCGCTTGATGCCGAATTTGTTGCGCGCATGGTGGGCTGCAATGGCGGCATTGTTAAACAGGCAAAATCCCATCGCCCGGTCATATTCGGCGTGATGCCCCGGCGGTCTGGTCGCGACAAAGGCATTCTTTTCATGCCCCTCCATCACCGCATCAACCGCGACACAGGCCCCGCCGACCGATCGCAATGCTGCCCTGCCCGACCCCGGCGACACATACGTATCACCATCAAGCGGCTCGATGCCGTGGTCGGGTATGCTTGCCATCACCTTGTCGACATAGGCCGGGTCATGCACTTTCTTGATCAGGTCGATATCGCCCAGCGGCGCTTCTTCGCGGTGAAGAAACATGAATTCCTCGGCCTCGAAAACGCGCTGGATCACGCGCAGACGATCAGCGCATTCCGGGTGTCCCGGGCCGGTATCATGTTCAATACAATCGTGATGGGTCACGAACAAAGTCGCCATTTTTCTGCGTCGCCTTCCTGAATGGTCCGATATGGTGCGGCGCCGGGACCGGGCCCGGGTCACGGGATCGCGTTGACCGCGTCCGTTGTTTTTATCCTGCCTTGCTTGTTCTAGCGCAAAACAGGATGCTTCTCTTTGTTCTAAATCAGCACATCACCGAACGATAAGGCAAGCTCTTTGGCCTTCGATCTTCGCATCATCTGGCGCGTGTCGCGTCTGCTACTAATACTTTCACAGTTTTGCCGTTTTCTCGGGTTTGTATATGTTGGTATCGATTATGTTTCAAACCGAGCAAACGGGAACATAATCAAATAAAAACAGGTCCTGTCGGAATCGGTGCAAAGGTTTCATTCGCCCGCACACCGCCCAAGGGATCAAATTCGCGATCGCCAGAGAAAAATCTGGTGCATGGAAGGAAGTTCGACAGGCCGGATTCCGGCACAAACACCATCAGCAGCAGGTGAGATCCGAGTAAACACTCTCTTGACAGATTTGTAATATACTTGAGAATAAGTTTACCGATGAATTCCTGTAATTTGTTGGTGGCAGAAGTCACTATCCTTTAGGTATTATTACCGCAGTGACTTCGCGCCAGTCGGATCAGAAGCCACCCGATGGCTCCGTCTGGTGATTTGTCGAATTTTCATTGGGACAATGGCCGCTTGCGGTCAGGCTCATAAGGAAGCCAAATGGAACTTAACAACTTAGAAGAAAAGGCCGAACAGGCTAGCACCCTGTTAAAGGCCATGAGCAATCAGAGCAGACTGCTTATCCTTTGCCAACTCAACGAAGGCGAAAAGTCGGTTGGCGAACTCGAACGCATTGTCGGGCTAAGCCAGTCCGCCCTCTCGCAGCATCTTGCACGCCTGCGTCGTGACAAGCTCGTCCAGACTCGTCGCGAAGCACAGACCATCTACTATTCGCTGAATGGTAACGATGCTCTGCGCGTGATCGAGACCCTCTACGGGCTTTATTGCAACGCCTCACGCAATTCTGCTGCTGCGTAAAACACCCGGGCACTCCCCACTAAAAAAGCCTGCCTTTTTTGGGCAGGCTTTTTTACGTCTGGATTTTAAAATCTGTCTATTGCGATCCGCATTCCGGCAGCGGCAGCTTGGTGACCTTGTCCAGCGTGCCCAGCACTTCAAAGTCGCCATAGTCAAAGCGCATACCATGCGCGACACCGTTATCGCCAAAATCAACCGCCATCTCGGTTGACGGGCCGTTTTCCGCCGCCCCGATCGGATAAAATGCCAGATTCATGCGATGAAACGCACCGCGTGCAATCGCATCGGGATCGTTGGCGGTGTTATCGGCATCCTTGCTGCCTGAAATCACCACAGCCACCCGGTTGGTCGGGGTATCGCCGCTGCCATCAAACACCAGATCATTGGCAAACCGCACCCCGTCTTTCGCACGTTTCAGCAGTACAAGCGAATGCTGGGTCGGGAACATGGCATCGGCCGGAAGTTCTTCCTCGACCTCGACCGGGATTTCGTAACTGACCTTGACCATATCGTCCTTGCGGACCGCCTTGCCGACGATCTCGTCGACCTTTGTGCCATCAAGGTAATCACGCATGCGGAAACGATATTCCGTCCCGTCGAAATCTTCCCACTGGGTCATGGAATAGGCCGAATTGATCGGCGTGCCTTCGCTGCCCTGAAGGATCATGATCTGCTGCATTTCCGTGACCCAGCCATCGCACATCTTCTCAAAGCGATAGCCAAGCACACCGGACGCATCAACGATCGAACTGCCCTGTTCGGCATGGCTCAGCTTGAAGTGATATTCCGCCACATGTGGCACGATGGCATCTTCGATGCCCGTCACATTCCCAGCCTGCGCGGCACAGCCACCAAGACCCAAACAAAAGATCAGCGTTCCTTTAAGGGAACGCTGACGTTGCTTAATCTCTGAAAAAAATCCAGACAACATCACTCTCCGGTGGCGCCAACTCCGACAATCCAGGGATCTTTAACCCCCTTTTTGGCAGCAAGAAGGCGCAAATCATGTGCGTGTTCTGCCGAAAGCGGCCCGACCGCAACACGAAGATACGGCTTGCCCTTGACCTCGGCATTCAAAAGGCGCGGCTGGTATTCCTTATAAAGGCCCAGCGCCCTGTTGGCACGCGCTTCATCTGCAAAGCTTGCCAATACCACATAATCACCGGGCAGCGGCGCGGCAAGGTCATCCCCTGCAAGGGCGTCCCCGTCAAGTGCTGCATCCACCGGTTTGACGACCACATCATCCCCGTCCCCCATAACGGCCGGATCAACCAATGCGGCAGTAACGGTTTCCTTCGGGGTGGCAATTTCGGCTGCCGGTTTGTCACTGACATAACCTGCCACGGCGGCATCCGCCTCGACCTGCGGGTCGATCGGGCCAAGATCACTGCGATCAACGACAACGTCTTCGACTTCAATCTGATCACGTGCAGAGGCAACCTCAACCGCATCATCCGCGGTCTTTTTCGGGGTCAGTGGCGGCAGGTTGGTGGTGACAATCGCGTTGGATTTAAGCGCCGTCGCACTCGGGCGTGACCAATCTTCTGCCGGGGCATTCACCGCATAGATTTCCGGGCGGGCAACGCGCAGTTCCTGTTTGATCTCAGGCTCGCCCATCACGGCAAGGGCTGCGGCCTCTTCGGCCAGGATGGTCTCGTCGTCCTTGCAGATGGTCTGTTCGAGAAGTGGACGGTGCAACGCGCAATCGCGCTCGGCAACGAAAGAAACCGCATGGTCGGTTGTGCTTTTGCCGGTCGACACATAGCTGATCAAATCACCGGCAAGCTTTGCCACCGTCAACTCAATCGGACCACCGCACGCGCCAAGCGCCAAAGGTGCCGCCACCACAAGAATTTTTCTCAACAGGCCATCCCCCGAAGGATCGAATTTTCTTTTCCTCCGCTACAGTGGCCCAATGCCGGTTAATATTAGGTAACGATTGCCAATAGATTTCCCCAAAAGAAAACGGCCCAGAAAGCTCCGGGCCGCTTGTATCTTCAGTATTTCGGGCAAGGTCCCAAACACATCAGTCTTTTTTCGCTTTCGGCGGCAGCTGCACACGCAGGTGCAATTCTTTAAGCTGCCTGTCATCGACTTCTGCCGGCGCATTCATCATCAGATCCTGTGCCTGCTGGTTCAGCGGGAAGGCAATGACTTCACGAATGTTCGGCTCATCGGCCAGCAACATGACGATACGGTCAACACCCGGGGCCGAACCACCGTGCGGCGGGGCTCCGAATTTGAACGCGTTGATCATGCCGCCAAAGCGGTCATCGACAACGTCCTTGCCATAACCGGCAATTTCGAACGCCTTGTACATGATGTCCGGGCGATGGTTACGAATGGCACCCGATGACAGCTCGATACCGTTACAAACGATGTCATACTGCCACGCCTTGATATCAAGCGGGTTCATGTTTTCCAGCGCGTCCAGGCCACCTTGCGGCATCGAGAACGGGTTGTGGCTGAATTCGATCTTGCCGTCGTCGTCTTCCTCATACATCGGGAAATCAACAATCCAGCAGAACTTGAACATGCCCTCTTCGCGCAGTTCCAGCTCGTCACAAACCTTGTCACGGACCTTACCGGCGAACTTGGCAGCAGCCAGTTCCTTGTCACAGGCAAAGAATACCGCATCGCCATTGGCAACGCCGGTGATTTCCTTGATCTGTGCGATACGATCGGCATCAAGGTTCTTGGCAATCGGGCCTTTTGCTTCGCCGTCTTCGCCGTAAACGATGTAGCCAAGACCAGCCGCACCTTCATCACGGGCCCAGTTGTTGAGCTTGTCAAAGAAGCTGCGCGGGCGCGATGCAGCACCGGTTGCCGGGATCGCACGAACAACCGAACCTTTTTCGATGTTCGATGCAAAGATGCCAAAGCTCGATCCGCGGAACGGCTCGGTGACATCCGAAATGATCAGCGGGTTACGCAGATCCGGCTTGTCGGAACCGTATTTCGCCATCGATTCATCAAACGGAATGCGCGGGAACGGATACGGGGTCACATCACGACCACCGCCGAACTCGACGAAGATGTCATGCAGAACCGGCTCGATCGCAGCAAACACGTCGTCCTGGGTGGCAAAGGCCATCTCGAAGTCGAGCTGGTAAAACTCACCCGGCGAACGGTCGGCACGTGCGTCTTCATCGCGGAAGCACGGTGCAATCTGGAAATATTTGTCAAAGCCCGAAACCATCAGCAGCTGCTTGAACTGCTGCGGCGCCTGCGGCAGGGCATAAAACTTGCCCGGATGCATACGCGACGGCACCAGGAAGTCACGTGCACCTTCCGGCGAGCTCGCGGTCAGGATCGGCGTCTGGATTTCAAGGAAGCCCTGCGCAGTCATTTTCTGACGCATGGCCGAAATCACCTGCGAACGCAGAACGATGTTCTTGTGAACACTCTCGCGACGCAGATCGAGATAACGGTGACGCAGGCGAACTTCCTCGCCGTATTCGACATCGCCAAACACCGGCATCGGCAGAACTTCGGCCGAAGACTGAACTTCGATGTTCGATGCATAAACTTCGATCTCGCCGGTCGGCAAGTTGGGGTTGATGGTCTCGGCCGTACGTTTGACAACCTTGCCATCGACCGTGATCACGCTTTCGGCGCGCGCTTTATCAAGCGTCTCGAACAGCGGGCTCGAAATATCGATCACGACCTGGGTGATGCCGTAATGGTCGCGCAGGTCAACGAACAGAAGGTTGCCGTGGTCACGTTTACGGTGAATCCAGCCAGACAGGCGAACTTCCGCATCGGCGTCAGTCGCGCGCAGCGCATTACAGTTATGAGAGCGAAAAGGATGCATTGTCATTCCAGGTTGCTTTGTATTTTGGGCCGCAAATTTGGCCGCAAAGGTGCATGCCAGACCCGCGCTGTCAAACAAAAAACGCACCACAACATGCCCGCCAACCAGTGATTCATGGCGCTTATGTGTGATGTTCCCTGCCCGACGGGCGTGGTATCTCAAAATTTCAGCGGTATAAAACGCGCAGACAGGCCCTTCGTCAAGTGCCAGTAATGCACATCAGCTAACGCAAACCAGCTAACGCACATCAGTCAACGCAGATCAGCAAATCATTCCGCGCTGATCTTGACCGCCTGAAGATCCTTGACCTTGATAAAGTCGATCAGCCGTCCACTGCCCGGTGTGATTTCGCCCCAGTGATCAACATCGAACTCGAAATGCGCAAGCCCGCAGGTCGGATATTTGCGCGCCATGATCTCGCGCGCCTCAATATTGCCGCTGCCATACAGCGACTGGGCAAAAATCTCGATCCCCGGATTGTGGCCGATGAACATCACATGCTTGGCGTCTTCATGGGTGTGGTGCAGGCTTTCAAGCAATACCCGCTCGCTGGCCATATACAGATCTTCGTTATAGATCACATCGGCATCGGTTGCGAAATCGCGCCCCAGAAGGCCAAGGGTCTGCACCGCGCGTGCTGCCGTCGAACACCATATCAGGTCCGGCACCAGTTCATGCTGACGCAGATAGCGGCCCATAAAGGGTGCTGCCTTTTCACCACGACGGTTCAGTTCGCGGTCATGGTCGGCCCGACCCGGATCCGCCCAGCTTGATTTGGCATGCCGAAGCAACAACAGCGTTTTCATGTCTTCGTTTCTCTAGGGCCCAAACTCACTCGCATGATCGTCCCGGTCTCCCGGATTTGTGCGGATATGCGAAGCAAAACCACAGGAAGATCTACATCTTTCAAGGTTTTGCGACAAAATAGCCCGTGCAAATCCGGGTGATCCGAAGGACAACTGATATGAGAGAAAGCCTCTGCGTCAAATCCCTTGACCGGGGACGCCCCCGCTCTGCGGGCATTTCCTAGCTTTTTCTCTCATATCAGTTGCCGGGCCGGTAATGTGAGTGAGTTTGGGCCCTACGTCGCGAACGATGATCAAACGGTGTTCTTCCATGCCATATCACACGCCGTGACGCCATTATAAAAACTGACACATAAATTTAAGAAAATTGCACCCACCCAAGCAGTTATCCTATACTCCATTTGCAACCGGGAACTGTCGCATAAGTTCAAGGACGTTCCCTCAATCCGCAGGAGGCATAGCGTGACACACGCCGCTGCAGTTCAGTCAAGCGCGATCACCATTGATTCGGAAAGCCGCTTCATTAACCGCGAATTATCGTGGCTGGCATTCAACAATCGCGTTCTTGAAGAGGCCCAGAATACCGGCCACCCGCTGCTTGAAAGACTGCGTTTCCTGTCGATTTCGGCCAGCAACCTTGATGAATTCTATATGGTTCGCGTCGCCGGCCTCGTTGGTCAGGTCCGCGCTGGCATGACCAAGGTCAGTCAGGATGGCATGAGCCCGTCCGAACAGCTGCGCGCCATTACCTTTGATGCCAACCAGTTGATGCAGGATCAGCAACGCGTCTGGCGCCAGCTCAGCAGCGAGATGGAAAAACAGGGCATCTCGGTCATTGATCAGGGCGACCTGACCCAGACCGACCGCAAATGGCTGGATGGTTATTTCACCCGCGAAATCTTCCCGACGCTGACCCCGCTTGCCATTGATCCGTCGCACCCCTTCCCGTTCATCCCGAACCTTGGCTTTGCCATCGTCATGCAGCTGTTTGATCCAGCCGACGGGCACAATATGCGCGGGCTTATTCCGGTACCGCAAAAAATCGGCCGCTTCCTGCGCCTGCCGGGCCGCAATGAACGTTATCTTCCGGTCGAACAGGCGATCTTGCTCTATCTTGGCAAGCTGTTCCCGGGCTTTGATATGATCGAACACGGTTTCTTCCGCGTCATTCGTGACTCGGACGTTGAAATCGAAGAAGAAGCCGAAGATCTGGTGCGCGTTTTCAAAACCGCACTGAAACGTCGTCGTCGCGGCAGCATCATCCGTCTTAAGGTCAATGCGGCGATGCCCGAAGATCTGCTTGATTTCGTCATTGATGAACTCGATGTCGCCCTTGAAGAAGTCGTCAAGGTTGATGGCCTGCTCGGCGTTGTCGATGTCAAACAGCTGATCGATTCCGATCTGCATCATGACTTGCTGTTTTCGCCCTATGCCGCGCGCTATCCGGAACGGGTGCGTGACTTTGGCGGCGATTGCTTTGCTGCGATCAGCAAAAAGGATCTGGTGGTTCATCACCCGTTCGAAGATTTCGACGTGGTGGTGCAATTCCTGCTTCAGGCTGCCCGTGACCCGGATGTGGTCACCATCAAACAGACCCTGTATCGCACCTCGGAAAACAGCCCGATCGTCAAGGCGCTGATCGCCGCGGCCGAGGCGGGTAAATCCGTCACCGCCATGGTCGAACTGAAGGCCCGCTTTGACGAAGAAGCCAACCTGCGCTGGGCGGCTGACCTTGAACGTGCGGGCTGCCAGGTGGTCTATGGTTTCCTTGATTGGAAAACGCACGCCAAGGTGTCGCTGGTGGTCCGCCGTGAAACCCACGGCCTTAAGACCTATACCCACTTCGGGACCGGCAACTATCACCCGATCACCGCCAAGTTCTATACCGACATCTCGTTCTTCTCGTGCGATCCGGCACTCGGGCGTGATGCGGCCAGCATCTTTAATTTCATGACCGGATATGCCACCCCGCGCTCGCTTGAAAAAATCGCTATTGCGCCGCATACCCTGCGCCCGACGCTTCTGACCCACATCGATCAGGAGATCGAGAACTGCAAGGCCGGCAAGCCATCTGGCATCTGGGCCAAGATGAACAGTCTGGTCGACCCGGTGGTGATCGATGCGCTTTATCGCGCAAGTCAGGTTGGCGTTCATATCGAATTGATCGTGCGCGGGATTTGCTGTCTGCGTCCGGGGGTTCCGGGCCTTTCGGAAAATATCCGCGTCAAATCGATTGTCGGCCGGTTCCTTGAACATTCCCGCATTGTTGTCTTTGCCAACGGGGCAAAGCTTCCGTCGCGCAAGGCCAAGGCGTTTATTTCATCTGCCGACTGGATGCCGCGCAACCTGAACCGCCGCGTTGAAACCCTGGTTCCGGTTGAAAATCCGACCTGTCAGCAACAGATTGTTGAACAGATCATGATTGCCAACCTGAAAGACACAGCACAGGCATGGCATCTGCAGCCGGACGGCTCCTATGAACGCTGCGAGGCAGGTGAAAATGCATTCTCGTCGCACAAATATTTCATGACCAACCCGTCACTTTCGGGCCGCGGAAGTGCGCTGGATCAAGCCGACCCGAATGTTCCCGTGCTACAGCTAGACGATTAGGGTTAGGACCTATTAATTTGATTAGAATGGCAGAGCTTATATTTGTGAAATCCAAGGAAGAGCCCGCTGAGCGGGTCGGCATCCCGCGCAAGGGATTTGACGCGGGAGTTCGCAAATATAAGCTCTGTCCTTCGGATCGCTCAGATTTGCACGGCCTACTTTGTCGCGAAACCTTGAAAGATATGTATCTTCCTGCGGTTTGGCTCCGCGTATCCACACAAATCTGAGCGACCATTCGAACCAAATTAGTAGGTCCTAACCCTACAGACGACCAACAGGTGCCAACATCTTATGCTGACTGACCAACGGGCTTCCAACCGCATCGCGATCATAGATGTTGGCTCCAACTCTGTGCGGCTTGTCATTTTTGATGGCATGACCCGCGCACCGATGCCGATCTTCAATGAAAAGGTCATGTGCGGCCTTGGTCGTGACCCGGAAAACACCGGTCGCCTCAACCCCGAGGGGGTGGAGCTTGCCGTGGTCGCCATGCACCGCTTTGCGAAACTGTTGCGTGCGATGAAAGTCACCCATGTCGATGTGCTGGCAACCGCTGCTGTGCGGGCTGCCAGCGACGGCAAGGAATTCTGTGATCGCGTGGCATCGGAAACCGGCCTGACGGTCAAGGTGATTGATGGCCTTGAAGAAGCCCGCCTGTCGGCCCTTGGCATCATATCGGGCGACCCGATGGCATCGGGCATCATGGGCGATATCGGCGGCGGATCGCTCGAACTGGTTTTGCTTGATCAGGGCGAGATCAAAAAACGTGTCAGCCTGCCTTTGGGTGCGATGCGCCTGCATACGGTATTTGGCTCTGATCGGGCCCGTCTGACGGCTGAAATCAATCAGCACCTTGATACGGTCGACTGGCTGGCAGAGGGCAAAGGCCAACAGCTTTATGCGGTTGGCGGTTCCTGGCGCTCAATCGCCAAGCTGTTCATTGCCCAGGAAAACTACCCGATTTCGGTGGTGCATAATCTTGCCATGCCGCAATCGGAAATGGCCGAACTGACCCACATCATTTCCCAGCAAAGCCGGGTATCGCTTGAAAAGATCGGCGGTGTTTCCAAACGCCGTATCGACAGCCTGCCGCATGCATCGCTTGTCATGAACATGCTGATGACCCGCATGAAGCCAAAGGAAGTTGTCTTTTCCGGCCATGGCCTGCGTGAAGGCTGGATGTATGAAGTCCTGCCCGAAGATCTGCGTCAACGTGATCCGGTGCTTGAAGCCTGCTTCAGCTTTGCAGAAGACGGCGAACGTTTCCATCAGCACGGCGAAGAAGTTGCGCAATGGTGTGCGCCGATCTTCTCCGAACTGCCGGTCAATATCGAACGGCTGCGTTTGGCCGCCTGCATCATCGGGGATATCGGCTGGAACGAACATCCCGATTACCGCGCAGAGCAAAGCTATAACCGCATTCTGCGCCACCCCTATATCGACCTTAATCATCATGACCGGGTGTTCCTCGCCTACACCATCGGCTCGCGCTATACCGGCAATTTCAAGGGTGATGAGGCCAGCGACCGCATCCTCAGCGACGAGGACCGCCTGACGGGCCGTTTGTTTGGCCATGTCATTCGCTTGGGCCATACGCTCTCTGGCGGGGTCGAAGGCATCCTGCCGCAAACGCAATTGCTGCTCGAAGAAGGCAAACTGATCCTGCAATTCGAAAAGCAGGCATCGGCCCTGTATGGCGAAGTCGTCGAACAGCGTCTGTCGAAACTGGCCAAACTGATGAACCGCGAAAGTGTTGTCCGCCTCGCCGAATAGGGGTCAGACGCGCACAATCAGACCGCGCATTTTGTTGACGCCCCACACCAAAACCGGCACGATCATTGATCTCTTTTCTGATCAGGAGTGCCGTGTCATGACCGACACCAAACAGCCATCCGATCACACCGCGCGTGACATCGTGGGCGCACTGGCACACATGTCCTTTCAAACGCTCTGTCAGGAAATAACCGTTCTGCCAGATACCGACGACGACATTGAAAAGCTTCGCGCTGCCGCCCGCGATGATGAGAAATCACTGATTGACCTGCTGATTGCGCTGCGGTCTGCCCGACTTGGCGACATTGCCCCACTATTTGCCAATCCGGACGACGATCCGGCCAATGCCAAAATCGCCGCATCCGATGTGCCCGACACCATGCTCTCATTGCTAAGTGCCCTTCGGGCGAGCACGGGCATGCCGGTCCCAGGCGAATAATGAAACCACTAGACACCCAAGCCACGCTGCATGTCCGTTGCGGATCCGATATCCGCGATGGCCTCAAGCAGGCTGGCTTCATAGGCGATTTTCTGGAATTCGCCGATCCGTTTTGTCAGGGCCCGGTGCCCGATCTGCCGCGCGATGCCTTCATCGAAACCCGTGCGGCCTTCATTTCTGGCGCTTACGACCTGCCCGGTGATGCAGCACTTGAACGTCTCAGGCGCGAATATGATGCGCTGGGTCGCCTTGGGCAGTATGACCATGTCGTGCTCTGGTTCGAACATGACAGCTACGATCAGCTGATCCTGGCCTTCCTGATGGATGCCATCGCCACCATCCAGCCCGAAACCAACATCGACGTCATCTCCGTCAATCACCCGCCCGCGTCCGAAACCATCGACCGCTTCATCGGTCTTGGTCAACTCTCCCTCGATGGTCTGATCTGGTGCTGGAACACTCAACGCCTGCCACTTAACAGCGACATGCTGACATTTGGCAGCAAAGTCTGGAAGGCACTCCGCCAAGACACCCCAAACGACCTTAAAACACTTGAGGAAACCGGCAATACGCCCCTGCCCCACATGCCAGAGGCCGTCAAACGCCACCTCGCCGAACTGCCCGATCCGCAAACCGGCCTGAGCCTGACCCAAAAACTCACCCTGCAAATCATCAAGGACCAAGGCCCGCTCCTCGTCGGCAAGGTCTTCGGCCACCTGATGCGAAGCGTTGATCCACTGCCCTATCTCGGCGATCTGATGTTCTGGTCAGAAATTCAGTGGATGATGGATTGCCAAGACCCGCTCTTCACCCTCATGCCCGCCACCCCCGAAATCAACTGGGCCGAACGCACCATCACACTCACCAACACCGGCCACGAAACCTTGGCTGGCAAACGAAATTTCCTCGATAACTTTACCGGCACCCGTTGGGTTGGCGGTATCCAGATCACTCGGTCAGCCGCGGCGTAGCAGACGCGCTTTGCCGCCTGCGGCTACCCCAACCCGCGCGACGCCCGGAAAATCTCGCTTCGCAGCCATTTATGCGCGGCATTGGCGGCGTTGCGGACGTGCCAGTATTGGGCAAAGCCATATTCCCGGAACGCGAGCGGCAGATCGAACTGGCCAAAATCCTGCATCATGGAGCCTGCCAGGCGCGATGGCAGGGTGGCGATGATGTCTGTGCCGCGGATCAGGTTGGCGACACTGGCAAAGGTCGGCACCTGTAACACTGTGCGCCGTGATCGGCCAAGCCCGCGCAGGATGTCATCAATTTCCGAACTGTCATTGGCCCCGATCATCACGCGCGCGTGACTGGCCGCACAATACCGGTCCAGCGTATCGGGCGGACCGTCGTGAAATGCCGGATCATAAAAGCACCGCATCCGTTCGCGAAACAGGCCCTGGCGGGCGATATCGCCATGCTTGCCCGATTGATCAATCGTGATCGCATGATCAATCGTGCCATCGCGCAGCCATTTGACCATGCGGTCTACCCCCGGCACCGATACGACCTGAAGCCGCACATCGGCAGAACAGTTTTGCAGCCGCTTCATCAGGGCCGGCAGGGTCACCGCCACCTCGTAATCATTGGCACCAAGCACAAAGCGCGCAGAATGATCGGCATTATCGGGATCAAACGCCACCACCCGGGTCAGGCCGCGCAGGCCCTGCAACAACCCACGCACCTGTGGCGCAATTTCGTCGGCATGGGCGGTCGGTGCAACCGATCGCCCCGATCGCACAAACAACGGATCGCCGATAATCTGGCGCAACCGATCCAGCCCGTGACTGACCGTCGGCTGCCCGACATCAAGGCGATGTGCGGCGGCCGTCACCGATCCCTCGTCATAAATCGTCAGGAACAGCCGAAGCAGGCGATAATCAAGATCCAATTCATCGATTTTCATGCATAAGTATTATCATACCCATCGAATTGATCATATGCATTATTGGGTCCAGATTTCTCCCATGAACAGGCGATGCCTGAACCCTTATCGGAGAAACTGACATGACCATCCTCATTACTGGCGCCACCGGCCAACTCGGAAGCCTTGTTGTCAACCATCTGCTTGATCGCATCCCGGCTAGCGACATCGCCGTCAGTGTGCGCAAGCCTGAAAAGGCCGCAGACCTGAGCGCCAAGGGTATTGATGTCCGCGCGGGCGATTTCAATGACCTTGCCCTGATGACCAAGGCGTTCGCCGGCATTGACACCGCCCTTATCATCTCGGCCGAGGACGACAACGAAACCCGCATCAAACAACACCGCACCGCGGTCGATGCTGCCAAGGCCGCAGGCGTCAAACACATCGTCTATACCGGTATTGTCGATCCCAAGGCAGATGCCGATTTCACCTATTCGGCCATTCACCTTGATACCGAAAATTACATCCGCCAAAGCGGTCTCGCCTTCACCATTTTGCGCAACAGCTTCTATGCCGATCTTCTGCTGGCCGGTGTGCCGCATGCGCTTGAAACCGGCGATTTTGGTGCACCGGCGGGTGATGGAAAAATCACCTATATCCCGCGCAATGACCTGGCAGAGGCCGCCGCCATGGTCCTTGCCAAGCCGTCTGACCACGTGAATAAAATCTATGACCTGACCGGGACCAAGGGTGTGACGCACGCCGAAATTGCCGGCTATATCGCGGACGCCACCGGCAAGCCGGTCAAATTCGTGGACCTGCCTGCTGAAGTCCATACCGGCATCCTCAAAAGCCTCGGCCTGCCCGATCACCTGATCGAGGCCCTTGCGGGTCTCTATGTCGGGGCGAAGAAAGGCGACTACGAATCTGTCAGCAACGATTTCGAAAAGGTTGTCGGGCGCAAGCCACAATCGGTTCAGGATTTCATCAAATCCGCGCTGGCAAGCTGACCCAAACCCATTACGAACACACAAAAACGGGCCCCGAAAGGGGCCCGGCAAGTTTTCAGGGAGGCATCAGAAACGGACCAAACGGTCCCAGACCTTCAGGGGGTAAAGGTCAGCAGAGAAGAAACAAAAAGCACGGCGGTCGAGGTAATCGAAAAGGCGATATATTTGATAATCATGTTCAGGCTCCTTTGCAGGGGGCGGGGCTAAAGGCAAGACAGCACCGGGGACGCACCATCTTGCCTGCCGGGTAGAACGTGTTTCCGCCGAACTTTCCTGTCCATTGCCGGAACCGGAACATGGCGGGGTGATCTAAATCGGGACTAAAGTCCCAGGTCTGACAGCCCCGGATGATCATCCGGACGGCGGCCAAGCGGCCAATGAAACAGCCGGTCTTCAGCCGAAATCGGCTTGTCATTGATCGATGCCACGCGATGGCGCATCAGGCCGTCTTCATCAAATTCCCAGTTCTCGTTGCCATAGGCCCGAAACCAGTTGCCGCTATCATCGCGATACTCATAGGCAAAGCGCACAGCGATGCGGTTTTCATGAAATGCCCAGAGTTCCTTGATCAAACGGTACTCGAGCTCCTTGGCCCATTTGCGGGTCAGGAATTCAACGATGTTTTCCCGGCCCTCGAAAATCTCGGCACGGTTACGCCAACGGCTGTCTGGCGTATAGGCCAGCGACACCTTTTCGGGATCGCGACCGTTCCAGCCATCCTCGGCCATACGGACCTTCTGTTTAGCGGTTTCGACGTTAAAAGGCGGAAGAGGTGGCCGTGACATCATCTGATCCTTTGGTTTTTGCTCGATAAAGGGACCCCGGTCGGCGCGCAGCAACATGCGGAGGGGGGAATGCCGACCGGGGGAGTTGCCGGAAGTGGACCCTGCCTTAGGCAGCAGAGGCATTCACCACCGGGAAATCAATCGGGGTATCAAAGGCTTCGTTGAGGTAATTGGTCAGGGTATTGAGCGCGACATGCGCCACGATCTCGACCAGTTCAGCCTCGCTGTAACCGGCAAGTTTGGCGGCACTGACGTCACCTTCACTCACCTGGCCACGGTTTTTGACCAAAGCGACGGCAAAGCGCACAGCCGCATCCGCCTTCTGATCGCTCGACGTGCCATTGCGGTTTGCCGCGATCTCGGCGTCATCAAGTTTGGCGATGTTTTTGCCCAGATAGGTATGCGCCGACAGGCAATAGTCACAGCCATTAAGCTGTGCGACCGCAAGGGCAATGCGTTCACGGGTCTGCGGATCAAGCGCCCCTTTGGCAAGCGCCCCGTTCAAACCAAGATAGCCCTCAAGTGCGGCCGGGCTGTTTGCGGTCAGGCGAAACAGGTTCGGAACCGAACCGAGCATCTTGTTCACACCTTCAAGAAGCGGCTGGGAAGCTTCCGGTGCAGCATTGATCGAAGCAGGCAGTGAAATACGGGTCATTCAAACTCTCCTAAACAAGTTCGGGTTGATCAGTGTTGAAAACATATATACAGACAGGTCTGTCTACTTGTCAAATATATTTTTGGAATGACCGTTCTTTTATCTGAAACGCTTGCAATTCTGCGGCTTTCCCGCCACAAGAATACAGACCGGTCTGACTATTGGAGTAAGAAAATTGAAGTCTAAACGCGACGTTCTCGTCGATACGGCCCTGCGTCTTTTCTATACACAGGGCTTCAACGCCACCGGAATCGACAAGATTCTGGCCGAGTCCGGCGTCGCCAAAATGACGATGTACAAACACTTCAAGTCAAAGGATGAACTGATCCTGGCCGCCCTTATGCGCCGCGATGAACAATTCCGCGATTGGCTGACCGCTGAAATGCAAAAGGCATCAACCAACCCGCGCGATCAGTTGCTTGCGATGTTTGATGCGCTCGAAGAATGGTTCCATGGCCGCGCCTTCAAGGGCATGGGATTTTCCGGCTGCGCCTTTATCAACGCCTCAAGCGAGTTCGCCAAACTTGATCACCCGGCCCACCAGATCGCCGCCGAACACAAACGCTGCGTGCTCGAACATATTGCCGATCTGTGCACAAAGGCCGGCGCGTCCGACCCCAAACAACTCGCCGAACAACTCGCCCTGCTCAAGGAAGGGGCAATTGTCACAGCCCAGGTACGCGGCATGCCCGAATCGGCCCGGATCGCCAAAACCATGGCAACCGCCCTGCTTGATGCCGCCCTGCCCGCCTGATCGTTTGGTCAAACCGGTTCAAAAACAAAAACGGGGCCGTCGGGCCCCGTTTTTTGTTCTTCACGACAATAAGCGACCTAGTCATCAAGCTCGACAAACACCACTTCGCCGTCTTTAAGCTTAAGGCCAAGCTGCCCGTGCTTGAGATGCAGCGCGTATTGCCCGAAAAGATCGCGCCGCCAGCCACGCATGGCCGGAACATCCGCATTGTCGTCGGCGGCGATGTTCTGAAGATCGTCGCTTGATGCCACCAGACGCTGGGCAACGCCCTTTTCCTCGGCGCAAAGTTTAAGCAACACCTTCAGCAACTCGACCGTCGGGCCGATCCCGGCTGGCAGTTCGATACGTTCCTTTGGCTTTGGCCACTGATCCTGCGGGCTATCAAGGGCTGCCTTGATCGCCTCGATAATCGCCTGCCCCGGTTTGGAGGTGCCAAAGTTGCGGCCTACGCCACGGGTTTTATCAAGGTCCTTGTCGGTCATCGGCTGACGGGCGGCGATATCAAGCAAGGTATCATCGCGCAAAACCCGGTTGCGCGGCAGGTTCTTGCGCTGTGCCTCGGTTTCGCGCCATTCGCCAAGCGCGCGCGCCACGGCCAGGAATTTCGGGCTGTTGGATCGGGTTTTAAGCCGCTTCCATGCCTCTGCCGGATCAATCGAATAGATCGACGGATCGGTCAGGCGTTCCATTTCCTCAAACAGCCACACCGCCCGGCCATTGGCCTCAAGGCGTTCATGAAACGCTTCATAGATCACGCGCAGATGGGTGACATCCGAAAGCGCGTAACTGATCTGTTTGGTCGAAAGCGGACGGCGCGACCAATCGGTAAAGCGCATCGATTTATCAATGCTCTTGCGCGCCACCTTGTTGACCAGCGTCTCATAGCCGACCTGATCACCATAGCCGAGCACCATCGCCGCCACCTGGGTATCAAACACCGGATGGGGGACCTTGCCCGACAGATGGACGAAAATCTCGATATCCTGGCGGGCGGCGTGAAACACCTTGACCACCGCCTCGTCCTGCATCAGCTCGAACAGCGGCGTCAGGTCTATGCCCTCGGCAAGCGGATCAACCGCAGCCCCGTTGTCGGACGGCTCCGGACTTGCCAGCTGCACCAGACACAGTTGCGGCCAATAGGTCGAGTCCCGCATGAATTCGGTATCGACAGTGACATATTCGAACTTGCGCAATCTTTCACAGAGACTGCGAAGTTCTTCTGTAGTTGTAATTGGTTCCATGCCGACTGCTATAGCATTGCCTGCCACAATTCGCCAGTGGCTTCGATGCAGGGCTGATCTTCGCCTTATTCGGGCAACGTATGCCCCAACGCTCTCCAGAGAATAGGGTCAGGACCTATTAATTTGGTTCGAATGGTCGGTCAGATTTGTGCGGATACGCGAAGCAAAATCGCTGGAAGATATGCATCTTTCAAGGTTTTGCGACAAAGTAACCCGTGCAAATCTGACCGATCCGAAGGACAGAGCTTATATTTGCAAACTCCGACGTCAAACCCCTTGCGCGGGATACCAACCCGCTCGGCGGGATTTTCATTGGATTTCACAAATATAAGCTCTGCCATTCCAATCAAATTAATAGGTCCTGACCCTAGATAATCTCGTCCTCATCCAGAAGCGGATCGGATTGCAGATGGGTTTCGATGGCGTCCATGCGTTCCTGGACTTCCGACGGGCGCTTGATCGACGCGATATGAAACAGCGCATCCCCCTGATTGACAATCGGGTGGTTGGTCCGCCCGATGATCAAGCCTTCCTCGCGCACGATGACTTCTTCGTCACGTTGCCCGAACGGATCGGATACCGCCGCCGCCACATCCCCGGCCCGGACAAACTCCCCGGCCAGTTTGAAGGTCCGCAAAATGCCGCCCGCCGGTGCGCGCAGCCAATGGCTGTTCGAAGATTTGAAAGACGGCACGCGCGGTTCGCGCACGGTACGTTGCGATGTCATGCCCAGTTTGCGCATCACGCGCAAAACGCCCGACACCCCGGCACGGATCGACATTTCATCAAAACGAAGCCCCTCGCCCGCCTCAAACAGCAGGATCGGCACGCCAAGCTCGCGCGCGGCCTCGCGCAGTGATCCGTCGCGCAGCGGGCTGGTCAGGATGATCGGCGCACCAAACGCCTCGGCATATTCCATGATATTCGGATCATCTTCATTGACCCGGATCTGCGGCAAGTTAACCCTGTGAACCGCCGCTGAATGCAGGTCGATACCGAAATCGGATCTTTCGACAATTTCATGCAAGAACAAATGCGCCAGCTGTGCGGCCAGGGATCCACGCGAATGCCCCGGGAAGCAGCGGTTCAAATCGCGCCGGTCAGGAAGATAGCGGGTGTTGTTCAGAAACCCGAACGCATTGACCACGGGCACGGCCAGCAACGTTCCACGCATGCCGCGCAATGCGGTTGATTTCAAAACGCGGCGGATGACCTCCACCCCGACAATCTCGTCGCCATGGACAGCACCACTGACAAAAATCACTGGCCCCGGTCGTTTACCATGCACGACATTGACCGTCAGATTGACCGGCGTGTGGTTGGACAAAAGCGAGATCGGGATATCAACAATCTGGCGCGTGCCCGGAGCAACCTTTTTCCCAGCGATTTCAAAATCAGGGTTCTTGGGGGTTCTGGGCGCTTTGCCTTTCCCCTTGGGTGATCCGGTTTCGCTCATTGTGGTATCCCTTGTTCTTATCCCTTGCCTTTGGTCCGCACCTTACCGGGTTTGAAATCTTTTTCCATGAATTCAATGATCATGCTGGCAATGTCCTTGCCCGTCGCATTCTCAATACCTTCCAGTCCTGGTGACGAATTCACTTCCATCACCACCGGCCCGTGATTGGATCGCAGGATATCAACACCACAAACATTAAGCCCCATCGCCTTGGCGGCTTCAACGGCGGTTGAGCGTTCCTGCGGCGTGATGCGGATAGCACGCGACGAACCACCGCGATGGATGTTGGACCGGAAATCGCCCTCCGCCCCTTTGCGCTCCATGCTGGCAACAACCTTGCCACCAATCACAAAGCAACGGATATCGCTGTTGCCGGCTTCCTTGATGAATTCCTGCACCATGATCGCAACATTGGCGCCACGAAACGCCTCGATCACGGATTTGGCGGATTTTTCGGTTTCGCCCAGAACCACACCAATGCCCTGTGTACCTTCCAGAAGCTTGATCACCACCGGTGCGCCACCCACAATCGACAGAACTTCATCGGTCTTTTTCGGGTCATGGGCAAAGGCCGTTACCGGCAGGCCAATACCACGACGTGCCAGGATCTGCAGCGAACGCAACTTGTCGCGCGACCGGCCAATGGCAACAGATTCGTTTAACGGATAAACACCCATCATTTCAAACTGGCGCAAAACCGCCAGACCGAACTGGGTCACCGACACACCAATACGCGGGATCACCGCGTCATAACCGGTAAGCTTGTCACCGCCGTAATAGATTTCCGGTTTCAGCGACGTGATGTTCATAGACACCCTGAGCGTATTGATGATGTCCAACTCATGCCCGCGTGCTTCGGCCGCCTCGACCAACCGTTTGTGGGAGTAAAGGTTTGGATTGCGTGCAAGCATCGCGATTTTCATAAGATGTCCCCCAAGGTCGGCAAAACGAAGTGCGACCGGTATAATACCGGTGGCTGGCGAATGCGGAATTGTCAGAAAGCAAAACGCCCCAGTCGGATGTTAGTTCCGATCTCGGGCCGTTCTTCTGCGCGTCTATCTCTGTTCCGGCTTCCCTGCAAGATAAGATTTCGATGGCAGCACCAAAAATCTTCCTGCTTTCATCGCTGTGCGGCCCAAAAGCATGGGAAAGCCCATGATTGACCGGTTTGCCAGCGATACTTCAACTTTCAATTTGTGATGCCCAACCTGGATATGGGTGGCAATCACAAACCGTTCTTCGGCATTTCCGTTCGAAGAGCGAATCTCGCGCATTTCAATCAGCGGCGCCAGACAATCGATCCGTCCATGCCCGTCCCCGCGATAATGCGGCAGGGTAAATGATACAAAATCCTGCCCGTCACGCACCACCTTCTTTGGATTAAGCGCATGCAGCGATGATGTTCGGGCCCCGGTATCAACCTTGGCCTTGATCAAGGGCACGCCAAGATCAGGAAGGCCGATCCATTCCCGCCACCCCAAAACATGTCCATCGGAAATCAGGGTATCGGTCTGGCTCTTAAGCGACGGTTTTGCTTTTACGCGTTGCGGGCTCACATGCAGCTTCCGGTTATTGAATGCAAACTGTTAGGTGGTGGTGATGATAACCTGTAACAACCTGATCGGCTTACGAAATTCGTTTCGATGTTACGATTTCGCAGCCATGTCATCCATGACACTGCGCACCAGCGGCAAGGTCACCGCCCGCTTTTCGGCCAGTGCCCGGCGATCAATCGCTGCCACCAATTGACTTAACGCCGCAAAGGATCGCTCGATCCTTGGCAAAACATAACTGATGATTTGCGGGCTGGCCGGGATTTGCCGGTCGGCAAACAGCTTGATCAGCAATCCGACAATCAAATCATCATCCGGCGGCGAAATCTCGCACACCAGGGCCGCCCCCAGTCGTGATTTCAAATCGGGCAAATCAATCTGCCAGCGCGATGGCGGCTGGCTTGCGGTCAACAACAAATGGCCACCGCGTTCTTTCAGCATGTTGTAAATATGGAAACAGACGGTTTCATCAAGGCCCGCGCCAGCCACAAGGTCCGCATCCTCGATCACAAGACCGGTGGCATCGCCCAGAAGCTCATCTGGATTGATCCCGTTCAAGTCCGATGCTGCGACCTGTAACGCGCCGGACCGCGCCCGCCACACTTCCGCCAGATGACTTTTGCCGCATCCCTTGGGCCCATACAGGCACAAGGCCGGGGCGGGCCATTTCGGCCATTGGTCGATCCACGCCACCGCTTCGCTATTGCAATCGGCGACCATGAAATCATCGCGCCCCAACGCCGGACGCATTTCAAGCGCCAGCGGCAATTGCTGCGGGTCGTTATCTTTGTCCGGCTTGGATGTCACCCGGGTCACAGTAAACTCAATTTGCTGATCTCGATCTCTGGGGTCTATTTCTCGGTCTCGGTCGTGGCATTGTTGCCAGCGTCCGGTCCGTGATCATAAAGCCTGCTATCGAGATACTGCCTTAAGCCATAACGTACAAGCACGCCGATCACGGCGGCCACCGGCACGGCCAGCATCACACCAAGCAGGCCAAACACCGCACCCCCGGCAAGCAAGGCAAACATCACCCAAACGGCATGAAGCCCAACCTTGTCACCCACAAGCTTGGGTGTCAGGAAATTACCCTCAAGCACCTGACCGATCAAAAACACCAGCGCCACCAGCCCAAGATCAAGGCCAAAGCCAAACTGTGCCAGCGCCACACCCATGCCAACCGCAAAGCCGGCAATCATCCCGAAATAGGGCACAAACGACACAAGCCCGGTCATCAAGCCAATGACAAAGCCAAACTCAAGCCCCGCCAGCGTCAGGCCAAGCCCGTAAAACAGGCCAAGCAACAGGCACACCGTCGCCTGCCCGCGGACAAAGCCTGCAAGGGTTTCGTCAATCTCGCTGACACACTGGCGGATATCCTTGGCCGACCGTCTGGGCAGGTAACTGTCCACCTTGGCAACGATCTTGTCCCAATCGCGCAGAAGGTAAAACGACACCACCGGCGTGATGAACAGCAAGCTCAGGAAGTTCAAAAGTGCGAGACCGCCCGAAAGCACATTGGTCAGGACATTACCGACCCATTTAAGGGCATTGGCACTCTGTCCCTTGATCGCATCCGATACGCTTTGCAAGGTTTCGGGCGCGACACGGTCGAGGACATTTTGCAAATACGGCGCGACATTGGTGCGCAACGTATCGACATAGCCCGGAAACCGTTCAAGGAATCCTGCCAACTGGCTGCCGATCATCGGCACTACAATCAACATCACCAGAATGAACACAAGGAAGAAAAGGAACGTGATGATGCTGGTTGCAATCACCCGGCTGGCGCCGCGTTCCTCAAGCCGGTCGGCAAGTGGGTCCAGGAAATAGGCAATCGCCATCCCGGCCACGAACGGCAACAGGATGCCCGAAAACAGCCAGATCAGGAAAAAGAATCCAACAACAAAGATCAGCCAGAAACGTGCTTGCTGTCGTAATGTCATTCCCCGGCCCCTGTTAAACTGTCCCTGTCATGCAAAAGGCTTATCCGCCTAACGACAGCCCCTGCAAACGATCCGCCCCGCTTGGCTGAATGAACCAAAGTTCCCCCATCCGCGACAAGCTAAGGTTCTGCTGATTAAGTGCTGTCTGCAATTGATTGGCCGATCCGACATATTCGATTGATACCTGCACTTCGCGCTTGGACATGGCAATCACCCGCGAATTGCGCACCACCGGAAGCCCGATCAGCTTGTTCTCGATCCCCGCCCAGTCCGCAAGACCGGTAATCGGGATAAACACCATCAGGTTGCCACCCGTGCTGTAATTGATCAGATTGGCGCGTTTCCAGCCATCAGCCAACTGCTCCTGAACCGACTTGGCAGCCCGCACCAGCGTTTCATTCAATGTCTCGCCCGCTTGCGTCTTTTCCTGCACGCCGAAAATCTGCGGCGCGCCATTGGGCTCATAGCGGGTGACGGAGACATCAACCGTCTCGCCACCTTCTGGCCCGCTGACCTCGGCACTGGCCACAACAGCCACATCCGCGCCATAACGCTTGGCAAGCTGGGACAGACGTTCCATCGATCCGCTTTCGGCCTGCTCGGCCGAGACGGTGCTGATATCGGTCAGATCGCCAATCGGCGCCTTGATCGGCACCAGTCCCGATGTCGCGATATTACGCGCCCAGACATCGCGCCAAGGATTGGGATCGTCCCACAGATTGACGAAATTATTCGTGCGATAGACCGGCACGATCATCACCGGCTTGGACTGCAATTCGGCAAATGAAATATCGCGGAACCGCAAAAACCGGCGAAGCTCGTCATCCTTAAACCGCACGGTCATGTCCGCGATATAGCGCACGGATGATGTCTTTTCGTTCGACACCCCGAAATCGCGCACCATGTTCGTGATCACCGATGTTTCCGGTGTCGCAAGTCCGGCGCGATCTTCGGGCAGGGTCAAGCGGGCAACCACTTCTTCAAACGCCTTGCGCTGACCGATTTCAAGTGCACGCTCGCGCGCAGCGGCCGCAGTTTCGGCGCGCTCGTCAACATGAACACCGCTGACAGTGAAAATGTCCTGTGCCGCTGCCGGAAAGGCCATAATGGCTGCTACGGTGGCGGCACCCGCCCACATCTTGATGTTTTTCAATGAAGTAAGCACGTATGCCTCTTTGCCCTAGTCTTATTTTAAGTCGTGTCTTGTTGTATTCTTCTATAACGCTCTTTGTGGCATGTTGAACGCATTCTGCAAAGAAAACTCTGTCATGCGCAGGTGATCATTGCATATTGCCCGCGTTTGAGTATTTTCGGCCCAGCGGAAATTATCAAGCCCGCGTTTTTTATCAGCAGGATCGCTTTGTCCTCTATATCTGATTAAAGGCGTCAGTAAGGCGGATTGGTCAAACAGCAGGTTCCCTGCGACCCGGACCGCAATACGACAGGTGCCCGTCGATTGGACGTCGATACGTGCTGATGAAAAACGCGGTTTTGCCGCCTTTTATTCATGCATGTTTGATGCCAGGGACCCCGAAATGACCACCTCTAACGGCCTTACCTATAAGGACTCCGGTGTCGATATCGATGCCGGGAATGACCTTGTCGAACGAATCAAACCGCTTGCAAAAGCAACAACCCGTTCCGGTGTTGCCGGTGGTCTTGGTGGCTTTGGCGCCCTTTTTGATCTGAAGGCTGCCGGATATAACGATCCGGTTCTGGTGTCCTGCACCGATGGTGTCGGTACCAAGCTGAAAGTCGCCTTTTTGGCCGACAAACACGACACGGTCGGCATCGATCTTGTCGCCATGAGTGTCAATGACCTCGTCGTTCAGGGCGCAGAACCGCTTCTGTTCCTCGATTACTTCGCAACCGGCAAACTTTCGGTCGATAACGCCGCAAGTGTCGTTGGCGGCATTGCCGAGGGCTGCAAACAGGCGGGTTGCGCGCTGATTGGTGGCGAAACCGCCGAAATGCCGGGCATGTATGCTGACGGTGAATATGATCTGGCCGGTTTTGCGGTCGGTGCGGCCGAACGCGGCGAACTGCTTGATGGTTCGAACGTTGCCGAGGGCGACGTTATCCTTGGCCTCGCATCCAGCGGCGTTCATTCCAACGGCTATTCGCTGGTCCGCAAGGTCGTCGATATGGCGGGCCTTGGCTACGCCGATGACGCCCCCTTCGCACCGGGCAAAACCGTTGGCGAAGCCCTGCTTGAACCGACCAAGGTTTATGTCAAAAGCTGCCTGGCCGCGCACAAGGCCGGTCTGGTCAAGGCACTTGCCCACATCACCGGTGGCGGCCTGACCGAAAACGTCCCGCGCGTTCTGCCCGAAAACCTGACGGCTGTGTTTGATGCCAGCACCTGGGAATACCTTCCGGTGTTTAAATGGCTCGCCAAACAGGGCGGCATTCCGGCAACCGAAATGGCACGCACCTTTAACTGCGGCATTGGCATGTGCGTCGTTGTTCCGGCCGACAAAGCCGATGAAGCCGAAGCCATCCTGCGCGAAAACGGTGAAACCGTCAGCCAGATCGGCGTCATCGGCCCGCGCGCTGGCGATGGCCCGCAGGTCGTGATCAAAAACATGGGCCCTTCATGGGAAAAGTAACCAAGTTGAAGCTCGCCGTTCTGATTTCAGGCGGCGGGTCCAACCTGCAAGCCATCATTGATGCCTGTAATGCGCCCGACTACCCGGCCGAAATCGTGCTGGTCTTTTCCAACCAGCTTGATGCGGGCGGGCTTGAACGCGGCCGCAAGGCTGGCATCCGGTCGGAGGCCATCTCGCATAAGGGCTATCCCGGCGGGCGCGAGGCCTATGACAATGCCGTAAGCACCCTGATCGAAGAAAGCGGTGCCGACCTTGTGGTGCTCGCGGGTTACCTGCGTCTGGTCAGTGAAAGCTTCGTCACCCGCTGGAAAGACAAACTGATCAACATCCACCCGTCGCTTCTGCCAAGCTTCAAGGGCCTTGGCGTGCATCAGGCCGCCCTTGATGCCGGTGTGAAGTTTGCGGGCTGCACCGTGCATTACGTCGTCCCCGAAGTCGATAGCGGCCCGATCATCGCCCAGGCCGTGGTTCCGGTCCTGCCCGGCGATGATGCCGGCAAACTGGCGCAGCGCATACTGAGGCAAGAACACCGCATTTACCCGCAGGTCATCCGCTGGATCGCCGAAGGCCGCGTCTCGGTCGATGCCAAGGGCATCGTAACTGTGGCCGACGCGCCGCAAGCCGATTTCGCTGAAATCAACCCGGCGCTCGAGCCCGGATGAAAGAACCTTTGGCGCTGGCTGCGCAGGTTTCTCAACGCATAAAAGGCGGGGCATAATCATGTGCCCCGCCTTTTTCTTGGCCTGCTGCCAGATCCGCAAACCGGGGTCATAATCTCTGCGCATTCTGATGCTGTTATGGGATCATCAAATGCCACCACCGCCACGGAAAACCGATATCATGATGCGCAAGCTCTTAGGACTGATCATCCCCCTCGCCCTTTTGGCCATGCTCACCAGTCCTGCACTCATCAGTCCTGCACTGGCCGATTCCGATCCGGAACTGGAGTCTTACAAGGCCGATATGCAAACAGGTGAAAAATCCTGGCGGGCGCAAAAATGCGCTGTCTATCAGGAAACCCGGGATGAAATGCTTGATGAAATTCCGCGCGGCGCACTCAGCCCCGAATTTGCCAAGGCCGAAGAAGATTATATCGAAAATGGCTGTGCCGGGCGCGCCTATGCCTGCCCGAAATCCAAGACAGAACTCGACTATGCCAACAAGATGTCGTTTGCGATGATGAGCCACGGGCTATCGGGCACCTTCCTGCCCTATGGCTGCAAATCAAGCATCCAGTAACCCCTTGGGATCAAAGGTGAACCACAACAGATGTGAAGTCGGTCAAACGTATAATATCCAAGGTTAATGTTGCACTTGCCCAAGCTCAACTTCGTGGATATACATTTGAACAATCCCAAAATATCCAATCCAAGGAGGCAAATTTGCAGGGTAACGATTACGAACTGACTGAAACCCATGTCAGCATCTATCACGGCTACACCAACTTCGTGAAATGGGGCACCATCTCGATCATTGCCCTGCTGATCCTGATGGCGATCTTCCTTCTGTGATCTGCCAACCGGCATCGATCCGAAAAATAAAAAGCTGCCGTTTTCCGGCAGCTTTTTTGTTTTTTAAAGCCTGTAGGCTTGAGATTGAACAGATGAAAACAGTCAACAACATCAAAGCAATTCACCCCTGAGTTGATTTGCGCTACCATCACCTTGTTGTCTTGCGTGATAACAGCAAACCAAACAATGGTCCCAACAACAGGGAGGAAACAATGCAAGGAAGCGATTACGACGAAGGCCTGGTGCACCACCACGAGGAAGGCTGGCACCACTGGACAAAATTCATGCTCTGGAGCGTGATCTCGATCGGGGTTCTCCTGCTGCTGATGGCCGCATTCCTGATCGACTAAACTCGCCTCAATTCCCTTTTATGCCGTAATAGAGCTGCCCGCTTTGCACGCCGCAAACGGGCAGCTTTTCTATGTTTTCACCGCAAAACATTGAAAAGAACGCCCCCCGGCCCAACCTCAAGACCTAACGCGCCACCAAATTGGAACAGCTCAAAAAACGTCTGGGGTGGAATGTATGCTCGACCGTTTTCGCATCAGCACAAGATTGATGATGGCCTTCATCACAATGGCACTCGTCACCACGCTTACCGGTGTTGCGGGCATTGTGTTCACCAAACTGCTGTCATCTGAAAGCAAAACCGTCGCGGTCGATCTTGCGCCGCTGGGCGATGCCGCGATGGAAATCAAGCTCACCGCCACCAACGCCCATTTGCTGCTTGAAGAAATCATGGGCGGTGATACCTCCGAAGACATTAACGAGGTCTGGGCCCTTCTTGATGAATCGCGCTGGTACGCCACTGCGATCCTTGAAGGCGGCACCAATGACGAAGGAACCTTTGTCGCCTCCCAAAGTCCCGCTGTCCGCGCTCAGATCGAAGACGTCCTTGTCGCCCTTGATACCCTGATCGCGGTCAGCGAACGCCGCTATGCCCGCATCGCCTCTCAGGAAGGTGTCGGCACCGGTGCAGATCAGCAATTCGACAGTCTCTATGAAAACCTGCAAACCGACCTTGGTAAGCTCCTCCCGCCGCTCCGCCAAGGTACTGATCCTGCCGCCCTTGCCGCCATCGAAAACGTTGGCGAGGCCCGCTATCGTCTGGCCAACGGCCACCTGTTTCTCGAAGAACTTCTAAGTGGTGATCCCGAACTGACCTATGACGGGGTTGCCGAAAACTTCACCGAAGCCCGCAACCGCATCACCGCGATCAATATCCCGGTGCTGTCCGATCAGACCACCAAGCTTGCCAATGATATCAACGCACTTGCCAACACCGCCAAGACGCGCGCGGACAATACCCTTGCCAATCTGAGTGCTGATGCCGAGGCCGATGTCGAATTTGATGCCAGCTTCGAACGTTTCATAAGCCTTGCCGACGCGGCTGAAGAAATCGTTCATGACGACATGGATGCCGGCCTGTCGGGCATGGAAAGGCAGATCACCCTGTCCGAAGCCACGATGATCACAGTCACCATTGTCGGCTTTGTTCTGGCCATCCTGTTTACCATCGGTGCACGCCGCGGGATTGTCTATCCGATCACGCGTCTTGCCGATGACATGGGCAAACTGGCCGGGCGCGACATCAATGTCGACATCCCCTATGTCCGTGCCCAAACCGAAATCGGCGACATGGCCCGCTCCGTTCAGGTTTTCAAGGACAATATGATTGCCTCTGACAAAATGACCGCCGAAAAGGAGCAGGAACAAAAGGCCCTTGATGCCGCCAATACCGCCCGCCTCGCATCGATCAAGAAATTCGATGGTGAAATCAGCCGCATTCTTGGCTCTGTGACCGGATCGGTCGGCACCGTCAAGGATACCTCCGACAACCTCAACGAAACCGCGGATATCAACGCCGCCATGGCAAACGACGTCAATCAGGCATCGTCGGAGGCCAACCGTAACGTCCAAACCGTTGCATCGGCGGCTGAAGAACTCAGTGCCTCGATCAATGAAATTCGCGCCCAGGTCGACCGCTCGCTTGAGATTTCCGGCAGTGCAGTTTCCCAGGCCGAACACACCAACCAGCTGGTCGAAGGTTTGGCCGTATCTGCCGCCAAGATCGGAGAGGTACTTGGGCTTATTTCCGATATTGCCGAACAGACCAACCTGCTGGCCCTTAATGCCACGATTGAGGCGGCCCGCGCAGGCGACGCTGGCAAGGGCTTTGCCGTTGTCGCATCCGAGGTCAAGAACCTCGCCAATCAAACCGGCAAGGCCACCGATGAAATCGGATCACAGATCACCGGTATTCAGGATGCCACCAAACAATCGGTCGATGCCATCAAGGGCATCACTACCGTTATTTCCGATATGAGTGAAATCGCATCATCAATTGCCGCTGCCATCGAACAACAGGGTGTCGCCACCGCCGAAATTGCCGCCCGCGTCCTTGATGCCTCGGACGCAACCAGCAAGGCGTCCGATCAGTCTGACAGCATTCAGTCCGCGGCCGAGCAAAACCGCGCACGCGCGTCCGAACTGGCCAAGGCTGCCCACGAACTCGCTTCTGGGTCAAACGCGCTGCGCCAGTCGGTCGATACCTTCCTCGATGATGTGCGCCAATGATCCATCGCGTTTCGCACAATCACCAAACATTGCCGTAAAACAAAAAACGCCCCGCAACTTGCGGGGCGTTTTAGGCCGGAAGAACCGGTAATTCGGTATTCTTGGCTTAGCCGACGATTTCGGTCTGAGCGAAGAAATATGCAATTTCGATTGCAGCGTTTTCGAGCGAGTCCGAACCGTGGACCGAGTTCGCTTCGATGGATTCTGCAAACTGTTTGCGGATGGTGCCTTCCTCGGCATTTGCCGGGTTGGTTGCGCCCATTACTTCGCGGTACTTAACGACGGCATCTTCGCCTTCGAGAACCTGGACAACAACCGGGCCAGAGACCATGAAGTCTACCAGCTCGCCAAAGAACGAACGTTCTTTGTGAACTGCATAGAAACCTTCAGCCTGAGCGCGGGTCAAAGCGACGCGCTTCTGTGCGACAATGCGCAGGCCAGCTTCTTCGATGACGGCATTGATTTTGCCAGTCAGGTTGCGGCGCGTTGCGTCCGGCTTGATGATCGAAAGAGTGCGTTCGACAGCCATTGGTTTCACCTAAGCTTTGTAAAAATTCGTTACCCCCAAAGAGGGCCCCCAAGAAGCCCCCCGAGTACAAAGGGCCTGCGGAAGATAAAGGCGGTACCAAAGACCGCCCTTATCATCCACAGACCCGAAGGTTGGCGCTATATAAACGGGGTTGGATCGCAACGCAACACATAGTTCTACCGCTGCAAACCAGACCTGCAGCCGTTGCATTCACCCGTTTCGCCTGCAAAACGCCCCCAAAAGGCATGAAACTGCGATTTAGCGCCGGTTTTGCCCGGATCTGTCATCGAAATCACACCAGCCATGACAATTTGAAGAATCCTTGCGTCAAACACGCTCCTGCCCTATTGAAAGCACAGAAATCCTTGCGATTCCCCCTAAACTGCGCCCAAAGCGCCCGCAAACCAGTTCAAGAGACCAACCGAAAATGCTGCAAATTACCGACCTCACCTATCGCATTGGCGGACGTGTCATTCTTGACCGGGTATCGCTGACCATCCCTGATGGCCACAAGGTCGGCCTGATCGGGCGCAATGGTGCGGGGAAATCGACCCTTCTTAAACTGATCTCGGGCGACCTGCCCGGCGATGGCGGCGATATTGTCCTCTCCAAGCGCGCCCGCATGGGTGTTGTATCGCAAGAAGCCCCGGCAGGTTCGCGATCCCTGCTTGAAACCGTTTTGGCGGCTGATACCGAACGCGCCGATTTGCTGGCAGAGGCCGAAACCACCACCGACCCGCACCGCATTGCCGAGGTCCATACACGTCTGGCCGATATCGAAGCCCATACCGCCGAGGCCAGGGCTGCCGCCATTTTGTCCGGCCTTGGTTTTGACGGCGATGCGCAACAACGCCCCTGTGATGATTTCTCGGGCGGCTGGCGCATGCGTGTGGCCTTGGCGGCCACCCTTTTCCTGCGCCCGGATCTGCTGCTGCTCGATGAGCCGACCAACCACCTTGATCTCGAAGCCACCATCTGGCTTGAAAACTATCTGATCAACTATCCCGGCACGATTATCCTGATCAGTCACGATCGCGATCTTCTCAACCGGGTGGTCAAATCGATTGCCCATCTGCATGACGGCACCGTGACACTTTATGGCGGCAATTACGATAAATTCGCCAAGACACGCCGCGAACAGATGGAACTGGCCTCCAAGCATTACGAAAAACAGATCGCCCAGCAAAAGCATCTGCAATCCTTCATCGACCGCTTCCGTGCCAAGGCCAGCAAGGCCAAACAGGCACAAAGCCGCGTCAAAATGCTTGAAAAAATGGGCCCGGCCATCCCGGTGGTCGAGGATCGCGGCATTTCCTTTGACTTCCCAAGCCCCAAGGAACTGCCACCGCCGCTGATCAACATCCATGATGGCGATGTCGGCTACGAAGAAGGCAAACCGATCCTGCGCAATATCAGCCTGCGCATTGATATGGATGACCGCATTGCCCTTCTGGGAGCCAATGGTAACGGTAAATCGACCCTGGCAAAGCTTCTGGCTGATCGCCTACAGCTGATGTCAGGTGAAAAACATGCGTCAAACAAATTGCGCATCGGCTATTTCGCGCAGCACCAGACCGACGAGCTGCGCGGCGATGAAACACCCTATCAGCATATGGCATCCCTGATGCCTGATGTGATCGAACACAAGGTCCGCGCCCAGCTTGGCCGCTTTGCCTTCGAAGGGGCCAAAGGCGACACCAAGGTCAAGGACCTGTCTGGTGGGGAAAAGGCGCGTCTGCTGTTTGCGCTGATGACGCTTGATGCCCCGCATATGCTCATCCTCGACGAGCCGACCAACCACCTTGATATCGACAGCCGCGATGCGCTGAACCACGCGCTCAACGCCTATGAAGGGGCTGTGATCATCATCAGCCACGATCCCTATCTGATCGAAGCTTGTGCGGATCGTTTGGTTCTGGTGGCTGATGGTACGGTCACATCCTTTGACGGCGACGTTGCCGAATACCGCCAGTATCTTCTCGATCGTGCGCGCATGGAACGCCGTGCCAACAAAAACGGCGGCGAAGACGGCAACGGCAATGGCAAACCCGCCAAACGCGACCGCAAGGCCGAACGCCAGCAGGCGGCTGAAAAACGCAAAGTGGCAGCCCCAATCAAACGCGAAGTCGAGAAGCTCGAAAAGCAGATGGAAAAGCTTTCCGAACGCAAAGCCGGCATCGAAGAAAAAATGGCCGACCCGACCCTTTACGAAGACGCCAACGCCCAAAAACTGGCCGACATCCAAAAGGAACTCGGCCAGATCGAAAACGACCTTGCCATGGTCGAACAGAAATGGCTCGACAAGCAGGAAGAATATGACGCGATGGTGGCGTGATCCGCCATCCCCCGCCTATTCCCCGCACCTTGAAAGCCCGTCATTCCCGCGCAAGCGGGAATCCATCTAAGCCATACGCGCCCGCCTGATGCCAAGCACCAACGCGTCGGCATCGGCCATAAGCGCTTGTGAACATCACCTTTTTCATTTAAAAAATAACGGATTACATCAACCGATGATTTAGTCCGATTTCAAAGGGCGGGCGATTTCTTGTCATCATTTCTGGTTCTGCCTTTGACATGAAAGAACCCCGAATTGACAACCCCGACACCGGTTCCGGTATCAAATTTCGATACAAGGGATATTGATCCGCGCCACCGCTTTGATGCCTGGCAGGAAAATATCGGGGTATTCTTCGATCTTTCGATGCCCGATGACGCAATACAACCTGCAAATGTCCGCGCCGGGATTGATGTTTGCGACCTCGGAGACGCCGTTTTTGGTGTAACCCGGTCACAAACCCAGCGTTTCACACGCGACAGCAACCGGGTTATCCATGACAATATGGACCACATTCTGGTCCAGCTCTTTCTCAAGGGCGGCGGCGTTACCAGCGACAACCAGCACATTGTCGCGGGCGATATGCTGATCATTGACCTTGATCAGCCCCACGACATGATCAACACCGACTTTGAAAACCTCACACTTGTTCTGCCACGGGAACTGCGCCCGGAAATATCCGATATGCTTGCCCCGCTGCATGGTTTGAAATTATCTGGCGATAACCCGATGATCCGCTTTATGGCGACCGGTTTCCTGAACTTGTGGGACAGCATCCCGGATATGACCACCCATCAGGCGGGCAGTGCGATGCACGGAACCCTCAACCTGATGCAAGGATGCCTTGGGCGCGAAAGCATGATGCCCGATGCCGTCGACACGCCAACATCAATTGCCCTTGCAAAAGTCATATCACGCTATGTCGACGCCAATCTTTCCGAAAACCTGACTCCGGCAAGCCTTGCGCAAACTTTCCGCATGTCCCGATCTCAGATATACCGCATTTTCGCACCCCATGGCGGGGTGGCCAACTATCTGTGGGATCGCCGGCTGCAGCGCAGCCTGCAATTACTGTCCCAGCATCGTTACAGCCACAAAAACATCAGCACCATCGCCTTTGATTGCGGCTTTAACAGTGAATCCCATTTCAGCCGCGCTTTTCGCGCCAAGTTTAAAATTACGCCAAGTCAGGTCCGCGCCGATGCGCTGGCTGCCCGCAACCGGTATCAAGCCACCGAAGCTTCATCCGCCGCCTACGCTGCCGGTTTGCCAAACTGGGTCCGACAGCTCTGACGGCCAGGGCACAAGGCCACGCCGCCCATGCCGCCATTCCTGAGCCCAGAGCAATTTCCGTTTAGATCGAAACGGAAATTGCTCTAGAATCGGTATTCCAGACCCACAAAACCCGATGCCGTGCGCTCATCGCTGGTGGCAAGGCCCAGTTCGATATCGGCAACAAATGTCATCTGTCGATCAAGGTCATAGCGCAAATTCCCGCCAACAAAGCCACCATGCGATGATGTCTCCCCGCTTCCCTGATACCGGACAAGCGGGCCATCAATCAGGCCAACATCAACGCTGTCACGCCCGAAATAGCTGTATTTCATCCCGCCGCGCAGTTCCATCTCGCCCGCGCCATCCTCAAGATCCTGACGAACAGCCAGTTGCAAACGGCCATTGATCACATCCACAGCATGGGCATCGATGCTCAGGTTCGACGATGTCGTGCCGGTTTCGCGATATGCATCATAATAGCCATAGGTGTAATTCACCTCTGCGGACGGGCGCAGCTCTATGCCCCTGCCAAGATCAATCGACCGGATCACCGCCAGTGACGGACTGATATAGACGCTGTTGTAATCTGATTGCGCGGTTTCCTCGCCCTGAAGGTTATCGACCACAAGACGTTCATCCTGATGGCGCTGATACCCGACAACCATGGCCCCATCAATCGCCCAGTCGCCAACCACATATTCACCATACCCGCCAACAAAAAACCCGCTACTGTCACTTTCAAGTGATGCCTCGTCGGTTTTCATCCCGGCAACAGACACACCGCCAAACACACCGATGCTGTGGTCATCAATCGGCTTTTCATATCCGCCAACCGCACCGCCAACCCGGCTGCGATACCCCAAATTCGCCCCGTCATCCCCGTGCGACAAATAACTGCCAAAAACCTGTCCCCAGACAAACGGCTTTTTCGGCGCATATAACATACCCGGTTCAAGGTCACTGGCCGCGACCACAACCGGTTGTGGTTTGTTTGATCGTGCCAGTTGCCGGCTGACCGCCTGATGAATGCCGACCGTCGTCGTTCCCAGTGCCGCCCGGTTGGCCGCAATCCCGGTGGGGTCGACAATCACCACCGTCGATCCGCTTTGCAGGACAATCCCGTCACCGCCCGCCGCTGTATTCACCGTACCGGCATTGGCGATGGTCAGGGTCGATGACCGCGCCCCGGCAGATGTATCGATATTGACCGCATTGGTGCCGCCGCCAAGATCAATCGTCCCGACAATCGTCGCGCCCGGCTTGATGTTTAACGTCTGGTTGCTCCCCCCCAAAATCGCCTGGGTCGCACCACCGGTCGCAATCACCGTCCCGCTGACATTGATCGTCCCGTTGGCCCCAGAGGATCTGATCCCGATCCTTCCCGTGCCCGATACGGTAACGGATCCGCTACCGGTAACCGTAATGGTGCTGCTGCTGCCTGATACTGCAATTCCATCACCATCCTGGGTGGTTATCGAGCCGCTATTGACCAGTGTGGCGTTATTGCCAGTTAAATGCCTCATGCCAGCCGCAGCAGTTCCGCTGGTCGTGATCACCCCGCTATTGACAAGTGTCGCATTACTGCCTGTGCTGTTGATACCATGTGCCGTATTTCCGCTGGTCGTGATCGTGCCGTTATTGACAGATGTCGCATTTGCCCCACTACTGGACAGGCCGCTTGTATTTCCTCCGCTTGTCGTGATCGTCCCGCTATTTAACAGCGTCGAATTGCTCCCGCCGCTCAGGATCCCAATTCCACCGTTTCCGCTGGTCGTGATCGTACCGCTATTGACAAATGTTACATCTCCCGCGCTACTGGTCAGGCCGCTTGCATTGTTTCCGCTTGTCGTGATCGTCCCGCTATTTAACAGCGTCGAATTGCTCCCGCCGCTCAGGATCCCGACTCCAGTGGTTCCGCTTGTCGTGATCGTGCCGCGATTGATTAGGGTGGAGTTGGCACCTTGGCCGTAAATCCCCCTGTCGATAAGTCCGTCTGTTGATATTGTTCCATTATTGACAAGCCGGGCATTGGTCGCGGTGGCATCACCAAGCATGCCGCTTCCCCCGCCCCCTGCGGTCGAAATCGTGCCGTTGTTGGTCGCTTTCACCGCGTCACCACTGGCAGTGATAGCACTGCCAGTCGTCACATTAAGAACTCCGCCCTGCTCCACCAATCCGGTTTCCCCGGCGGTCAGGGTTTTGGCAACCGTATCGGTGACACCGCTGGCTACGGTGAATTCTGCGGCCTGCGCCCGTGTCCCAATGACCGCCGCAAATAGCACGATGATCACAACCACCCCAAAGGCGGGTCCGAAACCCAGCCACCCAAACCCCTTCGACATTGATATCCCCTACCGACACTTAATTGGTTGGGGGAACAATACACGCCGCCCTGTCTTCCGTTTTGACTGACCATCCCAAATCATTGGCACCAGCGTCCCGGCCCGCCAAAAGCAGATTTGGTGATCATGATCTGACACCACCGTCGGCAACCAGTCATCAAGTCGCCAAAATTCCGCCGCAACCTTGGATTGCCGGGGTAAAGGTATTCCACGCAGGAGATGGTCATGGTTGACAACATCTATGGAACCGACGGCAACGACACGATTATCGGAACAGAACAGGACGACAGGATATATGGACGCGAGGGCGACGATTATGTCCGCGCGCTGGGCGGCAACGATCACCTGTTTGAGCTGGGGTTTGGTGATGACACGATTGATGGCGGTGCCGGACATGACGACATCAATGGCAGTGCCGGAAACGATACGCTGTTTGGCGGGGCGGGCAATGACGAACTCAATGGCGGATCGGGTGCTGATGTGATTGATGGAGGCCCCGGTCGCGATGAAATCACCTTCGGCTTCACGCAAGCCCCCTCGGGTCAGGGGGTTTACGTCAATCTCACGACCGGCATCGGGTTGGGCGGAGATGCCGAAGGCGACCGCTATAGCAATATCGAAGATATCCGCGATACGACCTATGGCGATGTGCTGATTGGTGATGACGGCAAGAACGCCTTTTATCAGGTCTACAACCGCACCGATGACAGTGACGTGATGCAGGGTGTGGGCGGCGATGACACCTTCTATGCCGCGGCCAGCACCGACTTTTCCGAGGACCGCACCAATATCTTTGATGGTGGAGACGGGATCGACACCATCAGCTATATCGCCGGCTGGGGCAATGATGCGCCTTATGGCGAATATGGCCCGCAACCGATCATCAATCTTGCAACCGGCACGGGCCGCACCGGCGATCATTTCATCAGCATCGAAAATGTCGATGGCAGCAATCAAAGCGACCTGATCATTGGTGATGATCAGGATAACCGTCTTATCGGCAATCGCGGAATTGATACGATCTATGGCCGCGATGGCGATGACGTCATTGTCGGCGAAAACATCCATGGCGAAGCCGGAAATGATACGCTCACCGGTGAATGGTATGACGTCTCGCTTTATGGCGGCGATGGGCATGATACGCTGCGCGCCGGGCCCCTTGGTAATCCGGTTTTCAGTGACAACCTTTTGTCTGGCGGGGCCGGCAATGACTGGCTCGAAGGCAATAGCGGCAAAGATACCTTTGTTTTCGATGCGGAGGCCTCAAGTCGTGACCGGGTTGTCGGGTTTGAAACCGGTGACAGCGATGAAACCGGCAATCATCCCGATACCCTGCTTCTGACAAGCGATCTTCAGGAACGCTCCGGCATCACGGATTTCGAAAGCTTCCTCGATCACACCACCCAGACCGGCGATGATCTTTATGTCGATTTCAGCAATGGCGATCCATGGACATTTGGCGTGATCATCGAAGACATCGACAAGGATGATCTGACCGCTGATCATGTCCTGTTTGGCGACGTCTGATCCGGGTCAACTCAAATCCTCATACAATTGGATTTTGGGTGCGGTCTGACCCGGACGTAGAAAAAGTCCCGCAGGACGTGTTTCCTGCGGGACTTTTCAATTATTTTGAATAATCGCGATGATTATTCAGGAAGTTTGAATACCGGCAGGACCGATCCTTCATACTTGGTTTCGATGAATTTGCGCACCGCATCATCGTGGTAAGCTTCAACCAGCGTCTTGACCCACGGCTCGTCCTTACGCGCCGTTTGGGTAACAATAACATTGGCATACGCGCTGTCATTGCCTTCGATCGCAATCGAATCCTTGATCGGGTTCAGACCAGCTTCCAGCGCATAGTTGGTGTTGATCGCCGAGGCATCCAGATCATCGAGCGACCGCGGCAGCTGTGCGGCGTCAAGCTCTACAAAGCTGATATTCTTCGGGTTTTCGATGATATCAAGCGGGCTGACCACGAGACCCGCTGCCGGATCAACCTTGATCAGGCCATGCGACTGCAGGACGAGCAACGCACGACCGCCATTGGTCGGATCGTTCGGAATGCCGACTTCGGCACCCTCGGCCAGCTCGTCCAGGCTTTTGATTTTGTTGGAATAAATGCCCATCGGGGTCAGGATGTTATAGCCAACCACTGACAGCTCATAGCCACGATCCTTGATCTGGTTATCGAGATACGGCAGGTGCTGGAAGCTGTTGGCATCCAGATCGCCATCATCCAGCGCCTGGTTGGGAATAACATAGTCCGAGAAGCTGACCAGTTCGATGTCCAGGCCCTTGGTGGCTGCGACCTTGACGACCTCTTCCATGACTTCTTCATGCGCACCCGGAGTGACCCCGATTTTGATCGAGTCATTGGCCAGTGCCTGACCGGTGAGTGCGGATGCCAGAACGGCAGCCGCCGTCAGCTTAAGGAAAAACCGCATTGTAAAACTCCTTGATTTCATTTGGTTTTGTGCGGGAATTTGATGAATGTGAGTGATCCTCACATTCGGATTTTGGTCGATGAGATGCTCAGATGTTGCGTTTGTCTGCCTTGCGCGCCAGATAGTCGCCAAAGCTTTGCACGACCTGCACGACGACAATCAGCGTGATGACAACCGCCGCCATGACATCCGGGCGGAAACGCTGATAGCCATAGCGAATGCCAAGATCGCCAAGCCCACCGGCCCCAACGGCCCCGACCATCGCGGAATAACCAATCAGCGTCACCGCGGTCAGGGTCAGGCCGTGAATGATGCCCGGCAATGCTTCGGGCAACAGAACCTTGGTCACGACCTGTACCGGACGCGCGCCCATGGCCTGGGCCGCCTCGATCAAGCCGCCATCCACTTCGCGCATCGCCCCTTCGATGATCCGCGCAATGAACGGAATGGCCGCCACGGTCAGGGGCACGATGGCAGCAGAAGTGCCGATCGAGGTGCCGACAACGAAACGGGTAAAGGGAATGATGGCAACCGCCAGAATGATGAACGGCACCGAGCGGGTTGCATTGACCAGCGGACCAAAGACGCGCTGGAACCAAAGGGCTTCAAACAGCTCGCCGCGGCCAGAGGTGGCGAGCAACACACCAAGCGGCAAGCCAAAGGCTGTCGCAATCGAAAGGGATACGGCGACCATATAAAGGGTTTCACCGGTCGCCTGAAGCAGAATGGGTGCAAGGGTTGAAAACATGACTTAGCCCTCCTGCCCGGCGGCAACGCCGCTGGTATTTGTGTTGATTTGGGGGGTGTTGTTCGCATCAGATCCGGCGCGGAAATCCATGAATTCATCGGCCAGAAGTGACTGGGTGGTCGCGTGTTTCGGATCGGCAAAGATGCCCTCAACCGCGCCCTCTTCGACAATCACACCAGCATCCATCACCGCCACACGGTCACACAGCGCCTTGACCACCGCCATTTCATGGGTGATCACGACCATGGTGAGACCAAGGCGTTTATTGATGTCTTTCAGCAGGGTCAGGATCTGACGGGTGGTTTCCGGATCAAGGGCAGATGTCACCTCGTCACACAACAAAACCTTGGGGTTGGATGACAGCGCACGCGCAATGCCAACCCGCTGTTTCTGACCGCCCGACAGTTCGGCCGGGTAACGATCACGTTTGTCTTCAAGCCCGACGAGCGGCAACAGCGGATCAACCGCCTTGGCGATCTCGGCCTTGGTCGCACCGGCAAGTTCAAGCGGCAGTGCGATATTATCGAACACGGTCCGCGACGACAGAAGATTGAAATGCTGAAACACCATGCCGAGCTGGCGGCGGAACAGTGGCAAGTCGCGTTTGGAAAGCGTGGTGACATCGGTGCCATCAACCGTGACCGAACCCGATGTAGGGGTTTCAAGCAGGTTGATGCAGCGGATCAGGGTTGATTTGCCCGCACCGGAGCGGCCAATAACGCCGACGATTTCGCCAGCAGCGATATCAAGATTGATGCCGCGCAGCGCAACATGTTCGTCACTGCCACGCCGGGCTGCATATGTTTTCTGGACGTTCGAGAGCCGGATCATGGATCCCAACCTTTCCGTAGATACAAAAAAACCGCCACGGCTTTACCGAGGCGGTCGTACATACGGAGCATATACGCCCTCTCGCTTTAGCCGCATTTTTAGCGCGCCCGCAAGCTGAGGAGCAAATCGGCGCGTTCAACACCCCCTGTCTATCTGACCCGGTGTCATTGTTCAATGGCTAAAATCATGCATTTCACGCATGGCATGTATGATTTGCCAATATATTACAGTAATTTATGTGTTTAAAACTAGTTGGCCTTCGGGACAAAAAGCAGCTTTAAAAAACTGCGCAGCAGCATGACCTGATCGGCGAGTTTGCGGGGTTCGTTGAGTGCCTTTGACATGACGATGCCGCCTTCGAGCACAGTTGAAATCATGTCGGCGACTTGTTCGAGGTCGACAGGCTCGGTCGTCTGGTACTGGCCCGCGATATCATCAAGGATTGCGCGAAACCGGGTGCGCCAGGCCAGAACGGCATGGCGGTTGAGATCGCGGACTTCCTTGTCAAACAGCCGTTCCTGATAGCAATAGACCGCAACAATGCAGCCCGGATGACCGTTGGGCAGATCTTCAAGCACCTCGGCCAGCATTTTAAGGGCTGCCAGCAATTGGTGCAGCGGATCGTCGACCAGTTCGCGGGCGCGATCAAATACCTGATCGAGGATTTCGTCATCCTGTTCGATATAGCGCTGCAAAAGCGCGCGGGCGAGTTCGTTCTTGTCGGAGAAATGATAGAAAAACCCGCTTTTGGTCAGGCCGGCTTCGCAAATGATTTCCTCGATCGAGGTCGCACCGAACCCCTTTTCCAGAACCGACTGCGATGCGATTTCCAGAATGCGTTCGCGCGTGCGTTCGCCCTTGCGTTTGGGGCCACCGAACGTGTCGGTGATTGTCAGTTTTTCCATCTCAACCCTCGCTTACCCTACCGCCGGTACAGTTTTTCGTCGTCAAAGGCCGCCATGGCCGCGCCAAAAAACACCGGATAACCCATAAGTATCTGTTTTTAATATATTTTTGAAAATCTGAAAAACCTGACCGTGTGCCTACTAGAAGCAAAACTCAATCAGGGCGAGATTTCCGGTCCGCGATTACATACCCCCGCGGTAGAAATTTTGAAACCCAAAACTGAAATTTGGACCCATGAGCACAGGCAATCTGCCCCTTCCGCACCACGGAAAGGTAAAATTCATCACCGATGGTGGTCTTGAGACCACCTTGATCTTTCATGACGGGATCGAGCTTCCGCATTTTGCATCCTTTGACCTTTTGAAAACGGATGCGGGCTGCGCGCGTATCACCGCCTATTACGAACGTTATCTTGATCTGGCCAAGCAGGCCCAAGCCGGATTTATCCTTGAAAGCCCGACATGGCGCGCCAACCGCGACTGGGGGGCCCGGATCGGCTATGACGAGGATGACCTGGCCGATATCAACCGCAAGGCCATTGGCCTGATGGCGGAGCTTCGCTATCGTTATCATTCGGATGCCACACCCTGCCTGATCAGCGGCAATATCGGACCGCGCGGCGATGGATACGTCCCATCGGACCGGATGACGATCAATCAGGCGCGCGCCTATCACGCGCCGCAGATCGTGACTTTTGCCAAGGCGGGTGTCGATATGGTGTCGGTCGTGACCATCAACTATCCCGAGGAAGCCATCGGCATCGCTCTGGCCTGCCGTGATGTTGATATTCCTTGCGTCATTTCGTTCACGGTTGAAACCGATGGCAACCTGCCCAGCGGCGAGACCATCCGTGATGCGATTGCCATGGTTGATGCCGAGACCGGGGCTTACCCGGCCTATTACATGATCAATTGCGCCCACCCGGATCATTTCCGCGACCGACTGGAAGAAAGCGGTGACTGGAAAACGCGCATTTGTGGTGTGCGGGCCAATGCATCGCGCCAAAGCCACGCCGAACTTGATGCCAGCACGCATCTTGATGATGGCGATCCGGAAGAACTGGGGCAGCTTTATCACGATCTGGTTGATCTGTTGCCCAATCTGGCGGTGATTGGCGGTTGTTGCGGCACAGACCATCGCCATGTTGCGGCCATGACCAAACATGCCCTGCCGCGCCTTTTGGCGGCACGCGCCTAAGAACCAAACACGAAAACCCAAAAAAACAGGATACGAGCAATGATTGCAGAACCCGTACTGGAACGGGCGGCACATAAGGGTGCCGCCCATCCGAGCCACCCGCGACAAGTCACGAGCTTTGTCAGGGCGACCAAATCGGATGCCGATGCGATGGCCCAGCTGATCAATATCGCCGGTGAAGGTTTGCCGGTCTATTTGTGGCAAGACATGGCAGAAGGCAGCGAGACGGCCTTTGATGTCGGTCGCAGACGCGCACAACGTGATGAAGGCGGATTTTCATATCGCAACACCACGCTTGCCGTCTGTCATGGTGAAACCGTTGCGGCACTTGTCGATTATGCCCAACCCGATCAGCCTGAGCCGTTTGACCCGACGGATATCCCGGCGATGTTCGTGCCGATCCTTGAACTTGAAAGTCTGGCACCGGGAAGCTGGTACATCAATGTCCTTGCCGTCTTTCCGGCCCACCGCGATCAGGGGATTGGATCGGCATTGCTTGCGCGGGCCGAGGCCAATGCCCGGCATGCCGGTAAAAAGACCGTTAGCCTGATTGCATCGGATGGCAATCCCGACGCCATTCGCCTTTATCAACGCCAAGGCTTTGTGGCCTGTGCCCAACGCCCGATGGTCAAGGAAGCTTGGGAAAACCATGGTCAGAACTGGGTGTTATTGATCAAGGAACTCTGAACAGAACCGTGAAACAACAAAGGCCGGAAGCACTCAGCTTTCGGCCTTTTTTTCCCACGCGCCTTGCGGGGTTTGTTGCCAGTAGGACAGTTTGTGTCCGGCGTCTTTCCAGTCTTTCCAGCGCGTGCGGGCTTCAGAAACCGCATCGTGATCGCGATCATCAAACAGCATGATGACGCGTTCATAATCGCCGACCTTGTCGCTCATGGCGCGGTCGGTCAGGAACAGGAACTGGGCATTGTTGGGATTTTCATCCTCGGCCGTCAGCCAGACCGGCTGCATTTCGGCATCGCCATCGGATTTGGAACCATGGGGCAACCAGCTTGCCGGGTCATAGGTCCAAAGCAGGGTATTGATCGCCTCGACCCGTTCTTCGACACCGGTCATCACCACGGCACGCTTTTCGCGCTCCAGCGTTTTGGAGAGCAGCGTGGGCAGGGCCCGTTCCAGCGGCATGCTGGTGAGATGGTAAAACCAGATATCAGCCATAGCCAATTGAGTATCGCGAAAGCAAAAACGGGGCAAGATGATCATCACCCTGCCCCGTCTTTTATTCAGTTATGCGTTCCTGAAATCAGGACTCGTAGTTATCGGCAACAAAGCGATCAAGCAGACGGACGCCAAAGCCAGTACCGCCTTTTGGTACGACTTCCTTGTCCGCCGTCGACCAGGCCATGGCGGCGATATCAAGATGCGCCCACGGGCGATCCTTGGTGATAAAGCGTTTGAGGAACTGGGCCGCGGTGATCGAACCGGCCGGACGACCGCCGACATTTTTCATATCGGCAATGTCGGATTTAAGCTGCTTGTCATAGGCCGGTGACAGCGGCAGACGCCAGACGCCTTCATCCACCGAAAGACCCGCCGTGGTGATCTGGGTGGCGAGATCATCATTGTTCGAAAACAGACCGGCATTTTCATGGCCAAGCGCAATGATGACAGCCCCGGTCAGCGTCGCGAGGTCAACGATCAGACGCGGATCGTATTTTTCCTGCACATAGGTCAGTGCATCACACAGAACCAAGCGGCCTTCGGCGTCGGTATTGATGACTTCGATCGTCTGACCCGACATCGAGGTCACAACATCGCCCGGGCGCTGTGCTGTTGAGGACGGCATGTTTTCAACAAGGCCAAGCACGGCAACCACGTTGCATTTCGCCTTACGCCCGGCGAGTGCCTTCATCAGGCCGGAAACCACACCGGCACCGCCCATATCCCACTTCATGTCTTCCATGCCGGCAGCCGGTTTGATCGAAATACCGCCGGTATCAAAGGTCACCCCCTTGCCCACGAAGGCAATCGGCGCGTCCTTTTTCTTGCCGCCGTTCCAGCGCATGACGACCATGGCCGGTTTGCGGGCCGAACCCATGGCAACGCCCAGAAGCGCGCCCATGCCGAGCTTCTTCATTTCCTTTTCGTCAAGGACGTCAATCTCGACACCGAGTTTTTCAAGGGCAGAGACTTCCTTGGCGAAGCTTTCCGGATAGAGAATGTTGGCCGGTTCAGACACCAGATCGCGGGTGAAGAACACGCCTTCGACAACCTTTTTGGCGGACTCAAACTGTTTCTTGGCGTCCTTGTGATCGCGGGTGGCGATATCGAACGCCTTCAGGACCGGCTTGTCTTCCTTGGTCTCGGTGGTGCGGTATTTATCGAAACGATAATCGCGCAGCATCGCACCGGTTGCGAAATCACATGCGAGGTTTTCCATATCAAACAGAACGGAAAGTTCTTTCTCGCCGGTGGAAAGCGCACGCGCGGTGACGGAGCCACCAAGTTTCTGGGCGGCAATCACGTCAAATTCGGCTTCCTTGCCGATCCCGAAAATGATCACGCGCGACAGATCGACATTGGCCGGTGCAAGAACCTGCAGGCTTTGGCCCGACTTGCCCTTGAAGGTCGACGCCTTGATCGCCTTGGTGATCGCACCCCCGGTTGCCTCATCAAGTGCGACGGCACTGGGCATCAGATCGGCACCCTCGGTCGCAAAGGCGATGACGGCACCGGTTTTCGGAATGGCGAGATCGGAAAACGTGATCTTCATGGTGAACAGGACTCCTGTCATGTTTCGGGGCGCAGTCCTTGATCAAGCAACTGCAAAGAAATTGATGCTCCTAATCTAGCGCGTTAAACGCGGTTGAAAAGGCTTATCGTTCAAAAAGGTGCGGGATTTCACGCAAAGGCAACACCAGCCCGACAAAACGCCATCCCGGTGAATTGCGCAACATCAAGGTGCGATCAGGTTTGATCGCTACTATGACGCATTCCAACATTCTGGAGGTATGTCATGGCTGGCAGAACCGCGCCGATTTCGATTACCGAACCACACAGGGCCACACATCCGTTCTGGACCGGGGCTTTTCGCCCGCTTTTCCTGCTGGCCGGGGTGCTGGCCATCGTGGCTGTTGTCTGGTGGGTGGCGGGCTTTGTGCATGGCATTGCGACCCCCAGCCTGGGAACAGGGTCATGGTGGCACGCCCACGAATTGATTTTCGGGTTTGGCGGCGCGGCCATCGGGGGATTCTTGCTGACCGCGATTGCCAACTGGACAAGCCGCCCACCGATTTCCGGGGGCATGTTAATGGCGTTAACCGGAAGCTGGCTTGTCGGGCGGTTGGCCATTGGCTTTGGCGAGACTCTTGACCCGGCTTTGACGATTGCCGGGGCGTTGGTCTATTTCATCTTTTTGCTGGCCCTTGGTGTGCGGGAACTGGTGGCTGCCCGCAATTACCGCAATATGCGGGTTCTGGCGGTCATTTCCGTGATCGCGCTGTTTGATGGACTGTTTGTGGCGGCCTGCCTTGATGTCATCGCCCTTGATCCGGTCCTGCTGTATCAAACGGCGATATTGACGATCATCTTGCTGATCGGTTTGATTGGCGGGCGGGTGATCCCGGCCTTTACACGCAACTGGATGGCCCGCGAACAGATCAGCGCGCCGATGCCTGCCATGTTCGGGCGGTTTGACATGGTGTGTCTGGCCAGCATTGCGCTTGGCATCGTTGCCGTGATCCTTGATCCGGCGGGGGTGATTGCCGGTTCCGTGTTGCTGTTTGCCGGGATTGTGCATGGTATTCGTTTGGTGCGATGGCGCGGTGTGCATAGCTGGCGCGAACCCATCGTGATCATGCTTCATCTTGGCTATTTCTGGGTGCCTGCCGGGCTTGTCCTGCTTGGCGTTGCGATCCTTTGGCCCGATGTCATGAGCAGCCGTGATGCCCTGCATGCGCTTACCGGCGGGGCGATGAGTTGCATGATCATTGCCATTGCCGGGCGGGCCGCCCTTGGTCATACCGGGCGTGAAGTGCGCGCAGGTTGGGCCTTGAACAGTGCGTTTGGGTTTATCTGGGTTTCGACCGTATTGCGTGTCATGGTCGGTTTCGCCGGATCGGGCTATGTCACCATTCTGGCGATTGCGACCTTGATGTGGATTGGCGGGTGGCTGGCGTTTTTGATGGGTTATGCGCCGGTGTTGCTGGGACCAAGCCAAAAGAAAACGCGCGGCATTCCGGTGCAATAACGCAAGCCGACCTAGCCAAAATCAAACAGCGAAAGCGACGGGTTGGATTTGATGTATTCCACCTCGTCGTTTTCGATATCACCCGTCGAATGCCAGCCGTGGCTCTCGTAAAAGCCGTGCGCGCGGTTTTCGGGATTGGCCCCGGTGGTCAGCGAGATGTCATTACATCCCTTGGCAAACAGCCAGTCTTCGGCGGTGCGCAACAATGCCGCCCCCACCCCGCGGCCTTCGAACTCGGGGTCGACAAACAGCGCCCAAAGCGTTGCTTCCTTGGGGATGGCGATGGCGAAGCCTGCCGCAGAGCCATCAAGATCGGCAAGCCAGATGCCATATCCCTGCTCCAGCCATTTGCCAAAGGCGGCCTTGGTAATGCCGCGTTCGGCCAGTTCGGAGGCGGAAAGGTGGTTTTCACGCACGCGGCTTCGGATGGCAAAAATTGCCCCGACATCGCCCAAACGGGCTTTGCGAATTTTCATCCCCGCCACTGCGTGTGCTTTCTTTCCAACCGCGTCAAACTTGGCGGCAATTTAGCGATATGAAGCGAGAGTGCCAGCGAAAACATCCAACCGCACACTTATTGGCCGAGATAATCCGCATCTGTCACGGGCTCCAGCCAATCGACCGGGGAGCCATTGAGCTTTTCCTGAATGGCGATGTGGGTCATGGCGGTTTCGGGACCGGCCCCGTGCCAGTGTTTTTCGCCTGGTTCGAACCAGACGATATCGCCGGGACGGATTTCCTCAATCGGGCCGCCTTCGCGCTGTGCGAGGCCAAATCCGGCGGTGACGATGATGGTCTGGCCCAGCGGATGGGTATGCCATGTGGTGCGTGCGCCGGGCTCAAACGTCACATTGGCGGCGGCCACACGGGCGGGATCAGCGGCACTGATGATCGGCTCAATCCGAACCTGTCCGGTGAAATATTCCGGGGATCCGACGGTTGAGGCCTGCGATCCGGCGCGTTTGATTTCCATGACGTTCTCCCTGTGGAATTATGCTGAAGTCTTATTGGTTCTGACTGCTTAGTTGCCGGCCATCAAGCGGACCGGTTGGCGTTTCGGGCCCCATGTGCCGGGGTGTGCCCGAAAGACACCGGCACAATGTGTACCACAGCTTTTGCATGCCCCCTGCGCATCAAGGTTCCAGTCTGACAACTGATACCAGTCACGGCCAATCAGGATATCACCGCAGCCGTGGCAAAAGGTGCTGCTGTGGGTTTTGTCATGAACATTGCCGACATAGGCATAGCGAATGCCGTTTTCCATGGCGATCCTGCGCGCACGCACCAGTGTTTCGGGCGGGGTGCGCGGGGTATCCATCATTTTCCAGTCGGGATGAAAGGCCGAAAAATGCATCGGTACATCGGGGCCGAGTTCATCATGCACCCATGACGTCATTTCGTGGAATTCGGCATCCCCATCATTTTCGCCCGGGATCACAAGGTTGGTCAGTTCCACCCAGACCCCGGTTTCATGGCGCAGATATTTAAGCGTTTCCAGAACGTCATCCAGATGGGCCGAGCATAGCTGATGATAAAAGCGATCCGTAAAACCCTTGAGATCGACATTGGCGGCATCCATGTGGCGGAAAAATTCCTCGCGCGCCTTATCGCCAATATACCCCGCCGTGACCGCGACGGTGCGCAGACCCATTTCGCGGCAGGCAATGGCGACATCAACGGCATATTCCAGAAAGATCACCGGATCATTATAGGTAAATGCCACCGCCGAGCAGCCATAGGCCTTGGCGGTTTTGGCGATCATTTCCGGGGTGGCGAGCGAGGAAAGCTTGTCCATCTCGCGCGCTTTGGAGATTTCGTAATTCTGGCAAAACTTGCAGGTCAGGTTACAGCCCGCCGTGCCGAACGACAGGATCGGGGTGCCGGGCAGAAAATGATTGAGCGGCTTTTTCTCGATCGGGTCGATGCAAAAGCCCGAGGATCGACCCCACGTGGTCAGCACCATCTGATCGCCTTGGCGGGCGCGGACAAAACACAAGCCCCGCTGTCCGTCCTTTAACTTGCAAAAGCGCGGGCAGACATCGCACTGGATGCGGCCATCGTCGAGATGGTGCCAGTAACGGGCCGGGACGGTGTCGGTCTTGATTGCGGGATCAGTCATCAGCTTTTTCCCAATGCAAAGCTTCCTCTTTGAAAATCTAGTCCTGATCGCTATCTTTTTCAAAGGAAGTCATGCGATTGGAGCGCCAATGACCATTATCCGCCCGCCTGCCGTTGCCGGAAGTTTCTATCCTGCCGATGCCGATCTCTTGCACAGCGAGATTGACGGGCTGATGGATGCGGCCTTGCATTCGGATGCCGTGTCGGGGGACGTGTCGCCCAAGGCGATCATTGTGCCGCACGCGGGATTGATGTTTTCCGGTGCGATTGCCGCCCTTGGCTTTGCCACCGTTCGGGCGCTGAAGGATACCATCAAACGCATTGTGATTATCGGCCCGGCGCACCGCATGGCGTTTCAGGGGATTGCGCTGGCGCGCGCTGATCAGTTTGCCACCCCGCTTGGCAATATGCGCTGTGACCTTCCGGCGCTTCAATCCGCGTTGGCGTTGCCGCATGTTCAGATGCTCGATGACGCACACACACTTGAGCACGGGCTTGAGATCGAATTGCCGTTTATTCAGCGCCTGTTTGGCGAGAATGCTGATATCGGCATTGTGCCGCTTCTGGTCAGCCGATGCAGCCCGCGCCAAGTGCATGAGGTGATCGAGAAGCTTTGGGGCGGGCCGGAAACCCTGATCGTGATTTCATCGGATCTGTCTCATTTCCATGATTATGACACCGCCCAACGCATGGATAACCGTACGCGGACGATGATTGAGAATTTCGATGCCGAGAATATTGATACAAACGATGCCTGTGGCGCGTTGCCGGTCGCCGGAATGCTGATCGCGGCACGCAATCGCGGCATGAAGATCAAGACCCTTGGCATGCGCAATTCCGGCGATGTGACGGGCGATAAGTCGCGCGTGGTCGGTTATGGCGCCTGGGCGGTTTATGACGCGAAGGCTGCGAATATGCAGGGTGACGGCGAGGATGATTTTACCAAGGCGACCGAACATCTGATCAAGACGCATGGGGCGGAGATGCTGGATCTGTGTCGGCAATCGATCCTGCATGGGATCGAGACCGGGGCACCGTTGCAGGTTTCCCCCAATGAGTTTGCCCCGGAGCTTTCCGCACCGGGGGCCTGTTTTGTCACGCTTAAGAAAGCCGGGCAGTTGCGGGGCTGCATCGGGTCGATCATGGCCCATGCGCCGCTTGCCACCGATCTGTGCGAGAATGCGTTCAAGGCAGCGTTTCGCGATCCGCGCTTTGCCGGGCTCGGCCGCGATGAGATCAATGAGGATCTGGAGCTTTCGATTTCAGTGCTGTCGCCGCCACAGCCGTTCCCGTTTGACGGCGAGGCCGATTTGATCAGCAAACTAACACCGTTTGAAGACGGGATTATTTTGTCCGATGGCAATCGGCGGGGCTTGTTCCTGCCGCAAGTTTGGGATCAGTTGCCCGATCCGAAAGATTTTCTGGCACAGCTTAAGCGCAAGGCGGGACTTCCGATGGATCACTGGTCGGCCAATATGCGCGCCGAGCGGTTTATCACGCGCGGGATATCGTCACGCGATATCCAGGCAAGCGGGTTCTGGTTCGCCCGCTTAGAGGTCTTTGACCGCCACGGAAAAGCGGAATTTTGATTTCGCCACCGCCCCATGTCGTTCATAAAACCGGATGGCCCCCGTGTTCCAATCGGGTGTTTGCCATTCCATCCAGCCAAGGTCATGATCCGCGGCATAGCGCGCAGCAGCCTTCATCAGCAGGCCCCCGATCCCGTCCCCGCGGCACGGTGGTGCAAGATACAAACAATCCATATGCAGATAGTCTGCGGCGTTCCATGTAGAGAACTCGCGCGCGGCGGACAGGTAGCCGATCAAATCGCCCGCCCGATCGGCAACGAGGATGAGGGCCCGCGCAGCATCGCCAAAGATATGTTTTGGCAATGCGGAACGGAGATTTTCCCGGTCAACACTTGCGCGTTCATAGGCCGCATGATCGGCGATCAGATTGATCAGCGCATCCAGATCGCCGGGCTGAACCGGCCTTATGACAGTGTCGTGTGGCACGCGGGTTTACCTTTTCGTACATCTGCAAAAGGGAAACACCCCGCCGGACGCGATCATCGGCGGGGCATCATCATCAATCCTTGCCGGTCACAAGGCTGAAGCCTTCATCGATCCAGCCGGTGATGCCGCCGATCATCAGCTTGACCGGAAGACCAAGGGCCGAAAGACGACAGGCCGCCTTGTTAGCACCATTGCAATGCGGACCGGCGCAATAAACAACAAAGGTCTTGCCGGTTGGGTATTCTGCCATGCGGCGTTCGGTCATCTTGCCATGCGGCAGGTTCAAGGCACCTTCGATATGGCCGCTTTCATAAAGGGCCGGCGAGCGCACATCGAGGAGAATGAAATCATCCGCACCTGCCTGAAGCGATGCATGGGTATCCCAGAAATCGGTTTCAAACGCCAACAAGGCGTCGAAATGCGCACGCGCAATGTGGGACGGGGCTGGCGGGACTTCATTAATGTAGCTGGTCATGTTTCGATCTCCATCAAATTGATGACGCCGATATTAGGCCTTGCCCGATTTTGCAAAAGTGACCAAAATGCCATTATTCAGTAATTTTTCGCCAAAGTAATACCGGATGCCCCAAAGCCCCCAACAAGCCGATACCTGGCCGCACGAACCCAATCATCATGTGCCCAATCATCATGTGGTGGTTCTGGCCTATGACGGGCTTTGCACATTTGAGTTCGGCATCGCGCTTGAGATCTTTTCCCTGCCGCGGCCGGAGTTTGATTTCCCGTGGTATCGGTGCTCCATTGCCGGGGTTGATCCGCAAATTCGGGCCATGGGGGGCTTTTCTGTCGCGGTTGATGCCGGGATGGAGCTTTTGGAAACGGCTGACACCATCATCATTCCGGGCTGGCGCGGCGCCGATGCGGTGCCTGAACCGGCATTGCGCGACGCCATTCTGAAGGCACATGCACGTGGATGCCGGATCGTCACGATCTGTTCGGGGGTGTTTGTTCTGGCCCATGCCGGGATTTTGCAAAATGGACGGGCCACGACACACTGGCGCTATATCGATAAATTCCGCGCGATGTTCCCGGAAACCGAAATTGTCGATGATGTACTTTATGTTGATCACGATAACATCATTACGTCTGCTGGCAGCAGTGCGGGGATTGATGCCTGCCTGCATGTTATCCGGTCCGACCATGGCGCGCAGGTGACCAATACCGTGGCCAGACGGCTTGTCATGCCGCCCCATCGCGATGGCGGCCAGGCGCAATATGTCGAGGCCCCTATTCAGGAACGCCCCGGCAAATCGATTGCGGCGGTTTTGGATTGGGCGCGGGAAAACCTTGATCAGCCGATTGAAATCAATGACCTTTCGCGGCAATCGGGTTTGAGCCAGCGCACTTTCCTGCGCCGGTTCCGCGATGGTACGGGCCTGTCGCCACTGAAATGGTTGCGCCGGGAACGTATTATCCGGTCGATGAAACTGCTTGAGGAAACCGACCTTGCGCTTGTCGACATTGCAGAGCAATGCGGGTTTCAATCGCTTGAGACGTTTCGTATCGCCTTTCGCGATATTGCCGGAACGCCGCCGGCGAGCTATCGCAACCGCTTCAAGCTGCGACAATCGGCTTGATCGTAATCTTATAAAAAGAAGGGTCGCTGGCCCGCCTGAAACGTAAAACAGGCCTTGCAATGGATCACACGTCCCCACATATGCGCGCAAAGCGGTTTGTCCCGTGTGGGCTTTATCGAAGAATATCCGCCCGCACGGCATTTGGAACCAACAGGATTAAAGATGATGGCAAGCAGCACACAGATTGACACGCGCTACGCCGACTTCATTCACGAAGTCGCCGAATGGGAAGGCGTTTGGGCGCTTTATCATAATGGCTGGTTGCTGCAAACAACCGCAACCGGCGAGAAATACTGCCCGATTTTTGCCACCCGCGAAGAAGCACAAAGCTTCGCCGCCAGCATCCAGAGCGACCATGTGCCAAGTGCGATCACGCTGGTCGAACTGACCGAAAGCGTGATGATGCAATGGCGCGCCGAAGAGGTCATGGCCGGCATCTGCCCGACCCCGGCCAAACCGGCCATTGTCGTCACCCTTGATCAGCTCAGCGATGATATCATGGCAGCCCTTAAGGACGTCATGGACGAACGGTTTGGCACGCAAAGCTGAAAACAGGTACGCGTTACAAGGCCGGACTGGACGTTACGGGCAAAATTCCCTATTCCCGTGGGATAGTTGATTTTTACCCCGAGAAACGAGATTGCCATGACCGTTGCCCTGCCCGCCAATGCCGATGCCCTTGAAAACGGACTGATTGAAATTGCCCGCAAGGCCGGGGCGGCGATGATGGAAATCTATCAGACCGATTTCGAAGTCCGGTCCAAGGATGACGCCAGCCCGGTGACCGAGGCCGATGAAGCGGCAGAGGCCGTGATCCTGCCGGGGCTTCGCGCCCTTACCCCCGATATCAAAATCGTGTCCGAGGAAAGTGCCGCCAAGGGCGATGTGCCCGATGTGAACGGGGATACCGACTTTTTCTGGCTGGTTGATCCGCTGGACGGCACCAAGGAATTCATCAAACGCAATGGCGAGTTCACCGTCAATGTGGCCCTGATTGCCAAGGGAAAACCGGTTCTGGGCGTGGTCTATGCCCCGGCAATCGACAAGCTTTATTACGGTGGCCCGGATGGCGCCAAACTGATCGAAGGCGACGTTGCGCCCAAAATCACCGCGATTTCGGTACGTGAGATGCCCGAGGACGGCGTGGTTGTGGTTGGGTCACGTTCGCATGGCGATCCCGAGGCGATGAACGCCTTTCTGGGCGATCTTGCGGTAAAGGAACTGCGCCCGGCGGGAAGTTCTCTCAAGCTTTGTCTGGTGGCAGCCGGTCAAGCCGACCTTTATCCCCGCCTTGGCCCGACCATGGAATGGGATATCGGGGCGGGCCATGCCGTTCTGCTTGCTGCCGGCGGTGTGGTTGAAAATATGGACGGATCAGGATTCGTTTATGGCAAGGCCGATTTCCGCAATCCGTTCTTCATCGCGCGCAGCCTGTCGGTGCCGGTCAAATACGAGAACTGATCCTTCGCAGAGCGGGATCAAAAGCGAATTACAAAGCCGCATCAGCAGCTTGCCGATCCCGCGCTGCAATACCGATCAGACCGGCATTTTTCGGGAAAGCTTGAAACTGCTCCACCCCGCAGTTTTCTTGACTTTCAGGACGTTTTGCGTTATCCATTCCTTATCGCCACACAGAGTGTAGGTGACGTAAATAGCCGCCGGAATCACGGCGACGCGGTCCGATTTCACCACCGCGGGGCGAAACCGGGCTAGAGCGTAAATTGGAGCCGCCATTTTCATGGCGGCTCTGCGCTTTTTGGGGCGGTGTTTAATTGCCGAAGCCCCGTAGCTAGCTCTGACGGCGCAGCATCAAAAGCCCGATAGACAGCCCCGCAGCACCCAGCACCAAAACAGGCAAGGCCCAGCTTCCGACCATCACCAGAAGCGATGTCCCCGCCGACGGGCCGACAATCGCGCCCAGCGTATAGCTTTGCGAGACAATCACCAGCACGCCGACCTGATATCCCTGCCCGCGCCCGCTGGCGGCAATCAGGACAGCCGCGGTGTAAAGCCCGGCGACAGCAACGCCCAACATGAACTGGATGGACGCGGCGATCACGCCATATCCGGCCACTGCCATTGGCACAGCCCCGATCAAAAGCAGCCCGAAACACAGAGAGGCCAGTTTGGTTGGCCCGGCCTTGTCAGAGATATAACCCACCAGCGGCTGACACACGGTTCCACCAAAGACAAATACCGCTGCCATCCACAAACCGGCATCGGCAAGCCCGGTATCGCGTTGGGCCTGAAGCGGTAAAACCGACAAAAAGCAGATTTCAACGAAGCCTGCGACCAGGGCGATGACCACCAGATCCCAATTATCGATCCAGCGCCGCAGTGCGGCCCCGACCCCCTTGCCCGTGGACGCCATTTCGATGGTCGGCAGGAAAAACGCACAGACAAGCGCAATCGCGCCTGCCAACACCGCAAGTCCTGACATGGCGAAGGCATCATCACCCAACCAGCCGATCAGGATAGGGCCAAGAACGATCCCCAGCCCCATCAGGGTTTCGTGAAAACCGACAACACGACCGACCTTGTCACGCGGTGCCAGTTGCACAATCAGCCCGTCACAGATCACCCAGCGCAGGATCAGGCCGACACCGGCAAACAGTGTTGCCGGCAGAACCCAAACCGATTGCGGCGCATACATCACAACCGCAATCAAAAGACAGAATGACGCGCTGCTGATCAAAAGCGGGATCACCGGATGGGTTTTGCGCAGGATGGCGGCAACAAAAAATCCGCCAACCAGATCGGCAATCCAGTACAGCGACAGCATCATGCCGCCATGTTGTTCGCCCAGCCCCGCATTGGTCAGCGCCAGCGGCAACAAGGTATCAATCACCCCGATCTGGATCACTTGCGACACAAAGGAGGCAAGATTGACCAAACCCAGCGACATCGCTGTTGCAGGCGGGATTGACGTTGATTTTAAAAACAGTCTGGCTGGCATGAAAGGCCCTCCTTGCGATGCATGACACCGTTCGGGGACCTGACACGGGTGTCTGGCGACAGGTCGAAAATCGGATTTGCAGGCCTTGACACTCACCAAGTGCGAACCGCGTTTTTGTCGCAGTTCTTCCTGTCGGAGGCCACGTTAATTCGAAGCAGCAGAGCTTTCAATCCACATTCGCGCAATTTGCGGTTGTCGATGTTGCAGCTTGTCATTCGGGATCATCATCGCTAGGTATCTCATAGCGCTATATTTTTCATGGAATGCTTGATGTCCCCGGCTTTGACCATCCGTCCCTATTCCGAAGGTGCCCTTAGTCAGGCGGCAGCGAAGCTGCGCGCCGGTGAGCTGGTGGCCTTTCCGACCGAGACGGTTTACGGGCTGGGCGCGGATGCGACCAATGCCGATGCGGTGGCGGGGATTTATGCCGCCAAGAAACGGCCAAGCTTTAATCCGCTGATCAGCCATTTCCCTGACCGCGATGCGGCAGCAAAGCATGCAGTGTTTGATGCGCGGGCCGATAAGCTGGCCGCGGCATTTTGGCCGGGTGCGTTGACACTGGTTCTGCCGCGCCAAGCCGATAGCGATGTTTGTGACCTTGTGACGGCTGGCCTTCCCAGCATTGCCGTGCGGGTGCCTGCCCATCCGATGGCACGTGAATTGTTGCGTGCGGTGGGTCGCCCAGTGGCCGCCCCGTCTGCCAACCGGTCTGGCAAGATCAGCCCGACCACAGCCGCCCATGTTGCGCAGTCGCTGGGTAATGCGATTGGCATGATCCTCGATGGTGGACCGTGTGGTGTCGGGCTTGAAAGCACGGTGATTGACCTGACCACGGACCGGGTGGTGATGCTGCGCCCCGGCGGAGTGACAGCCGATCAGGTTTCGGAAGTGCTGGGTACGGATGTTGTCATGGCCGAAAGCGATGATACCGCACCCAAAAGCCCCGGCATGATGACGAGCCATTATGCGCCGGGCCTGCCGGTGCGGCTTGACGCCACCACCGCCGATCCGGCGAAATATGGCCATGAGGTCCTGCTCGGCTTTGGCGATTGCAATACCAAGGGATTTGATGCGGTGTTGTGGCTGTCGAAAGCGGGCAATGATATCGAGGCCGCAGCCAACCTGTTTGCCAAGCTGCATGAAGCCGATCAAAGTCACTTTGCCGGGATTGCGATTGCACCGATCCCCGATAAGGGACTGGGCATTGCGATCAATGACCGCCTGAAACGCGCAAGCGCCCCACGCGCGCCGCATGATGCCAAGTAAAGGAACAGCGCCATGTCGTTCCTGCCAGAAGCCGCACTTGACCAATTAAAGGACCTGCTGGGGACCAAAGGCTTCAGCATGGAAAGCGATGTTCTGGCCGCCCACAACGCAGAGGCGCGCGGCAAGTTTGAAGGCCATGCCGAAATCATCCTGTTTCCGGCCAGTACCGAGGAAGTCGCCAAGGCGGTTGCCATATGTGCCGCGCACGACATCGCGATTGTGCCGCAAGGCGGCAATACCGGGCGGTGCGGCGGGGCGGTTGCCGATCACAAACAGGTTCTGATCAACCTTAAGCGCATGAACCGCGTGATCGAGATTGACGGGCGTGATTTTACCGCCACGGTCGAGGCCGGTGCGATCCTGCAAAACATTCAGGAAGCCGCCGAGAAGCACGATTTGCTTTTCCCGCTGTCCCTCGGCGCCGAGGGGACCTGTCAGATTGGCGGCAACCTTGCGACCAATGCCGGTGGATTGAACGTTATTCGATACGGCAATGCGCGTGATCTTTGCCTTGGGCTTGAGGTCGTATTGCCCGATGGCACGGTTTGGAATGGCTTGTCCAAACTTCGCAAGGACAATACCGGTTATGACCTGCGCGATCTGTTTATCGGAGCGGAAGGCACGCTTGGCATTATCACCAAGGCAACGCTAAAGCTTTATGCCCAGCCAAAACACGTTGCCACCGCCTGGATTGCCGTGCCGTCGCCGGAATGTGCGATTGATCTTCTCGCACTCGCGCGCCGCCATACCGGCGATGCGATTGCGGCGTTTGAGTTGATCAGCAGTTTTGCCCATGATCTGTCGGTGACGTATTTGAAGGGCCTGACGCGCCCGCTTGCGACCAAGACAAACTGGCATGTCTTGATCGAACTGACATCGTCGCGCCCGAAGGATGATCTGGAAACACTTCTGGTCGATCTGTTGGCGCAGGCGGTTGAGATCGGGCTTGCGACGGATGCGACCCTTGCCCAGTCCGAGGCACAGCGCAAAAACCTGTGGGCGATCCGCGAAGGCATCCCCGAGGCCCAAGGATATGAAGGCGGATCGATCAAGCATGATGTATCGGTGCCGGTTTCAAAGGTTGCCGAGCTTTTGAAACGCGGCATGGCGAGTGCGGATGCGCTGATACCCGGCATTCGCCCCTGCCCGTTTGGCCATGTGGGTGATGGCAATATCCATTTCAACTTTACCCAGCCCGCGACCATGGACAAGCAAGCCTATCTTGCGCAGTGGGAAAGCCTGAACAGTGTCATTCACGACATTGTTGCCGAGCTTGGCGGATCGATCAGTGCCGAACACGGCATCGGGCAGCTTAAGCGCGATGAGCTTGCGCATTACGCCAGTGTGGAAAAACTGAAATTGCTGCACGCCATCAAGGCGGCAATTGATCCAGATGGCAGGCTTAATCCGGGCAAGGTTGTATAATCGCCGCTGTCGCCGCCGCCTTAAAGATGGAAGATCGCCCCATGTTCTCTGTCGAGACCTATGCCCCGCTTGATCACGCCAAACCGATTGCACCGGACGTCTGGATCTTTGATGGTCCGGTGATCGGGTTTCAGTATGCTGGGCTTAAGCTGCCCTTCCCGACCCGCATGACAATCATCCGCCTTCAAAGCGGTAAACTGTTTGTCCATTCGCCGATCCGGCTCAATGAAACGCTTAAGGCCGAGGTCGATGCGCTGGGTGAGGTTGCCTATCTGATTGCGCCCAACACCATCCATTATGCCGGTGTGCCCGATTGGCAAAAGGCCTATCCGGATGCAAAGGCGTTCTGTGCGCCCGGTGTGATCAAACGCGCCAAGTCGGTCGGGATCGCGGTCAATTTTGATGCGGAACTTGCCGATACGCCGGAGTCTGAGTGGGCCGGTGAGATCAAACAGGTTCTGGTGCGGGGCAGCTATTTGAACGAGGCGGTGTTTTTCCGTGACGCGTCCAAAACCCTGATCCTGACCGACCTGATCGAAAACTTCGAAGCGCCTAAAATCAAAAGCCCGATCTGGCGGTTTATGGTCAGGCTGTTTGGCACCATGGACCCGCATGGCAGCACGCCACGCGACATGCGCCTGACCTTTGCCGGGTATAAGGACAGCGTGCGCAAGGCAGTCCACACCATGATTGACTGGAAGCCGAACTATGTCGTTCTGGCGCATGGGCGCTGTTATGACACCAATGCGGTGGCGGAGCTTGAGCGCGCCTTTTCGTGGGTTCTGAAATAGTAAAAATGCAAAGGGCGCCCCGGTTGGGACGCCCTTTAACGTAAGTAGGCGGCAAGGATTACTCGGCCGGGCCTGCCCACGGGGTCATGGCATTGAGTTTGTCCTGGCGGCGTTCATCGCCGGACTTGCCCCAATCGCCACCGAAGGCGGCTTCTTCCCATGAGCCGTAGCTCGGGTTCGGAAGCATGAACCAGCGTTCGCCCCAGTAATTACCGTACTTTTCCATGACTTCGAGACGCTCAGCAATCGAGCCATCAATCTCGTCGGTGAAATCACCGAAATTGTCACCAAACTGCATGATCACGCGGTAATCTTCGGCAACAGCCGCCCGGCGCGGGGTTTTGTTCGAGCCCCATTCTTCGACCTCGCCGCGCAGCATGACATGCTTTTCATCGGCATAGGGGAAGCCATATTTCTTGAGGTTTTCGATGGTGGGTTCTTCTTCCGGGGCCTTGCGGTTCGAAACATAGAAGACTTCAACACCGCGGGCAGCGGCCGCCTTGGTGAATTCCAGCGCGCCCGGGGTCGGGGTGGAAATCATGTCGTGCACAAAGGCTGCCCAGGTTTTGGAGCTGTAATGGGTTTTGTCGGTGACAACCCATGCCTGATAGGCGGAGTTATCCAGAACGGTTTCATCAACGTCCAGAATGACTGCCGGCGGCTTGGTCATATAGTTACCGTCCTGCTCGAGTGCAGCGGTCCAGCTGTGATCGCCAATGGCGGCATCAAGCAAGCGGGTGGCACCAGCATAGACCGACATGGCGGTCGTTTTGTATTCGACCGAGGTCTGCAGCCACAGCGTGCCGTTCAGGCCGTCATTCTGTTCCGGCTCTGCCTGTGCACCGAATGCGCAAAGCGCACTGGTCGCAACAATGGCAGCAACGCCAAATGATTTTGCGATAAAGGTCATGTGTAGTCTCCCTGTTGATTTCCCGATGCATTGCATCTGACCATGCAGTCAGGATTTCATAACCATGCCACCGCAGTGCGATAAAGAAAAAGCCTTTTTCCAGAATCAATTGGAAAAAGGCTTTTGCAATCGGTTTAACAAAGCCGCCAACGCCTTGGCGGACCCGCTGTTTCAGGCGGTTGGGCGCTTTTCAAACGTGGCAAACCCGTCTTCAAGGGCCGGTTCTTCATGGATGCGTTCAACGCGCGCATGGGTCGGGCCATCGTGACAGGCGGTGATCATGGATTGCACCACCTTGGCCGGGCCGCAAAACACCGCCTCGACCGAGCCATCATTGCGATTGCGCACCCAGCCGGTCAGATCGCGTTTGCGGGCTTCTTCGACGGTCCAGGCGCGATACCACACACCCTGCACCCGGCCTTCGATCCGGGCGTGGACGGCGATGTTGCCATCCCCCGTTGACGGGTCGGGGCTTGTATCGGTCATGATCGGGCCTCCTCCCTTGTCGATGGTTTTACCCTGGGCTTATTTCGCGCCAGGGATCTTGGCATGGAGATGGGCGGTGTCCTGAAACTTCTGTTTCTGTTCATCAGATGCCGGCGCCTGATGATTATCCTTCCAGGCGTCATAGGTCATGCCATAGACGACTTCGCGCGCCCCATCATAATCCATCGCAACACCGCGTTCGCGGGCGGCTGCCAGATACCATTTGGCGAGGCAATTGCGGCAGAAGCCAGCAAGGTTCATCAGATCGATATTCTGAACATCCTTGCGATCCTGAAGGTGCATCACAAGGCCACGAAAGGCAGCGGCTTCAAGTTCGAGCTTGGTTTGCGGATCAAGATCGGCCGCCGGGCCGTTGGCCAAGGCGGCCTCGGTGGACATTTCAGAACCGGCGCAATCAGACATGTTCCATACTCCCGCTGGTCTTTTGGTTTTCGAGTTTCTCGATAATCCCGGGCACATGGGCAATGCTTTCGGCCGTGATAACCTTGTCATTGTCGATCTCGGTCTGATCGACCATTTCATGGACCCAGGTGATTTCATAGGGAATGTGGATCGCGGTCGCGCCGCACGCAAGGACCGGCAGAATATCGGATTTCATCGAATTGCCGATCATGATCGCCTCTTCGGGATCGACGCCATAGCGGCCAAAGATGTTGCGATAGGTCAGCGGGTCCTTTTCCGAGACAATCTCGATCCCGTCAAACAAGTCCTCGAACCCGGAGCGATCAATCTTGAGCTGCTGGGCGATCAGATCGCCCTTGGTGATCAGGACCACCTTGTAATTCGGGTGCTTGGCATACTGTTTCAGCACGGCCTCGGCCCCTTCAATGATCCGGGTGGGCGCGCGCAGCATGGATTTGCCGGTTTCGGCCAGTTTGTGGATGTCTTCGGCGCTGATTTTGCGATCAGACAATTCGATCGCCGTTTCAATCATCGACAGGGTAAAGCCCGTCACGCCATAGCCATAGATGGAAAGGTTGGCCAACTCGGCCTGATAGAGACGATCATCAACCTGTTCGGGATCAACATAATGTCCCAGCATTTCGCGAAGCTGCACATGGGCTTGGCGGAAAAGTGGCTCGTTGTGCCACAGGGTATCGTCGCCATCAAAAGCAATCAGCTTGTACATTCTTAAGCCTCGTTTCTTGTTATTGGATGGCCGCAGGCACGTTCAATGCGTTGGCAGTCAACCTCGATGTTCACAGGGTATTACGGCCTCAATTCACGACCATATGGCAGTGCAAACGCCTCGTAAAGCCCCGTTATCTGTATTTAATATGCGTGAAACGGATCGGAAAGGCCTTGAAAACACAAGTGTTTGAACAGGCTAAAGAAAAGGCGCTGCCGGGATAACCGGACAGCGCCATGATCAAGCATCACCCCAGAGGGATCGGGTGGCTTATTCGTCTTTTTCAAACTCGATGATAATCGCATCGACCGAGAGGTTTGCGCCCTGCTCGGCGTGGATCTTTTTGACCACGCCCTTGCTTTCGCACTTCAGGACGTTTTCCATTTTCATGGCTTCAAGGATGCAGAGCTCCTCGCCCGGCTGGACGGTCTGACCTTCTTCGACCGATACCTTGACGAGCAAGCCCGGCATTGGCGAGAGCAGGAAGTTCGACATATCTGGCGGGGCCTTGAACGGCATCAGTTTTTGCAGTTCCGCGACGCGTGGCAGCATCACCTTGAAGCTGCGTTGGATGCCGTTGGCGGCGAGTTTGTAGCCCACCCCTTCGATGTCGATTTGCACACAGACCGGGGCACCGTCGATTTCACCGACAAACAGCGGATCGCCGATCTTCCAGTCCGAAACCACGCCATAGCTGCGATCGCCGATGGCGACAATGTAATCGCCGTTAACACCATCGAACTCGATATCGAACGGGGTATGGTCATCCCCGCAAACCGCGACCCAGCTTTCGGCGATTTCAAGCGGATGGTCACTGACCTGACCGGTGATGCCGGCATTGCGTTCGGCGTGGCGTTGATTGATGTAGGCGGCAACCACGATCAGGGTTGCCGGATCATCGTTGGGCAGATCATCGGCCGAGAAACCATCAGGATATTCTTCGGCGATGAAGTTGGTGGTGATGTTGCCATCCTGGAAGCGTTTGTTGGCCATCACAGCGGCCAGGAACGGGATATTGTGCGAAATGCCACGAATGTAATAGGCATCAAGCGCGCGGCGCATTTCACCAATCGCCTGATCGCGGTTTTCACCATAGGTTATCAGTTTGGCGACCATCGGGTCATAGAACATCGAAATCTCGCCGCCCTCATAGACGCCGGTATCGACACGCACGGTGTCTGACTCCGCAGGTGGCTGATAGCGCACCAAGCGCCCGGTCGAAGGCAGGAATTCACGGAAGGGATCCTCGGCATAGACGCGGGTCTCCATGGCCCAGCCGGTGAGTTTGACGTCATCCTGTTTGAGCGTCAGCTTTTCACCGTCGGCGATCTTGATCATCCATTCGACAAGGTCCTGACCGGTGACAAGTTCGGTCACCGGATGTTCGACCTGAAGACGGGTATTCATTTCAAGGAAGTAGAAGTTCTTGTCCTTATCGACGATGAATTCCACCGTCCCGGCAGAGCAATAATCCACCGCGCGTGCCAGTGCCACAGCCTGTTCGCCCATGGCCTTGCGGGTTGCGGGATCGATAAAGGGTGACGGGGCTTCTTCGACGACCTTTTGATGGCGACGCTGGATGGAGCATTCGCGCTCACCCAGATAGATCGCGTTGCCGTGCTTGTCGGCCAGCACCTGAATTTCGATATGGCGCGGTTCTTCGACGAACTTTTCGACAAAGACACGGTCATCGCCAAAGGAACTTGCGGCCTCGGACGTGGCACGTTCGAAGCCTTCGCGGCATTCGGCGTCATTACGCGCAATACGCATGCCCTTGCCACCACCACCAGCGGATGCCTTGAGCATCACCGGGTAGCCGATATCATTGGCGATCTTGATCGCCTCTGCGGTGTCCTTGATCACCCCCATATAGCCCGGCACGGTCGAAACACCGGCGTCTGCCGCGATTTTCTTGGACGTGATCTTGTCGCCCATGGCGGCAATCGCACCATTCGGTGGGCCGATGAAGGCAATACCGGCGGCATCAAGCGCCTTGGCGAAAGCCTGGTTTTCCGAGAGGAAGCCATAACCCGGATGGACGGCCTCGGCCCCGGTGGATTTGCAGGCCTCGATGATGTTTTCGATGATCAGATAGGACTGGTTGGATGGTGCCGGACCGATGCGAACGGCCTCGTCAGCCATCTGGACATGAAGGGCGGCCTTGTCGGCATCGGAATAGACCGCAACGGTTTTGATGCCCATTTTGCGGGCTGACTTGATCACACGGCAGGCGATTTCACCGCGGTTGGCAATCAGGATCTTGCTGAACATTTTTCTGTCTCCCAATTTGTCTTACAGCGGAATGTTGCCGTGTTTCTTTTCAGGGTTCTTGATGTCCTTGTTGCGCAGCATGCCAAGCGCCTTGCAGACGCGGCGGCGTGTGCCATGCGGCATGATGACATCATCAATGAACCCCTTGCGGCCCGCGACAAACGGGTTGGCGAATTTTTCGCGGTATTCCTCGGTGCGGGCTTCGATCTTTGCCGGATTATCCATATCCGCACGGAAGATGATTTCCACCGCCCCTTTTGGCCCCATCACCGCAATTTCGGCGGTCGGCCAGGCATAGTTGACATCCCCACGAAGATGTTTTGATGACATCACGTCATAGGCGCCGCCGTAAGCCTTACGGGTAATGACGGTGACCTTGGGCACGGTGGCCTCGGCATAGGCATAGAGCAGTTTGGCACCATGTTTGATGATGCCACCATATTCCTGTGCGGTGCCCGGCATGAAGCCCGGCACATCGACAAAGGTGACAATCGGAATGTTGTAGGCATCGCAGAAGCGCACGAAGCGCGCGGCCTTTTTGGAGCTGTCGATATCAAGGCACCCGGCCAGAACCATCGGCTGGTTGGCGACGACACCAACCGTGCGGCCATCCATGCGCGCCATACCGATAATGATGTTTTTGGCGTAGTCGGCCTGAATTTCAAAGAAGTCGCCCTCGTCGACGATCTTGGTGATCAGTTCCTTCATGTCATAGGGCATGTTGGGGTTTTCTGGCACCAGGGTATCGAGCGAGAAGTCATCACGATTGATCGGATCTTCGCAGAGGCGTGCGGGCGGGTCTTCCTTGTTGCACAGTGGCAGGAAGTCCATGAAACGGCGGGTCTGAAGCAGCAGATCGACATCATTGTCAAAGGCGAGATCCGCCACACCCGAAACACTGGTGTGGGTCGATGCCCCGCCCAGCTGTTCGTGGGTGACTTCTTCATGGGTGACGGTTTTGACCACATCAGGACCGGTCACGAACATATAGGAGCTGTCCTTGACCATGAAGATGAAGTCGGTCATGGCCGGGCTGTAAACAGCACCACCGGCACATGGCCCCATGATCAGGGAAATTTGCGGGATGACGCCAGATGCCTCGACATTGCGCTGGAAGACATCGGCGTAACCGGCCAGGCTTTCAACACCTTCCTGAATACGCGCCCCGCCCGAATCATTAAGGCCGATCACCGGTGCGCCGACCTTCATCGCCTGATCCATGATCTTGGCGATCTTGCGCGCATGCGCACCCGAAAGGGCGCCGCCGAACACAGTAAAATCCTGTGAGAACACAAAGACCAGACGGCCATTGATCGTGCCATGGCCGGTGACGACACCGTCGCCCGGAATGCGGTTTTCGGTCATGCCGAAATCGACGCAATCATGTTCGACAAACATGTCCCATTCTTCGAAGGAGCCTTCATCCAGCAACACATCAAGGCGTTCACGCGCGGTGAGCTTGCCCTTGGCATGCTGATTATCAATGCGGCGCTGGCCGCCGCCCATGGCAGCTTCGGCGCGCTTCGCTTCGAGTTTGGCGACAATATCCTGCATGTTGCGTTTTCCTTGCTGTGGTCGGCCTTCTGGCACTTTTCGGCCCGGTATGCGCGTCTGGAGAATGAAATAGCATTATTCGGTACTGGAATGCCAATTATTTTTACTGTTCTGACAGAGCTCCAGAATAGTCCCTAAACGCCTGATTTCCCTAACGTCATTTCGATATATCCGCGCGGGCTGAACTAAAGTCTAGAGCAGCATGGCCGCCCGTCCCCGCCGCTGGATCATTTTGATGCGCAAGACGTTGGCATTATGGTGCACACTGTTATCGCCCCTGATCCGGGACAACCAGAGCACGTACACCAAGCATACCTTTATCGCCCTCGTCACCACAATCGATTGAGCCCATGTTTAAATTCAGCCCGCGCAATCCGGAGAAAACCGGCGACGACCGCCCTGCCAGCTCCCTATGGGGGTATGTCTGGCGGATGAGTGGCTGGCATCAGGTTGTGGTGTGCAGCCTTGCGGTGCTGGTGGCCGCCCTTGGCATTGCACCGATCGAGCTGCAACGCCGGATTGTAGATAACGCCATCACGCCACAGGACTTTGATCTTTTGATCACGCTGGCCGCCCTTTATCTCGGCCTGATTATCGTCCATGGCGGGATCAAGTTCGTGCTTCGGATTTACGAAGGGTGGCTGAGTGAAAGTGCGATCCAGTATAACCGCAAGCACTTAACGCGCCTGCATGCCCACAACGAGGCCGGTAGCCAGGATGAAAGCAACGGGCGTGCGGTTTCGATTATCGGATCCGAGATCGAAAAGCTTGGCGGGTTTGTCGGTGATGGCCTGTCACAGCCGGTGGTCAATAGCGGCATGCTGATCTTTGGCCTGGGTTACATGATAAGTGTCGAGCCGATGATTGGACTTATTGGCGTGATCGCCCTGATCCCGCAGGTCGCCCTTGTCCCGGTCATTCAGAAACGCATCAATGCACTTATTGAAGCACGGGTTGAGAAGATGCGCGATGTCAGTGACGAACTTTCGGAAATGTCGACCGACAAGGATGATGACGAACAGCTTCGCCCGATCAATAAGGGCATCACGGCATTGTTTGACAACCGCATGCAGCTTTTTGTTTTGAAGTTCGGCATGAAGTCGCTGATCAATCTTTTGAATGCGCTGGCGCCGATTTGCGTGTTGTTTGTCGGCGGTTACCTTGTGATCCAGGGCCAGACATCGGTCGGTATCATCGTGGCGTTCATTTCCGGGTTTGATCGGATGTCATCGCCGATGCGTGAATTGCTGTCCTATTACCGAGTGGCGGCACAGGCAGCCGTGCAACACAAGATGATCGCGAAGTGGATGCAGTAGGTCTGCGAACGCCCGCCAACCTTACCTAGTTATCCTGACTTTGCGGGTTCAGGGCGTATCGGCCGCACAGTTCCCGATCAAGCGCGCCGCATTCGTTGCAGCCGCCTTCGACATAGAAGCAAAAACGGTTACGCCCGCAATTCTTGGCGCGATAAAGCGCCTTGTCGGCATCGCGATAGATTGAGCCCGGCGTTCCGTTATGATCGGCACAGGTCGAAATACCGATACTGATGCCGACATGAACCTCGTTGCCATCAATGCTCAGGGGACGTGACACTTCCTCTATAATCCGTTGGGCCGGAATGGCAGCATCGCGGACATCATCCATCAATGGCAGGACCACGGCGAACTCATCGCCGCCAAGACGGGCGACGACATCGGCCTCGCGGCAATTGCGTTTGATGATTTCGGCAACTTCAACCAGAAGCTTGTCCCCGACCGGATGACCAAACGTGTCATTGACTTGTTTGAAGCGATCAAGATCAAGCAGCAGTAAAACGATGCTTTTTTCAAAGCGCCGGTTGATCTGAATGATCTGCGACAGCATTGAATTGAACTGATAGCGGTTGGAAAGACCGGTCAGTTGATCGGTCTGGGCAAGCCTGCGAATTTCGGCTTCGACCGCCTTGGTCGGCGTGATATCGGCATGGGTGCCCGACATGCGCAGCGGATTGCCATCCGCATCCCATTCCACGACCTTGCCGCGATCAAGAACCCATACCCAACTGCCATCCTTGTGGCGCATCCGGCATTCGCACTGATAGTGATCGGTCTCACCCCGGAAGGTGCTTTGCAAGGCGGTCTCGGACTTTTCGAGGTCTTCGGGATGGCAATATGCCAACCATGTGTCGATGCTTACGGGACCAAGTTCGTCGAGCGTGTAACCAATGATTTCGGCCCAGCGTTCGTTGAACCGGGTTTCGCCGGTCTGAACGTTCCATTCCCATGTGCCCGCACTGGTGCCCCAGATGATTTCATCAAGACGCTGGCGTTCCTCGGCCAGTTTGCGGTTGGCATCCTTGAGCATGCGTTCGTAATGTTCGCGCTCGGTAATATCGACATTGGTGGTGTGAATGTATTTGCGTTCATGCAGCTCTATCAGGCCGGCATGCACCTGCATCTTGCGGATTTCACCATTCCCCAGACGATGCTGAACGACAAATGACAATGCGCCATGTTCGAGAACCGCACTGACATGCCTGTGCAAGGATGGTGCGCCATCGACATCAAGTTCCGGGATCGTCCGACCAACAAGACCGCCATCGGCAAAACCATAAAGTTCTTCTGCTGCGCGGCTGGCATCAACAATCCGGCCATCTGCCGGATCGACCAGAATGTTGACCGCGGTTGTGTTGCTAAACATCTGGCGATACAGCAGTTCACGTTCGCGGAAGGCGACTTCGGCCTGCTTGACATCGTTAATATCGGCGAATGAAACGATAACGCCGTCAAAGGTGCCGGTCTGTTCATTATGCAGGGGTTCTGCATTAACCCGGATCCAGGCAAATTCGCCATTGGGGCGATTGACCCCCAGCACAACACCATATTCGCGTTCACCGGTTGCAAGCACACGTTTGCCCGGAAGCTCATCGCGGGTCAGCGGCACACCATCTTCGCGCACAAAGGTGCACGGCGTTTCGGGCACGGTCTTTTGGCAAAGTTCGTCGCCGGTGAGACCAAGAATCTCAAGCGCAGTATTATTGAATTCGACCACTGTACCGGCGGCGTCATGCACAACCACGCCCTCGGCCAGGGAGTTAAGAAGTCGCTTGTGCAGATTGCCGCCCTTTTGCAGCGTGTGACTGGTGCCATCCGATGACGACAAGGTTTGCGCCGCGTCAAGACGGGTCAAGCATCCCGACGTCACAACATCGCCACTGGCCAATTCGTGGATCGTCGCGCAATCTTCGACCGTGATCCAATTGCCATCCTTATGGCGCAAGCGGAAGGTTAGCCGCCGGTTGGCATCATTTGTCGTCTGTTGATTGCGGTGCTGCGCGAACATCTCGGCATCATCGGGATGAAGCAAGGACGCCCAACCCTGTGTGCGATCAAAGTCGCTGTCGGCCGGGTCGTAGCCAAGCAGTTCAAAAACACCTGCGCCGAAATAGTTCCGTGACGGGGTATTGCGGAAAAACTCATAGAGAACCGGCGCCGCACCGGCAGCGCAAGCGTCAGTTCCTGTCTGTTTGGTCAAGTTTACCGACAAATTCATCCCGTCGCCGTACTGGCGTCTCCTTCAGGAAACCAAAATAAACGATACCAACGTATAGGTATTTATTTATACCTATTGAAAATTGATGCAAAGCAGATTCTGCAGCGAAGACGTGAAATCGTTTCCCCGATCGAGCTAACTTATTGAACTGAAGCCCCGTATCGACAATCCCTTCAAAAGTAGAACACCGATAAACAAGGCGCTGGCATGCACAGGAAACAGGCATAAAAAAAGGAGCAGTTACCTGCTCCTTTGTATGGGTATCCCTGTTTGCGCGGCCAGTTGCGGGCTAGCCCAGCAACTCCAGATAACGTCCGGCGGCCAAGAACTCGGCCCGGTGACGGTCGAGACGAGCGATGGCCTCGGCATCGTCGCCCCACTTTTCCATCGCATAGCCTTCATCAAGCATGGAGGCTTCGAATGCCGTTGTGGTGTCCATCTGGCGTTTCATGACAGCCAGACCAATGATCACCGAGCCCGAAATCGTCGTCAGACTGTGCAGGGCTGTCAGGTAATAGTCATCAAAACCTTCGACATGATCCTGCAAACGCAGCAATGCGTGGTCATCCTGGGTGATCGGCATCACACCTTCGGTGACCGTCAGCACCACCCCCAGATGGTCTTTTGACCAATCAAGCAGCGGCTGCCATGTCTTGGCCTGACGTTCGATCAGGTCTTCGGGGAAGGATGCGCGATAGCACAGCAGATCAGACCGGCCATAGCCGGTCAGCTCGGCAATCACCGCATCGCGGTTCGGGCGCACCCGGTCAATCGCGGTCGCGGCAAGCTGCATGATCGGCATGGTGGAAGGCTGGACTTTTTCGCCCTGTGCGTCCCATTCCGCCGCGATTTCACGCGCAAGGACTTCGGATGGCAGCAAAAAGTCCGCCTTGGCCGGGGTTTTCACCGCACGCCCATCAAGAAGCACGCGCCAGCCGGCCCCGGTTTCGTCGGCGCTCGCATCGGCCTTTTTATAGAAACGTTTGATCGATTGTGTAAGCATGACCGCCATATGCCCAAAAGCAGCGGTTTGCGCAAGTGATTTGCCACATAATTTGCCAGATAAAGAACGCCAATTGAGCGATTATCAAGAATTTCTGTATAATTTTTGATCAAATTGCCCCATTGACCAAATAATAAACACCCTTACTCTGCTGGGCGAAGGTTACAAAACCGCGACAAAGCGGGCGCACAGGCGACATGGCATGACCATTGCTAAGTGCGCATTGGATTTATCAGGTGGCTGGATTGTTTCATCGATCCGCATTCAGGAGGCTTCTTTAGACATGACCACGTTTACGAACAGACTTTTGGGGGCTGCTATCGGGGCGGCTGTTGCCCTTGGCGCGCATGCGGCCCTTGCAGATATGGCGATCAAATTCTCGCTCGACTGGAAATACGAAGGTCCGGCGGCACCGTATCTTCTGGCCAAGAAGAACGGCTATTTTGACGAAGAAGGCCTTGATGTCACAATTGACTCGGGCAACGGTTCGGTCGGTGCGATCACCCGCGTTGCCAGCGGCGCTTATGACCTTTCGCTTGCTGACATCAACTCGCTGGTGGAATTCAACGCATCCAACCCGGATCGCGCCATGAAGTCGATCTTCATGGTTTATGATCGCCCGCCATTTGCGCTGTTCATGCTGAAAAGCTCCGGCATTACCAAGCCGGAAGATCTGGTTGGCAAAACCCTTGGCGCACCGGTCTTTGATGCATCACGCAAACTGTATCCGGCATTTGCATCGGCCACCGGCCTCGACCTTGATGCTGTGACCTGGGAAAGCATGGATCCGCCGCTGCGTGAGCCGATGCTGGTGCGTGGCGATGTGGATGCGATTTCCGGTCACTATTTCACCTCTATCCTGAACCTGCAGGCGCAGGGTGTTGCCAAGGATGACCTAACCGTCTTCATGTACAAAGACTTTGGCATGGACTTCTATGGCAACGGCATTCTGGCATCGCCGGACATGATGGAAAACCACCCGGAAGAAGTTAAAGGCTTCCTGCGTGGTGTGGTCAAAGGCTGGGCGGCGGCGATTGCCGATCCGCAATCTGCAATTGATGCCCTTAAGGAAGTTGATCCGCTGATCAACCCGGATCTTGAGCTGCAGCGCCTGCAGATGGCGATTGATGAAAACGTCGTCACCCCGGCAACCCTTGAAGAAGGCATGGGCCTTGTCAAAGCCGACCGTATGGCCAAGGCCATCGATCAGGTTGCCCTGACTTTCGGGTTTGAGAACAAGCCGTCTGTTGATGACATCTATACCGATGAATTCATGCCATCTGCTGAAGACCGCATGCTGAAATAATCATCTTATGAGGCGGGGCAGTCGGATTTTCTGACTGCCCCGTTTTCCATGACAGAGAAACAAGAATACGAACAGGCCAAGCAGGGGGAATAACTGCAGTGTCCAAAAGCTTCGTCGAACTCAACGACGTCAAACTTCGCTATAGCGAAGGCGATGAACTGGCGCTTGAAACCACCAATATGAAGATCGACAAGGGCGAGTTTATCGCCGTTGTCGGCCCGTCGGGCTGTGGCAAGTCATCCTTGCTGAAACTGGTTTCCGGCCTGATGCCGCCATCAGAGGGCAATGTTATTGTCGATGGCAAGGAAGTTTCAGGACCGCTCAAGATTGTTGGCATGGCGTTTCAGAACCCGACCCTTTTGCCGTGGCGCACGACCCTTGATAACGTTCTGTTGCCGATGGAAATCGTCAAACCGCACCGCAACCGCCTGCGCAAACATCGCGCGGAATATGAAGAACGCGCACGCAAGCTTTTGGCGACGGTCGGGCTTGAAGGCCACGAAGACAAATATCCGTGGGAGCTTTCAGGGGGCATGCAGCAACGCGCATCGCTGTGCCGGTCGCTGATCCATGAGCCGGATCTTCTGATGCTCGATGAGCCGTTCGGTGCGCTGGATGCCTTTACCCGCGAAGAGCTTTGGGACATTTTGCAGAACCTTTGGATGATCAAGCCGTTCACGGTTATTCTGGTCACCCATGATTTGCGTGAGGCGGCCTACCTTGCCGATACCATCTATGTGATGTCCAAACGCCCGGGCAAGATCCTGATGGAGCGTGAAAACACCCTGCCCCGCCCGCGCGATCAGGAAACCACCTTTACCCAGCCTTTCACCGATCTTGTCCACGAATTGCGCAGTCACATTCGTGACGTGCGAGAAGCATAAGGAAGGGCGGGAAAGTCATGAAAAAGAAATTGAACCTTCGCAAAGCAACGCCGTGGCTGAGTGCCATCGGGCTTTTCGTGCTGTGGGAATTGATTGTGCGGATTTTCAACATTCCGCCCTATGTCCTGCCGACCCCGTCTGAAAGCATCATTGTCGGCTGGCAGTTCCATGAAGCGATCTGGATGCATGCCTATCACACGCTTTATACCACGCTGGCGGGCTTTGCCATTGCCGTGGTGTTCGGGGTTGTGCTGGGTGCGCTGGTCGGATCGAGCCGGGCGATCTATGACGCAGCCAACCCGCTTTTGGTCGGGTTTAACTCTGTCCCCAAGGTCGCCCTTGTCCCGGTTCTGGTGATGTGGTTTGGCATCGGTACGGTGCCTGCGATCATCACGGCGTTTCTGATTTCGTTCTTCCCGATTGTGGTCAATGTTGCCACCGGCCTTGCGACGCTTGAGCCGGAATTGCGCGATGTGTTGCGGTCGCTTGGCGCGACACGACGTGACATCCTGATCAAGGTCGGCTTCCCGCGGGCGATGCCGTATTTCTTTGCGTCCCTTAAGGTTGCGATCACGCTGGCCTTTGTCGGCTCGGTGATTTCGGAAACCGTCGCGTCGAACGTCGGTGTTGGTTATTTGATGCTGTCGGCGTCGTCGAAATTCAACATGCCGCTGGTGTTTGCCGGATTGCTGGTGATCGCGGTGATGGGGATTGCGATGTATGAAATCTTCAACGTCATCGAACGCCGGTCGACCAAATGGGCAAACCGCGGAAATCCGACGAACTAAACCCCATTTAGACCAATCATCAGACAAATAAAAAGGCCGGGGAAAACCCCGGCCTTTTTTCATCGTACCATTGGCGATGATTAGCTTAGATGTTCGTCAAAGAAGGCCATGGTGCGTTCCCAGGCCAGCATGGCGTCTTCGCCGTCATAGCGCCCGCCGGTCGGGTTGGCAAAGGCGTGATCGGCGTCATACCAGAAGAACTGGTAATCGGTCTTGCCAGCAATACGCAGCGATTCTTCGAAGCCTTCGACCATTTCCTTGTTGATGTTTTTATCAAGGGTGCCGAAATGGCACATGATCGGCGCATTGAGGGTTGCGACCTGTTCCGGGGTCTTTTTGACGTTACCGTAATAGATCACGGCTGCGTCAATATTGGCTGCAAGTGCTGTATTTAGCGACCAGCCACCGCCAAAGCACCAACCGACAGAGCCAACCTTGCCGGTTGAGTCCTTGTGGTTACGCAGGAATTCGACCGAGGCCTGCAATTTGCGGGTCGCAACCGCCGGATCCATTGACGACATCAGGGAACGTGCCCCATCCGGCGTCGTGGCAGGCGGTTTGCCATAAAGATCAACCGCAAGCGCGATATAGCCCTGCTTGGCATATTCAGCCGCCACCGCGCGGATATGATCATTAAGCCCCCACCATTCGTGGATCAGAATGACCGTTGGTGCAGGCAGGGTGGCCGGCATGGCGACTTCGGCGACCATTTCATCGCCTTCTGGCGTGGTGATGGTCACTTTATCAAGTCCGTGCCCGGCCGCATGGGCCAGCATCGGGTCGGCAAGAATAACAGCCAAAGGCAGGGCAACTGCGCCCTTCAGAAACAGTCGGCGTTCTTCATCGGTTGCCTTGGGCGGCGGACCGAGATGTTCGTGGGAGCCACATCCGTCTAGCGTACACATGTTCTAGCCTCCTCTGATTCCTGTTTTCGGGTTTTCCCGTATCAACATCATTTGCGACGGCACGCCCGGTTGGCAAATGACATTACTGTCATCTGGCCTGTCATCTAGCCCGTCAGCTACATTCAGACGCGACCGCATTTCATTCAGGTTTGTTTACGGCGCCAATCGCAACAAGGATCATGATAACACAGCGTTTGGCCCCTTAACTGCTGCTTGCACCAATGGACGCCTCCTGCTTAAAAGGGGCACCCAACAGCCACAACCCGCCAGATGGAGAAGACATGCGCGATATTGAAACGGTTTTGTTCGACCTTGGCGGCGTTCTTGTCGATTGGGATCCGCGCTATCTGTATCGCAAGATATTCAAGGACGATGCGGAGATGGAGCGTTTTCTGGCCGAGGTTTGCCATCCGCACTGGAACCATCTGCATGATCAGGGGATGCTGAGTTTTGCCAATTCCATCCCCGACCTTCAGCACCGCTATCCGCAGCACCATGACGAGATCGCCGCATGGCAGGAACGCTGGCCGGAGATGCTAAAAGGGGCGATTGATCGCACGGTCGGGATTCTTGAAGACCTTAAAAAACGCAAGAAGGTCCGCCTGTTTGCCCTGACCAACTGGTCGGCAGAAACATGGCCGCATGCGTTAGAACGCTTTGAGTTCCTTGATCACTTCGAAGACATTCTGGTGTCTGGCCAGGAAAAACTCGCCAAGCCCGATCCGCGAATTTTTGATCTGGCGATTGCGCGTTTCAAGCTTAACCCGCGCGAAACCCTGTTTATCGATGACAGCGAACGCAACATTCAGCAGGCACGCGAACTGGGCTTTATCACCCACTGGTTCCGCCATCCGGTGAAATTGCAGCGTGAATTGATCGAATACGGCCTGTACTGAACTGTACTGATCAGTGTTCAGACCCTAGCGCTTTTGGCGCAGGTAATTGCCGAAGCATTCGCCAAAGGCAAATTCCCAGCCCTTGAGGTAGCCTTCGCGAAGGGCTGGCGCGATTTCGCCGACATTTTCCCATGCCTTGTGCTCCAACCGGATCACACAGCGACCAAACTCGTTGAGGTCAAAGGACACCTCAACCAGGGTAAAGTCGCCAGCATTCCAGCCCGGATGCCAGGTAAAGGACACATGTTCGCCCGGTTGCCAGCTTCTTACCCGACCCCACGGGATATCATCCTGCCCCTTGGCGCGTTCGATGATCTCGCCGCCGACACCGTCATTGAATTCGACCGTGATGCAGTCCTTTTTCGAGATCGAATGGGTATCGGTCGGCCACCATTCGCCAAAGCCCGCAGTAAAAGCCTCGAAGGCATCATCAGGATCGACGGCCAGGGTCAATTCAAAGCGGATCGGGGCAAGGTCAGGATTCTTAAGCGGCGTCACGGTCAATTTCCCAAATCGTATCAAGGGCGGCGGTCAGTTCATCAAAGTGGCTGATGACGGCGTGCGCACCTGATTTATGCAGCGTATCGACATCATGATAGCCCCAATCAACGCCGATGGCGATCATGCCAGCTGCCCGGCCCATTTCGATGTCATAGCTGGTATCGCCAACGATCACCGCATTGGGGGCGTCCACACCGGTTTCCTCAAGGGCTGCCATCAACATGGCGGGATTGGGCTTTGACGGATGATTGTCACAGGTCTGAAGGGTGACAAAGCGGCCTTCAAGTTCGTTGCGCGCCAGCACCGCATCAAGACCCCGACGGGCCTTGCCGGTTGCCACACCGCTTAGCCATTTACGACCATCGATTTCCATAAGAACTTCGTGCACACCGGGGAACAGCGGCTCGTGGAAATCGGGGGTCTGGCGCAGGGTGAAGAACGCGGTTTTATAGGCCGCTGTCACGGCTGCGATGATGTCCTCATCCACCCGCGCCGGGCTTGCCAGCTTTGTGATGGCTTCGGGCAGGCTCAGACCAATGATAGTGCGCGTGTTTTCCAGTCCCGGACAATCCAGACCGTGCTGCGCAAAGGCATGATCCATGCAATGCGCAATGGCGTGCTGGCTGTCAACAAGGGTGCCGTCGCAATCAAAAATCACAAGTCTAAGCGGATCAGTGGTCATGTGGGGTCTTTCATCAAAAATTTGGAACGCGGAGACTAATCGAAAGCGTTTCAAAGATCGAGTCTCCCGCGGTTGTATTGCCGTGCATTTTTTGTGCTGTGCGGGAAGCAACAGAAACCACAAGTGAATTTTGTATTACTGTCTAAGCGGTGCAATGCGCGCTACAATTGAATTCTGGCCTACAGGGCCCTGCCCGACAGAGGCAGGCTCTCTGCGACAGGAGGCAGACCATGCTTACACTTCGCGACTGCATCGACTTCAGCGACCTCACCGAGGAGGAAGTGCTTGCTATTGCCGAGTGCGAGCATATTCCATTGGTCACCGCCCTTGAGGAGGGTGAGTGCATGGTGCATACCAAAAACGGCCGCAAACAGCTTGCCGTGATGATCAAGGGCCAGGCCGAAATGTGTGAACGCATGGGCAATACGGTTCATGCCCAACACCTGAACCGGGTCTATGACGCCTTCATGAGACGTTTCGACAGCAAAAATACCTAGTACAGACTGTGTCCCAACGCCGTTTGATCAGGAGGACGAAAAAGCCGACGCAATGCGTCGGCTTTTCGGTGTCTGGTGCTGTTTGGGAAGCACCCTATTTCTTGCGCGCACGCGACGGCTTTGCCTTTGGCTTGGGCTTTTCTTCCTTTTCGCGGTGAATTTCCGGGGTCAGGAATTTGGTCGGCGTTTTCGGATCGAAATTGAGCTTTTTGAGCGTTTCGGCGAAATGTTCCGGCACGGGCGCCTCGATCACGACGCGATGGCCGGTGACCGGGTGCGGGAAATCAATCGCACGCGCATGCAAATGCATCTGATTGGACAGGCCATCAATAAACGCCTTGGGTCCACCATATTTGCCATCGCCCAGGATCGGGCATTCGATGGCCTCGCAATGGACACGCAACTGGTGCGTACGACCGGTCAGCGGTGACAGGGCAAGCCATGCGGCCTTGCGCCCGGCGCGATGAAGCTGACGGAAGACGGACTGTGCCGATTTTCCAAGCTTTTCGTCGATGACCATTTTCTCCCCGCCCTTGCCAGAAATTTTGGCAAGCGGGGCATCAATCATGCCTTCGCGTTCCGCAGGCGCACCGGTGACAATCGCCCAGTAAAGCTTGCGGGTCGATTTATCCTTGAACGCCTTGGTCAGCGCATGGGCCGCACTGGCCGAACGGGCCAGCAGCAAAACGCCACTGGTGTCCTTATCTAGACGGTGGACCAGCTTCGGGCGTTCTTTGCTGTCGAGTTTCAGCGCATCAAGCATGCCATCGACATGAACATTGGTGTTGGTCCCGCCCTGCACGGCAAGGCCGGCGGGCTTGTTGATCGCCAGAACCAACTCGTCATAGAAAATGACAGAATCGCGCAGTGCCTGCAGCTCTGCCTCGGTCGCGTCGGACTTGGCGGGGCCAGCATGTTTGCGTTGCTGGACTTCTGACGGGTTATAGCCCGAACCATCTTCGGCCCATGGGCCGGTGCCGCCACCGGACATGACCGGCACGGGCGGCACACGGATTTCCTGACCCGGCTCAACACGCTGATTGGCCTTGGCACGTTTGCCATCGACACGGATCTGACCGCCACGCAGGAATTTCTGGACCTGACCAAATGTGAATTCGGGACAGTTGCGCTTGAACCAGCGATCGAGCCGAATGTTGGCCTCGTCTGCCTTGACCTTGCGCAGAGTGACACCACTCATTGCAGAATACCCCTAACCAGCGCGATTGCGCCAAACAATGCCGAAATACCGACCACCACGGAAATACCAACATAAAGGGCGGCAAGCCCCATATTGCCCCGTTCATACAAGGTCGCGACATCCAGCGAGAACGTCGAAAAAGTTGTAAACGCCCCCAGAAAACCGGTCACAAGGAGTGCGCGCGTTTCCAGCCCCATGGATAGTTTCAGGGCGGAAACCTCGATCAGCACGCCCATCAGGAACGAACCGACGACGTTGACCGTCAAGGTTCCCCAGGGAAATCCAGTACCCATCACAGAGCCCATCATGACGGAAACACTGTGACGCGCAACGGCACCAATGGCACCGCCCAAGGCAATAGATGCGATTAACAACGGTGAAAATTGCATGGCGCGGAACCTATTCCCTCAGTCCTGAAATGTCACGTGTGAATACGGCATGGGCCCATGCCAGCCAAGGGTATCAAACACCATGGCCAACGGATGATCAATCGCATTGGCCTTGGTGGTTTAATCCCGGTTTATTGATTTTGTCCCATGCGGGCTTCGACATCGGCAAGCCAGGCCCGTGTGCGTTTCTCATTTTGCCCGAAATCGTCGCTGCCATAGACCGATTGGGCGAACAAACAAAAAGCCACATCATTGCCGGTTTCCGGCAGGATCAGCTCGATCTCGACCCAGTCGGGAAAACGAAATACTGCCGAGCGAGCCAGGAAATAAAGGCGACCGGCCTTGCCACCTGAAACATCGGTCATCAACGTCATGCCGTGATCCGGGGCGGTTTCGATCAAGACTTCGGTCAGTGTCGCGACCGATGCTGCAAAAGACGGACTTTGCATGGCGCGATCACTATCAGGCAGCCGGTCAGCCGGACAGGCAAGGAAGAAATTCGGCACATTCGGAAGGTCGGCATAGCGCCCGAAGGTCATATTGGGGGGATCGCCAGCAGGCAACATATGATCCATCAGCCCGGTAAAACGGACCGTTACGAAAATGCCTGCCAGTACCAGCAGTCCCCAGATTGCAACCATCGCCAGCCGTTTCAATGACACCACCTGCCCTTTTGCGAACTCCGATACATTAACCACAAAAGGTTAAGAATCAAAATGCCCGAACGGGAGGGAACCGTCGGGCATTTCGGGAAACACGCCCGTCAATCAGCAAACCAAGGGGGGGGGGGATATGGAAATTCGCTGATCGGCGGGAATGTATCGGAGTTTTTGAAACGGGATGCTTAGGCAGCAACCGGAAGCTTGGCCGCTTCGACATTGGCAATTGCCTTGGCCATGGCTTCTTCGGCGTTAACACCAAAGCCAGACGCTTCAACGACTTCAACATCGGTGATGCCGATAAAGGCCAGAACCTGTTTGAGGTACGGGGTCGCGAAATCAGCCGGGCTATTGACCGGAACGCCACCGGTTGCGGCAACGATGTAGGCTTTTTTGCCTTCGACCAGACCAACCGGGCCGTTTTCGGTGTAGTTGAAGGTCACACCAACGCGTGCGATCAGATCAACCCAAGCCTTAAGGGTCGAGGGGATGGAGAAATTGTACATCGGGGCACCGATCACAAGAACATCTGCATCCATAATCTCGGCCACCATCTTGTCAGATGCGGCGATCACTTTTTTCTGAGCTTCCGAACGGTTCTCAGCCGGGGTGTAATAGGCACCAACGGTTTCGCCGGTAATCGCTGAAACGACTGCCTCGTTGGTGTCGCGTTCGATAACGGTTGCCGATGAATCAGCGGCTTTGATGCGGTCGATCAGTTTGAGGGCGATCTGGCGGGAGTTCGAGTTCTCACCATTTACAGATGCGCTAACATGCAGAACTTTAGTCATTTTAAGTCTCCGAGTCCGGGTTTGTTTGTTACCCTGAACTTACGCCTGCCAAACCGATCTGTTTAGCCAGAGACTCTTCACCAGATTGTTTCCATTTTGGAACCTAACACGCCCTACGCTAGTTATTGTCGCGCTTCTTTTGACGTTCTGCGCGCAGGCGGTCGAAATATTCGACGCGTTTTTTAAGATCGCGTTCAAAGCCGCGTTCAACCGGCTCATAGAAATTCTGCCTACGCATGCCTTCGGGGAAGTAGTTCTGGCCGGAAAAGCCATCTTCCTGATCATGGTCATAGGCATAACCCGTGCCATAACCGATATCCTTCATCAGCTTGGTCGGGGCATTAAGGATATGGGCGGGCGGCATCAGCGAGCCGGTATCGCGCGCGATCTTGAGTGACTTTTTATAAGCCGCATAACCGGCGTTGGATTTTGGCGCGAGGGCGAGATAAATCACCGCCTGTGCCAGGGCCAGTTCGCCTTCGGGGCTGCCAAGGCGTTCGTATGATTCCCACGCGCCGATGCAGAATTGCTGGGCCTGCGGATCGGCAAGGCCGATATCCTCGACCGCCATGCGGGTCAGTCGGCGGGCGACGAATTTGGGATCCTCGCCCCCGGCCAGCATCCGGTTAAACCAATACAACGCTGCATCCGGGTCGGAGCCGCGAATGGATTTATGCAACGCACTGATCAGGTTGTAGTGACTGTCATCGCCCTTGTCATAGATCGGCATGCGCTTTTGCACGGTGCGGGCAAGCTCCGCCACACCAAGCGGACCATCATCTTCGCTGGGCGGCAGGGAAAAGAGTTCCTCTGCCAGGTTCAGACAATAACGCCCGTCGCCATCGGCCATGGCGCGCAGGGTTTCGCGTGCTTCGGGCGTGACGGGCAACTCAAAGCCCATTTCCTTTTCGGCACGTACCAAAAGTTCTTCAAGGCCCTGATCATCAAGACGCTTGAGCACCAGCACCTGACAACGCGAAAGAAGCGCTGCGTTGAGTTCAAAAGACGGGTTTTCTGTGGTCGCGCCGATCAGGGTGATGGTGCCGTCTTCGACATAGGGCAGGAAGCTGTCCTGCTGGGCCTTGTTGAAACGGTGGATCTCATCGATGAACAGCAAAGTCGCACCGCCGGTCGAACGGCGCGCACGCGCACGTTCAAACACCTTGCGCAGATCCGCCACGCCAGAAAAGATCGCTGAGAGCGGTTCAAACGCCATATCGGCAACATCGGCCATCAGCCGGGCCAATGTCGTTTTGCCACAGCCCGGCGGCCCCCACAGGATCACAGACGGCACGCGGCCGGTCTTGATCATGCGGGTGATCGGGCCATCATCGCCAAACAGATGCCCCTGGCCTACCACTTCATCGAGTTTGGCGGGGCGCAGTCTGTCGGCCAAAGGGCGCGTGACCTGACTTTCAAACAGGGAAACCATACAGCGACATCATGATGTTGAGCGGGTTGGTGACTTTGGCGAAACGTAACACGCAGATGACATTGATGACAGACGAAACATCGTCGATTGACGCTGGCATATGTGCGGCATAGCTTTCAGGCTTGTTTCCATCCAAGCAACAAAAAGAACACGTTCGTGACGCTCGTTTTTGCCTGCCTGCCCGACCCTGACTGTCGGGGCCTGCCATGACGTCGACTTCGCATGGCACGCCCGCCAAATTGCCAATCGTGATCGGGTTGGGCACGGGACAGACCCTTGCATTTGGCACCACGCTGTATCTGCCGGCCATTCTGGCAGAGCCGATGGCGATTGAGCTTGGCATTCCACCCGGTTGGGCGTTTGGCGCCTTTTCACTTGCGCTGGTGTTTGCAGCGTTGCTCGGCCCCAAAGCCGGGGCGCGGATTGATCAGTTTGGCGGGCGCACGGTTCTGGCGGTGTCCAGCCTGATCTTTGCCGCGGGTCTTGCGATGCTGGGCACGGCCGATAGCCTGACCATGATGTGTGTCGCCTGGTGCGTGATTGGCGTTGGCATGTCGATGGGGCTTTATGAGTCGGCCTTTGCCACGCTGAGCTGGATTTATGGCCATGATGCACGCGGCCCGATCACCGGCATTACCCTGATTGCCGGATTTGCCAGCACGATCTGCTGGCCGATTACCGCCGGGATCGAGGCCGAATTTGACTGGCGCACGGCGTGCTATTTCTGGGCGGTGATGCATATTGTGCTGGGCTTGCCGCTTAATCTGTTTCTGATCCCGCGCACCAAGACAGGCAACAGCACGTCCCCTGCCGCAGATACGGCCAAAGCATCCCCTGCCGCTGTCCCTGCCCCGGCCAAGCTATCGCGTTCGGATATCTTCAACATGCCGATGATACTGCTGGCCATCGTGTTTGCCGCCAGCTGGTTTACCGCAACGGCCATGGCCGCCCATTTACCACGCCTGTTACAGATTTCGGGGATGGATGCCGCCGGTGCGCTGATTGCGGCGTCGCTTGTGGGGCCAGCACAGGTTGCGGGCCGGTTGGCCGAGTTCGGGTTACTCAAAAAGATGCATCCACTGATTTCATCACGGCTTTCTGCCCTGACCCATCCGGTGGGGGCGGTGTTGCTTTTGATCTTTGGCGGGCCGGTCGGGATGCTGTTTACCAGCCTGCACGGGATCGGCAATGGCATTCTGACCATCGCCAAGGGGACATTGCCACTGGCGACCTTTGGCCCGGTTGGATATGGCGCCCGGCAAGGCTATATCATGGCGCCATCGCGCTTTGCACAGGCGGCCGCCCCGTTTGTCTTCGGGCTTTTGATCGATGATTACGGACAATATGCGATTTTACTGACCATTGTACTCGGCCTTGTCACCTTTGCCGCGCTGATGATGCTGCGTCACCGGCCCGTGTCTGGTAATGCCGACTGACCAAGACACAAAAAAGGCGCGCACCACAGCGGTACGCGCCTTTGTTTTCGGTATCAGACCTGAGGGTTACAGGGTGAAATCACCGGTCAGGACTTTGCCATCGCGTTTGACGGAAATCTTCCAGTCGCGGCTGCGTTCACCGGCGCGGACGACTTCCTTGAAGCGCGCGACCGTATCAATCGGCTGTCCATTGACCTCGACAATATAATCACCCGCCTGAAGACGCGTACGACGGGCGAGGCTATCGCGGGCAACGGCCAGGATCATCACACCTTCGCTCAGCGTATCAATGCCCAGTTCATCGGCCAGTGCCGGGTTCATGTTGGCGATTTTGGTGCCGCTGAACGGATTGCGGCCATCAATAATGCTTTCATCGCGGGCGGGGATTTCCGGTGCGACTTCCAGCGGCATGGCAAGGATGGTTTCAGCCCCGCGCCGCAGGACTGACAGATTTGCCTCGCCATTCAGCTCAAGCGTTGCGATACGGAATTTAAGCTCGTTCGGGTTATCAACCGCAAGGCCGTTGACCGCGATGACAACGTCACCTGATTGCAGGCCGCCGCGCTCAGCCGGGCTTCCGGCGCGAACCCTGTTGATCAGGACACCATGCGGGCGATCCAGTTCAAGCGAGGCCGCCAGATCGGCCGTCACCGACTGCCCGGCTGCCCCCAGCCAAGGGCGACGCAGATCGCCACTGATCAGGCCGCGCATCACCACCTTGACCATATTGGCCGGAACCGCAAAGCCGATGCCGTTCGACCCACCGGACTTGGTAAAGATCGCCGAGTTCACCCCGATCAGGTTGCCATCAATATCGACCAATGCCCCGCCGGAGTTCCCCGGGTTAATCGCGGCATCGGTCTGGATGAAGGATTGATAATCCTGACCGGTGACACCGGCACGCGCCAGTGCCGAGACAATGCCACTGGTCACGGTCTGCCCGACACCAAACGGGTTGCCGATGGCCAGAACAAGGTCGCCGACCTCGACCGCATCAGAGTCGCCAAACGGAATGGCCGGGAGTTCGTTATCAACATCGCGCAGTTTGAGGACGGCAAGATCGGTCCGTTCGTCCGAGCCGACCAGATCGGCATCAAATTCGCGGTTGTCATGCAAGACAACGCGGATCTCGCTGGCGCCATCAATCACGTGATGGTTGGTCACCACCGTGCCATTGCCCGAAACAATCACACCGGAGCCGAGCGAGCGCTCAACACGCTGGCGCGGGGCGCCAAAGGCACCACCGAAACGATCGCCAAAGAACTGTTTGAAGAACGGATCATTGAAGAACGGCGTGCGCTGGCGTTGTTCGACGACCTTCTTGGTGTAAATGTTGACAACCGCCGGGGCGGTTTGTTTGACCAATGGCGAAAGCGACATCTTGATGTCCGCCTGGCTTGACGGCAAACGCCGGTCCAGGGTGGCTTCATCGCTTTGGGCATGGGCCAGATTGCCTGTGCTTGAAATCGTCGCGAGGCCGATTATGGCAAAGGCGACAATCTTTGAAATCCATCTTGCCTGCACGTCACACTCTCTCTGTTGGTTTGCTTGGTCGCGGTCCTGGGACCGACAAAGACTTGTCATCAATTAGGGAAACTAGACCTTACGCGCAACCTTGTCGGAAATATGAAATTTCTGAAATTTAGCCAAAAGAAAACGGGCGACACCATATGGCATCGCCCGTTTCTGTTTCTTAAAGGCCGAAGCGTTGCTTATTCAGCAGCTGCTTCTTCGCCTTCGCCCTCTGCTTCGAGGCGAGCACGGTCTTCCGCACCTTTTGCATCGGCGTTGCGATCGACAAGTTCAATCACAGCAACCGGAGCCGCATCGCCATAACGGAAGCCGGCCTTGAGAACACGGGTGTAACCACCAGCGCGCTCTTTGTAGCGGTCAGCGATTTCGCCGAACAGCTTGGCAACGACTTTGTCATCACGCAGGATCGAAATGGCCTGACGGCGTGCATGCAGGTCGCCCCGCTTGCCCAGCGTAATCAGTTTTTCGACATACGGGCGAAGATCCTTGGCCTTCGGAAGAGTGGTTTTGATCTGCTCGTGGGTGAGCAGTGAAACTGCCATGTTGGCAAACATCGCCTTACGATGGGACGAAGTACGATTAAGCTTACGGCCTTGCATACCGTGACGCATGGTAACTCTCCTTAATAGCCTGGCTTCGCTCACGAAACCGATTGTAAAACCGCGCCGCCACCCTGATCACTTTTACACAAAGGCCAGGTTATGCACGTGCGGTGTGGGCAACAAGCCCGCCGGATGCCCAAACAACTGGGGTCCCCGGTTTGGAACACGAATGTTCCGATCTCGGCCCGAAGGCCGAAGACCCGTTCTTAGAACGGATCTTCGAACTTGCGCGCAAGTTCTTCGATGTTTTCCGGCGGCCAACCGCCGACTTCCATACCAAGATGCAGACCCATCTGAGCCAGAACATCCTTGATTTCGTTCAGCGACTTACGGCCGAAGTTCGGCGTACGGAGCATTTCTGCTTCGGTCTTCTGAACAAGATCACCGATATAGATGATGTTGTCGTTCTTCAGGCAGTTAGCCGAACGTACCGACAGCTCAAGCTCGTCAACCTTACGCAGAAGGTTACGGTTGAACGGCAGTTCGTCTTCTTTCTTCTCTTCGACAACCGCTTCCGGTTCCTCGAAGTTAACGAACAGCGACAGCTGGTCCTGAAGGATACGGGCAGCAAGGGCAACCGAATCTTCCGGGGTCAGTGCACCGTTGGTTTCAACGGTCAGCGACAGCTTGTCAAAGTCGGTATCCTGACCAACACGGGTGTTTTCCACCTTGTAGGCCACTTTACGGATCGGGCTGAAGATCGCATCGATCGGAATAAGACCAATCGGCGCGTCCGACGAGCTGTGCGAGCTGGCTGCAACATAGCCTTTACCGTTATCAACGGTGAATTCGATGTTGAGCGTAGCACCATCGTCAAGATGGCAAAGCTCGAGATCCGGGTTAAGGATTTCGATATCCGCACCGGTTTCGATCTGACCTGCGGTGACGGCACCAGGGCCGGTCGCCTTCAGAGCCATTTTCTTCGGACCTTCAGCATGCATGCGCACGCCCATGGTCTTGATGTTCAGGATGATGTCGGTGACATCTTCACGCACACCCGGGATCGACGAAAATTCGTGCAATACACCATCGATCTGGATCGCGGTAACTGCCGAACCCTGGAGCGACGACAGCAGAATGCGACGCAGCGCGTTACCCAGAGTCTGACCAAAACCGCGCTCCAGCGGTTCTGCCACGATCGTACCAATACGGCTGGCATCAGTACCCGGAGTAACATCAAGCTTCGTCGGCTTAATCAGTTCCTGCCAGTTCTTTTGAATCACGAGACCCACCTTCGCAACTGGAGCCTATGGAAAGGAGGGCAATAAACTTGCCCCCACGAGAAACGCGAAGAGGCCCGGTCATCCCGGGCCCAAACGCGGGGTCGTCCGCAAGGATCGACGCGATTAGACGCGACGACGTTTACGCGGACGGCAACCGTTGTGCGGAATCGGCGTTACGTCTTTGATTGACGTAATGGTGAAACCGACAGCCTGAAGCGCACGCAGTGCAGATTCACGTCCCGAACCCGGGCCTTTAACCTGTACTTCGAGGGTTTTCATACCGTGTTCAGCAGCTTTTTTACCTGCGTCTTCGGCAGCCATCTGTGCAGCATACGGAGTCGATTTACGCGAACCGCGGAAACCCATACCACCAGCGGTCGACCAGGAAATGGTATTTCCCTGTACGTCGGTGATGGTGATCATGGTGTTGTTGAAGGTCGCGTTTACGTGCGCGATACCGTTCGTAATGTTCTTGCGCTCGCGGCGACGCACGCGAGTCTGAGGAGTCTTCGCCATTGTCGTTCCCCTACCTTACTTCTTCTTGCCAGCAATCGGCTTAGCCGGGCCCTTACGGGTGCGAGCGTTGGTGTGGGTACGCTGACCGCGTACCGGGAGACCGCGACGATGACGCAGGCCGCGATAGCTGCCCAGGTCCATCAGACGTTTAATGTTCATTGCGGTTTCACGACGGAGGTCGCCTTCGACGGTGTAATCAGCGTCGATGACTTCACGAACCTTCAGAACCTGGTCATCAGAAAGCTGATGAACGCGGGTTGCGGATTCGATGCCAACCTTTGCGCAAATTTCTTTGGCTTTAGCCGGGCCAATACCGGTGATGTAGGTAAGCGCAATCACGACACGCTTAGCGGTCGGGATGTTTACGCCAGCAATACGAGCCACTATGTGAACTCCTGTTTCCTGTTAACAAACCCAGGGGCAGATCCGGTAGGGTAGGACGCTGCAAAAGCGGGCCAGCATTACTGCCAACCCGCCAGCAAAAAAACGCCCTGCCCGGGAAATTACCCCAGGATGGCTTCAATCTCGCGCGTAACTTGGTCGATTTCAGCCATCCCGTCAACTGTTTTCAGCTTACCGACCTTTTCATAGTAAGGAATGATCGGTGCTGTCTGCTTGTGATAAGCTTCCAGTCGCGAAGTGACCGTCTCGGCATTGTCGTCCGCACGGCGTTTAAATTCGGTGCTGCCACATACGTCACATACACCTTCCTTGGCGGGTTTCTGGAACTCGTCGTGATAGCCCTGCCCGCATTTCGCGCAGGTATAGCGGCCGACAATACGTGCCACCAGTGCTGCATCGTCAACACGCAGTTCAATCACATAGTCGAGTGCCAGTCCCTTGGATTCCAGCATCTCGTCCAGGGCTTCTGCCTGGGCGGTCGTGCGCGGGAACCCGTCCAGAATGAAACCACCCTTGGTATCATCCTGGTCAAGTCGTTCGGAAATCAGACCGATCATCAGATCGTCGGATACGAGCTGGCCCGCATCCATGACTTCCTTTGCCTTCTGCCCCAGTTCCGTGCCAGCAGCAACCGCCGCGCGGAGCATGTCGCCCGTCGAGAGCTGGATCATGCCGCGTCCTGTTTCAAGACGCTTGGCCTGGGTACCTTTCCCTGCGCCGGGAGGGCCAAGAAGGATAATGTTCATCGTCTTCCCCCTGAATGCGGTGGTCGCTTATTAACGGCGGCGACCACGCAGTTTGGATTTCTTGATCAGGCCTTCATACTGATGAGCCAGCATATGAGACTGAATCTGCGCAACGGTATCCATGGTTACCGTGACAACGATCAGGAGGCTAGTCCCACCAAAGTAGAAGGGAACAGACCATTCCGCGATCAGCAGTTCCGGCAGGATACAGACGAATGCGAGATACGCTGCACCGATCACCGTCAGACGGGTCAGAATGAAATCCAGATAGTTGGCTGTATTTTTACCCGGACGAATGCCCGGAATAAAGCCACCATGTTTCTTCAGGTTGTCTGCCGTATCTTCCGGGTTGAAAACAACCGCGGTGTAGAAGAAGGCAAAGAAGACAATCAAACCGATATAAAGCGCAATATAAAGCGGCTGACCACGGCCAAGTAGTGCAGTTGCAGTCGTCAACCATGCCGGGGCATCAACACCGGTGGTGAACTGGGCAACCGACAGCGGCATGAGCAGCAGCGAGCTTGCGAAGATCGGCGGAATAACACCGGCAGTGTTGATCTTGAGCGGCAGGTGCGAGCTCTGACCTTCCATGACCTTCATGCCGACCTGGCGTTTCGGGTACTGGATCAGAACACGGCGCTGCGCACGTTCAACAAAGACGATGAAGGCGATAACGGCAACCGCCAGAACGATGATTGCAACGATAACCAGTGCAGAGATCGCACCGGTACGACCCAGTTCAAGGGTGCCTGCAATCGCGCTTGGCAGACCGGCAACAATACCGGTGAAGATAATCAGCGAAATACCGTTACCAATGCCGCGCTGGGTGATCTGTTCACCAAGCCACATCAGGAACATGGTACCACCAACAAGGGTAATCACAGCGGTAATGCGGAAGAACATGCCCGGGTCTACAACAGCAGCACCGGTCGAACCGGTCATGCTTTCAAGACCAACAGCAATGCCCCATGCCTGCACCGTTGCAATCAGCACCGTCAGATAGCGGGTATATTGATTAATCTTTTTACGACCCTGCTCGCCTTCCTTCTTGAGTTGCTCAAGCGTTGGCGAAACAGTCGTCATCAACTGAATAATAATCGAGGCCGAGATGTACGGCATGATATTCAGCGCGAAGATCGTCATACGACCCAGCGCACCACCGGCGAACATGTCAAACATGCCCAGAACGCCACCCGCATTCTGACGGAAAATGTCAGCAAGAATAGACGGGTCGACACCAGGAACCGGAATATAGGTTCCAAGACGGTAAACAATAAGCGCGCCCAAAGTGAACCAGATACGCTTTTTAAGCTCGGTTGACTTTGAAAAAGCGGACCAATTCAGGTTCGCGGCAAGCTGCTCGGCGGCCGATGCCATGCACTCATCTCCCAATACACATAAACTGGAGGGTCCGGTCCCGTGTACTGGAACCGGACCCTCTCGAAGTCAATTTAGGCTTATTCTGCGGATTCTGCAGCAGCGACCGGAGCAAGAACCTTGACCGAACCACCAGCTTTCTCGACAGCTTCGACAGCTGCTTTGGAAGCACCGGAGATTTCGATGTTCAGTTTCGCTTTCAGTTCGCCTTTGGCAAGAAGACGCAGACCGTCTTTCTGCGGACGAGCCAGACCTTTTTCCGCAAGAACAGCGACGGTGACATTTGCACCTTCTTCAAGAACGCCGTTATCAACAGCAGTCTGAAGGGTACCAAGGTTCACAACGCCGAACTGTTTCTTGAACGGGTTTTTGAAGCCGCGTTTCGGAAGACGGCGATAGATAGGCATCTGCCCACCTTCGAAGCCATTGATGGCTACACCCGAACGGGACTTCTGACCCTTCTGACCTGCGCCAGAAGTCTTGCCTTTGCCCGAACCGATGCCGCGACCGACGCGGGTGCGCGCCTTGCGGGCACCCGGGTTATCGGCGAGTTCGTTGAGTTTCATCGTTCAACACCTTTTCGATCTGGGGTCAATCAAGCCTCGTCCACACGGACGAGGTGTTTGACCTTTGCGATCATACCGCGAACAGCCGGAGTATCTTCCAGCTCACGAGTCCGGTGCAGTTTGTTCAGGCCAAGACCAACAAGGGTCTGGCGCTGATCAGCCGGACGTCCGATCGGCGAACCCGTCTGGGTAACGCGTACGGTCGCTTTTTTCTTAGCAGCCATATCGAATTACTCCTTTTCGAGAACGGCGGCAGCAGCCGAACCGCTATCGCGACGGGCAACGACGTCACCGACTTTCAGGCCACGCTTAGCAGCGACCTGACGCGGGGAAGCACCGTTGACCAGAGCGTCAAGGGTTGCGCGGATCACGTTGTGCGGGTTGTTCGAACCGGTGCATTTGGACACAACGTCCTGAACGCCCATGGTTTCGAAAACCGCACGCATCGCACCGCCTGCGATGATACCGGTACCAGCCGGAGCGGAGCGAAGGATAACCTTGCCTGCACCGAAATGGCCCTGCGTATCATGGTGAAGGGTACGGCCTTCACGCAGCGGAACGCGGATCATGTTACGTTTAGCAGCTTCGGTGGCCTTACGGATCGCTTCCGGAACTTCACGGGCTTTACCCGTGCCGTATCCGACGCGACCGCGCTGGTCACCGACAACTACCATTGCGGAGAAAGCAAAGCGACGGCCGCCCTTAACGACTTTCGCGACGCGGTTGATACCAACCAGCTTGTCGACGAGTTCGTTTTCTTCACGGGCTTTCGGCGCCTGCTGCTGTTGATTCTGGTTACGTGCCATGGTCGTGCTCCTTAGAAGTCCAGACCGCCCTCACGGGCGGCATCGGCCAGAGCTTTCACCCGGCCATGGAACAGATACCCGCCACGATCGAAAACGACCGTTTTCACACCAGCTTTGACTGCGCGCTCGGCAATTGCCTTGCCAACCAGAGCAGCGGCGTCGGCATTGCTGCCTTTCGCCTTCAGATCTTTCTCCATCGTCGAGGCAGCCACCAGAGTGGTGCCTTTGACGTCGTCGATGATCTGAGCATAGATGTGGGCGTTCGAACGGTGCACGCTGAGGCGCGGGCGACCGGCCGCTTTCTGGCGGATCGCAAAACGAACGCGACGCTTGCGGCGTTCGAATAGGCTTCTCACGTTTTTCATCGTGCCTGTCCTTACTTCTTCTTGCCTTCTTTGCGCAAGATATACTCGCCTTCGTAGCGGACACCCTTGCCTTTGTAAGGCTCCGGACCGCGCCAGCCGCGTGCATTCGCAGCGAACTGACCAACGAGTTGTTTATCTGCGCCAGAAATGGCGACGAGGGTCGGCTTTTCAGCAACGACGTTAAGACCCGCAGGGATCTCCATTTCTACGTCATGTGAGAAGCCAAGCTGCAGAACCAGGTTTTTGCCCTGAACCTGCGCACGGTAACCAACACCGGTGATTTCCAGTTTCTTGGTGAACCCTTCCGAAACCCCGGTAACGAGGTTCGCGATATTGGCACGGGTGGTACCCCAAAGGGCACGTGCGCGCTTACTATCGTTTTTAGGTTTCACGAAGATCTGGTTATCTTCCTGAGTGACGGATACGTCCGAGGTCAAAGCCAGGTTAAGCTCACCGAGCTTGCCTTTTGCGCTGATCTGCTCTTCGGTCAAGGTGATGGTAACGCCGTTAGGCACGACCACCGGGTTTTTTCCTACTCGCGACATCGTTGGCCCTCCTTAGAATACCTTGCAGAGGATTTCGCCGCCGACATTCTGCTCGCGAGCCTCCTGATCCGATAGAACCCCTCGCGGAGTGGACAGGACTGCGATGCCCAGACCGTTATATACCTTCGGAAGATCTTTGATCTTCGAATATACACGACGACCCGGGGTCGAGACGCGGTCGATCTGCTTAATCACGCCATCACCCTCAAAATATTTGAGTTCGATGGTGATTTCGCTGACGCCCTTGCGAATTTCATTAACATTGTAACCGCGGATATAACCTTCGCGCTGGAGAACATCCAGCACACCGGTACGCAGTTTCGAAGCCGGCGAAACGACGCTGGATTTACCAACGCGCTGGCCGTTACGGATACGCGTGAGCATATCACCGACTGGATCAGTCATCGACATGTGATGTCCTCCTTACCAGCTCGACTTCACCATGCCCGGGATCTGACCACGTGAAGCAAGTTCACGAAGCGCGATACGGGACAGGCGGAATTTGCGATAGACACCACGCGGACGACCGGTGATCTGGCAGCGAATACGCTGACGGATACGAGCCGAGTTACGCGGCAGCTGGGCGAGTTTCATCACAGCAACGATACGATCCTCAGGGGTCGTCTCGCGATTTGCGATAACCGCTTTAAGGGCGGCACGCTTGGCAGCATATTTTTTTGCCAGGCGTTCACGTTTGAGTTCACGCTCTACAGCGCTTTTCTTGGCCATGGGCCAACCTCCGTTAGTTTCCGAACGGAAGATCAAAGCCCTTAAGAAGGGCGAGAGCTTCATCGTCGGACTTAGCCGTGGTACAAATGATGATATCCATCCCGCGAACAGAGTCGACTTTGTCGTACTCTACCTCAGGAAAGACGAACTGTTCTTTCAAGCCCATGGCAAAGTTGCCACGACCATCGAAAGATTTTTTGTTCAGGCCGCGGAAGTCACGAACGCGCGGCAGCGCGATGGTGACCAGGCGGTCCAAGAACTCAAACATACGGTCGCGACGCAAGGTCACTTTACAACCGATGTTCATACCTTCACGCAGCTTGAAAGCCGCAACGGACTTTTTCGCCTTGGTGAAGACAGGCTTCTGACCGGTGATAGCAGCGAGATCCGCAGCAGCACCTTCCAGCTTCTTACGATCCTGGGTGGCGTCGCCGACACCCATGTTGATCACGATTTTCTCGAGGCGCGGAATCTCCATGGTGTTCTCGTAGGAGAACTCCTTCTGGAGTGCGTCACGCACCACTTCTTTGTAATGTTCGCGCAGGCGCGTCATTTTTCCGTCCCTCAGTTGTCGATGACTTCGCCGCTGAGCTTCGCTACGCGAACCTTGCGACCATCATCGAGGGTCTTGAAACCGACGCGGGTCGGCTTGTTTTCTTTCGGGTCAACAATCGCGACGTTGGAAACAGCAATTTTTGCTTCCTTTTCGACGATGCCACCAGCATCAGCACCGGTCGGGCGCTGGTGACGTTTCACCAGGTTAATGCCCGAAACCAGAACTTTGTTCTCGGTCGGGAAAGCGGCGAGAACTTCGCCGGTTTTCCCTTTGTCTTTACCCGTCAGAACAACGACGCGATCGCCCTTTTTAATCTTGGCAGCCATTACAGCACCTCCGGAGCGAGCGAAATGATCTTCATGTAACCTTTAGAACGAAGTTCACGGGTTACCGGGCCAAAAATACGCGTGCCGATCGGCTCGCCGTTCGCATTAATGAGAACGGCAGCGTTGCGGTCAAAGCGGATCGCCGAGCCATCGGCACGACGAATTTCCTTTGCGGTGCGAACGATGACAGCTTTGTGAACTGCACCCTTCTTTACGCGACCGCGCGGAATGGCTTCCTTGACGGAAACCACGATAACATCACCAACGTTGGCGGTTTTGCGCTTCGAGCCGCCCAGCACCTTGATGCACTGGACGCGGCGAGCGCCGCTGTTGTCGGCGACGTCCAGATTGGACTGCATCTGGATCATGGGTTTACCCCTTGACTATGATTGGGCTGAGGACTCACTCCTCGACCACTACTTCCCAAGACTTCAACTTCGAGATCGGTTTGCATTCGCGAATGCGAACAACGTCACCCGTTTTGAAGCGGTTCTCTTCATCGTGCGCGTGGAATTTCTTCGACTTACGCACGTACTTTTTATACAGCGGGTGCATGACCTGGCGCTCCACTCGGACCACCACGGTCTTGTCGTTTTTGGTCGAAACGACTGTCCCCTGCAATACACGCCTCGGCATGTGTGTCTACTCCTCTGCGTGTCCAGTTAGGCCGCGGTTGCACCCTTCTCGTTACCGAGAAGGGTTTTAATGCGGGCAATATCACGACGGACCTGGCGGACCCGCGCAGTGTTCTCGAACTGCCCCGAAGCCTGCTGGAAACGCATATTGAACGATTCCTTACGCAGGTCCAGAAGCAGCTGCTTCAGTTCGTCAGCGCTTTTAGCGCGGAGATCAGCAATTTTCATCACTAATTACTCCCCTTCACCAAGACGGGTGACAAACTTGGTCTTGATCGGCAATTTTGCCGCTGCCAGCTCGAAAGCTCGGCGTGCAAGATCCAACGGAACACCGTCGAGTTCAAACATGATCCGACCCGGTTTAACGCGTGCCGCCCAATATTCAGGCGAGCCTTTACCTTTACCCTGACGGACTTCGGCAGGCTTCTGCGAGACCGGGAGATCCGGGAAAACGCGAATCCACACACGGCCTTGACGGCGCATGTGGCGGGTGATCGCGCGGCGAGCCGCTTCGATCTGACGCGCCGTTATACGCTCCGGCTCCATGGCTTTCAAGCCATAAGCGCCGAAATTAAGTTCGGTACCACCCTTGGCTTCGCCTTTGAGGCGGCCTTTGTGGGCTTTACGGAACTTTGTACGTTTCGGAGAAAGCATATCGGGATCTCCTTACTTACGACCGGAACCAGCCGACTCGAGAGCGCGACGCTCAGAAGCCAACGGATCATGTGCCATGATTTCGCCCTTGAAGATCCAGACCTTCAGACCGCAAACACCATAGGTGGTGTGTGCTTCCGAAGTGCCATAATCAACGTCCGCACGCAGGGTATGCAGCGGAACGCGACCTTCACGGTACCATTCGGTACGGGCGATTTCAGCGCCACCAAGACGACCAGCAGCATTAATACGAATGCCACCGGCACCGAGACGCATTGCGTTCTGAACCGAGCGCTTCATAGCGCGACGGAACGAAACACGGCGCTCAAGCTGCTGGGCGATGTTGTCAGCGACCAGCTTGGCATCGAGTTCCGGCTTGCGGATCTCGATGATGTTAACCTGCACTTCGGCATTTGCCAGTTTCTGCAGATCGTTCTTGAGCTTCTCGATGTCCTGGCCTTTTTTCCCGATCACAACGCCCGGACGAGCGGTGTGGATCGAAATGCGGGCTTTCTTCGCCGGACGTTCGATAATCACCTTCGATACACCCGCCTGTTTCAGACGGTCGAAGATGAAATTGCGGATCGCGAGATCTTCGTGAAGAAGACCAGCGAAATCGGCCTTGTTGGCGTACCAGCGGGAATCCCAGGTACGGTTAATGCCAACGCGCAGACCGATCGGATTAATTTTCTGACCCATTACTCGGCCTCCTCACGTTCGCAAACGACGATGCGCATGTTGGAGAACGGCTTAATGATTTTGCCAACACGACCGCGTGCACGGGCGCGCCAGCGCTTCATTACGAAGGCCTTACCAACAGATGCCTCTTTAATATAGAGACGGTCAACATCGAGCTGATGGTTGTTTTCGGCATTAGCAATTGCCGATTCCAGCAGCTTTTTGACGTCCTGCGAAATGCGTTTATTGGAGAAGGTCAGCTCTGCCAAAGCAGCTTCTGCCTTCATACCACGAATCGACTCGGCGACGAGGTTGAGCTTACGCGGGGAAATGCGTACTGCCCGGAGCGAAGCCGCGGCCTCGTTATCCGCCAGCCGACGGATGTCAGCTTTCTTACCCATCGTTACTTCCTCTTCGCCTTTTTGTCGGCCGCGTGACCATAGTAGGTACGGGTCGGCGAGAATTCACCGAACTTGTGACCAATCATATCTTCGGTCACGAGCACCGGCAGGAATTTCTGGCCATTGTAAACCCCAAAGGTGAGGCCTACGAATTGCGGCAGAATCGTCGAACGCCGCGACCAGGTCTTAATTACCTCATTCCGGCCTGAGGCACGGACAGTATCGGCTTTCTTAAGAAGGTATCCGTCAACAAACGGACCCTTCCAAACGGAACGCGCCATAGTCTAGCCTCCTCCGTTAGCTCTTGTGACGACGGCGCATGATGAGCGCGTCGGTCTTTTTGTTCGAGCGGGTACGTTTGCCCTTGGTAGGCTTGCCCCACGGCGTAACCGGGTGACGACCACCCGACGTACGACCTTCACCACCACCATGCGGGTGATCGATCGGGTTCATGGCAACGCCACGAACCGAAGGACGCTTGCCAAGCCAGCGATTACGGCCGGCTTTACCAAGGTTCGAGTTCTGATGGTCCGGGTTGGACACGGCACCGATGGTAGCCATGCATTCACCACGAACCAAACGTACCTCACCGGAGGACAGCTTAAGCTGGGCGTAACCCTGGTCCTTACCAACAAGCTGTACATACGAGCCTGCTGAACGTGCGACCTGACCACCTTTACCGGCTTTCAGTTCGACGTTATGGACAATGGTACCGACCGGAATGTTCTTCAGCGGTGCGGCGTTACCCGGCTTAATGTCTACGCGTTCAGCGGCAACAACGTTGTCGCCGACAGCGAGACGCTGCGGTGCGAGGATGTAGGCCAGCTCGTCGTCGGAATAGCGAACCAGTGCGATAAACGCGGTACGGTTCGGATCATATTCCAAACGCTCGACGGTACCGACGACGTCAAACTTGGTACGTTTGAAGTCGATGAGACGGTAACGACGTTTGTGACCACCACCAATACGGCGGGCGGTGATACGACCAGTGTTGTTACGGCCACCTTTCTTGCGAAGACCTTCGGTCAACGCTTTGATCGGCTTGCCCTTGTGGAGATCAGAACGATCCACGAGAACCAGCTGACGGCGACCAGGAGAGGTTGGTTTAAACTTCTTCAAAGCCATTGTCTTAGATTCCCGTAGTCACATCGATGGACTGGCCCTCTTCGAGGGTCACCATCGCTTTCTTGAAATCGCTCCGACGACCGGAAATACCGCGAAAACGCTTGGTCTTTCCTTTTACCACAGAGGTATTGACCGCCTTGACCTTCACCCCGAACAGACCTTCCACAGCAGCCTTGATCTCCGGCTTGGTGGCGTCGATCGCAACTTTGAACGCAACTGCGTTGTGTTCAGAAATCAGCGTCGACTTTTCAGTGATATGCGGGGCGCGGATGACTTCGTACATCCGCTCTTTGCTGATGATCGTCATTTGAGACGTGCCTCCAACGCTTCGACCGCACCCTTGGTCAGCACCAGGGTGTCACGGCGCAGGATGTCATAGACGTTAGCACCAATCTGCGGGAGCACATCAACCTGCGGGATGTTGCGCGCTGCGCGTGCAAAACCTTCGTTGACCTGCGCACCGTCGATGATCAGTGCAGACTTCCAGCCGAGTTTATTGAAAACTGCGACCAGATTCTTGGTTTTGGCGTCCGAGAATTCCGCATTATCAAGAACGATAAGCTTACCGTCTTTTGCCTTAGCCGACAGAGCGGTTTTCAGCGCGAGTTTACGGAACTTCTTGGTCAGATCGTGTGCGTGGTCGCGAACGCGCGGACCGTGCACGGTACCACCACCACGGAACTGTGCGGCTTTACGGGAACCGTGACGTGCACCGCCACTACCCTTCTGACGCACGAATTTTTTCGTGGTTGCGGAAACTTCGGACTTTTCCTTTACCTTGTGGGTACCGGCACGGCGTTTTGCCAGCTGCCAGTTCACCATGCGGTGCAGGACGTCACGACGTACTTCCAGACCAAAGATGTCTTCTGCAAGATCAATCTTACCGGACTTGGAAGCGTCAAGTTTGAGAATGTCGAGCTTCATGATGCTTATTCCTTATCCTCGGCAACAGCTTCTTCAGCGGCCGGGGCAGCACCCTTGAGCGCGGCCGGGAACGGCAGACCTTCCGGTGCAGCACGCTTCACGGCATCCTTGACAAGGACATAGGCACCCTTGTGACCCGGAACGGCACCGTGCACCAGGATCAGGCCTTTGTCGGCGTCCGAAGACACGACTTTAAGGGACTGAACGGTTACACGTGCGGCACCGAGGTGACCAGCCATCTTCTTACCTTTGAAGACGCGGCCCGGGTCCTGGCACTGACCGGTGGAACCATGCGAACGGTGCGATACAGACACACCGTGCGACGCACGCAGACCACCGAAGTTGTGACGCTTCATCGCACCGGCAAAACCTTTACCGATGGACGTGCCGATTACGTCAACGTACTGGCCTTCAACGAAATGGGTTGCAGCAAGTTCTGCACCAACTTCGATCAGGCCATCTTCGCTCACGCGGAATTCAGCAAGTTTGGCTTTCGGCTCAACCTTGGCTTTGGCGAAGTGGCCACGCATCGGCTTGGATACGTTTTTCACTTTCGCTTTGCCATAACCAAGCTGAACAGCGACGTAGCCGTCGGTGTCGTTGGTACGGTTGGCGACAACCTGAAGATCTTCGACCTTCAGAACGGTTACAGGAAGGTGGGAACCGTCGTCGTTGAAGACGCGGGTCATACCGACCTTCTGGGTAATAAGTCCACTACGCATTGCGGCTTACTCCCGATTAAAGTTTGATCTCGACATCGACACCGGACGCAAGGTCGAGCTTCATAAGAGCATCGACGGTTTGCGGGGTCGGGTCGACAATGTCGAGAAGACGCTTGTGCGTACGGATTTCAAGCTGTTCGCGTGACTTTTTGTTCACGTGCGGAGACCGCAGAACAGTGTACTTTTCGATGCGGGTCGGCAGCGGAATCGGGCCGCGGACCTCTGCGCCAGTGCGCTTCGCCGTATTGACGATCTCACGCGTGGACTGATCCAGCACGCGATGGTCAAACGCCTTGAGGCGAATGCGAATGTTCTGACTATCCATGTAATTATGTACCGGAGCCCTCAAAAGGACACCGGCCCCTCAACTGGAGTTGACGATTGCCGCAAAAGTGTTGCGGGCGGCTTACATAGCCGCCCGCTCCACAAAGATCAAGAGAAAAAATTATTCGATGATCTTGGCAACAACGCCCGCGCCGACGGTACGACCGCCTTCACGGATTGCGAAACGCAGACCTTCGTCCATTGCAATCGGTGCAATGAGAGTTGCGGTCATCTGAACGTTGTCGCCCGGCATAACCATTTCGGTGCCAGCCGGCAGCTCGATCGAACCGGTTACGTCAGTCGTACGGAAGTAGAACTGCGGACGGTAG